>Ga0163152_10009140_pt1 | contig 10409 bp, 11 predicted proteins | sample OliLakLV19MP8IB2_FD_148635 | JGI IMG/M metagenome (GOLD analysis project Ga0163152, IMG submission 148635) | Freshwater microbial mat bacterial communities from Lake Vanda, McMurdo Dry Valleys, Antarctica - Oligotrophic Lake LV.19.MP8.IB-2 | ecosystem: Environmental > Aquatic > Freshwater >...
TAGCCTGCGATGGGTATTTGAGTCCGGTCGTGGGCCCCGGCAAGAAATTTCTCACACGTGGCGTAGTCGGCGGGCGGCTCAAACAGCGGGAGTCGACCGACTCGGTGGTCGAGCCCACGATAGGCAACGTCTCAGGTAAGCTGTACGGGTTCTGCCTTCCGAAGCAACAACGAACGAACCGCGGCAATCTCACCTTGTCGAAACTCCCCGATCCACCAATAGCCCAGCAAACTGATCATCCCGAGCAGGATCAACTTTGCAAAGACGAACAACCCGGGAGTCGGCCACCACACTGAGGCCGCACCAACAACGAGGCCGACCACCAGACTACGCAGAAAGGTCCCGACCGGTGGGCACACCTTCCACAGGGCATACACACTCGCGACGGCGACAGATGCCCCGAGGAAGGAAACCGCAACGGTGACGAGTGCGGCTCCTTGCTCCCCTAGTCGAGGGATCAGCAAGAGGTGGCCACCCAGGGCCAACGGGACCAATGGAGCCGTGAGCATTACAGTTCTGGCAGGTAAACCGGCAGCCGTCATAATCGTTAACGACACCATCAGCATGACGTTCGCGATGGCCCCGACAATCAACAGCGCCAGTAGAGGTCCTGCCGGCATAAATACGGATCCGAACACGACCAGCACAATCTCTGGCGCCGCACCTGCAATGATTGCAGCCACCGGGACAAGCCACAACGTCACACGCATCGCGTCGCGAGCAAGCTCCCTGGCTCGCTCCCCTTGGCGGTCGGCAAGTTGGCGGCTCAGCGTGGCTAGAAGTAACGACGAAAATGTCCAGGAGAACAGTCCGGGTAAGAGTGAGAGACTTTGAGCGGCGCTATAGATGCCGGCCTGCGTGGCCGTGCCCCCAAGGATCTTCAGCATGAACAGATCCATCCCGTTGTAGAAAATCAGACAGAGTGAGGACAGGAACAACAGGGCCCCGTAACGCCGGATTGGAAGAAGTACTTGCGATTGTTTGAGGAACATCCCGGGACCGAGGTACCACCGGCTGAGCCAGAGCTCGACACCTGACGCCCCGATCACACCGAGCAAGGCCCCTGTGATGGAAAAACCTGCTGTTACAAGCACCACCACGAGACACATCCTGGCCAGCCAGCGACCGGCCCTTGCGACTGCACCGGCTTGGTAATGGCCCGTTCCAATCAAGACGTTTCGATAGGCCTGTCCTAGACATAAGATGGGAATATCGACTGCACACACGCGAAGATACCATGCCAAATCCGGTTCGTTCAGGAGCGCGCTGAGGGGTGCGGCAACAAACCATACAAGGACCATCGCCGCGATCCCGACTTTCAAACTGAGACGAACAACCATGGCGCCTACGGGTTTCCAATCGCTCGTTTCCCCCACGAACTTAATGGTGGCTTTGGCAAAGAATGAGGTGATGGCACTCTCGATCCAGATGATCGTCGTCAGCGTTAAGGCGAGCAACCCATACCCCTGCGGGCCAAGCTGCCTCGTCAAGTACCCGGTCGTAATCAGGGCCGTGATTGGGAACAAAAGTTCCGCCAGGAATATCCTGGCGGTCCCGTCCATCATGCGACGTCCTGTAGTCGTTGTCAGAAGACCCATTCAGTTGACTCCACACGTTGTACACTTGACCATTACCACTCCCAACTCCGCCCAATGCAAACTCGTTCCAGCTCCTGTCATTAACAGACCCGCACTGTTCCAGACCCCACGTGACTCACGGCAGCACGCTGTCCGAAGCATGATGGTCAATCCACGCGCCTAAGAGACTCGCAGGGCTACAGTTTTTGGGGGACCTCGCAGGCGTCGTTGGTGATCCCCGACAAAACCCCGTTCATTGTCGCCGGATGTCTGCCATCTTGTGATAAATGACGTCGGTGGCCCACCAAATTATCCCGCTTGTCAAGGTTCCATAGAACAGTCCCACGAAACTTCCCCACCATGTCACGGAGTAGCCAATGAAATAGTTGGAGGGCAGTTGCAGATGCTGGCCGACATGTGGGTCCACCCTATTTTCAGCTCCACCAGCTCGCTACGTTGTGCCGCACACTTCGAAAGAAATCCTAGTTTGGCACATAGAAAATCGGACACATGGTCAAGGAGAGGATAGCTCGTGAGCCTAGCGGTGTCCGTGAAGGATGTATGGCGCTGTCCATACGATTTCCAAAGGGTATAAGTAAAAATCTGTCGCCCTGCTAGCCGTTCGTTTCGGACACGAGTTTGGGTTGTAGGGTACAAACTACAACGTCGCCGCCACCAAGTGTTCCGTAGAAGATCTGTACCGGCGGACACTCTTGCCGGATCAAGGAGGCAAGGCCCGGCTCTGTGTATTCGAGAAACGAATACAGCATCCACACGCGGCCTGGATGGGAACGAGCGGCTTGAAGCTCATCCCTACTCTCTACGCCTTGCCACTTTTGGCCGTAGTAGTCACGATAGGGCATCACCGCTAGACCGGCTGTGATCACTGCGTCTTCAGTTGCTTGTGTCGCCTCTACAAACCGCAGTGCTCCCTCGTAGTCCTGTTTCGGATACTGATAGATAAATTCTAATGACGATACATTAGCCATGATGATGACCCCGACCAGCGCAGTGCCGATGACGGCCGAATCCAATTGCCGCCCGGTGCCAGCGTTCCATTTATGAGACGCCCAGCCTGCCAGCAACATGGCACCACGAACCACTATGAGAAAACCGAAACCGATCAGCATGAAGAAGAACCGCGGACGAATGGGAGACCCAAGGATAAGGATTCCGAAAGCGGCCAAAAACCCAGGCAACGTCAACAATAAGAACACGAGCCGGCTCTGCTTCAAGTAGCTCAAAACTCCAAAAGCTGACAACAGACCACTGAAGACCATACCCCATATTCCGAGCCCTGTATTCAAGCTGTGGAGCGTTTCCCAAAAGGCCCAATGCAATGTCGCAACCTTCGTCTGGGGGTCAGGAGATGTTCGGCTGAAAGATTGGTATATTTGCATCCAAACCGGCGCATACAGAATGGCCGAGATGATCGCGGTCAGAGTGAAGCCTATGGCAGGGAATGTCGCACTCGATCTCGCTCCCTCAACATTTGGCGCTACCAGTCGGCTGATGGATATCAGGAGATGGGTCATTACGACAAACCCCATCGAGAGGTGGCTATAGAGGCCTAATGCGGCGGCCAGTCCGTACGCGATGTACCAGCCGACCTTCTTGTCGCGCAAACCATGGAGAAGAAAGATCGTTGAAATTAATGTCCAAAAGACTAACGCTGTATAGGCACGCGCGTCCTGAGAGAACCAAATATGGTGATATGAAACCGCCAACAATCCGGCGGCGAGAAGCGCTTCCAGTTGAGAGGTGATGACGGTTCCCAGCATGTACAACGCCGGGATGCAGGCTATTGCGAATAGAACAGCCGGCAAACGTAGACTCCAAGGATGCTCGCCGAACAAATTCAGGCTTGCATGGGCCATAACTGAATAAAGCATGTGGTTGTTCTTGGAATAATGGGTCAAAATCTCTAGCAAGGGCTTTCGCGCAAATTCAACAAGGGTCGTGATCTCGTCGTACCAGAGCTCATTGTTCAGTCCGATAATTCTCAGAACCGCGCCCAGCACTGTGAGCCCGCCCAGCATCCATAAAATTGAACGAGTGTTCATCAACATTCAGCTTCTACGTTTCATAATTTATTTTTGAAATTAGAAAATAATCGTTTCGGGAAACGTATCCTCAATGAGAGCCCGGTATTTTTCTGTCCCATTTTTCGGCAAATGATATATGGATTTAGTCCCCTTATCGTGCTTTTCAAAAACACGAAGATAACGTTGCGTATACATCCGATCCTGTTCGTCCATTAAACGCTCGCACGCGGGAACATAGATGCTGTGATATCGAAGTAACCAGGCGATATGATCAGGAACGACATCTTTAAATCGAGAGTAGATAAACCGGTCATGATTCCATTGAAAGACACAGTTCGCTAGACCGACCCCTTCCTCATAATGCCCAACAGGCGTATTGATACAAACGACGTTTTCAGGTGCTTCTCCGGTCAAGAGTAAAATTTTACCTAGATCATGAATTAATCCTGTTATCAGGAGATCCTTATCCTGAATTCCGTCACGCTCCATACCGTCCACTACCTGAAACGCATGGACAAGCTGGCTGACGCAGTACAGGGTTGAGTCGCTAGGATCGATGCATTGCGCCAAACGCTCGATGAGGCTCCACACGCGCACTCTACCTAAAACCGGGGTTTCATACTTTCTGTCTAGAGCTGCGATCATTTCTGTTGTTTGTTCCAAATGCCGCTCATACGTCATTCTCGCTTGGTCGAGAAACTGGTTCTTTTGTTGCCGAGCTTTTTCCGGAAGGAGCTCCTGATCTCGGGAGATACGAATGCCATACTTCTGGAGCGTGAAAGCCGCATTTAAGCCAAATTTAAATAGCGTCATGTTAAGCGCCTCTCTCCATGTTGGCCAGGCCACGAGCCCCAGCATTCACGAGCGCTCCTTCAGAAGGGGCGACAATGACGATCTCCACTTGTTTCTTTACCGTTTGGCTGCAGAGGCTCTGCATTATCAGGCGTATGGTCTCGGAACAATCCTGGGCGGCAAGCACAGCCGACATCGTGGGAGCATCGAAGTCATCCATGTTCAAACCAGCTTTCGTTATCAGAGCCTCAAGACCTTGGTGTAAATCGTGCCCACCGCCCATCCGACAACCCACCCGGTCATGGCTCCGTACAGAAGTTATACAAACGCCTCTGGCCATGTTACGGAGTAACCGACAAAATAATTCGACAGTAGTTCAAGATGCTGCTCAGCCCGCGGACCATCTTTGATCACGAGCCAAACGGTCATCGAGAATAGTCCACTCTCCCGATCAGCCCGCAGCCCAGGGGCAGCACGCCCGCCTTGATTCTTGCAAAAGTGTGACTGACTTCGTCGTTCTGTCTAGGTTGTGGGGTCATCGTCTCTCCCTCTTTCTCCAGTCATGGATTACATCTTGTCGCGCAGGTGGCGACGGTCATCACGCTCTTCGCGCCACCGCACGAGCTTGGCATAGCCTGAGTCCGGCAACACCGGCTCCCACCCCAAACCCCAACAGCTTTCTTCGAATACACCGATCTCCGCGCCGACCCAGGTGGCTTCAAATCCGAGCAGATAGTTCTCGCGCAACGATAATGTCGGAGCGAGCGCAGGCCCGCCTCTCAGTCACAGGACGGTTGAGGCCATGAATACCCGGAGATTGCTCACAACGACTACGACTAGCTTTAAGGCAACCGGGTCTCGTTTCGCAAACGCGACTTCGATCACGGTGTCTTCAGATTCCTCTATCGCCTCACCGACCGAAACGCTGACTCGTGTCGGCACGAGCCGGTCACCCGCGTTCGTCTGGGTTGCCTTGGTTTCTTCGTGATATTCCCTCTCCCCGTTGACCACACAGACATCGCGCTTCTCTCCGAGGATGTTCCCGTCCGCATCCACGCCGGTCAAGATGGAATGGTCTTGATGGCTGGGAACCATCTGTATCGCCGTCTCCTATCACGATGAGCTCATCCGGTGGAGGCCCGGCACGCCGCACCGAATCCAGACTCGCGCGAACCTTGGCGCCTCCGTTGTAGACGGGAGCAATGACTACGACGGTCAAGGGCGAAAGATTCAACGTTGTTCTCTCTATGCTCGGCGTATCCCCTACCCAGGACCAGAGCGAGTCACTCGGTCTCGAAGGTCATCGCTGCAACGCTTCCGCATGCCAGGAGCCTGAACCCAACGAATTCTTCACAAGTTAAAGGATACGAACCAGCGGAGCAAGCTCACCTTCAACAGGGAAACACCTACGGAATAGTGACAGCACCATGACGCGTCTTTACTCGGCTGATCGGGCACCACTCCACCCGTTTCACCAGATGGTGAAGACAAATCGACCACTTAGTTTGTTAGCTTGCGGATTCATCTCGAGGAGCCAGGCACTGATCTCTTCGCTTCCGACAGGCTTGGCGAAACACTTTTAGCCTGGCCTGGAAAGATAAACCCCTTGGGATCTCCGGTCAGTATAGAAACAAAATGGTGGGCAGCCAATCCCTCTTAATTTCATCTTTCTCTACGGAATGGGGGGAAGGATACGAGGATAAGGTGATCGCACCACTCAGGTCCAGGGAGAATCCGATCCACACTGCCGGACAGACGGCCGGGCACGCGGTAGGCGGTGCTATCGGTCCACGTTGCGCCACAAGCTCCCATTCCACTCAGTAAGCATTAAAACCACCGTGAGGGCCACGAACCCCGTGGCACACACCTTGGCTGCGAGGGGGAGGGTGCCATGCAAAAACAGCCCGAGCCCCCACGCCGCGCCCAGAACACCCAGGGTGATTAAGTGCGGCCAGAGCACGAAGGAGGCACGACGAAGGGACGTCGTTTTTGGAGTCGTGATATAGGGGAACTGGCGGTTGGCGAGCACATCGGCAACCGCTGCAAGCTGATAGGGCCATTTCGCAAATTGCAGGAGCTTGGCTCGCCAATGAGTACCCTGCTCCGATTTCCTATCCAGATAGAACCTTTGCCGATATCTTTCCCATATCCACAGCATGATGACTATAAATGCACCGCTCACGATCGTGTCGACAGTCATAACGGTCGGAGTCTTTCCCCACACCAACATACATGCCACAAGAATCATGGCGATGGGAAGCTCGATGCTCCGATAGACATAGTTTATTCCGTGCAAGGTGCTCAACAATGCGGAAGTTGGCGAGAGGTTCCGGACCAGCGCAGGCCCGATTCGTAGCTTCACGTCGAGGACAGAACGGGTCCACCGCCGTTGCTGATTAAGATACGCCGGCCAATCCACAGGCGCCAATCCCCGAGCCATGGCCTCAGGAACATAGACGCCTTCCCACTCACGATGATGGTATAGGAGCGTCAGCAGCAAATCATCGGCATCGTGCGCCGCGAACCCTCCGCACTCGCGCAAAGCGCTGAGACGGTGTGTATTGTGACATCCGATGAGGAGCGGAAATCCTTTCCCATGACACGCCATTTGCACGAGAGAGTAGAACTCGTAGGTTTCTTCGGCCGCTCCCCGGGCAATAAAACTCGCCCGCTGATTGCCATACACCTGCGGAGCCTGCACATACCCGACGCGTGCATCGTCGAAATACCCGAGAACTTTGGCGAGATACACACGATCAGGCGCATGATCGGGATCAAATGCCGTCAAGATCTCGTATCGATCGAATCCGATCTCATGGAGCCATGCATTATAGTTTCCGTGCTTTGTGGCCTTTCGAAACATGCCCACTTCGGTCTGATAACACGGAAACGACTTGCGGCTGAAATGATGGACCCCAAGCGTGGCACAGACCTCCTTGACTCGCTCGTCATCCCCCTCATTCAAGACCCAGGTGTCGTGCGGATAGTCGAGCCCCACCAAAGCCTTCAGGGTGTGTTCCAGCACATCTAATGACTCAATACCCGGCACATACGTGGTCACAACGGCGACCTTCCAGCCCGGTCTCGGCGAAAGAGCTCTTGGCTTTTTCATGCTGGGGAGAATCAGCCATCGCCCTAGATTATTGAGGAGAAGCACCGCGAGGAGGCCGGAACAGACCGTCATGACAAATGGATGTTCTCCCCACGCCGGGAGCTGGAACCAGGTAAAGAGAAACACCGCGATGGCAGCCACTCCCGACACCGTCAACAGCCAATAGATGAAACGGTCTTTCGGCTGGAGGACCTGGTCGCTTACGACTCTCTTCGAAGGGCTGCTTCCGTTAGACTGCTCCATGTCCTATCTGCCCCTCTCGTTTTCACCTAACGGGTGGAGCTGACCGGCATCGGTGCTCCGCCAGGTCTGACGCGCTCCTGCCCGAACCGCGAGGTCGCGATACGCGCCCGCCCCGCACACCACACGCAGCCACAGGCGGCCCAGGACCCGCCAATATCCCCACCCGACCTGCGCAAGCTTGAACGAGGACATACCCATATCCGGCGTGCGATTGATCCAGGAAATCGGAACCTCCTTCACCTGATAACCCATCAACAGAGGTTGCAACCCGGTTTCCGCATTCACCGCGAACCAGGGCTCCTCTAAGTGGAGCTGCTCCAGGACTTCGCGGCGGAAGAGCTTCAGATTGTTCGTGAGGTCGCGGAAGCGGCGGAGCAAGAGGACCTGGGCTATCAAATGGAACCCGCGGTTTGCGACGATCTTCCCGAACGGATAATTCAGCAAGACGCTATGCCTGGAGAACCGGCTCCCGACGACCACGTCGTACCCCTTGACTGCCGCGTCGAACAAATCCGAAACCTCCGGCAACAGATGTTGGAAATCGCAATCCATGGTGAGGACATACCGCCCTGTCGCCGCGCGATACCCCTCGGACAGAGCCCGGCCGACTCCGTTCGGCCCGGTGCGTGAGACAAGCCGAATCCGACCGTCGGTGGCTGCCAGGCGCCTGATGACCGCCGCTGTCCCGTCCTTGCTGTTGTCGTCGACCAAAATGATCTCGCGCAGATAGTCGTCATAGAGACGGCGCAACCCTGTCACGAGCGGCTCGACATTCATCTCCTCGTTGTAGCAAGGCACGACAACCGAGATGGCCCGCCTGAGTCCCTTATGCACAGCCAGCGACACCGCCGGTCGCGCAACCAGACGCGGCGGCTTTTGGGCATGGACCAGAATAGATCCCGCCAACGTCCGAATCCCTGGCGCATTCTCCAGGATGATCGAGAGGTTGCGAAACAGCCAGATCAGCCGCGGAGAAAGCGGGGCAAAGACGAAATCGTTGAACACGGCAAAGACACGAATAAAGCCCACTTCCGACATGAGTTCATACAGTTGGCCACGACTGAGCAGTGACCGCGGATCGGCCCTGCCGAACATGCGCGCCAACAACCGGCGACACTTCAGGACGACGTTCCAGGGATTACTTTCATAAAACACGACCTGCCCGCCTGGCTTCAAGAATTCCAGAACATGTTGGAGCAACATCGCGCAGTTACGTTTATCGAGCAGATCAATCGCCACGACGAAGTCAAATTGCCGCCCCCTCAGAGTATCCGGGAAGACATCTGCAGCGATGAACTCGACGGAATCATGGAGTGGGTCAGGCTTGCGGGCAAGGGAATCGAACGTCACGGCGGTAATAGGGTTTCTCCCGTGGCTAACCTGTACGAGCTGCCGCGTAAAAAGGCCCTGGCCGCATCCAATTTCGAGGATGGTTTGCCCGGGCAAGAGATGAACCAGATGCCGGAATGACTGCGCGCGCCAGTGCAGGCGGTCCGTCGCGATAGGGTCTCGCTTGGCAAAATATTCATCCCGCGTCTTCTCACGAAGCGCGAGGGTCTGGAGAAGCGATTGGCCGGACGCTCCCATAATCGCCTCTCAATGGCTCAGCCGAACATTCCAGGCGTTGATCATGTCGAGCAACACCTCTTTGAGCGATTTCGTCACCGACCACTTCGGATAATGCGACTGAAACTTTGAGAGATCGCTGATGTAGCACATATGGTCGCCGACACGGGGCTGATCAAGGTACTCGTATTGCATTTTCTTCCCTGTCAGCTCCTCGACCATATCAAACGCCTCCAGAATGGAACAGGAATTCGCCCGGCCTCCGCCCATGTTGTACACCTCGCCGCACCGGGGCTTGGCATAAATCTCCTCGATCGCCCGGGCTACATCAACGCTATGGATGTTATCCCGCACCTGTTTCCCTTTGTATCCGTAAATCCGGTAGACGGCTCCACTGAGTTGGGTTTTCACCAGATACGACAGAAAACCATGGAGTTCGACACCCGAATGATTCGGACCGGTCAGGCACCCACCACGGAGACAGTGCGTCTGCATGCCGAAATACCGGCCGTACTCTTGCGTCATCACATCGGCCGCAAGCTTGCTGACTCCGAAGATGGAATGTTTCGACCGGTCAATCCGCATCGCTTCAGTCACGCCTTGGCAATCCTCCGGTCGAGCGTAATCCCAGCGCCGATCCAGCTCTTTCAGTGGCAGCTCATTGGGAGCATCCCCGTACACCTTATTCGTCGACATGAAGACGACGACGGCCTCCGGGCAATGTTGCCGAGTCATTTCTAAGACATTGAGCGTTCCGGTGGCATTGACGTCGAAATCGTCGAATGGACGACGTGCCGCGAGGTCATGGCTGGGTTGGGCCGCACAATGGACAATCAGATCGAAAGGGCCTTCAAGTGTGAAGAGACGGGACAGCCCTTCCCGATCTCGAATGTCGAGCGGGTGATGAGAGAACCGTCGAGTGCTCTGGCGCAGCCGTTGAAGATTCCATGTCGTGTCACCTTCCGGACCGAAGAAGTCCGCTCGCATATTATTGTCGACGCCGATCACGCGGGTGGCACGGCTGTCGAAAAAGGTCACGAGTTCAGACCCGACCAGGCCGCTCGAGCCGCTGAT
>Ga0163152_10009142_pt1 | contig 10407 bp, 3 predicted proteins | sample OliLakLV19MP8IB2_FD_148635 | JGI IMG/M metagenome (GOLD analysis project Ga0163152, IMG submission 148635) | Freshwater microbial mat bacterial communities from Lake Vanda, McMurdo Dry Valleys, Antarctica - Oligotrophic Lake LV.19.MP8.IB-2 | ecosystem: Environmental > Aquatic > Freshwater > Lake...
CAAGGTTGTGAGCGGCATCCAACACGTCAGGATGTTCCGGCGGATAGAGGCGGCGATAGCCCGCCAGGACATCTTCCCGTAATTTCAAAGCCGCCCTTATCCGGTCCGGTTCGCGGTCGTATAGATTCGCCAGCACGCCCATGGTCATGAGAGTTCCGAGGTGGTCGGGGGGAAAGACCCTCCGTCGCGTGGCCAACACCTCCTCGAACAGCTCTAAAGTTTCGGCGACGCGACCCACGGCTGACATGCTGATCGCCAGATTGTGTGCCCCGTTCAAGGTATCCGCGTGTTCGGGGCCGAGAGCCCGCTTGTAAGCTGCGTACGTCTCCGACCTCAACCGGTAGGCCTCCTCGTGTCGGCCGAGGGCGTAGTAAGTATTCGCCAGATTGTGTGCTGCATCGAGTGTTTCCGTGTCGTCCGGGGGAAGCGTGCGGCGTCGGACATCGAGTAATTGTTCTCGAATTAGGAGTGCTTCCTGGTTCCTCCCGAGTTCTGAATACCCAATCGCCAGCCCGGAAAGTGTCCTCGTAACATCCGGATGGTCCATACCGTAGCTGGCCGTGAATAGCGCTCGTGCCCGCTCGAATTGATCCACCGCCATCTTGTTATCACCCAGAAAATGGAACGTCCAGCCGAGCGTTCTCCGCAGCCGGGCCTCCACAAGGGGTTGAGTTGTGAACCCATTGGTCAGGGACGGAAGGCTAGCAGTGATGGCCGCCCGCAATGTAGCCTCCTTGCCAAGGCCTCCGCTGAGTCCTTCCGGACGGGCGGCGGATAACACGTTCTCCTCGAAGAACGTCACGATCGCGTTCGCCTCGGCTTCCTTGCTCTCGGCATGCTTCCGCTGTCTCGCCTCTTCCACCTTGGCTGTTTCGGCGACCTCCCGTTCCGCCACTGCGGTTCGCTCATGTCGCTTCGCTTCAAACCACCCCCATGTCGTTCCGGCCATGCCCGCAAGTAGTGCGAAGAGTATCAAGCTCGCTGCCAGCACCTGGACTTTGTTCCGCTTCACGAACTTTTTCAGCTGGTAGCCTCGGCTCGGCGGTCGGGCCTCGACCACTTCGTCAGCCAGATAACGCTGTATGTCGCGGGCCAGCCCGTTGGCCGTGTCGTACCGCCGGGTGCGGTCCTTCTCCAGCGACTTCATCACAACCCAGTCGAGCTCCCCTTGCAACAACTTTGCCAGTTTCGCTGGCTCGATGCTCCGGTTCGCGGCGATGTTCGGTTGGGCATTGGCCTTGCTCAACCTCGTACTCGGCCGGGGTGGGTCAACTTCCCGCACCATCCGCAGCATCTCCAGCACGGCTCCACGTTTGAATTGCTTGCTGTCGATTGGCGGCGAACCTGTGAGCAGTTCGTAGAGCATGACCCCGAGTGCGTAGACGTCGGTACGGGTATCGATGTCCATTGAGGAGGGGTCAGCCTGCTCCGGCGACATGTATGCCGGGGTGCCGACGATCGCTCCGGTGTCCGCAAAGCTCATGTCGGTCAGCTTCAGTTCGGTAGCCTTAGCCACGCCGAAGTCGATGACCTTCGGCGTCGGTTGCCCGTCCATCTCGGTCACCAGCACATTCCCCGGCTTGAGATCGCGGTGGATAATTCCCTTCTGGTGCGCATGCTGCACCGCCTGGCACACCGACACGAACAGTTGGAGGCGAGCATCCACGGACAGCCGATGCGAATCGCAGTATTCGGTCAGCGGCACCCCATTCACCAACTCCATCACGAAGAACGGCTGGCCTGAGGGTGTGACGCCGCCATCGTAGATGCGAGCGATGTTCGGGTGGTCCATTAACGCCAGTGCCTGCCGCTCGGCATCGAATCGGGCCAGTACCGCCTTCGTGTCCATCCCAGTCTTGATGAGCTTCAACGCGACATGCCGCTTGACCGGTTCACTTTGTAAAGCCAGGTACACCGAGCCCATCCCGCCCTCGCCGATTACTTCGATGAGCGTGTAGCGATCGGCGATCACGGTGCCAATCGCAGAGGCGGTTAAATGTTCGCGGCCAATCGGACCCTCCCCGAAACTACCGGTGCCCGTTTCCGTTCGTTGATGAGCCTTCGGATCGAATGCCCCAGTGGTATCCTGCGAGGCGGCTTCGAGGAGCCGACCCGCATCACCGTGAGCAGTGAGCAACTCCTCGACCCGCTGACGCAATTCGGCATTCGTGCCGCAGGCGCGGTCCAAATAGGCGGCACGAGCGGCCGGCTCGGCCTGTTCGAGGGCAGCGGCGAAGATCGTCATCAAGCCTAGGTTTGTGTCCAGAATAAATCACCGTGGGATGCGAGTTCTCTGGAATGCCCCGTTCGGACCAGAAGTCCGCGGGCAACCATTTATCACTTTATTCGCGGGCAGTGGTTGCTTACCGTTCGGTGTCTTTCAAGAACTTTTCCAGGTGTTGCTTCCAGATCGTGGCCTTCGTGTGTGTTCCATGTCCGATCGTTTCCTCACTGGCAGGAAGGAGCATCGCTTTGCCGTTCGGCACGCTTTTGACCTCTCGCTCCAAGATTCCCAACTCGGGTGGATTGATTAGATCGTCGGCGAAGTTGATCGCAAGAAGTGGAGCGCGGATCTTTTTCATGCCGGGACCGGGATTGTAATCCCATGAACTCTCAACCGCGTACAAGACGTCGTTCGCATCCATCCCTTTGAGACGCATAGTAACCTCCTTGTCAAACACCTCGTCAGCCTTTTTCATGGTGGGTGCTTCGTTCTGACGGATCATCGGGTTGCTGCTCATGAGAAACAGCATCTGAGCCACGGTCCGCAAACTTCTCGGTTGGACCTCGTAGTCTCCGTTTTTCCACTCCGGGTCGGTCCGAATCGCGTCGCAGATCAACTTACGCCACATCCGATTGCGTCCTGACATCTCCGTCGGCAAACTAGCCAAAGGCATAATCGCATCCATGAACTCGGGGTATCTTTGTCCCCAGAGCCAAGCGTGCATTCCGCCCATCGAGGTGCCTAACACGAGCCGTAGGTGGTTAATTTTCAAGGCCTCCGTTAAGAGACGGTGCTGGGCGGAGATCATATCTTCGTAACCGTATTTGGGAAATCGGGCATGTTGGCCATTACTCGGCTTGGAGGATTTACCGTGGCCCAAATTGTCCGGGATAACGAGGTAGAATCTCTCCGCGTCCAAGGGTTGTCCTTTTCCGAATAGTTCGCGACCGAATAAATCGCCTCCCTTCCCTTCGATAAATGTCGTGCCTGACCCTCCAGTCCCGTGCAGAATGAGTACGGCATTGGCTATTTTGCCGTCCTTGCCAAGCACGGGCTTGGCAAGCGTCCGGTAGTGAATCTTTATTTCAGAGAGCTTCTCACTCGACGTGAACTTGAAGTCCTTGAGGATAGCGTCGCCTTCGTCCGGCTTGGGAAAGTCGGCGGCAGAAGAATCCCTGACGGTTACAAGCAACGCCAGCACCGTGAAGGCGAATGTTCTCATTAAGAAACCCCTAGAGGTACCGTATTCGATTGGAAGGCCCGCGACATTAAGTTAAGAAATCGCTTCCATGAGTGACGCAAAAATGGGTCTCCAGTCCTGGCAACAGGCACGAATTGCACGAAGCAGTTCCATGTTTTCGGCGACCTCAGCAAGCGCCCATGCCTGGCACGAAACGTCCCGGGAAGCCTGGCACTATTCCTTCCGTTCAATCACTACTACCGCCCGCAGGCCTTCCTCGTGGAAGGTTAGGGTGGCCCGCAGCCCGGCCAAGCCCTTGATGAACTTGCCAGTTGGGCTGTCAGGCGAAGGTGCGACCGGTTGCCGTGGGTCCAGCTCGTTGCCGTGAATCGTGCAGGTGCAGCGCTTGCCGTCCGCCGACAAGGTATACGTGCCACCATCCGGACAGCGTGGGCGCACGCCATAGAAACGCACGACACGCTCTAATAGCGCCGCATCGACGGTCGTGTCGTTCCAGCCGCGAGCCGTGTTCGCCAACAGGCTCAGATTGTCGAGACAGCCGGAGCGGTGTTTCTCGGCCCAACCCAGGTTGTACCCAGGCAGAACCTCGTTCCAGTTCTCCGGTCGTATGCGAACCAGGGCATGGCCGATGTCCTTCCCTTCCGGCTTCTTGCCGCCCGACTGTGCTGCCCGAATGTCTTCCAGCACGAATGGCCGATTGACGATGTGCAGCCCGCTGCCGATGCGAGCCCAGTAGACCCTGTACACAAGGCCGAACGCCTTGATCGCGAGGCACCGCGTGCTGGGACCATTTTCAACCGGTACCTTGTAGAACTCAGAGATTTCGCGTAGCCAACCCAATTCAGGGTTATCCTTCGATCGCGTCTTGATCAACAACCGATCGAGTTCGTCCAGGAACTCATCCACCACCTTGGCGTCCTTGACCGGGATCGAAATGGACGACGGCCCAGTGACAAACTGAACGAGCAAACCGAGACCGAATATTTCGGCCGGGCCAAGCCGCGCCCCGAACATCTGGGGGCTCCCGCCGAGCGCTCCTCGGATCTCGTAATCGAACAACTTGGAGGCGTCGTGCAAATGCAGACCGACCTGATCGCCGATGCCGTCGCGAACGAATCGCCGCACTTTGTTCAAATCGATGCCCAGCTCCGCTAACTTCTCGCGGTCGCGCTCGGTGAGTCGGAAGTCCAGTAACCCTGAAGCCGTGTCCCGGCGGGATGGATTTGGCAGCTCGTCCCCTGGTCCCAAGTCGATGACTTCGCCACCGGACGCCGTCAGGAGCGCGGTCGCCTTCTTCGCGTCGAGAGTTCCAGCGAATAGGCGGACACTGCCATCACCCATCACAACAAGCCAACCATCTGAGGACCGGAAGCCCTTCAGCGGTTCCTTCCAGTCAATTGTTAAGTCGTCCGGCTTGGTCCAGATGACGGCGTGCTCATCAGCAGCCAGGCCAGCCATGATCGTGTTCGATGCGCCGTCCATAGAAGTCAGATTTCCGATGCTCAAACTGGAGCCGTCCGGCGGGAACACCGTCCCCTTCCCAGCCGGAACGACGAAAATCGTCTTTCCCTCATCGTTCAGTTTTTTGGTGAGACCAAGGTAGATGCGGGGCATCCGCGCAATGAGTTTCTTGTTGTGTGGGCTGTCCCACGGCTCGTTGAGCTTGAATTCGCGGTACAGATTGTCCTGCTCGATGTAAGGCAGTAGGTGAACCCGCCAGCTTAGCCCCGACTTGATCTGCTTGCCGTCCTTGTCGAGCCCTGAAAGTGGTGGCAGATGGCCGTTCACGTCGTTGAAACTGTGCATCGCCAAGCCGACTTGTTTGAGGTCATTGACAAAGTCATCTGCCGTCTTCGGCCGGGCCGGTGATGGAATCACTTTGGGGTCGAGCGCCGCGGTTTCACCGCCAGCCCGAGTAAAAGCGGCCGCGAGGGCCGCTGGTTCCATTTTGTGCGGGATTCGCCGAACGCTGCCGTCGGCCATCCCCACCATCGCGACATCCTGCCCTGGTCGCTGAAGATTTCGCCAGGGTTTGGTCAGGTCGATAGGCAAGTCGCCGGGCTTCGACCAGATCACCGCCGCGTCGTCAGCCGCCTCGACGAACGCAATCGTGTTGGATAATCCATCTGCCACGTCTGAGAACTGGAGCGGTTTAACATCTGGCGGAAACAGGGTTTCTTTCCCAGACGGTGCCAGATAGATCGTCTTGCCCTGCTCGCTCAACTTGTTCGTTGGTCCCTGAAGTACTTTCGGCATCTTGGCGACAAGTTTCTTGTTGTGTTCGCTGTCCCACGGCTCGTCGAGTTTGAACGCGCGAAACAGATTATCTTGCTCCAGGTACGGCAATAGCAGCACACGCCAGCTCAACAGCAACTTGCCGTCTTTATCGCGCACATCAACGGGCAGATGATCGTTGGCACTGACGTAATTGTGCATGGCCAACCCGAGCTGCTTCAGGTCATTCTCCGCTTGCTTGAAAGGCTTCCCCGGCCGAGACTTCTCCGGCTCCTTGTTGGCCGTCGCCTTCTCGTCCGGGCCGAGGATTTCGAGCAAGGGCTTCTTGTTGAGGTGGAACCATACGCCACCGATCTCGCGCTTCGGTGTCGGCAGTGTGTCCAGGGTCACGGTTGGCCCGCCAAGCAACTGGGCCATCGTCGTGTAAATGGAGTTGTCGATTAGCGGCAGGATCAGCGTTTCGAGCCGGTACTGCTTCGGGGAAACCTGGACGCGAACGGCGATTGGATCAAAGTACGTCCGCCAATACTGGTTGTACTCGCTGACGAATTCCCGGTACTCATCCGACTCTTCCTTGGTCGCCTCGGTGATGAGATGCTCGATGCACGGCGTCAGTGAATCGGCACGGCCCCATTTGGAGCAGAGGCCGGACATACCGTCGGCCGCGAGCGAATAGTTCCCACCGTCCGGGTGTGCCAGATCGCCCTTGCCAAAGATGCCCGGTGCACACTTCGTCTCCGCAAGTTCATCCAGGGACTTGGGTGCACGTCCGTTTTCAGTTCGGAACATCAGACAGCCGTGACCAATCATCCGCAGATGGTTGTAAACCAATAACCGTCGCCGTTCCGTGATCTTGAGTTGTGGGCCAACCATCCGGTGGATGAACGCGTCGGAGAGATACACGAATCCATCTTCTTCGGCTGCGCGATAGGGCATGAGAGTGCGAACATATTGAAACTCTTTGCTCTCCCCGAGACGCTTGGTTTGCTTCCCCTGCACGCAATCGAGCACCCGAAGGAATGGTAGCAGCGAGTTGCCGCGGACGTGTAGACCCGGTCGCGGCGTAGCCAGGTACACGTTCAGCGTGCCGTCTGTTGTCGCGTAACAGCTGTATGCGATGCCGTTGAATTCTCCCTTCTCTTCCTTGGCTCGAAGTTTCAGGGCCGGCATCGCCAACGCCACGAGACCAGCGACATTCTTTCCCTGGACCAAGACCGTGATGTCGCTTCCCTCACCCAGGAAGAGGTCGCTCCCGGTGAGAGCAATTCCATCCAACTGGATTGCTTCCATGGCTTTCGGCGGGAGTTGGGACAGCCCGAGCTGTTTGCGAATCCGCTCAAGCGTGAGCGGCGAGCGAGCCTCACCCAGGGCCTGGGCGAAGAGATGGCCGGCGAATAACTCGCTCAGTCCGGCAACCTCATTCAGCTTGGCCAGGGAGCTGAACTCGGCGAACCAAAAATCATCGGGCACACACAGCGCCAGCGTACCAACTTCAGGCTTCTTGTTGCCGAGCATCTTGTCCCACGGGTGGCTTGGTGCGGCTGGGCCGATCAGTTTCGCAACGGGGAATGACTTCGGCAGGTCTCCCTTTTTGAGAGGTTCGGGGATAACACCCTTCGGAGCTGGTGCCGCTGGCTGAGGCCGCCGACCAGAGCCGCGCATGGTGTCGAGCTGGAGGCTCTCCTGGATAGCAAGGGCACCCGTGAAGGTGCTAAACAGATCGACGCGATTGCGTCGGCCACCGCGCTCCTCCAGACGACTGGGTTGGAGCAAGCGGTCGATGAGAGCTTCTACTTCACGCTCCCGATCCGCTCGGGCGCTGAGCATCAGGGCAACGTAGTGCAGATAAGGATCTTTCGGATGATGGCTGAGTTGTTCCAAAACCTCATCAAGATTCCAGGCTGCCTTCTTCGGCAAATCGTCTGAGCGAGCGGGCAGGGTGACCAGAAGAGCAATCAGGACGGCTAAACTAGATTTCATCCAAGTTGCCTTCATGGCTCGGCTCCTGACAGAGGAAATGGTGCAAGCGCTTGAAGTGGCGATTTGGCCTACAAGCCGATGACATCAGCTAGTCTGTGTGCTCTTCACCCGGAAGTCCAGGGCCAGTTCGGGCGACCTTCTGTCAATATGTTCTTAGAGCATAGTCTTGGACGGGCCTCAACATGGTGCTCTTTTGTTGCATCTTCTGCGAGGTAAGATCGATGCGAATTGCCGTCGTGGCTTTGATTCTCGGAATGACCGGTTCCGTGCATGCCGATCCCGGGACCGCACCCGCACTCATTGGACACCGCGGTCTCTTGCGTGACGCACCGGAGAACACTCTCGGGAGCTTTAACGCCTGCATTGACCTGGGCCTCGGGTTTGAATTGGATGTGCGCCGAACCAAGGACGGCTTTTTGATAATTCTGCACGACGAGAAAGTCGATCGCACGACCGATGGCAAGGGAAAGATCGCGGAGTTGACTTTGTCCGAGGTGCAGAAACTCGATGCCGGTCGCTGGTTCGATCCTGCGTTTGCCGGCCAACGCATTCCGACGCTCGAAGCAGTCTTCGCCTTGGTCCGAGAACGGAAAGCGAACGTGCTGATAGCGATGGATCTCAAGAGCGATGATCCACGATATGAACCCGACATCGTGGCTCTGGCGAACAAGCATCAAGTCTTACCCCAACTCGTGTTCATTGGTCGCTCGATCGACGAACCCGCTGTCCGAAAGAAGCTGCGTGCAGCCGATCGAGCAACGAACGTCTGTGCGTTGGCGCAAACAGCGAAGGATTTGCAGGCTGCAATTGCCGATACCGACTCGAACTGGGTCTATACGCGTTTCGTACCGACAGCAGAGGAAGCTGAATCGGTCCGCAAGGCGGACAAGAAGCTGTTTCTGTCTGGCCCGCCTGTGAACCGCCACGAGCCCGAGAATTACCGGAAAGCACGGGAGATCAAGGCCGACGCAATTCTGACGGATTATCCGTTAGAGTGCCGACGGCTGTGGAGAGAAGGCAAGCTCGATCTCGACCGCAAGAAGTGAGTCGCCTATTGTTCGTCCGCTTGGCAATTATAAGCGGCCGGCAGTTCGGCAGAGCAGACTCCGCACTCAAACACGCCGTCCTTGATCAGATTCTTGGCACCGCAGCGTAAGCATACTCGAAAGTTGCAAGCCAGTGTAAACCCGGCCAGCGAAACCAACCCGGCACGGTCAAGTGCCAGCGAAACTGCCGTTCACGATTCGGGCTCCGGGCAGTTGCCAGTGGACTGATTACTTACGGCTGCGATCTCAACTTCCTGGCCATTCACAAAGAACGTCATTTCGCCTGCCGACCGGACTGGTTGTCGGCCAGCGCACGCGACATGCTCGCTACGGCGGTCGGCGACGAGTAGTACACCGACTGCATCGACCACAAAGGTAGCGATGATGGAGCCATCGGTGCCTGGAGTCTGGTCGCTCTCTAAAATCCACCGCGTTATATCGGCGGCAGAGCGGATCGGAGTACCAGCCGGCGTCGAGGTTGCTCGTTCGGCGATCTGTTTCGGACCAACGTATCTGTACAGCCGCATCCTCACCGCCAATTGCTTAAAAGGTACCACCTCAACTACAGCGTCACATGAGCGTTCACAACCTCGGGTCAACCGGTTCGCTTTCCAATGCCAGCACACCGAAGACGCATTCGTGGACGCGTCGCAATGGTTCCTTGCGAACGAACCGTTCGAGTCCTTCGACACCGAGTGCGAACTCGCCAAGTGCCAGAGACCGCTTGTGGCTCAAACCGCGATGTCGCAACCGCGACAGATTCTCGTCGGCGGAGTAGTCGGGACCATAGATGATTCGCAGATATTCTGGCCCTCGACATTTCACGGCTGGCTGAGCGAGCCCCTTCTTTCCTCGGAGAATGAAGTCTACCGGCTTCAACACCATCCCTTCACTACCTCGGCCTGTCAACTCGGTCCACCAAGCGATTCCTTCCGCTTCGCTAACTGGGTCGGTCACATCCACGATCTTGAAGTTGGTCGCCAGGAGTAGTTCTGTATCCGCCTTGCACACGGTCGCTAGCATGTCCATGTGCCAAAAATGGTTCTTGTCCGTGTGGACGTGTGCTTCAGACGCCAGCAAGTGAAACGGTGCCAGCTTGAGATCGGTGATTGAGTTCACCGGCCAGCAGTACTGCCGATAAGCAGAGACGAACATTTTGACATGTTCTTCCCGCTTGACGGTCGCTCCCCGGACTTGCTCGACCTTCTTCCGCTCTTCCCCGGTCAGCCGTTCTGTGGCTTGTTCCAGGGAAGCAACCGCCTTCGGCAACGCAGTCAAGCCTGCGGCTCCGACTGCCGCGTATTGGGCCTTCAGTAGTTCCTGTGCCTTGGCCGACCAAGGCATGAGTTCGCAGTCGAAGCAAACCCACGTCGTGTTCAACGTTGCCCAAAGGTCAGAAACCGTTAGCGCCGTGCGCACTCGATCGAGAAACTGCGACTCCAGTGCTGCGTCGTTGAAGAATCGTCGGCCGGTACGCGTGTAGACGATGCCGAGTTCGCCTTCGAGGACGCCGAACCTTTCTCGTGCCGCCTGCTCGTTCTGGCAGACGATGACGATGGCTCGCGACCCCATGTGCTTCTCTTCGCAGATAACCTGCGGAGCGCCTTGGTTGCGAAAGTATGCAAACGCCTCGGCCGGGTGTTCGAGCAACCCTGGCTTGCTAGTCGTCTCGCAAGGCGACATGGTGGGCGGAAGGTAGATCAGCCACTTTGGATTGGCGG
>Ga0163152_10009144_pt1 | contig 10400 bp, 12 predicted proteins | sample OliLakLV19MP8IB2_FD_148635 | JGI IMG/M metagenome (GOLD analysis project Ga0163152, IMG submission 148635) | Freshwater microbial mat bacterial communities from Lake Vanda, McMurdo Dry Valleys, Antarctica - Oligotrophic Lake LV.19.MP8.IB-2 | ecosystem: Environmental > Aquatic > Freshwater >...
GTTGACTATTCCTGGATCATCACCGACCCGACGGATGGAATTCCGAGCCGCGAAGAAATCCGCGTCACGGTGGCCAAGATTGTGCGTGAGCAGGAGAAAAAACGATGACGACCGAAAAACAAACGTGCCATAGTTGCGACGGATCGGGAGTGCGAGCGAACGCGACGTGCCACTACGCGCCGCCGCCCGACGGCTTTGTCTGCGTCGAACGCTGCGACGATTGCCGGCAGTTCGAGGATGATTTGGAAGCAGCCAAGGCCTGGGGAGTGGCTGCGATTTGGATGGCCGACGACGAGGATCCTACCAATATCCAGGCGATTGCCAGGCCGCCGCGGGAGGCGATGGAAGCGGACGCACCGACGCATGTTGAGACGCACTCGCCCGCTCCGTGGCGGATCGAAGAGATTGGCGGCGAATGGCAGATTAAAGAGTAAGGAGAGTGGTTAGATGCCCTCGAAGGAACTGTCTGAGGATTTTGGGGGCAAGCAAACGAAGGCCGAGGACGCCTTGCCGCGGGCGATTCGAGCGCTGTGCATTGGTGGAGACGAAGCGCTGGACTTGAAGGACTTGCTCAATTCAATTTGCTCGAAGCTGGGTCACTATGACCACCACGGAAACCCGACTCTGGCCCGCCAGGCGTATCGCAAAGTCTGCTCGATGATCGACAAGTTCGACGACCAGGTGCGCGACAAATACGACATGCCGGCGAGAACGTACAGTCATCTCGGCGCAGGGTTTGATGATCGGAGTTCGGAGTAGCGAGACCATAAGGAAAACCAATGGCTGATATTACGCTGGATAAAGTTCTCAAGCAGTTTCGCGAAGATGCCCGCAACAATCGGGATCTGGGGGACCGCTTTGAACGACTTGTTTACAGGTATTTTGAAATTGATCCCATCTATGAAGATCGTCCGGTCTTTACCGCCGCTCAATGAGTGTAAATCAACCCCGTCGAGATGAGCACGGCATGCTGGAAATGATGCAGCCCACTCAACACCAAAGGCCCGGATTGCTCCGGGCCTTTGAATGCAGTTTGCCGCACCCCAACCTGCGAGAGTGGGGCGATCGAAAATCATTCTCTTGATTTTGAAACTGGCGTCAAGTCGGAGATCGTGAACCCAGAGAATTGGGGCCGCCTGGTTATATAGCGCCCATTTGACTGTGGTACAATGCGGTTGCCCGGTGGCGAGTGAACGTCGGCCGCATGCCGTGTGTTCGGTGGCTAAGATTAGCGCACTGAGCTTGGTACACTGATCCTAGCTCGCCAGGGGCGATTTTTGGCTCATGCGATTTGCCACGAAAGAATCGAGCGATCAAGCCCCGTTTTCGAGCGGGGCTTTTTCGTGCGCAAATTTAGCTGAGTAGCTAAATTTATGCAGTGGGCTAAATGGTCCTAAATTCGGGGAGCAGCTCCACGAATTTGGCCGTGTTCCCCGGGCAAATGCAAAAGTGTACCACCACAGCGATTCCACACTGTAAAACAGCGGGTTTCAAGGTGGCACACTTTTACAACTTGGGCGATTCAATGTGCCGCGAGACGAAATCGTCGGTCAGCGTCACAGGAACGCCGAATTCGACGGTGCGAATGTAATCGACGATCGCCTCGGACCAGCCGCTGATGTGCGTCCACTGACCGTAGCCGACACCGTTTTGATACGACGCGAATTACCCATGGCAGCACGGTCTGTTTGTCGGCCTGATCCAGGGGACAATACTGTTCCTGATCTATGGCCTGGCACGCAAATTCGACTAATTTGGCGCGCTTATTTTGTTTGTTCGCGGCGTGTTGCTAGAGTTGCCGCCATGCTCACAGTCACGCGAAAACCCGAACAGGCGGTTCGTCTTCTCGATCCACAGCAAAGGTTGCTGGCGCGCATTCTCGTCGCTCAGGTCCGCGGAAATCAAGTCCGCCTGGCGATTCAAGCTGACCGCGCAATCACAATCCTTCGCGAAGAGATCGTTCCCCTGGAGCCGGACCAACGGCCGGTCCCCAGTAATGACGAACTCCTGCTGCAAGCTGCCGCCGCTCTTGAAGGAAGCGGTGGCCGCAATCTACTCAATCGGTCCCCCGTCGAGGCCCAGGCGCTGAACCTGGCCATCGCAGCGGTGCGTTCCGCCCTGGGTAGGATTTAACGTTCGGGGAATTGAATCATGGCCAAGAAAGTAGCAGAACACGCGACCGCCAAGGAACTCTTTGCGGCGCGCGGAGTTGGAAAAAAAGCCGATAAAGTGCGGGATGCACTGGATGTTGGCGGCGGACAAATGGTGGATGTGACGATGCGGGTTTTCGGGGCCATCTCGGTGGCACCCGATGAACTGCACGACAAGGACATCAAGCCGGGAGCGGTCGATCTGTACGCCTTGTGCTTGCTGGCAGTCAGTTCGCAGACCCGAAAAAAGATCACCGATTTCGTCGAAGCCGCGTATCAGGATAAGAATCTGGCGATCGACGCGGTGCCCCACGTGCCGCACGAGATCCGCAGCGTGGCCGAAGTCTCCTTTGAAAAGGGGATTCGGACGATTCCGAACGGCGCGCCGAAGAAGGGGAATGTGACCACGGCCGTCGAGTACGAGATCATCAGCCGCGGGGACGTTGACTGACCGGGCAGTATTTGACTGACCGGCGTACCGGTTTGTGATTGATCGGATAGTCAATTTGGAATAGTTTCGCCCGTAATAGCGCACGGTGTTTTGCAGGTAAGCGAGCGCCACGCCGGTACTCCGGCCAATCAACACAGGCAGGTACGCCATGCTAGCAAGCTGCTCGCGATCCTCCCCGCACCACCTGCGTTGCTGTAACCCATTGTGGTTTTTATGCTCTAATGTCAGTACGGGTGGCAAGGGCAAGTGCCGCAATCCGGCGGAAGATGGCCGACTGAAGCGGCTTTCTGCCGAGCAGATCGCGGCCATCTGCGAGACCTTTGCCCAGACCGGTGACAAAACCAAGACGGCCAAACTGCACAGCGTCAGCCGCCTGACGGTATACCGTGCCTTGGATGGGCGAAAATACACCAGCCCCAACCAAGCTGAGAAACTGAATCCGGGGGAGCAATGCGTCGCCGATGTGCGGTGTCCAGAATGCCGGCAAAAAATCCAGGTGATTCCTTGCCGCATTTGTGCCGCACAGGCGGCACAGGCCATTACGCGATTGAGCCAGCGGCCGACACGTTTCAAGCGGCACAGGCGCGCGCACGGCGAACGAAAGCGACAACTGGCTGCCAGCCGTGCCGAGGTGCTCGAGGCTTTGAAAAAACGGGGACTGAGTCCTGACGATATGTTTGGCGATCCGTTTGCCGATGATGCTGCCGCTCAACAAGCAGCCAACCCGGCACCTGTGCAGTTGCAATTGTTTCCTGGCGATTATGGGCGTTATGAGGAAGTGCGGAAACGGAGAGAGCAGACATCCTGCAGAAAACATTGAAGTGTCACTTCCGACCTGGCGAGGGCGATCATGAATTGCGATCTGGAAATTAGCATCTGCGGCGAGATGATCGACCGCGCCGATTTTGCCGAACGGCTGCTGGCGATTCCGGCCCGTGGCAACTGCACAATCTACTTTGATTCACCCGGTGGCGATGCGTTCACCGGACTGGCCCTGGCCAATTTGATCCGCCTGCGCGGTTTGAATGCCACGGGCATTGTGATCGGACAATGTTCCAGCGCGGCGCTGTGGCCCTTTGCCGCCTGCCAGCAAAGATTTATGACTGGCGACAGCGTTTGCTATTTTCACGATATTCAATCGGTCTGCGACAGGCCGATGACGCGGCGCGATGCCGAACACTTCGCCGGCCAGGTGGGACGCTTGGAATCGCAGATGAATCTCAAGCTGGTCCGGCTATTTGGGAGCGGTTCGGCCAAGCTGTCCGAATGGATCGCCGCTAGCCGCTACGTGACGGCGCAGGAAATGAGCGCAGCCGGGCTGGTGCAACTTCTCGAAGCCGACAGCAGCTCTTTGCCGTTCGGTTTTCTGGCTGATGAAACTCACGAGGATTAAGAGTTTCACGCAAAGACGCAAAGTTCGCAAAGGGCACAAAGGGCACAAAGTTGATTGGTCGGAGTACCGACAGCAGCAGTGGCACAAAATTTCTTGAACCGATTTTCCGACAATTAAGCCACCCGGTCGGTACACCGGCCAGTAAAGTCGGTGCTCCGACCAGTAAATACTGGGCGCGCTTATTTTGTTTGAGGCCCGAGACTTTCTAAATTCAAGTCTCGCGATCGCCGGCCGCTGACGGACTTCCAACCTTCTACTGGTTTGACCACTATGCTCGATCGATCCCGCTGCATGCCCTGCGCCATCATCTGCCTATTGGTGGCCTCTCTACTGTCGCTCAGTCCGTCTCTCTCGCTGGCGCAAGAGGATAGCAATCCGTTTTACAGCATGGATCTGCCGAGCGACCTCCGGTACTGGTACCGTAATCCGGATGGAAGTTGCGTGCAGTGTTCGATCGGGATGTGCGGGGTCGATCAAAATGTTCCCGCCGCGGCGACGCTGCTCTGGGACAGCGAATATGGACCGCGCGAACGCGGTGGAAGTTATCCTGGCCGCGTGTCGAAGTACTGCAATTCGCGGCAAATCAAGGCGTACAACATCACGGGTAAAGAGACCTGGGACTGGATGCGGTGGGCTTGTCGCAATGGTCGCGGGGCGGCAATCGGTGCCGGTGGTAATCATTTTCAGACGCTCTACGGCCACGATCCGGCGACGAACACCTGGTTTGTGTGCAATAACAATTCTCCGCGCAAAATCGACGTTTATTCCGACGCCGCGTTTCGCCGACTCCATTTGGCCAGCGGTCAGTGGGTCGTGATTTTAGATTACCCGCCGCACCCGTCACCACCCGAGTACCGCAAGTGGTGGCAGTAACAATTTGCCAGCGTACTGGCGATTGGCCCATTCACCTCGCGAGGAAAACCATGTCCCGGAAAATCTTGATCGTACTTATTATGTTCGCCGGCCTTGCGCCGGCTATCGCTGTTTTTGGACAGCAACCAAACAGCCGCAATGTTGCGCCGAGTGCCAAAGCCGAAATCCTGCGGCGTGGTAACTTTGTCGAGCACCTGGGTGGCGACATGCGTTTTGCCGACGCCGAGGCGATCGCTAGCGCCGCCGTGGCCGATGTGATGGGACAGCCCGCCGACGACAATCATAAATTCTTCATCACGCTGATCACGCAGCGTGGCTGTGCGCCATGTGCCAGGTTAAAAGCTGACTTTGCTAGCGACAAGCACCTGCAGGCGCTGGTCAACACGACCGACCACAAACAATCCTGGGCACACTTCAACCTCTACGATGCGGCCGACAAGAGCCAGTCGTTTCGCTGGAGTAAGGTGCAGATCAAGGGCTATCCCACGATCCTGATTCAGCCGCCGCGCAACGGGAAATATGGTGATAGCAAAATTGTGATCAACCAGCTCACCGGTTATGACGGCAACGGCGAAAAGCTGTTCAATGCCATCGCCGGTTCGATCCGCGCGTATGTTGCCAAGCAGGCGCAAAAACAGGCGATCGAAAGCGGCGCTGCTGTCGGTACTCCGACCAATCGATACGGCGTCGGTACTCCGACCAATCGACACAGCAATCAATACTGCCAGGCGGAAGTAGACTACGATCGTACGCCCTCTGACTATCTCGCGCCGATTGGCGTTGATCCCCCTTGGTCGCCGCGGCCCAAGAATGAACCCCCTGTCACGCCTTCGCCGTTGCTGCCCAATCCCAGTCCGGTGGGACCCGACGCGTTTCCCTTTCCGCTGGATCCGGACGCCAAGCCAGACGCCAAGCCGGATGTGGCTCCGAATGATGCGATACCGCAGTATGCGGAGGTCGTGGTTATTCAGGACGCCGAGGCGAAGGATGAAGACGCCGGCGAGCTCGTGAAGTTTGCCAAACGACTGCGACACAAGCGGAGCGGGATGAAATTCCGAGTCCTCGACTGGAAAGAAGCCAGCAAAATCTATCCGATCTCGCGCGATGAGTTACCGGTGGCCGTGGTGACCAGCGATGGCAAGGTTGAGAGCAAGATACTCGGCCGATTGCTGGACGTACTCAATCCGCCGGCGGCGAATCCCGAACAGCCAAGTGGCCAGGGACTCGAGACGTTTCCGGTGAGTAGCCTGGTAGCCTTGCTCAGCGGCGGCGGCGTTGGTGCAGCCATACCGATTGTGATTTGGGGACTGCTGTATTTACGCAGCAAGCGCCGTGCTGCCGGTCAGCAGGTGATTGCACCGCAAATCGACGAGGCACAGTTTGGCCTGCTGGTCAACGCCGTGGTCAGTACTGTGCTGAGCAAGATCCCCGCCCTGCAAAAGCCGGCTGAAACTCCGCCGAAGGCTAGCTAAAAAGGAAAAGTTCACCGCAGAGGACGCGGAGATCGCAGAGGACGCGCGGAGATGTCGATTGCCATCTCTGTGCATTGCTCTGCGTTCTCTGTGGTGAATAACTCGAAATAGGCTCGCTCATGGAAATCCTCGCTATTTTAATCCCCGGCTTGCTGCTGGTCATGCTGGCTTGCCAGCATCTTTGCAATATGGGGGAGTTCGGCCTGCTGCGCGACATGCTGGGAATGGTCCGCAACGATATCGCGACTTTGCAGAAGCGGATCGCTCCGCAAAAACGAGACACCGAAGTCTGGTGTAAGCCCGATGTGCGGACCTGCTGCGATGCAACGCAGCCGATCGCGGACATGGAACAAATTGAATTGGCCAGGCAGCGACTCAAGCTACTTCGCCAGCAGATGAAATCGCCGCGACGACCGGCGGAGGCGCAGACGGTGAGCGGGGCGCTGGTCGAGCTGGCAAAAGAGGAGGGATCGGCTGCGGAGTTTTTGAAACAGCGGATTGTCTGCTACGAAAAGCAGGTCCACGATCTGCTGCGTCAGGCGCATATCGAAGAAGAAATGCGGCAGGAGCTAGGTCGAAAATTAACCGCTCGCGACAAACGCTACGACGATTTGGCCGATCAATTCAAGAAGGTCTGCGATAAGTCGGATGTACTTGAACTGCGCGTCCAGCGATACGAACGGCTGCTGCCCGACCTGCGTCGGTACTCCGCCCTGGACGCACTGCTCCGACCAGGGAAGGCATTCACCGCAGAGGCCGCAGCGTCGGTAATCCGACAAGGGAACACTGCCGCGAAGGACGCGCAGAGGGAAGAAGGACAGGGAAGCACTGCTGGGTGTGCTAGACAGCACCATGATTCCGCGCGGAATTCCTAACTTTAACGCATTTCTGTCCATGACCGAAAAGCTAAAATACCAACTGCGGCTGAACGAAAACTCGACCCTGGCCAATCCGGTGCTCGATGTAATCGAACTTGTCGAGCAGCTGCCGCCGGCGGAATCCGTTCCAGTCGAAGAACCAGTGGCCGACGTGCCGGTCACGACGGTGATGCAGCAGTTTCTGTGCGGACCCAGCGAGGATCTGCGCTGGCGGCGCGATACGGGAGCCAGTTCAGAATTTCCCTATCCGATGCCGCACCAAACGCGGCTGCCCGAGCACCTCAAAGCGGCTTGTTGGGGAGATGAACACCCCTGGCACCTGGATGGTCGCAGCGTGTTTAAGCTGGACGAGGAACATGGCTTTCTCATCAACACCAATTCCTGGGACGCGGTCAATCAAAATCAGGCGGCCCTAGAAAAGCTGTTTGCCAAGCTGCCGATCGAAGGCGCGGTTCTGGTGATCGTCGGTTGGCTGGCGCTGCGCTACTTTGTCAATCCGTTCACGCTGAATGCCAACGGCGCAAAGCGCAGCATTCCAATTGCCCTGGTCGGGCTGCATCCGGGCTGCACGATCGTCGGCTGCGATCCGAACTACCCGGCGGTGAGCTATGTTAGCCACGGTTCCTATGTCGGCGATCATCCACACACGAACATTCGCTACAGCGGGTTCAATATTGTCGGTCGGGCCAGAGCGCTGTACGTCGACGGGTCCGGGGGCGAGGTCGATATCGACAACATCACGGCGGTGGTCTGTTCCAAGATCGTCAACGCCGATGCCACGCCGCTGCAATTCGCTCTCGATCAGTTCGCCGTGCATTTTCGCCAAGTGTATGGCAATCGCGTGGGCAAAGTCATCGCTTACAGCAATCACTGCGAGCAGGTGCTGGTGGAAGAGTGCAACAACGTCGATTTTAGCTACGTGCAGGCCCGCAACGGTGGCAATCGCGGCATCGTCATGCAGCACTGCGGGAACATTCGCTGTGCCACGAACGCCGAATACAACCATCGCTGGAACTATCACTTCCTCAATTGCCAGGGACTCGATCTGCATCTGTGGGCCGAGGGACGCGGCTTTGTCAAAAACTTTTACAACGCGCAGTCGGACAAGACGCCGCCGCTCACGCCGAGCGCGAAGATGGAGTACTGCTCGGGCGTGGTGATCGGGGGCGACGATCCAAACGTGACTTGGGAACTCGATGCCCACAGTCGTCGCCTGGTGCGGTTTCTGGATCGACCTGAGGAGGATTTTGGCCAGCACAGTTCGCTGGTCACGACCGATTTGATGCGATATTTCTCGTCGGACAACAGCTGGGACGGGGCGTTTGCTTCCGACGCGTCGACCTGGGGCAAAGGATTGAAACCAACCGTTATTCAGATGGGACTCTGGTCGTTCGATGCGGTGTTGGATGGCACGGTGCGGCCAGACGGTAAATCGCAACGCTACGGGGCCTCAGTGGAAGGGAGTACACAGAACTATTTGGTGCTGTCGGACAGTCTGCTCAACGATGCACCAGAGGTGCAACCCGGCGAGCTGCTCGAGGTGTGGCTGACGGCCACACCGCAAAATGAAGCGACCTGGCAGTTTGTCTGGAAACATCAGCCACGATTGAGCATCGCTCCGGGGATCAATAACTTCTTTAAAGGCGGCGGCAAAAACTTTGTGCAGTCGCGTTATCGGGGATTCTGGACCTGGCAGAACAACGATCGTCGGCCCGGCAAATTGCGATTTTACGCGCAGGCGCTCAGCGCCACGAATCTCAACATCCGCCTCTGGCTCACGTACAACCGCGATCACGCCTATTGGTCTCAGTTCCCGGCGGCGGGCGAGTTGCATCATTACCGGTTTGATGTCGATCGCGTGATGGTGCACAAGTAGGAGGCTGACATGGCACTGAAAGACAACATCGTATTTGCGTATCTCTGCCAAGAGGCCAGCGGTAATCTGCTCGACTCCAGTGGGCTTGCGCACACGATGACTGCGGTGGGCACGCCCGGCACGACGACAGGCAAGATCGGTGCGGCACGTTCGCTGGTTCGCACGAGTCCGGACCGATTCACGATTACCGACCATGCTGATTTTCGCTGGGCTGGTACAGACTCGCATCGCGTGGGTTGGTTTAAGCTGGCGGCCAAAGCAACGCGGCAATGCGTGTGGAGCCATGCGGGGGCGGGTGAATATTACTACTACGATGAAACCAGCGACCGGATGGCTTGGGAAATCAAGAATGCGGCCGGAAGCACGTCGACGATTTACGACACGAACCTGGGATCGCCACCTACCAACACATTTATTTTCTTTTCGCTGCGGCATGACTGGGACGGCACGAACGCAACGCGATACATGAGCCATAACAACGGCACAGAGGTTTCGGGATCGTTGACCGGAGGAGCCAATGCGACGGGCGGCACGTTCTATCTTGGCTATTCGGCGTTTGCATTACCGCTGGGGGGTGCCGTGGATGAGATCATTGGCCGCAAGGGGAGCATGTGGAGCGGCAGCGAAGTGACGCAGATTTACAACGGCGGGGCGGGGCTGGCGTATTCGCTGTGGGACGTGAATTTACCGGCGCTTGCACAATATTACAGAAGAATGAGAGCATGAACATCCTGCGGCAATCGACAGTGTACACGTTTCGAGCGGGACAATTTGTTAGCTCAACCGATGGCAGCACAGCGCAGACTGGCTTAACTATCGCCCAGGCTGATATCCAAATCAGCAAAGCGGGTGGAGCATTTGCACAGACGTCGGCGAGCAGCCCAACGACCACGCATGATGTTGATGGATTTTATCAGTGCCCGTTGACGACGACTGATACGGCGACCGTTGGCACGCTGAAGGTGCAAATCCTGATGGCCGGTGCGCTGATTGTTGAGGAAAAGTTTCAGGTTATTGAAGAGGCGATTTACGATGCGTTGTATGCGGGTAGTGCGACGGGATTGCTGCCAACGAATGTGACGCAGTTCGGCGGTACGGCTGGCACATTTGCCAGTGGGAGACCAGAGGTCAATACCACGCACGCGGCGGGCACGGCCTGGGCGTCTGCTGCGATTGCCAGTGTGACCGCTCTAGGCGCTCAAGCGAAGGCCGACGTAAACGCAGAATGCGACACGGCGATTAGCGATGCGGGCATTCCTTCAATCTCGACAATCGCTGAAGTGGTTCACGGTGCGCGGAACGTCTAC
>Ga0163152_10009146_pt1 | contig 10398 bp, 11 predicted proteins | sample OliLakLV19MP8IB2_FD_148635 | JGI IMG/M metagenome (GOLD analysis project Ga0163152, IMG submission 148635) | Freshwater microbial mat bacterial communities from Lake Vanda, McMurdo Dry Valleys, Antarctica - Oligotrophic Lake LV.19.MP8.IB-2 | ecosystem: Environmental > Aquatic > Freshwater >...
CACCCAACGCCGTGAACTGTTTCAGCGAGATTGAACTGTAAGTGTGCTGCTGGCGCTGAGTTACGCACTTGCGCGCGTGGACGCGGCCTCCGAGCCGATGGTTGTTGTGCTGCAGCAACCAAGGCAAAGGAGGCCACGATGTACAGGTCATCGATTGGCGGCAGGGATGCCGCGCGCCCGCACAGCGGGCAAGTGCGTGCAGTGTATCGGCACGCGTTGGTCACGCTCATCACACCGCTCCTGCCGTCGCTTGCCGGCGGCCGCGGCTGGTCGGTGCTGGAGCTCGTGGGCGGATTGCGAGTTGCGTTGGCTTCAGAACGGCATCCGCAATACCCACTCCTCGGGAAGCACTCGTCCGGGAAGAGCCGCGACGAGGGGCCACATCCAAAGTATGAGCAGCAACAACGCAACTCCCGCGCGAACAGCCCAACGACTCAATCGTCTGGGGGATGAGACGCCCCAGAATATCGCGCGAAACTCAGATATCGGCTGCTGTTCGTAATCCCTGCCGCACTCCGGGCAGGTTCCGCCGGATTGCAATCGTGGATACCCGCACGCGCTGCACAAAAGCGCGAGCCGGCAGCGCAACCCTGGGTCTGACTGTGCGGCCTTACCAATCGCCCATGCCACGACCATCGCGTGGGTCAGAATCACGCCGGCCCAAAGCCCGCCGACGCCGAACCATCCGAGGGCAACCGGGAAGCCGTCGCGTGCTGCCGATGTCGCCGGCGCGTCGAAGGATCCTAAGGCGTCAAAGCGATCGAACTTCCACCATGTGAGCCAAGCGAGTTGCCCGAGGGCTGGAAGCACAAGCGCGACTGGCACGCTGATCAGCGCAGCGCGGAGGCAAACTCGGCAGAGGGGTATTGCGCCCCCGTCCCGGAGTGCCCGGCGCGCATGCTCGGGCCGGCCGATAAGCGTTGCCGCCACGAGCAGAACAACACACATGCCAAGGTGGCATGACAAGAGCACGAAGGCGGTCTTTGGTATCAAGGGGCTGACAGCGCTGGACAAAGCACCTGGGCACCGCGTCAGCAATCCAGCCGAGTCAGTGATTGTCAGCTCGCGCGGTCGCCAATACGGATAGCTCGGGCCGTCTCCGCTCCATGTGCGCCCGCGGGGCAACACCGCGTGCAGGGTTGGCGCGATCGCTTCCGCGCACGCCCGCCCGGGGAAGTGCTCCACGGTCACCCAGAGTGCCGCACCGACAGTTGAGCATACCAACAGCGCGCCGAGCAAACCCAAAGCCCGTAGAACGCGAAGCGGCCGGATCGACATCGAACGATCCTATGCAAGGCCTTACCAGAGTTGTCACGGAACGAACAGGCCGCAACCGCCGCCAGGGCAGGCACCTGCCGCGAGAGGCACGGGACATACGATGTCTTCGGCACAGTACTCGCTTCCCGATACGGGTGTCGGACCCGTGCATGGGTCACACCAGATGACCGTCTTTCCCGTGTATGTTGCGCTCGCTGTGGCTGGCGTCCTCGATTCGCACTTGCACCGTTGCCCCACTTGGGTAATCGTTGTTGTTGTCACCGCGCCCGGCGCGACGGTTGCGTTGCCATATGTGATCGTACATCCAGCGCATGGCCACGCGGCGACGCATGGATCAATCGGTCCCTCCGCGGCCCTAACCAAAGCGAGCGAGCTTGCGGTGAACAAGGCGACCTCGACCTGACGGACGATCGGAATCATCAGCTTGTCGGTGTTGGACAAGTCTGGCGTCGGGCACGATTGTGTGATAAGGGAGGCCTTGAGGTCGCCTGCCGCAACGGGATACCCGGCTTGACCAAGAACCTCGGCAATATCCGCGGCCTCCGGCGAGCCGTTCACGGCGATCCCGATTGGATCATTCTCGAAGAATGCGCCTACAACCTTTGCATCTGGTTCGGCCGGTTCAATCCCGATCGAGGCCCCCACGAGTTCGCCGTCGCGATTAAAGATTGAAGGATCCGAATACCTGTCGCGCACAAAGTTGACAGCCCCACCTTTGTCGGCGATGCTCCAGCCAGAGATGTCCCAAGTTGCGCCTCCCCCGCGTTCAAACCACAACAGCTTGATGTTTCCGGGAGTGGCAACGCCTGGTGCGACCCATGCAAGGAACCCAACCACCCTTCCCTCCTGCACCGCTGGCGCGAACACCCAGCCGTCGGCATGATGGCGAACGAAGAGGACATCCGCCTTGAGCACCGCGCTCATCTGGGCCGTCGCCACATTGGGGATTGATAGCAGAGCAACCGCCAGAGCAAGGATCAGGTATCGCATGAGACCTCCTCAAGCTAGAAGCGCGGGCTCCCTCCCCTTCATGTCTAGATGCGCGCCGAGGTGTGTTTGTGACAAGAAAATCAAAGATGGGGCAAAATAGTTTGGATTCGGGTGGTCCGCCGCCACTCCCGAACGAACGGAGGTCAGATGCCACCCCCCACTCCCCACTCCCCACTCCCACGGAGCGCCGCACCGGCAATCACCGCTCTGGAGAGCGGTGCCACCCAAGGCACTCAGCCCCGCACCCGCGTCGAGGTCGTCGAGTTTCTTGTTGCCAACCGCGAGGTGGTCATGGCCCGTATCCGGCACATGCTCCGGCGCGCTGTGGCCGCCCGGAGCGTCACGGACACGGGCGATATTTTCAGCACGTTGCTGTGGCGAATGGACAACCTCGCCGCTGCTGACCGACTCCGCGCGGCAACGGACAGCGCGGTTTGGATGCTGGCGCTGACGACCTGCAAGCACCTGGTGCTGGAGAAGGCCCGCGTCGCCGACCGCCTGCGCCGCTTGGCCGCGGCGTATGGCGAGCATCTTCAAGCGATCGCCCGTGACATCGAGGGTTCCGCGACCGACGATGAGGCCGCGACCCGTGTCCGGGTTCTCCTGGCCTCGCTCCCGGCCGATGCCGACCGCGAGTTGTTTTCCTCAAGATGAACGATGTACACGACCGCTCGATCGGCGCGAGCCTCGGGATCGGGGAGGATGCTGTTCGCCAGCGATGGTCCAGACTGTGCCGGGGTCTGCGGACACGCAGTGAGATCGGTGAGCGGTCGTCGGGTGCCCCGGGGTAAACTGTCGCTCGCGCTCCGGGCTCTGATGTCCGAGCGTCCAAAAACACATGAACCCCGGTGCAACTCCTGCCGGGGGTTCTCGCGGTGTCAAGATGTGGTGCGGGTCTCAGGCCGGGGTCTTGGTCTGCACGCGTCCGTTCGCGGCGAGGTCCGGGCTGACGATGACTTTGGGGGACGAGGCTGTGGCGTTCGTGGGCAGCGCTGCGGTCGGGAGGGTTTCGAGTTGGTCCTTCATCAGTCGGCCGACCTTGAACTTGACGGTGCGCTTGGGCGGGACCTTGACGGGGACGAGGGTCTTGGGGTTCTGCGCGATGCGTGCGGCCCGGTCCTTCACCTCAAATACACCGAAGTCTCTGAACTCCAGGCGGTTGCCCTTACCGAGTTCATCGATGATGCCGTCGAGGAACGACTGGATCACCTGCTTGACGTCTGCACGATGACAGTCCGTCATCCTCGTTGCGATCCTGTCAACGAGGTCTTTCTTCGTAATCGTGGCCATGGACTCGCTACCCGGTTATTGCCCGGCGATGCCCGCGCCTCCGTGCGCTGGGCCAACGCGCTTGTTTACCACCGACGATCCTTGTCAATCCGCTCATTGACCAGAACCAAACGGAGCATGAAACCAAACCGCGCGCATCCGAGGCAACGGACCGCCGACCTGCCGCGCTGGACCGCGTGAAGCGGGACACCTCGGCAATGAGTCAGTATCCTCGATTGGCAAAGGGCGGTCAATACCCAAGTTACAACCTTATGGGTCAGAATCGCGGAATTTCTGTCAGTTGACCCCCTTATTTTGGATATACCCCCATTCAGGGTGCTTACAAACATGCTCCGTGTTCGGGCTTTGAGCGAAGCAGGCACGATCCGGCTTGGTCGCGGACGCGATGTCGCGCTCCGGGCTTAGGGGGGCCAGCAGGGCGTACGCTCTCAGGGGCTGGCGCGAACTGGATACGAGGCGGTATGAATCACATCAGGTCCATTGTGGTGGGCGTGGATTTTTCACCCGCGTCAGCCAGCGCGATCCGGCAGTCTCTCAGGATGGCGGCGTGGACGCAGGCCCCGATCAAGGCCGTGCATGTGCTGGAGGGGCTTGTCCGGGCCGACCTATCGGGCCCGATGCTGATCACCTTGCAGGACTTGTACGATCAACTTGAACGCGAGGCGCAGGAAAAGTGGAAGCACTTTCTCGCGGCGATTCCGGAAGCGGCCGGGATGCCCCTGACGGTGGAACTGGCCGGGGTCGTCGCCCAACTGTCGCGCCACTCGCAGGAGCACGCGGGAACGCTGCTGGTGCTGGGGATCGCCGGCGGCAAGGGCAAGCGCGCGAGTTCGGCGGCCACGGGGTGCGTGCGGCGCTCGACCGCCGATGTGCTCCTCGTACGCCAGTCGGATTCCGGGCCGTTCAAGACGATCGTGGCGTGCGTGGATTTCTCGGCAACATCTCAGCGAGCGCTCGAACATGCTGTACGGATCGCCGCGCGTGACAACGCCTCGCTGTTCATCATTCATGCGTACACCGCTCCCTGGAAGCGGCTGACGTTGTCGCGTCCGGGTGTTCCGGCGGACATCGATGCCCGCTTCGGCCAGATGATGGTGGACCGGCTGAGAGAGTTCTGCGCGCCGTTCAGCCACGAACTGGGGTACGTCGCAACACAGTTCAAGGTCCTTGAGCACGACACGCACGGGCATGGGATCAGCGTGTTCACGGAACAGATCCTCGCGGACCTGGTCGTGCTGGGCAAGCGTGGTGAGGCCAACCTGCGCGACATGTTCCTGGGAAGCACGGCGGAACGGGTGATAGCCAGTGCGACGTGCTCGGTCCTGGTGGTTGGACCGTCGTAAGAGCATCGGGCGATGCGTGACTAGGGAACCACTTTGAGTCGTGATGGAGTCTGCCACACGAACCAGGATCCCACCTGCTGGGTCAGCGTGCTGCCGGGGTAGTAGGCGGCGATGGCTGTTGCGCCCAGGAACGAGGCGATCAGCATGAGCGTGATGACGAGGCGGGCGTTGGGGAGGCGGAGATAGAGGCGGATGGAACGGCTCCAGAAGAGGGCCAGCCACGCGCCGAGGATGAGGGCGACGCACCAATCCGCGTGAAGTACAGAGGAAGCGACGCTCCACGCAGTGCGCTGATATCCGGACCATGCCGTGATGCTGCTCTGGACCAGGTGCGCGCTGTGATGGATGAGGCCCACCACAAGCACGAGCGGCGGCAGAGGTGTCAGCGAATAGGCCCAGATGCGCAGCAGGTGGATGCGCCGGACGCGGATGAGCAGGAAGGTCTGGCGCAGGGCAAGGAACGGAAGTGGCATGAGCAAAACCCACGCGATGGCGAGGACGGACATGGGGCCCAGGGGGCGCACGTCGTGATAGGAGCCTGAGCCGACCGGCCATGCCGCGGCGAGCAGGAGGGTGTCGGTGCGCGAGGGCGAGATGATCGCGCCCGGCATGAACATGCGTCCACCGAACGCGTGCTCGCTCCAGGCGGATGTCGCGCCCGCGACGGCATATGTCAGGAGCAACGTGAACAGCGCGTACAGCACCAGCCGTCCGCGATGGATCGGAAGGGTGACAAGCACGCGCGACCAGAATCGGCGGGGCCGCAAAGCCCGTCGCCACGTTGGGGCGAGCGTCAGCGCGGCCGCACGCCGGGGGTTCTCGACCAGCCACTTGGGCATCTGGCGCGCGGGGTGGAGAAGGTCGCCCCAGCACCAGTCGAGGCCGCACTCGGGGCACCGGCCGCGCATCGGCCAGGCGTCGGCAGCGCGGAAACTCGCGAGCGCTCCAGACTGGTCGTAGCCGCAGCGGGGGCAATCGACTGGCGCTTCGGCCGCGGTGGGGTCGTTCACGCTCGACGATATGCCATGGATGCATCGGCAGGGCGCGATGCAAGGCGAATGGACTGGCTGAAGCCCGTCCGGGAATAGGCCCAAGGGCACGGGATGACTGTTCGGTTCATTGAGTCACGCGGCGGGGGAGGAGCATCGGAAGTACAGTGCGCACATGAATCGCCCCTCAATGTTGCTCTTGTCGCTGCTGATCTTCCTTCCCGGCTGCATGACCCCCGGCGAGCCGTGGGACGGCACAGCAAGGTCGCTTGATGGGCGCGTGCTCAATGCGCCGCCGATCACGTTTGCCAAGCGCCCCGAACTCGATGCCAATCTGCGCGCGGCCAAGGCGGTGCTCGACGCAGACCCGACCTCCGAGGAGGCGATCATCTGGTATGGACGGCGGCTGGCGTACCTGTACAGGTACGCGGAAGCGCTCGGCACCTTCACCCGCGGCATCGAGTTGCACCCGGGCAGTTATCGCCTGCTGCGGCATCGCGGGCACAGGTACATCACCGTGCGGAGGTTTGACCTGGCGGAGAACGATCTGCGGCGAGCCGCCGCGCTGGCCGAGGGCAAGGCCGACCGGGTTGAGCCGGACGGAGCGCCCAACGCGGCGGGTGTGCCGCTGAGCACGGACCACTCGAACATCTGGTACCACCTCGCGCTCGCGCTGTATCTGCAAGGGAAGTTTGAGGAGGCCGAGCCCGCGTGGGCGAAGTGCGTGGAGATGCGCAGGACCAACGACGACACGCTGGTGGCGAGCGTCTATTGGCACTATCTGACGCTGCGGAGGTTGGGGCGGGACGCGGAGGCCGCGGCGGCGATTGCGATGGTGAACCCGGGCATGACGATCCTTGAGAACAAGAGTTACCACGCGATGCTGCTGGTGTTCAAGGGGGAGCGGAAGCGTGTGGAGCTCACGCGGGCGGTGCGGGCGGGAGAGTTGGACGCATCGACCGTCGGCTATGCGCTGGGCGCGGCATCGCTGCTGGAGGGCGATGCGGCCGGCGCGCGCGGGCACTTCGAGAAGGTGATCGCCACGACGATGTGGCCGATGTTCGGGCACATCGCCTCGGAGGCGGAGTTGGCGCGGATGAAGTGAGGGCCATTCCGCAATCCGCAATCCAAAAAACGCACTTCCTCGTTCACTCGCCGAAGTTCGGGTCGCCTGTCTGCGCCCAGTCGCGGCCCTTCTTGTACTCGCGGATGAACAGGCGTCCGGCGGTGTACTCGACATCGAAGTCACGGGTGCGGTTGTCGGGGATGTGCAGCAGGATGCTGTGGCCGGAGACCTCCGGAGAGTCCGGGACGAGCAGCCGCACGCGCTCGCCGACGTAGCCATCGGCGATGGGCGGGTGGTGGCGGAGTTGGCCACCGGGGGCGAGGATTGCGGATGAGTAGGGCGAGAGAGAGCCGTCCTTGAGCAGGTGGAGGTACTCCACGGTCAGAGACTTGCCGGTCTTGTTGGTCATCTCGACGCCGTGGGGCATCATGCAGCCGGGGAGACACACCGCGGCGAGAACAAGGACGGGCATGAGGGTTCGCATCAGGGGCTCCGGTTGCGGCGGGCCGCCGCGATGTTCAGTGCTCATCCGGCGGCTCGCGCCGGAGCACGAGGACGCGCAGGTCTGGGAGAACCTTAGCGACCGTGACATGGAACCGCTCGCCGGTGCGGTCGATATCGCGCAGGAACTTCGCCTGATCATACTCCCCGTGGAGTTCAACGACGGCGGCGTGCACGCGTGGGAGCCAGGCCGCGCAGTCCCCGAAGAGTTCCTGCTCCGCCCCCTCGATGTCGCACTTGAGCAGGTCGATCCGGCGGCCCGAGAGCCCGAGGGCCTGGAGCAAGGAGGGAAGCGTGACGGCGTCCACAGCGCCTGCGGACGTGTCGCGATCTTCTTCCAAAGCGGCGTCCGCGCCCATCGAGTATGCCCACTCGCCCCTGGTGCGGTCCAGATTGACACGCCGTTCGCGGGCGGCGACGCAGGCCTCGACCAGCGTGGCTTTCCCGGAGAATGCCCAACCCTCGATGTTCCGGCGGCACATAGCCGCGTTGGCCGTATCGGGCTCGACAGCGACAACCGTGGCGCGCGGCCAGTGCTCCAGCCAGAGGCGTACGCTGTAGCCGACGTTCGCTCCGAGGTCAACGATCAGCGGAGACTCGCCGAGGTCCAGTCCTAGGACGTGGGCATACTCGCCGAGGGCATAGACCTCCTCAAGCACATGAAAGTCCGTCGTGCCGAGGCGCGCAAGGAACGTCCCGGGGCGACCGGCAAGAGAGATGGCACGCACGGCCCCGCGCCCCGGCAGTGGGGCGTTGGGAATTCGCAGGAGCACTCGGTTATAAACGTGCAGCATCCACGAGCCCAGCGTTTCGAAGCGGACGCGCTCTCGCCAACGGTCGCCGAACGCCCGGAAGATGCTGCGCGAGGCCATGCTCTCAGATTCCTGCGTCCGATTGTCGAACGCCATGCCAGCCAGACCGTCCCCTCTATCGGATGAACCCGTGTCAACCCCTGAGCGTACGGTGATCGCACGCGCGAGCTGGATTCGCCCCCGCCTGGCGCGCGGGCCGATATGGTTGAGAGCCCGGAGTGACCCCGGTCAGGGAGCGCATGGCCTCATCCGATCGACCCCCAGCCAGCGTCGCGGTGCCCGACGGAGATCCGGCGCACGACCGCCCGCGGGCCGTTGAGATTGCACCGGTGCCGGGCATGAGCAGCCTTGACGGCTCGGGCTTGATCCCGGAGAGTATTGGCCTGACCGGGAGGACCATCCGAGGACTTGCCTGGTTCATGACGAACGTCCTCCTGGGCAAGAGTCTCGCGTTCGCGTCCTTTTTCGTTCTGGGTAAGGCGCTGTCGAAGGAGGACTTCACGGTCTACGTCTCCGCGTTCGCGCTGGCGGCGTTCGCCCAGGTCTTCCGCGATGGCGGGGCGATCTACCTCATCCCACAACGCGGGGAATCGCAGTATCACCGAGTCGCGGGCCCCGTTTTCTGGATGGCGATGGCTTTCAATATGGCGGTCGCGGCGGCGTTGGCAATCGGCGCGCATCCCGCCGCGAAGGCATTTGATGATCCGCGCGTCGCGTTGATCCTCTGGATCGTTGCCGTCTCGGTTCCCTTGAACACGCCCGCGACGATGTTCTCGGCCATCCTGCAGATGCGTATGCGGTTCGAGGCGGTCTCGCGCATCGGCATGGTTTCATCGGTGGTGCGGAACACCGCCATTATCGCGCTGGCCGTGGGCGGCGCGGGGCCGCTGAGTTTCGTCCTACCCCTTCCTTTTCTGGCTGTTCTTGAGGGCGTGATGGGGTACGCCGCAGTCCGAGACCCCGTCTGGCTGCGCAAGCCCGCGCTCGCGATGTGGGGAGAACTCTTTGGGGCCTCGAAATGGCTCATCCTCACGGTGATCGCCAACGCGGGCGTGAACCAAGGCGCGTATCTCGCCCTCGCGGCGTTGACACCCAGAGGCTCGACGGCGGTGGGGGTCTTTTTTTTCGCGTATAATCTTGTTCTCCAGGTCGATGCGTTGTTGAACTTCGCCGTCAGCTACGTGCTGATGGGCGCGTTCTCAACCATCAAGGACGACGCTGCCAGGCATCGTGCTGCTACCGTCCGCGCGGCCCGGGCGCTATCGCTAATCGCCACCCCCGCCACCATCGGCCTCGCGGTGGTCGCGGCACCCCTCGAAAGGCTGGCCTGGGGCGGCAAATGGGAGGAGGCGGTCTTCACGATCCAGGTCGTCGCACTCTTCTGTGCGTGGCGGATCGTGCTCGCCGTTCCCTTCTCCGCTACGCAGGCGATGGGCCTCTGGAGATACAACGCGATACTGATGATCATCGCCGGAGCGGGCACGGTCGCGGCGATTGCCGCGGGGACCGTCATCCGGCCCGATGCCGACACCGCCGGCATCGCGATGGGGCTTTTCATGTTCCTGGGATTGGGCTGGGTCTACGTCCTGGGGATGCGCAGGACCGGCGTTTCCGCGCGAGCCGCGATCGGGGCGGTGGCGCGGTGCTGGCTCATCGGCGTGATCGCCGCGGGCCTCACGGTCTGGCTCGCGCATCTTTTTCGCCGCCCACTCTCCTCTCTCGGAGAGGTCGCGGACGGCATCGGGCACAGCGCTGCCCACACCGTCTCGGCATGGTTCGACCTTGCGCCGCAAACCGCGTCCAAACTCGGGCACGATCTGGCAAACATCTCCGGTGCCAGCGTCGAAATGTTGCTGCTGGGCGCGACCTTCACCAAACTCTTCCTCGTCGGTCTCCGGCTGGGTGCGCCCGCCGCCGTGCGCGATGCGCTCTCACTGGCTCCCGCACGCGTCCGACCACGCTTGGAGCGGTTGTTCTTGATCCGGGCCGCGTGAGCCACGCCTGCTGTGCGGTCCCAAAACGGACAAGGGCCGGTCTTTCGACCGGCCCGTCGCCCGGAAAGGGGATCGTTTGCCCGCGCTGTCCCGCCTCCCTTCCCCGGTGTGTGGCGGGAATGGTGGGGGCGGGGG
>Ga0163152_10009147_pt1 | contig 10398 bp, 4 predicted proteins | sample OliLakLV19MP8IB2_FD_148635 | JGI IMG/M metagenome (GOLD analysis project Ga0163152, IMG submission 148635) | Freshwater microbial mat bacterial communities from Lake Vanda, McMurdo Dry Valleys, Antarctica - Oligotrophic Lake LV.19.MP8.IB-2 | ecosystem: Environmental > Aquatic > Freshwater > Lake...
GTTCTGGACCTCCGTGTTCGGCAAGCTCGAGTTGAACGACGGGTCGAGCGGGTGATAACTGACGACCGACACGAGCACGTAGGCTCCGGCCGCCGCAACCAGGACGCCGAGGCCTTCGCGAATCCGGCCCGCCGCTCCCGTCGCCTTCTTTGCTTCCCCGCCACTCCGCGACCGCGAAATCCGGTGCGCGCCACTCGCCATCACTGCCGCCCTCGTTCGACCCACCGTCGACTCCTCTTCAAGGTGCTGGCTGCCTTTTGCTGCCGTTACGCGAGGTGAACCGACCCCTCGATGCCCCTCGCGCGCTCTGAACTTCCTCAAACTTGCTTCTGGAGCGGCCGTGCTGCAGACTGCGCCTCTCCACGACCGATAACAATGACCTATAATTATGCATAATTTAACTACCACGTCAATACTAAGACGTATCAAATTCTCTTGAACGAGCAGGACCTTCCGTCTAGAATCGAACCAGTTTCGTGAAGTGGTGGGTATGGCCGCGAAAACAAAGAAGATTCACTTCGTCAGCCTTGGCTGTGCACGGAACCTCGTGGACAGCGAGGTCATGGTCGGCCTGACGACACAGTCGGGCTACGAGGTCACTCACGACGCGGAGCAGGCGCACGTCATCGTCGTGAACACATGCGGCTTCGTCGAATCCGCGAAGGTCGAGTCGGTCGACACGATCCTCGAGATGGCCGACATGAAGGAACGCGGCAGGCTCGAGACCCTGGTCATGACGGGTTGCCTTGCGCAGCGATATCCCGACGAGCTGCAAAAGGATCTTCCCGAGGTCGACTACTTCCTCGGCACCGGCGAGTTCCCCCGCATCGCCGAAGTCCTGAAAGAGAAGCCGAAGACGCGCGGCTTCTTCCGCCGTCCGAACTTCCTCTACGAAGAGAAGACGCCCCGCGTTCACTCCGGCAAGCGCCACTCCGCGTTCCTCAAGATCGCCGAGGGCTGCTCGACGCGTTGCGCGTTCTGCATCATCCCGAAGCTGCGCGGCCCGCTGCGCAGCCGCCCGGTCGACGACGTCGTCGCCGAAGCGAAGCGCCTCGCCGCCGACGGCGTGCGCGAGCTCAACCTCATCGCGCAGGACTCCACCGACTACGGCGCCGACCTCGATCATCCCGATGCTCTCGCCGAGCTACTGGGCAAGCTCGACGGCATCGACGCGCTCCGCTGGGTCCGCGTGCACTACATGTATCCGGACAAGGTGCGACCGACGCTCGTGCGCGCGTTCGCCGAGCTGCCGAAAGTCGTCCCCTACATCGACATGCCGATCCAACACGCGAGCGATCGCGTGCTCGCGTCGATGCACCGCTCGGTGACCGGCGACGGCATCAAGCGCGTGCTCGCCGACTTCCGGAAGGCGATCCCCGGCGCCGCGATGCGCACGGGCGTCATCGTCGGCTTCCCGGGCGAGACTTCCGCCGAGTTCGAAGAGCTCCGTAAGTTTCTCGCCACGGAACGATTCGACCACCTCGGCGTGTTCACCTACTCGCACGAAGACGGCACCCCGGCGGCGAAGCTCGTCGACGACGTCCCGTCCGACGTGAAGGAAGAGCGCCGCGCGATCCTGATGCAGCAGCAGGAGGCGATCTCCAAGAAGCGCCTCACGAAGATGGTGGGCAAGACGGTCGACGTGCTCGTCGACGGCGTCTCGCCCGAGTCGGAGCACCTGCTCGTCGGCCGCATGAAGACGCAGGCGCCGGATGTCGACGGCGTCGTCTACATCAATGACGGGGTGTGGGGGGCGGAGCCTCCCACCGGGAGGCGGAGGGAGGCCGAAGGCCGACCGACGCCGAACCAACACGAAGCCGGACCCGGCGACATCGTGCCGGTGAAGATCGCGGAGGCGCACGTCCACGATCTCGTCGGCGGCATCACGAAGAAGGGCAAGCGCGACCCGGCGCCGAAGCTGACGCCGCGACAGGCGGCCGCCGCCGCATGCGAGCCCGAGCACCACGATCTCGAACGTGTCGGGGGACACACGAGATCGCGAGTCGGACGGATCATTTCGTAGCAGGCAAGCAGTGGGAGGGGAATCGATGCGCGCTACGCGAGTCCTGATGTGGCTCAGCTGCGGGATCGTGCTTCTGCTCGGGTGGACCTCGATCGTCGGCGAGGGCGGACTCATCCGCATCCGCGCCCTGCGTGAGCAGGAGTCGAGGCTCACCGCGAAGGTCGTCCGCCTCGAGGCGGACAACGCGCAGACGCGCGAGAACGTCCGCCGCCTGAACGAGGACGATCGGTACATCGAGCGCGTCGCGCGAGAGAGCCAGGGTCTCGTCCGCGACGGCGAGACCGTCTATCGCTTCAACGGAGGAACGCCGTAGCCGTATGGCGCCGTCCGGCCGAATGTCCCGTTCCTCGATCACCGCCCGGAACCTTCCGTCGGCGATCCGCCGGCGTGCGCGCCGCACGCCGGTCTACTTCGCGACCGCCGCGATCTACGCCGGGCTCGTCGCGCTCGGGTTCTTCGGGCCGGGCGCCGGCGGGCAGATGCCCGACGCGGCGCACCTCCTCGTCGGCACCGCGCTCCTCGCCGTCGCGGCGATCAAGCTCGTGCGGCTCGGCCTGCGCAAGGAAGACGTCCCCGTCGACCGCCGTGATTTTCTGGAAGCGGGATTCCTGCTGTCGATCCCCGCCGCGATCCTCGTGCAGGCGACGGGCGGCGCGCTCTCCCCGTTCGTGCCCGCGACGTATCTCGTGGTCGCGCTGCTCGCGGCGCACACCGACTTCGTCTCGTCCGTCGCGTTCGCGGCGCTCCTCGCCGCGCTCGAGGTCGCGACCGTCGCCGCCGATGGACGCCTCGAGACGGATGGACGCCTCGCCGGCACGCACGCGGCGCTCCTCCTCGCGTTCGGCCTCGGCGTCGGCGCGTTCCTGCGGATCGAGCGGGCTCGCCGCCAGGAAGCGCAGCGCTCGCTCGCGCGCTTGAAAGGCGACACCGAGCAGCTCGCCAGCGACACCGACGACGTCGGCGAGCTTCGCTCCGCGCGCGCGCTCGGCGCGAAGGATCGCGAAAAGCGCATCCGCGAGCTCAAGAACCAGCTCGACGAGAGCGTGCACCGGGCACTCGTGCTCGCGAAGACGTCGCTCTCCGCGCACTCCGTCCTCTACCTGAAGCACGACACCGACCGCGAGCGCCTCACGGTCGCCGACGCCGTCACCGAGAGCGACCACGTCGTCGAAGGCGATCTCGATCCGCGCGAAGGGTTCCTCGGCGCCGCGATGAAGGCCGGCAAGCCGATCGCGCTCGCCGACGTTCGCGGAGCCGCCGTCGCGTGGTACCGCAAGGACGACGGCGTCCGCTCCGTGGTGATCGCGCCGATGATCGTCGGCGCCCGCCTCCGCAACGACGGAACGAAAGAAGGCGGATATGTCGCCGGCCTGCTCGTCGCCGACCACGTCGAAGCCGACAAATACGGCACCACCGCCGGCGACGTGCTGATGGGCCTCGCCGACATGATCGCGGAGCTCGAGCACGGCGGGCGCGAGCGCGAACGCCACCAGAAGCTGCAGGACCAGCTCAAGAACCTCATCGAGGTCTCGCGCAGCTTGCAGGACACGCTCTCTCCCGAGCAGCTCGCCGAGCGCGCGCTCACCGCGTCACGCGACGTCGCGGACTTCGACTTCGCGATGGTCGCCGTCGCGGGCGGTGCAGAAGACCACTTCGCGATCCAGCACGCGACCGGCGTCGATGCAGGCCGCCTGCTCGGCAAGGAAGCGCCGACCGGCGACACGCTCGTCGGCTGGGTGCTCCGCAATCGCGTCTACCTGAACGTCGCCGATGCGCGTGCGCGCACGGTGAAGACGCCGCTCCTCGGCAAGCGCCTCGATCCCGAAGGGCTGCGTGCGGCGCTCGTGTTTCCGATGTTGCGCGAAGGCGGCGCCACGGAGAACGGCGCCGATCGCTGGCAGGTCGTCGGCGCGATCGTGTTCGGCTCGGTCACGCGCGACGCGTTCACCGCCGACGAGTTCGAGATGCTCGAGCTCGTCGCGCGCCACGCCTCTCTCGCGATGGCGAACGCGGTGCTCTACCGCCGCATGGAAGAGCTCGCGACGACCGACGGCCTCACCGGTCTCAACAACCACCGTTTCTACCAGGAGACCGCGACGCGCGAAGTCGAGCGCGCGCAGCGCAATCCCTCGACACGCTTCACGCTGGTCATCGCCGACATCGACCACTTCAAGAAGGTGAACGACACCTACGGCCATCCTACGGGCGACGAAGTGCTTCGCCGCGTCGGCCGCATCCTGAAATCGCAGGTCGCGCGCAAGACCGACCTCGTGGCGCGCTACGGCGGCGAGGAGTTCGTCATGATCCTCACCGACACCGACGCCGCGGGCGCCCGCGCCGTGATCGATCGCGTACGCGCCGCCGTGCAGAAGGAAGTCTTCGAGCACGACGGCCGCCAGTTCGGCATCACGATGTCCGCCGGCGTGTGTTCCCTGCCCGACGACGTCGCCGCGTCCGCGCACCATCCGGCCGCGCGTGTGAAGCAGGCGATGTACGACCGCGCCGACCGCGCGCTGTATCATTCGAAGGAATCGGGCCGCAATCGCACGACGCTCTGGAGCGAGATCGCCGCCGAAGAAGAGCTGGCCGAGCTCACGCCCGCGCCGATCGTCCCCCGCGCGTAGCCCGTTCAGCCACCCTCACCCTGAGCGAGCGCAGCGAGTCGAAGGTGCGAGTCGAAGGGCTTCCATTTACTCCGCCGACTCAGGGCGGTGGATCCCCGGCCGTCGAAATCGGTAGCCCTACACCATTGCCGTCTGGCGAACGACACCGGGCTTGGCGACAAGTCGATTGCCGTCGTTGCCTCCGGGCCTGGAAGGGACCGCGTCCGTCACCCCCGATGTCTCGATCACCTACAGGCCCGCTCTGCATTTCGCGGGACAAGACTCTTTCTCCTGCGGCTAACGCGTCGTCGGCGGATGTGGGCGCGTCGTTCCCTTCACTCGGGCGCGCTTTCGAGACGAGCCTCCAGACGAAGGCGGATCCGGTCCACCGCAGCAAGGAGTTCAACCTTCGATCTTTCGGGCGAAGCAGGGACAATCTCGACGAGCCATTCTTCGAAGGCTCGTCGAATGTCCGCGACAAGCTTTCGGAGTGCCGCCGGGTCCTTATCGTGAGAGAGCATCTTCTCGAAAGTCGCGGCTTTGTTCAGGAGCGCCTTCCGGCGTTGATCCGGGTTCTTGTCGAACTCCCGATCAGGGATCCGCTCGATCAGGTCCTTTAGCGACTGGGAGACCGGATCAAACTCAAGGAGCACGTGGGCTCCGTGCCTGAAACGGATGGAGGCGGTTTCAGGCGGGTATCTCGCCGCTGCTCGCCACCGCAGTGAACGTGACTCAGTTCTTGTGGGTTCACCTTCCTCCCTCAGAAGCGGCCATCCGCCTTGCCTACGGCGTGGATTGTGGAATCGGAGTCTTTGTGGATTGCAGCCTTGCTTCGAGCCTTGCGTCGATACTGTCGATCAGCGCCAGGATCTTCGCCTTCGAGAATTCGAGAGCCGTGCCGGAGTAGTCCGTCACCCAGTCCTCCACGGATTTCCGGATGTCGTGACGGAGCTTTTGTCGTGCGCCGGGCTTGTCGGCCGAGAGGATCTTCTCGAACGCATCGACCTTGTTCAGCAACGCCTTCTTGCGTTGCTCCGGATTCTTGTCGTACCCGCGGTCGGGTATGGCCTCGATTGCGGAGCGCAGAGTGCCGGCAAGGGGGTCCAGGGTGAGAATGATCTCGGCACCACGACGGAAGCGCACGAACGCCGTACCGCTAGGATAGGGAACGCGTATGCCCATTCCCAGCGTGTCCGTCCTCTGAACTCCTGGAGCTGAGGACGAGTCGTCGAACTCTCGGAGATTGCCGCAGGAGAGGGAGGCGAGGACGTTCCCCGCGTCGTCGACGAGTTCGATGGTGACGAGATCCCCATCGCTCTTGCCGACCTTTCCTGAGTCGCTGGTGAACATCTGCTTCACCGCCGGCACTCCGTCTCTTGAGAGGGTTCCTGAAATGTAAAGGACGGATGGGTCCGGAACCGTCTTCAACTCGGCGAGCACGGCCTCGTAGGTGTCGAGTTCGATCCAGTTTCCAGGCGGGCTCCTGCTGGCGACTCCCATCAGGTTCTCGGCGTCGGCTGGCGTCTCACAGAAGAGCGAAGGATCGCCCGTCGCTGTCTTGCAGCCGACCCAGTAGCCGTGCACGGGGATCGCGCTCGGCCCCGTGTCCGAAAGCGAGTAGTCGACCCAATGAGCGAACTCGTGGGTGAGAATTGGAAGATGAGCCCCAAGTTCGTTAGTGCCACTCGGTCCCTCGGCCTTCATGAGGATCACGTCGCCTTGGGGTAACCTGACCGTTTCGCCGGCGATGTCGTAGTAGTTGTGGTACCGGTAATATCCTGCCGGAAACACGAGCACAGGCATGTCCATGGCTGGGTAAAGCAGGAACATAAAGTTGTTCGCATTGTTGATATCCAAGCTTATCCCAGGACACGACGCCGTGGCCAAGCCGGTGCACTTCTGGCTATCTCCGGAGACAACGCAATCTGCTCCCCCAGACACACAGCGTTCCGGCTGGTATCCAGGGCCGAGCGGCAGCATCGCCTGCGCGTGGAGATTGCCCCAGACAAGCGCCTGATCGTACTCCGGTGTCGAGAGCGCTCCGTAGCCCGTCGGATCGGTGTACTTCGGATCCGTAGTGCACGCTCCGGTATCGCAGTGGACACGGATGTGCACGGGCCCGTGGACGCCTGGGGCGCTGCTGCAGAGACTGAACTCGACCTCCGCTTCGGCGATCTTCGGATCGATCGGCGATCCGTAGAATCCGCCCGATTCCGCGATGGCGGTGAGCAGCCAGAAGGCGCGGAAGCGTGACCCGAATGTGACCGGACTCAGGGGGATGTCCATGAACGTGTCCTCGGAGAGGTCGCTGCTGATGATCGTGGGAGTCTCGTAGAAGGGCGTGGCCTGTCCGTTGCCGATGAGGCGCTGAAGGAAAGGGTCGACCTGAAGAAATACGTACGGGGCGTTCTGGACATCGACCTTCCGGTGGACGCGGATGAAGAGCGGCACCTGCGCGTTTTCCGGAAGCTCCGAGGTTCCCCGCAGGACCGTGTAGGTGTCCTGAGCGTAACCGAACGAATACGTGCCGGCTTCGTGATCGGAGTTTCCCTGCGAGGCTGCCACCCTCGAACGTACCCGCCAGGTCTTTGCATCGAGGCTGATCGAGACCTCGGCGACCGGGCCCGACTCGAGCGAGCCGCACGATGCAAAGGCCGATGCCGATCTGCCGCCCGCGACGAAACTATTGTGCTCGAAATCCACGCACGCGGTGTCGCCGAAATCGTCGAACGGCAGGTACGCGGACACGTCGCTCGCGCGGACTCCGAAGTAGCTCGACCCGACGAGCTGTGCGGGCTTTACCTTGACGAACACCGAGGCGGTGGAGGACTGGCCGTCGACGTCCGTGACCGTGTAGGAGAAAGAGTCTTGTCCCGCGAAATGCAGAGCGGGCCTGTAGGTGATCGAGAGATCGGGGTTGACGGAGGCGGTCCCGTTTCCAGGCGCCGAGGCACCGACGGCAATCGGCTTGTCACCGAGCCCGGTGTCGTTCGCCAACACGGCAATGGTGGCGGGGATGCTCTGGTCGGTCTCCACGAGGTCCACGTTGGCGATTGGGACGTCGTCTTTGGTCGTGACGTTCAGGGTGACCGTGACCGGCGTCGACGACAGAGACTCGTCCTGCGCGGTGTAGGTGAACGACGCCGTGCCGTGGAAGTCAGGTGGCGGCTGGTACGTGAAGGCGCCCGATGCCGAGAACGAAAGGCTCCCGTCCGCCGGCAAGTCGACCAGAATTGCCAAGAGGCTCGCGCCCTCGGGATCCGAGTCGTTGCTCAGGACTCCGGTTGCCTCGGGGACGGACAGGATCCCGTCCTCCTCGACGGTATAGATGTCCGGCTGCGTCACCGGCGGGTCGTTCGCGCCTTCCGCAACCGTGATGGTCACGGTGATCGGTTCCGACAGGGTCGCGCCATCGCCAACGGTGTACGTGAACGTGTCCACGCCGGCGAAATTCGTGTTGGGCGTGTAGGCGAAGGCGCCGTCGCCCGCGAGGCTGAGGGTCCCGTGGGAGGGAGGCGATGCCAGGATGACGGCGAGGGCGTCGCCGTCCTGGTCGGTATCGTTGGCGAGGACTCCGGGCGCATTGATGCTGAGCGAGCTGTCCTCGCTGGCGGGGTACGAGTCGCTTTGCGGAACGACCGGGTCGTTCACGGCCGTAATCGTCAGGGTTACGGTCGCTTCATCGCTTTCGCTGGAAGCATCAACCGCGACATAGCGGAAGGAATCGGCGCCGAAAATATTCGCGAAGGGCGCGTAGGTGAGCTCGCCGGTCGCTGACAGTGTGAGCGTGCCCTTCGATGGACCGCTGGTCACGCGCGCCTGAAGAGGATCGCCCGACGAATCGATATCGGTGTCGTTGGTCAGAAGCGTGGCGATCGCGATCGGGAGGGTCTCGTCTTCGTTGACGGAGAACGGGCCGTCATCCGCCGCCACAGGAGGATCGTTCACCGGCGTTACCGTGATGGTGAAGAACTGCGGGGCGCTGGTGTCCACGCCGCCGTTCGCAGTTCCGCCGTCGTCGGAGAGCGTGACGGTCACCGTCGCCATGCCGTTGGCGTTCGCCGCCGGCGTGTACGTCAATGTTCCGGTCGCGCTTACTGCCGGCTGTTCGGAGAACAGGCCGCTGTTGTCGTTGCTCGCCAGAAAGCTCACCGTCTGTGCTGACTCCTCTGCCGGACCTGCGCGGATCGACGTCACCCAGCCGGTCATAGTCTGGGCCGCCGCGTCCTCGAGCACTGTCAGGTTCGGCCCTTTGACGAAACTGGGTGCGTCGTTCGGGCGGGTCACGGTGATGGTGAACGTCTGCGCGGCGCTCGTGTCCACGCCACCGTTCAGGGTGCCTCCGTCATCGGAGAGCGTCACGATCACCGTCGCCACTCCGTAGGCGTTCGCCGCCGGCGTGAAGGTCAACGTCCCGTCCGGACTCACCACCGGCTGAGTGGCGAACAGGGCACCGCTGTCGTTGCTCACGCTGAAGCTCAGTACCTGCCCCGACTCGTTCGCCGCGCCCGCGCCGATCGAGGTTGCCCAGCTCGCGACCGTCGTGGCGCCCGCGCCTCCAGGCACGACCTGGTTCGGCCCCTTCACGAAGCTCGGCGCGTCGTTCACCGACGCCACGGTCAGCGTCACGGTCGCAGTCTCGAAGCCGGGCGCCGGCAGTCCGGCGGCTGCCGGCGCCAGAGCGTAGACGAACGAGTCGGTGCCGAAGGAGTTCGCAGTGGGGATGTACGAGAACGCGCCATTCGGCTGGAGTGTGAAGGAGGCGGCGTTTGCGGGAGGAGTCACCAGGATAGCCGCGAGCGCGAGCCCCCCAACGTCGTCGTTGCCCAACACACCCGGTGTGGTGACCGTAAGGGGAACATCCTCGTTGCCGGAGTACGCGTCCGCGACAACGGGCGCGAGGCGGATCCTTGCCAGAAAGGCGTTCGTCGCGCTGGCAGTTCCGGTCGAACCGCCGACGAGAAGCTGCGAACCCTGCAGCGCGATGCCACGGGCCTGTTCGGCGTCCGAAGTTCCGAGGAACGTGGTGGGCATCGCGAGCACGGGCGGTTCCACGAAGCTGACCGCCAGTGTGGCGACGAACGCGTCGGTGGCGCCGCCTGCGTAGGGCGCGAGCGCACCGGACACGGGGAAGGACGAGTCGTTGGTGAATCCCGCAACGTAGACGCGCGAGAGGCTTGGGCTGTAGGCGATGCCGGTGGCGAAGTCGTCTCCCTCAAACCTCCCCAGGGTCACTTCGTGCGACAGCGAGCCCGTTGCGCCGAGCTGCACGACGAAGGGGAAGGTCGGGAGCGCGCCGATGAACTGTCCCGAGACCGTCCGGTTTCCAGCAAGGAAGATCGGACTGCCGGAGACGGTTGACGTCGCAATGGCAGTTCCGCGCTCCTCTGCCGTCCCGCCGTAGAAACGCGACCATTGCACGGAGAGGGAAGCGGGGTTGAGTCGCGTGACGAACGCGTCGCCGCCGCCCGCGTACGTCGTCCCGGCATTCATCGAGGGAAAATTCGAGGAGAAAGTCGTTCCGGCGACGATCGGCCTCGACACGTCATCCAGGACGACGGAGGTCACCTCGTCGTCCGCGACACCGCCCAGGTAGCGCACCGCGAGGGTACTTCCCGCGAAGTTGAATCGCGCGACGAAGCCGTCCACCCCGCCCCCGAATCCCGACGCGGGAAAATCGTTGCCGCCCTCCGTCCGGCCGACAAGGAAGATGTCTCCGGAGTGCAAATCGCGCCTCGTGGTAACGCCCTGCGCGCGGTCGTCCTCGCTGCC
>Ga0163152_10009151_pt1 | contig 10396 bp, 3 predicted proteins | sample OliLakLV19MP8IB2_FD_148635 | JGI IMG/M metagenome (GOLD analysis project Ga0163152, IMG submission 148635) | Freshwater microbial mat bacterial communities from Lake Vanda, McMurdo Dry Valleys, Antarctica - Oligotrophic Lake LV.19.MP8.IB-2 | ecosystem: Environmental > Aquatic > Freshwater > Lake...
TTCACGCGCTGCGCGGTTGGCGTCGTGCGCAACTTCGCGACGGCGACGCGGCGCACCGACGCCAACCGCGCAGCGCGTGAATCGCAGGCGGCTCGACGCGAGCCGGCGCGCTCGGAGCTGGAGACGGCGGAGCGGCTGGAAGCTCAACGCGCGCTCGTGGATGCGCTCGAGGCGCTGGCCGAGCCGTACCGCACGACGCTGATGCGCCGCTACTTCGACGGCCTCTCCTCGGCCGACATCGCGCTCGCGGACTGCATACCCGCCGCGACCGTGCGCTGGCGCGTCGCGCACGGCGTCGACGAGTTGCGCAAGCGCCTCGACCGCCGCTACGGCGACCGCGCGAGTTGGGCGCTCGCGTTCCTGCCTCTCACGCGCACGCCGGCTCCGGTCGCGATGACCGCTGCGGGCGTGGGCGGCGTCACGACGTTCGGGATCCTGGCCATGAGCACTGCCACACGCGCGACGATCGCCGCGATCGTCCTCCTGACCGCATCCGTGGGCATCTGGGTCCTTGTCGAGGAACGCGAGCCGCTTGCGCCTCCGCCGGCCGCTTCCTCCGATGGTGGCGCAGCGCTCGCGGCAACACCCAGCGAATCGGAGACGGTGGCCACAGAGTTGGCGTCTGCTGTCGACGAGGGTGTCCGTACCGAAGTGGAGCTCGAGACTCCGGCTGCGCCCCTCCGAGTCGCAGCTACGTCTGCCAATTCCGTCCGAGTCGACGGCCGCTTCGTGGATGCCAGCGATCGCGGGATCGGGAAGGTCCGCATCGTGCAGCCGCAGCTCGCCGGCGCTGTCGAAAGCGACGAGCAGGGCCACTTCGTACTCAGCGTCGACGCCGGCAGGAGTGCGAGCTCGCACCCCTTCGAGTCCCGCGCCGACGGCTGGGCTACGCACTTTTCCGACGTGCTGATCCAGCGCGGAACGGATGTGCACCTCGGCCCGATCGTGCTCGCGCCGGGCGGGACGATCGCCGGCACGGTGGTCGACGAGAACGACAACCCGGTCGAGGGGGCGTGGGTTCTCACGACGAAGCCGGCGTTGAACGACGAGGTGTCGAACCTGCAGCGCACAGGCCCTTCGATCACCACCCTGAACGATGCTCCTTCCGGCGTGCCTTGGACGACGAGCGGCGCGGACGGCTCGTTCCGGCTCGAAGGCGTTCCCGCCGAGCTGGTCCGCGCCTGGTCGACGAGCACGGGCATGCGTTGGACGCTGAGCGAGCCGCTGCAAGTGCCGGCGCGCGGCGGGCTTCGTGACGTGGCGCTGAAGCTCGTGCGCCTCGCCATCGACGATCGCATCGAGGGCATCGTTCTCGATCCATCCGGAGCCCCGGTGCCGCTCGCGAGCATCGACATGAGATGCATGGCGTGGGAATGGAGCGGGAACAAGTTCATCCGCAGCGGCCCGGATGGTCGATTCCGCTACGCCGTCCCGCGCAAGAGCCCGTATGACCTGCGATGCACGGCCCCGCGTCTCGATTGGCCGGCCATTTCGATGTCCGACATCCAGCCCGGGACGTTGGATCTCGTTCTGCAATTCCGCGAGCCGCTCACGCTCGAGCTGCTCGTCCAGGATGAGAAGGGCGAGCCGATCGACTCGTACGAGTACATGGTCTGGGCGGACCGCAATGGCCAAGGCGGTAAGAGGGAGCTGCACGAGAACGGGCGCACCCGACTCAAGATGCCGACGATCCCGTTCACGGTCGAAGTGTCGGCGCGAGGCCGTACGGCCGTCATGCTCGGCCCGATCGATCCTGCCACAGCCACCGAGACGCTCGTGGCCACGCTCGAGCACCTTCCGGGACTCCGGGGGCGAGTGATGGACGGGGAAACGCCGGTTGCCGGAGCCAAGCTGTCTCTCCTGGAACTGGTGTCTTCCGAGAATCGGATGGAGTGCGCCGGCTTTCCCAGCCGCTTGCAAGGGACCCTCGTCGACAGGGAGGTCACGGACGCGGAAGGCCGATTCCTCGTCAACGTGCGCAAGGCCGGCACGTTCGCTCTCCTGTGCGAGGCGAAGGGCTACGCGATCGGGGAGCTCTCACCGCTGGAGTTCGACCCTCGGGTGGGACTCGACGGACTCGAGCTGCAGGTGTCGCTCGGAGGGGTGATCGAGGGACGCGTGCTGACGCCGGAAGGCCGCGACGCGGCCGGCGTCGTCGTGGGCATCAGCCGGTTCGATTGCCGACCGTTGACGCAGCGAGTCGGCGCGGACGGACGGTTTCGTTTCGAGAACCTGACGTCCGGCGGGTGGATCGTGAGGCGATCGGCTCAGGAGGTCGTTCCGAACTCGAGCTCGAGCACGTTCGGCCCGGCCTCGAGCCCGGTCAGCTTCGAACCCGACTGCACGGTCGCATCCGGTCTCGTCACGGAGTTCGACCTGGACCTGCGGAACGCGCTCGACGTGACCTTCGTGGGACATGTCACGCAGAACGGTGTGCCTGCGACGGGCTGGACGGTCGCGCTCACGCCGGAAGACGTGGCGGCCTACCCGGGCGACCCGCCCTCGGGTGTCGTCGATGCAAGAGGGAACGTGCGCGTCACGCTGCCGCGTCCTGCTTCGTATCGCCTCGACCTCATGCCCGTTTCCGAGACAGGCGCGCCTGTGCGTGCGTTCCGTTCCTTGGCAATCCGGGGGGGCGACAACGTGTTCGAGACCATTCTGGAGTGCGGAACGCTGGAGGGGGTCGTGAGCGAGTGGCGCGACGGCTTGCGCCTCGACTGCTCGGCGGTCGGCGAGAGCGAGTGGGGCTTCCAGGGGACCATCGCGTGCGACGAGAACGGTCGTTTCCGAGTGCCGCACGTGCCGACAGGTCAGGCGCGCCTGACCCTGTGGGACACGCGCGCGGAAGACGGCTGGAAGCCGCTCGCCTCGAAGCAGCTCGAGATTCGGCGCGACGCCACGGCCAGCGCCGAACTCCCCTAGAGTCCACGCTCGCCGAGGCGCACTCCCGAACTCGGCGGCGTGCCCGCGACCGGGCTAGCATGCGCGCATGAGCACCGCGACACGCGTGACGATCGCCGCGGTCGTACTCCTCGCGGCGGCGGCGGGCGTGTGGTTCCTCGTCGAAGGGCGTGAGCCCCTTGCGCCTCCGGAACTCGCGGCTGAACACGCTGCGAGGGCGCCAAACTCCGTGGAGCCGCAGCAGCCCGCGGCGGAACTCGCGCGTGCGGACGAGTCCGGCTCGCGCGCCGAAGTCCCCGTGGAGAGCGCCCCTCCCGCCGCTTCCGCCGAGACCGCGCCGGCCGCCGACACGACCGCCCGCGTCGACGGCCGCTTCACGGACGCCGCGGGACGCGGCATCGCGCGCGTGCGCGTCGTGAAGCCCGATCAGCTCGACGGTCGCTTCGCCGAGAGCGACGAACAGGGCGATTTCGTGCTCACGCTCGCGCCGGGCTCACCGCTCGGGTTGGTCTCGTTCGAAGCGCGCGCCGACGGTTGGGCCACGCACTTCTCGCTGCTCACGGCCACAGCCGGCGCGACGTTCCACCGCGGACAGATCCTCCTCGTGCCCGGCGGGACCATCGCCGGTGTCGTCGTCGACGAGAACGGTCGGCCGCTGCCGGGCGCGCGCGTGCTGGGGACGAAGCCCGATATGGAAGGCGAAGTCACGAACCTGCGCCGCTCGGGGCCGAGCAAGCAGTGGTCGTTGCCAGAGACAGTCTCGCTCGTGGACGGCACGTTTCGACTCGAGGGCGTTCCGGCCGAGCTCGCGCGCGCGTGGGCGTGGCGCGATGGAATGCGCTGGGCGTTCAGCGACCTGATCACCGTCCCCGCTCGCGGCGCCGTCGAGGGCGTGGTGCTGAAGCTCGAGCCGCTCGCCGCCGACGATCGCATCGAGGGCATCGTCCTCGATCCCGATGGTCAGCCCGTTCCGCGGGCAGCGATCGGTTACAGCTACGACGCGCTCGATCAGGGCGGGTCGAGCTCGGCCAGGGCCGGCGACGACGGTCGCTTCCGCATCGTCCTGCTCCGGAAGGTGCCCCACGATCTGCACTGCGGTCCCGGCGGAAAGAACTGGAGCAGCGCGTCGTTGGAAGACGTGCCGCCGGGAACGCTCGACGCCGTGTTGCAGATGCGCGCCGCGCGCATGATCGACGTGCTCGCTCTGGACGAGAAGGGCGGACCGCTCGGCGCGTTCGCGTTCTCGTTGAGGTCGGCCGAGGGTGACTATGAGCTCTGGGGCGGCAAGGAGGAGCCGCGCGCGGAAGGGCGGGCCTCGTTCAAGCTGCCCTCGATGCCGTTCCTGGTCGACGTGTGGGCGCGCGGACGCACGCGCGTCGAACTCGGGCCGATCGATCCGGCCGCACTGCCGGCGCAGCTCGTGTGCACGCTCGAGTCGCTGCCCGGTTTGCGCGGGCGCGTGTTGCACGGCAAGACGCCCGTCGCGGGCGCGAACTTGCTGCTCCACCGCATGGTGCCCGTGAACCAGCGCTACGAACACAACGGTTATCCCAGCCGCATCCAGGGCCCCGTGGTCGAGCACGACGTCAGCGATGCGGAAGGACGGTTCCAGGTGACCGTGCGCGAGCCGGGGATCTTCGCGCTCCTGTGCGATGCACCTGGGTACGCGCTGGCGGAGATCTCCCCGGTCGACGTCGATCCGCGCGTCGGCCGCGACGGTCTCGACGTGTACGTCGGCGCTGGTGGAGCGATCGAGGGCCGCGTGCTGGCGCCGACCGGCCGCGACGCGGCCGGCGTCATCGTCGGGATCACGCGCTTCGACTGCCGCGCGCGCACGGTTCGCGTCGGCGCGGACGGGCGCTTCCGCTTCGAGCAGCTGACGCCGGGCGGATGGAGCGTGCGACGCGCGACGAAAGAGCTCCATCCCGGCTCGACCACCACGTCGTCGGGGGATGCGCCGACCCCGGTGCGCTTCGACGCGGACTGCATCGTCTCGGAAGGGCGCGTGACGGACTTCGACCTCGACCTGCGTGCGGACTTCGACGCCGTGCTCGTCGGGAGGGTCACGGTGAACGGCGCGCCCGCGACGGGCTGGACCGTCGTCGCGCAGACGCAGGGCGAGGCGGCAGCGTTCTCTCTCGGGCCGCCGACCGGCGTCGTCGACTCCCAGGGTGATGTGCGCATCGAGCTGCCGCGGTCTACGACGTACCGGATCGAGCTGATGCCCGTCGCGGAGCACGCGACGACGCTGCGTTGGACGACCGAGGTCGCCGTGCACGCCGGCGAGAATCGCTGGGGCGTCGACCTCGACTGTGGCACGTTGGAAGGCACAGTCACCGGCGACGGCGAGCGGCGTTCGATCGCCTGCACGTCGCTCGCCGTGGGAGACTGGAAGTGCAGCGGGTCGGTCTGGCTCGACGCGGAAGGCAGGTTCCGACTCGCGTTCCTGCCCGTAGGCCAAGCGCGCGTGACGTTGAGCGAGAGGCAGGTCGGGAACGTGTGGCGCACCACGAGCGAGAAGCAGGTCGAGATCGCGCGGGGCGCCATCGCGACCGTGCAACTGCCGTGACGGGGCGAGCGCGCGCGCGCCGACGGCTGTAGATTGGTCGCGCGCATGACACCCCGAACCTCTCGACGCTGGCGCCGTCTCGCAGCCGGTGTTCTGGGCCTCGCGCTGGCGATCGCGCTGATCGAGATCGGTCTGCGCGTCGTTCGCGGCCACGATCCGGCGCAGTTGCGCGCCGGTTGGGAGCGTCTGGCCGCGGGCGAGCAGCAGTACAACCCGACGTTCCGCGGCATCCTCCCCGCGCTGGCCGAGGGTGAGCTGCCGGCTTCGGGTGACAACCAACTGCGTCTCCTGCATCCGTTCGTCGGCTGGGAGACGGCGCAGGGCATGGATCAGGTGGCGGATCTCGTGCGCGCGCAGTCGGTGTCGCCCGGAGACGCGCGACCTTTCCGCGTGATGATCACCGGCGGCTCGGTCGCGGCGATCTTCGGCCGCGTCGCCGGTCCGGCGCTGGCCGAGCAGATCGCGGCCGATCCGCGTCTGGAGGGTCGCACGGTCGAGCTGTGGCCCTTCGGTCGCGCGGCGTTCAAGCAGCCGCAGCAGCTCATGCTCGTCGCGTGGTTGATGACGCTGGGGCTGCAGCCCGACGTCGTGCTGAACCTCGACGGGCACAACGAGGTCGCTTCGGCCACCGACAACGCCGTGCGTGGAACGCACCCGGCGTACCCGTCGATCCCCTACTGGGGCGGGCTCGCACTCGTCGGTGCGCTCGACCGCGACGTGATCCGCACGGCGTCGCGCGCGCTCGAGGTGCACGAGGAGGTCTCGCGACGCGCGCGTTCTGCGCTCGACCGGGGCCTCGAGCGCAGCGCGCTGGTCAGTTGGTGGACGGATCGCCGTCTCAAGGCGCTGAACCGCGAGCAGGGCCGGCTCTACGAAGGCTTCTTCGCCGCGCTCGATCGCTCGGCATCGTCGGGCGTGCTGAAGGGTCCGCCGTTCGACACGGACCCGCAGCGCGTCCCGCGTCAGGCGGTCGACGTGTGGGAGCGTTCGTCGGGCGCGCTGCACGCGCTGTGCACGGCCAGCGGCGTGCGCTACGTGCATGCGCTGCAGCCGGCGCTCCACGATCCCGATGGCAAGGTGCCGACCGAGGCCGAGCTGGCGACGGGCAAGATCTCGGAGGCCTGGATGCGCGGCGTGACCCTGGGCTACCCGCTCCTGCGCGAAGGCGGCCAGCGCCTGTCGGCCGCGGGCGTGCACTTCGTCGACCTGACCGGCGTGTTTCGCGAGCTGGAGGGCGACATCTACTACGACTCATGCCACTTCGGCGAGCGCGGGAACCAGATCGTGGCTGATCGCCTCGCGCGCGCGATCCTCGCGACGATGTGACGCGGATCGGACCCGTTCAGAGCCGTTGCGCCCTCGACACGACGACGTCGGACACGACCACCCAGCTCTCGTCCGACTCGTCGAAGACCTGGAGCACGACGTCGTTGCCAGCCCAGGGTGTCAAGTCGTAGTGCTGCGCCGAGCGGGAGAAGGGATCGGAGTGCCGGAACACCTCCACGACGCGCTCGCCGACGAGGACGCGCGCGCCGCAGCCCTCCGCCGACGACGCCGCGATCCGCAGCTCGAGACGGTCGCCGGCCGCGGCCGGGAATGCGGGTGAGCGCGCCGTGCCGCGACCACTGCCGCCCTTCTGCGCGTCGCGCGAATCGAGGCCCAGCTGGTTGGCGCAGCGCTTCGCGGCCAGGTAGATGGGCGCGAAAGGCAGGTTGGCGCGCGGCGAATCCTGAAAGGCCGTGCCTGACAGCGTCCAATCCGCCGCAGCGCCGTCGTTGAAGCAGCCGACTTCGCGCGCGACGGCCCAGGTCCACGCTTCGCGGCCTATGAACGCGCCCTCGACCCACTCGGGAAACGCCGAGTCGAACGGCATCCAGACGTTGTCGTCGATGCGCAGCGCGTACATTGCGTCGCGCAGCGCTTCGCCGCGCGAGGGCTGCACGGGCTGGATGCGCATGTTCACGCCGCGCTCCTGCAGGTAGCTGAACGGCGCGATGCGGTCGTGCGCCAGGATGCGCTCTGCGTTCGCGCGCTTCGACGGCAGGCGCGCCACGAACTTGTCGGTCAGCCCCATCTGGTCGATCACCTCCACGTCGGCCAGGTAGTAGCCGATGACGCCCGTGCTGATGCGTGCAATCGTGCCGTCTGCCGGCAGGATCCCCTTCCCGCGCGCGACGCCGTAGGCACGCCACTGCTCGAGCTCGTCGCGCCACATGACCTCGTTGACGCGCCACAGAACGCCGACGCCGTGTGGCGCGAGCTCCGAGCGCAGGTCGTTGTAGAGCGGCAGCAGTCGACCCATGCCGGGCAGCGCGTAGACCCACTCCGAGCCTTCGCGCTCGATGCGGCCCGTCAACTGGCGCGCCGTCTCGCGCGTGTCGAACGGCATCGTCACGATCGCCTTCGCGAGCTGTACGCTCGAGCCGTACACGACCGCGAGTGCCAAGAGCACGAACGTCGTCGCGCGACCGAGCCAGGCCCGGCGCTGCGCGCGGCCGATGTGGTCACCGATCGCCGCAATCCCCTCGATGGCCGCGATCGCGACGAGCGGCCAGTAGAAATCGAGCGGTCGCAGCTCGAAGTTGTCGCCGCCGACCCGCGTGACGTAGACCGCGTGCGGCAGGATCAGGCAGGCGCTCAGGAGGTGCGTGCGGTCGCCGCGCTTCGCCCGCGCCCACCCGCCCGCGACGGCCAGCGGAATCAGGAGCCAGGCTCCCGTCTCGATCGCGGCCGCCGCGAAGTAGCGCAGGCCCATGTCGGTCCACGGGCGCACGTACTTGGCGTAGTACGTGTTCGGCAGCCACTCGCCGTAGTAGGCGTGCCGCCACAGGTAGTGAGCGCCGACCAGCACGACGAACGGCAGCGCGTACGCGGCGAGCCGCGGCCAGACGTCGCGCTCGCGCCGCAGCAGCATCTCCAGGACGAGCCACGCGCCGGCCATGGCCCAGATCAGGTTGCCCTCGGGCCGCGTGTACTCCGCCGCCGCGAATGCGACCGAGGCCCAGGCGAGGCGGCGCGCGCTGTTCACGCCGCCCGAGAGCGCCAGCACGCCCAGCAGAATGCACGTCGTGAACTGGCGCGTTTCGAGGCCGCTCGTCGACCACACCGCCCACGTGCGGCTCGTCACGAGCAGGAGCGTCGCGCCCAGCGCGACGGGCATTCGCCATGCGGCCCACGGGCCGCGAGCGGCCAGCCGGAAGACGCAGACGAACGCGCCGACCGTCCACAGGATCGAGAGCCAATCGCACGCGAACTCGGGATCGATCCCGAAGAGCTTCTTCACCGCCGCGAGCTCGATCACCCACAGGAAGTTCGTGTAACCCTCGACGCGCTCGCCCGGGTTGAAGACGAGCCCGTGGCCGCTCGCGAGCTGCCAGACGTAGCGGGAGCTGATGTAGGCGTCGTCGCACTGCCAGTACGTCGCGCGCACGTGGACCACGAACAAGGCCAACAGGCCTGCGAGCGCCGCGAGCACGAACACGCGGTCACGTGACGATCCCGATCGGGGCGGGGCGCTCACGTGACCTCGGCACGCGACGAGCGTTGACGGCGCACGGACGCTCCCCGGAGGCTGTGAGGAATCACAGCCTCTCGCGCCGCGGAGCGGCGTCAACGGATTGGAGAGCCCGTATGCTCGGTTTTTCCACGGGCTCTCAGTCCTTCTTGCGCCCGCCGCCATCGCTGTCGTCGCCGTGGCCCGTGTAGCCCAGGCCGTGCAGGTCGGAGCGGTCGTGCTCGTCGAACGTGCGCGTGTCCGACTTCAGCGCCTGCGCCTCGAGCTCGTCGACGCGCTTCACCAGGCGCGCGTGCAGCTCCTCGACGCGCTGCGCGCGCGCTTTCGCCAGGTCGTGCTGCTCGCCCGGATCGGCGGCCAGGTCGAACAGCATCGGCGGCCGGCCACCGATCACGATCAGCTTTTCGTCGCCCACATAGAGCGCCTTGCCCTCGCGCGGGCCGTAGAGCAGCGCTTCCGCATAATGCTCGCGCGTGCCGAGCGATTTGCCGTGGACCAGAGGCAGGAGGCTCTGCCCCTCGATGCCGCTCGGCGCGGACAGCCCGGTCAGCTCGATCAGCGTCGGCAGCACGTCGATCAGGCCCACGCGCTGCGCGACGCGCACGCCGGCTGGCAGACGTCCCGCGGACGACAGCACGAGCGGCACGCGCAGGCCCTCCTCGTAGAGCGTGTGACCGTGCTCGTATCCCCCGTGGTCCCAGAACTCCTCGCCGTGGTCGGAGTGCAGGAGGACGATCGTGTTCTCGAGGTCGCCGCGCCGCGCCAGCTCGTCGAGCAGGCGCCCGACCTGCGCATCGGTGTACGCGATCTCGCCGTCGTACTGGTCGGCCATGTACGCGCGAAACGTCGCGTCGGGAACGCTCGCGCGCACGGGCTCGACCTGCACGGGCCACTCGGGCTTCTCGTCCGCCGGCCAATCCCTGAATTGGCGGTCGTACGGCGCGGGCGGTGTGTAGGGCTGGTGCGGATCGACGATGTGCACGAACGCGAGCCACGGCGCGCCGTGCTGGCGCGCGGTCCACTCGAGCGTCAGGTCGACGGCCGTCGCAGCGCGGTTCTTGTAGTGGACCCAGCGAGCGAACCCGCGGTCGATGCCCGATTCGCCCGCCAGATACGGGTTCGAATGGAAGCCGGCCGTCGCCCAGCCCTTCTGGCGCAGGATCTCGGCCAGCGTCGGCAGCGCGGTGGCCAGGTTGTCGATCCCGGTCGCCGCGGTCGCATCGCCTTCCTTCCGGAACGTCGCGGCGCGCGCCGGGTTGACGCCGGCGCGGTGCACGGTCGGGCTGCGCGAGGTGAACAGCGTGCCGTAGCTCGGCAACGTCCAGGGCGCGCTCGACTGCGCATGCTCGAACAGCACGCCGGTCCGCGCGAACGCGTCGATGCGCGGCGAGGTCGCACGCTCGTAGCCATAG
>Ga0163152_10009153_pt1 | contig 10396 bp, 13 predicted proteins | sample OliLakLV19MP8IB2_FD_148635 | JGI IMG/M metagenome (GOLD analysis project Ga0163152, IMG submission 148635) | Freshwater microbial mat bacterial communities from Lake Vanda, McMurdo Dry Valleys, Antarctica - Oligotrophic Lake LV.19.MP8.IB-2 | ecosystem: Environmental > Aquatic > Freshwater >...
TTTCAGCGTCTCAGTCAGTTCCATTGTTAGGCTCCCGTCATGAATGACTGGAAGGATAGCACAAATTTCCGGACGGCTTTTTTATTCCCGTTCCCTTACTACAGTCCAAGAGAGGTACATGATTCCGGCGGGGGTGTTCCACTGCGCGTTCGCGGAGCACTACGTGTGGTGGATGACGGGGAAACAGGGGAGGCACCGCCGCACCGAGCGGGTCCTCCCCATCCTCGTCAATAAGGGGTTTCTGAAGACCATCAAGGTCGGGAAGAAGAACTTGTACACCACCCCTGACCGCATGCGCCTCGCCCAGTCAGGGCGGGAGCTGGCCATCAATCCCTACCACGGGCTGGCCTGTACCGACATCTTGCAGAGCTGCATCATGGCCGACCCTACGGGGACGGTGTTGTCGGAGAACTCCTGCCGGGCCAATCGCTGGGGGTGTGTCCCCGAGTGGGCCATTCGCTACGACAACGCCACGGCCCTGCTGTTGGAGTTCTGCACGCAGGACAACGTGGACCAGGCCAAGGTTCCGTATAAGGTCGCCCGCTATAAAGATGCCCTGGTGGAGATCGACGACAGCCTGCAAGCCAAGGTTACGGTGCTGTTCGTACTCGATATCTCGAAAGACAAGCTGCCGCAGCTCGACGACCCGTTCAAGGTCATCGACTACCGGACCTTTAAGGAGAGGTACCCGTATGGCTAACTGGGCGTTGTTGAAGAGCATCTTCTTCGGGCAGGGGCCGCCGTTGGCGGTGACGTACTCCGACGCCGAGGAGCTCCTCCCCGCGAGCCTGACGATGGGGACGTTGTTCATCGGGCGGCAAGGGTCGGGCAAGTCTTCCTCGCTGGCCGGTCACCTGGTCGGGCACTTTGACGCCCACCCCGACGAGGCGATCTTTGTTCTCGACTGGTCGGGGGATTTGTCGAACAAGGTCCTAACCCAGTTCGCCCAGCGGCCGTTGGAGCAGCGCGACCTGGCCATGCGCCGCATCGTGTATGACGAGCCCGGCCACCCGGAGTACGTCCTGCCCAAGCCGGAACTCTCGCTGGCCTACGGGGGGACGTACGAAGATGAGATCGACCGCGTCAAAAACAACTTGAACGGGCTGTACCACAACGCCTCTCAGGAAGCCGTAATCATGGCGGGGATCGCCATCAACAAGACTTTGCCGGAGATCTATCGCGTGTTAGCCAGCATCCAGAACCAACACGGCGAGAGCTGGCAGGTGACGGAAGCGGAGCGGCTGATTGACAGCTTTGGCGAGTTGAAGGCGGCTTTGCTGAATCCAAACTTGCCGGCGCCCACGAAGTCGTACCTGCAGCAGTTGGCGAATGCCCGCCCCGATGAGCGGAGCAAGCGCACCTACATCCTGCATGAGTTGTTCGGATGGATTCGGACGCCGTACATGCGCGCGCGGCTGGGGTACTACGCCCCCGCCTGGACGCCGAAGGAAGCTATCGCCAAGGGCCAGATGGTCATTGTCAACGGGACCCGGCTCATCAACAACCCCACGGCGCGGGACTACGTCTTTACCCAAGACTGGTCGCTGATCAAGGCGGAGCTGAACCGCCGGATGCCCGCTGATCCGAACGTCAAGCCGGTGTCGGTGGTTCTCGACGAGACCCGCAACTTATTCGACATCCCGGCGTTCGCTAACGAGATCGGGGACATCTCGCCCGTCTACCGCAGCCGGAAGGTGCAGCTGTACGTGGTCATCCAAGCCCTGTCCCAGCTGGACAAGGTGCTGCAGGAAAAAATCTGGCTGCTGGGAAACATCGTGACGTTTGGGATGGAGAACAAGAAGGACTGCGAAGCCATGGCCTACCAGTTGGCCAAGTACTTCCCGCAGCAAGAGAAGCTGCCGTCGCTACAGCCTAATGCTAACCCGATCACCGAAGCTGAAAACGGGCAAGACCGCGAGCGGGCGGACTGGATCTGGAGTTTGGATGAGCGGCAGTGCCTGGTCAAGCGCTTCTTGACCGAGTCAAAGCGCGACCCTCGGCTCCGCTACGTTCCGCGGACGAAGGACCTGCCGCATGGCCCCTTGGAGATCTCGCTGGAAGAGTTCAAGGAAGGCCTCCTGAAGGCGCGCGGGGTCAAGGTGCGCGACGCCTTAGAGGTCGTGGACCACCGCACGTTGCAGAAGGACAAGGTGGACCGCACCCAGCCTCCGCTGTTGGACAGGCTTCACACGGACAACTCGTCCGGTTGAGGTATCCCGAGCAATCGGGATGGCCATGGGCCTAGAAAGGGGGTGAGCACTATGGCGTTCACCGACGCACGGACGACGAAAAGTCGCCTCCAGCAGTTCGCAGGCTGGGCCTTCTGGGAGTCAATTCTCAGACAGGCGGCGCGGGAATTCTGGTACGGGCCTGAACCGAAACGGTTTGGGCAGTGGGTCTACCATCCTCACCGCAAAACGTGGGAGTGGCGTGAATCCGCAACCACCTGGATCCCCGAACAGGATCATCCGTAGCGATGAACGGCCAGGCTCCCTTTCTAGGTCCTGGCCGCGATCACGCGGTCAGGTTGAGTATAGCAAATCGGCTTGTTAATATGAGCGTATGGTAGAGGATGATGTGAAACAAGCGTACCCGCCGGCCTGGTGCTCCCGCGCCTGCAAGAACGCCCTGTCCGACGTGTGCCTCGAGCAGTGCAGCGTCAAGCGCGACGGGTCATGGTTCGATCCGCATCCGGTGGATATCCAGGATCTGCCGCCGTTTTCGGCCCAGGTCTTCGTCGAGGAGTTGAGCCCCAAGCAGCGCACCATGTACCTGGGGATTTATGGGGAAGCGATTGTCAATGTGATGCAGGGAAGGGTGGTGACCTATGAACGACATCCTCACCGTCCGAGAAGCCGCCGCTCTCGCGGGCCCAGATGTACAAGCTGCTGGAACAACGGCAGATCCCCTATATCCTCCTGGGCCAGAAACGGAAAGTGATCCGGCGGGAACACCTGGAAGCGTGGCTGCAGCGGCAGACCGTTCTGCCTAAGCTGTAAGGTGGATACTATGCGGAAGTGGCTGACGATCCAAAACGTGGTCGAGCTGTCGAACCTGAAACGCGCCACCATTGAAGACCTGATCGATAACGACCTCCTCCCAGTCGAGCACCGGCGTCGGCGGCGGATGGTCGCGACTGAGTGCCTGATTCGCTTCCTGCAGCTCGATGACCGCGCCGAGTGGTATGAGCAGGGGATCGAAATGTTGAGCGATTGCGTAATCTCGCCCTCGTAGAACCGCAAGCTCCTACGCGCCTTTGCCGTCGCAGTTGGTGTCGCCGGCCAAGCTGAGAGGCGGCACGGGCCAGGCAACCGAAAGACATCCTACCAAGCCAGCCCCGGTGGGAGGTCGTGTTTCGCATGATTGACACACCCTGCTTCGGATGTTCCAAACCTTGTCTCTCCAGGCAAACTCCTTGTGATCTTTGTCTTCCCGGCATTTCACGCAGCGCATTTTGGCCTCCAAATCTCCATCCTGTCAAATCCCTGTCAAACTACCACTGTGAATCGGAAAAGGCCTTTACTTTTAGGCCTTTTCGCTGGAACGAGGTAGGATTTTAAGTCCTCGGCGTCTGCCATTCCGCCACCGGCCCGGCCTCATTGTACCAAATCGGCGGCCAACGGTGGGCGGCGCGGTCTTCCGCCTAACCCGGCCGGCCGTACACCCCATCGCGCGTCACCTCCAAATATGCGCGGCCATACTTGCGGTCGGGTTCCAGGTAGTTGCCCTCGCCCCACTCATTCCACGACTTGACGAAGATCAGGCGGTGCTCCAGCGGCCGGTGCGCCACCGTCGCCAGCGCGTTGCGCAGATGTCCACCGTATAGCTCCGGCGTAGCGTCCTGATAGACCATGCCCGAGTACAGCGCGCGCGGTGTGCTGTCCCAATTGGGCACCACGGTCGGATAGTCGTTGTCCGCCGCCCGCCCGGGCTTGAGGAGGTACGGCAGCACTTCCGCGTACGAATAAATGATCGGCCGCCGCAGCAGCCGCCGCACCCGGTAGCGATAAGCCCAGTCCCCCAGCAGTGGTAGTCTTGGCTTCAGCGCGCGAATGCGGTGGACGTATTCGTAATTGGCGGCGTCGCAGCCAAACACTCCCACCTCCGCCGGGTCCAGGCCGCGCCCCACCAGGAACAGCCCCTTCAGCCCGGCCGCATGCGCCAGTTCGCGCCAGATGTCGGTCACACGCCGCAGGTCGGGCACTGCAAATGGATCCCAAATGTCAATACCTTCGCCAGTTCTAGGCAAAGGTGTATTTGACGCCATATGTGGCGGTTAAACCCGCTAGGTAGCCGCCAGATATGGCGGGTATGACCAAGCTTAGGGATTTTGGCGAAGGTATTGAAATGTAGAATAGCGGCTTGCCGTCCACCCTGAAATAGCGCTCATCGCTAAAGGCTTGCAGCATATATGCAAAATGAGCGCGGTCGTCCTCCGGCCCCGGGTAGGTCTGCTCCAACAGCTTTTTGCCGCGCACCCCAAACCACCACACGCTGCTCCAGGAGTGATTGGCCCACGCCAGGCAAAATGGAAATTTCGGCTCGCGCGAACGCAGCACCGCGTTGAACGGCTGCTCCAACAACTGCTTCCCGGCGAACCAATAGTGCCAGTAGCAGAAGCCCTCCACCCCGTAGCCCTGCGCCAGCTCGGCCTGGGCCAGGCGCATCTCCGGCGACCGCAAATCGTAATAGCCCAACTCGCCCGGCAGATTGGGCTGCTCGTGGCCGCGAAACAGCGGCCGGCCGCGCGCCACCGCCACCCAGTCGGTGTAGTCTTTGCCCCACCAGGCGTCATTCTCGGGGATGGGATGGAACTGCGGCAAATACAACGCCAGCAAGCGCGCCTGGCGGCGGCCGGCGCTGACGAGCTGACCAGAATTTGCTTGTATTGAATCCACGTGAGAGGCTACCAACTCTCGGAGCCGACCGCTGGGCCGGCCTCAAGTCAAGTGTTGTGGGTGACACCCACCCGGCTGCTTCGCGCAGCCCGCCCCCATTCTACACAAGAATTTCGTCTCCGGGCCGCGACTCTGGCGCTGCCTCGCTGTTACCCATCCCCATTCGTGCAATTAGTGAAATTCGTGGCCAAAGTTTTCCATCCCCCGTTACCGCTCGGACTCTGTGTACACCGGTTCTTGCTCCCGCTCCCGAGAGGCTATACAATCCTGTCTCAAGCGCCCGGACGACTGTGAATTGATCTAGCCGCCGCGGGGCGAGGAGGTCCCTTGCCCGATTTTGATTACGAATTATTGGTGATCGGTTCCGGCCCGGCCGGCCAGCGCGCCGCCATCCAGGCCGCCAAGCTCGAACGCCGCGTAGCCCTGGTCGAGCGGCGCGCGGTGGTCGGCGGCGTGTGCATCAACACCGGCACCATCCCTAGCAAGACCCTGCGCGAGGCCGTGCTGCACCTATCTGGCTACCGCGAGCGCGGCTTCTATGGCGCGTCCTACGTCGTCAAGCAAAACATCACCCTGCAAGATCTGCTGTTCCGCACCGATCAAGTCATCCGGCACGAGATTGACGTCACCCGCCATCAGCTCAGCCGCAACCGCGTGGAGGTGCTGGAGGCCTCCGGCGCGTTTCTCGACCCGCACACCCTGCGCCTAACCTTTCTGGATGGCCGCGGCTATCGCGATGTGACGGCCGAGCGCGTCATCGTTGCCACCGGCACCTTCGCCACCCAGGACGCGCACATCCCCTTCGACGGCCAGCGCATCTTCATCAGCGACGACATCCTGCACCTCGACCAGCTCCCGCGCACGCTCACCATCGTCGGCGCGGGCGTCATCGGCTGCGAGTATGCCTGCATCTTCGCCGCCCTGGGTGTGCGCGTCACCCTGGTAGACCAGCGCGCGCGCCTGCTGCCGTTTGTGGATACCGAGATCGTAGACGCGCTGGCCTATCACATGCGCCAGAACCGCGTCACCCTGCGCCTGGGCGAGACGGTCAGCGGCATGGAGCCGGTCGAGGACGAGCACGGCCCGCGCGTGCGCATCCACCTGACCAGCGGCAAGCACTTTGTCACCGAAAAGGCGCTGCACAGCATCGGCCGCACCGGCGCCACCGACCGCCTCAACCTGCCCGCCGCCGGCCTTAAGAGCGATGACCGCGGCCGAATGATCGTCAACGACGACTACCAAACGACCGTGCCGCACATCTACGCCGTCGGCGACGTGATCGGCTTCCCCAGCCTGGCGTCCACATCCATGGAACAAGGCCGCCTGGCCGCCTGCCACGCCTTTGGGATCGAAACCCAAAGCGTGCCCGGCCTGTTCCCCTACGGCATCTACACCATCCCCGAGATTTCGATGGTCGGCCGCACCGAGGAAGAGCTGACCGAACTGGGCGTGCCCTACGAGGTCGGCAAGGCCAACTACAAAGAGATCGCGCGCGGCCAGATCATCGGCGACAGCTCCGGCCTGCTCAAGCTCATCTTCCACATGCAGACCCGCCACCTGCTGGGCGTGCACATCATCGGCGAGGGCGCCAGCGAGCTGGTTCACATCGGCCAGGCCGTCATGTCGTTCGGCGGCAAGCTAGACTACTTCGTCCAGACAGTCTTCAACTACCCCACCCTGGCCGAGTGCTACAAGGTCGCCGCCTTTGACGGCGTCAACCGGCTGGGCGGATAAATGTCCGCCGCCCTGCCCCTCACCCTGCGCCCCTTCGACCGTTCCGACTTCGCGCGCCTGATCGGCTGGGTCGAGTCGCCCGAGTTCCTCATGCAGTGGGCCGGGCCGATCTTCACCTACCCGCTCGACGCCGGCCAGCTCGAGCGCTACAAGCTGCTCGCCACCGGCGACCCGCCCACCCGCTACATCTACACCGCGCTGGAGGGTGACGCGCCGGTCGGGCACATTGAACTCAGCCAGGTAGACCGCCGCAACCTCGCGGCCACGCTGGCGCGCGTGCTGGTCGCGCCCGGGCAGCGCGGGCGCGGGCTGGGCCGCCGGCTCGTCACCGCCGCCCTTGCCGTCGGCTTCGACACGCTCGGCCTGCACCGCCTGGACCTCAACGTGTTCGACTTCAACCACGCCGCCCTGGCCTGCTACACCCAGGCCGGGCTGGTGCGCGAGGGCCTGGTGCGTGACGCCCGCCGCATGGGCGACGGCTGGTGGAGCGTGGTCACCATGAGCATGTTGACCCCCGAGTGGGCCGCCCGCCGCGCCTGACACTTGACCGCCCCCGTTTGGTTCTAAGTCCAGCCCGTTCGTGTCAGGCCGCGTCGGCTTCCAGCCAGGCCCGCATCGGCTCCAGCCAGTAGGTATCCCAACCCTCGTCGTGGCTGTCGCGTTCAGCCTGGTTCGGAAAGGTGTCGTGCGTCAGGTGGACCTTAGTCCCCGCGCCGTCGCGCGCCAACTTCCAGCGCACCACCGAATCCGGCCACTCCGCCGCCCACTCAGCCTGCCGCCAGGTGTACTCCAGCGTGTTGGGCCGGCGCAGCTTGGTCACCACGCCGGTCGGCGCGCCCCCAAAGAACTGGTACGCGCCGCCCACCCGCAGGTCAACGGCCACCTGCTCCTCGTCCCCCATCCACGCGCCAATCGCCGCCGGGTCGGTCAGCGCCGCCCACACCCGGTCAATCGGCGCGGCAATCGAAATGTCCTTCTCAATCTGGTCAGCCATGCAGACCTCCCGTACCACAACACCACTTCTTCATTGTCGCCTATATTGTCGCCTATTGTAAACCGAACTGGCTTTCGCTTGCGCTCATTCTGCACCCGGCCTACAATATTGTCGGCCATTACACTCGTCAGCCTCACGATTGGGGGAGCCCTCACCAATAATCAAATCTTTGCTTGACCTCCGCTTGGCACACTCGCATGTCCGGATTCTGCGCGGACGGGGTCGGCCCACTCCTATCACTCAGCCGGCCACACGGGACCGGAACAAAGGAGATCACGATGGCAGAAGTACTCGGGATTGATGTTTCGCATTGGCAAGGCGATATAAACTGGGCGAAAGTCAAGGCGGCCGGCGTCAAGTTCGCCATGATCAAAGCCACCGACGGCGCCACCGCCGTTGACCGGAAGTTTGACCGCAACTGGGCCGGCGCCAAGGCCGTGGGGATCAAGCGCGGCGCCTATCACTTCCATCAGCCGACCGATGACCCGCACCGCCAGGTTGATAACCTGATCCAAAATCTACAGTTGGATCCGGGCGAGATTCCACCCGCGCTCGACATCGAATTTACCCTGCCCGAGCGCCATCCGGGCAAGCCGTTGCCCGCCGCCATCCGCATTCCCGCCGCCGAAACTTGGCTGGCCGAAGTGGAGCGCCAGCTTAATATCCGGCCCATGATCTACACCGGCCCGAACGCCTGGCAGGTCCTGATGGTAGTCGCCGGGGTGGCGCCGGCCTGGACCTCCAAATACAAGCTGTGGATCGCCAACTATCAGGTGCTCAAGCCCTTCATCCCGGTCGGCTTTAAAGCGCCCCACACCATCTGGCAGCACACCGACAGCGGCCACACCGACGGCATTGACGGCAACGTTGATCAGGACAAGTTCAATGGGTCGCAGGCCGACATGGACACCTGGCTCGCCACCGCGATGGCGAAGGCCCCGACGCCCGTTGAAAGCGATACCGACAACATCCCCGATATCACCAACCAGCAGATGATCAACGCCTTCCGCACCGCGTTTGGCACGCCCTACTGGGACATCGTCACCGGCGCCGGCCTGACCGGGATGGCGGCCTCCGAAGCCAAACGCAAGGAGCTGTATGCGGGGCCGGCCATCGCCGACATCCCCACCCTGACCCCCGCCCAGATCGCCATGCTCACGGCCGTCGTAGACGCGCTCTAGTCACTGCGCCGCTCGCCGGCCAACCGACTTCTGTTCGCCCACAGGGCGGGAGTTTACCTCCCGCCCTGTTCTATTTCCGACCTCTGACCTCTGACCTCCAGGGCAATTGCATCTAAATCCAGAACGCCTGCAATCCAAGAGCGTTTGCGATTCGGCACATTTGAGCTACTTTTCGATCCACACGCCAAACGCCTTGCAAACAAGCGCTATGGAAACCGAGCCAAATTAGATGCAATTGCCCTGGCCCAGCCCGCGGTTGACCTCCGCAAATCCATCCGACAGCAGAGTGAAGCTCAGCGCGTTGGCGACCGTGTGCATGAGCACCCCCGGCCACACCGAGTGGCTCAGGCGCCGCAGCTCGCCATAGGTGATGGCCTGGAGCGGCAGCAGGCTGAACGCGACCAAGATAAACGTCGTCACATTCAGCGTGGTATTGGCCTCCAACACCGCGCGGTCGAGAAAATATAACCAGTAGGGGATATGCCAGCCGGCCCAGATGAGGCCGGTCAACAAATAGTTGACGAACGGGTTGAGCTTGAGCGCCTCGAAGCGCGGCGTGAGATAACCGCGCCAGGCAAACTCCTCAAAGCCGTTCTTGGCCAACGAGGCAGCGAACGCGACACCCGCCAGCGCCAGGAAGGCGCCGAGGCCGCGCGTGGCAAAGCCGGGCAGGGCGGTCGTTCCCAAGCCGGCCCCCAGGCCCAGCGTCAGCCCGACGACGAGCGGAACGCTGAGCAGCGCGGCCAGGTACCACCGCCAGCCGGCTTTCAAATTCAGTTTAATCCCCCAATCTTGCCAGCCATCACCGCCAAACGCGCGCAGCAGCAGCCCGGCCGCCAGGGGGGGCGACCAGCCAGAGCAATATTCCCAATCCTGGCTGTGGGTCTCCGCTGGGGGCCGCCTGGTCCAGGGCCAGGCCCACAAAGCCGGCGCTGAGTGTGACGACGGAAAATATGCTCAGGTTGCGGATGATTTTATTCATTCAACATCTCCAGTCAGGTCGGACAAGTGAGCGGGCGTGTAAGTCTGCGCTTGAAGCCGTTGGATGGCGGCCTGCAGCCATTTGCGCAGGGCGACTTGGGCGGCCAGCCCATATTCAAGCGTGAGCGTAGTCAAGAAAACGGAGCGCCGATCAATCTCAGCGTTCGGCCGCTCACCGATGGTGTTGTAGATGCTGGTGAAGATCGCCAGGTTGTCCGTCACCGTCTGCAATTCGTTTTGCAGAACGTTCACCAACTCGGCGTCGCTCAGTTGTCCACCAAAGAAAACCTGGATCAGCAACGGCTCGCGCCTGTCAGGCCGACGGCGTTTGTCCAGCCTGCCACGCAAATCATGGAATCTTAATTTCCCGCGAATGATTCCATAACCAGCATACGATAGCTTTACCTATTTAGCGCTGTGTCAGTGCGCTGCCGCCGTCGATAGACAACCAGCAATTGCCCCTGGATTTTTCTAGCGCCAAAGGAAAAGTGACTGATGGTGACGCCCACACAACCCGCGCCCAACATTTCAACGGAGGTGGACTTGCTGCACGCCCTCCAACAACTCCGCTCGGAAATTTACCGCGAGGGGTACGCGCAGTTCCTGAC
>Ga0163152_10009158_pt1 | contig 10390 bp, 9 predicted proteins | sample OliLakLV19MP8IB2_FD_148635 | JGI IMG/M metagenome (GOLD analysis project Ga0163152, IMG submission 148635) | Freshwater microbial mat bacterial communities from Lake Vanda, McMurdo Dry Valleys, Antarctica - Oligotrophic Lake LV.19.MP8.IB-2 | ecosystem: Environmental > Aquatic > Freshwater > Lake...
GAACATACGCGGTGAACGCCGGGAGAATAAACGGGTTATTCTGGAAAAAATCCCGCGCTAGGAAGTGAAGCCTCAGGTCGCCGACGCTCTCGGTGATCACCGCTTCATAATTGGTGGTAATTTCCCCGTTCGCGTCGCGCAGCAGCACCGTGGCGCCGCGATGATAGTCGCCCGCGGCGGCTCGCGCGAGAATCCCAGCACGAACCTCCGGCAAACGGGCATTGATCGCTTCGGTCGCGATGATGCACTGCGGTACATCGACGAGGTCGAAACGCGTGCCCTGACGCAAAAAGCCGATCGGCATATCCTGGGGCTGCGTCCCGCTCGAACCCTCTCGCGGGAGCCGCGGCGGATTGAAATGCGGGGTGATTTTCGAACGATAGCCGTAATCGCGCGGGGACGGCACGACGGGAGCGACCGCAAATTCGATCCCCGCCATGTGCTTCAGCAATTCCGCCACTTGCCGCTGTTTCCACATGAGCTGCTCCGCGTACGCTAAATGCTGGTATTGGCATCCGCCGCAGCGACCGAAAACCGGGCACGGCGCAGCGACGCGGTGCGGCGAAGGCGTGAGCACCTCAACCAAATCCGCTTCAGAAAAATTCTTGTGGTTCCGAAAAACGCGGACCCGGACGCGTTCGCCTGGCAAAGTGAACGGCACCATGACCACCCATTTGGCCTCGTCTGAACCGGGCAGCGCCACCCGGCCCAGGCCCGAGCCGAGATTCGTTAAGGTGGCGATCTCCAGTTCAATTTCCTGGTGATAGGCGAATGGCTGGTCGTTGAATTGCTTTTTGCGGCCCACAGCTCACACGGAACACACAGAAACGAAGGCGGCGAGGAAAAGGACTTGGTCATTTGCCGGCTTTCTGTCTGATCCGGACCTTCCACGGGCCGAGCGTTGGGTAAGACTCAGGCTGGTGCCCGCAAATAAACGCTCATGAACCAAAAACGCAGCTTAACCACTGATTTTCACTGATGACCACTGATGCAAACAGAGTTGCGCGATGGAGGCCGTTCACCCGGTGAGTGACGGGTAAGTTCTATCCCATCGATCCGGATCAATTTGATCAGTGTTTATGAGTGCTCATCAGTGGTTACTTCTTCTGGGGAATTTAGGATGAATGCGACTGCCAAAGGAATTCCGGACCGTCCCCCAGGGCGGAGCGCTGAAACGATGCGCGGAAGTTCTCGCGCCTTGGTGCGCAAATCCGCGTTGCTCCGACTCATGGCCGTCTGCCTCTCCGCATGAGCCCAGCCGAGAAGATCACCAGCCTGCAGAATCCGCGGATCAAACAGCTGGTTAAATTGCGTGACCGTCGACCGCGCGATGAAGCCGGCGTTTTCCTCGTGGAAGGTTATCGCGAAATCCGACGGGCGTTGGAAAAACGCGTGGCCCTGCAAGAGCTCTACTTTTCTCCCGAATGGTTTCTCGGCGAAAATGAACCCGCTCTGATTGCGGAAGCGAATGCCGCCGGAGCGCAACTCTTCGAGCTCTCGAAGGAGGCCTTTGCGAAGGTGGCGTACCGCGAGCGCCCCGATGGCCTGCTCGCAGTGGCCCCGCAGTGGCGCCGCGCCCTCACCGACCTCGTCCTCGGGGCCACCCCTTTCCTCCTGGTGGTCGAGGCCATCGAGAAACCCGGCAATCTTGGCACCATCCTGCGCAGCGCCGACGCGGCGGGTTGTGATGGCGTGATCGTCTGCGATCCGGTCACGGATATCTTTAATCCGAACGTCGTCCGCGCCTCCACGGGCGTGCTTTTTTCCGTTCCCCTCGTCGTCGAGGAAAGCACGCGCGTCGAACAATGGCTGCGCGAGCACGGTATCCGAACCGTGGCTACAACCCCGGCAGCGGAAAAAATCTACTCCGACGTGGATCTACGCGGCCCGCTCGCCGTCGTCATGGGCAGTGAGCAATATGGTTTGAGCGACTTCTGGCTCAAACTGGCTGACGTGCCGGTCCGCATTCCCATGGCCGGACAAGCCGACTCGCTGAACGTGGCCATGGCGACCATCATCACGTTATTCGAGGCCGTGCGTCAGCGGTCGAACTAAGCGGGCCGAGCTGAAATGAGAGCGGTGGCGGAAAACCGGCCCCTACCTGGATTTGGCCAGAGCAGCGATAAGCTCGGCCGTACCAGCGGCCATACTGATGCGCGGAACGTAGCCTAAATCGCGGCGGGCGGCCGCAGGATTGAACCAGTGATCTTTCGCTAATTCCGCCGCGACAAAGCGCGTCATCGGCGGCTCGCCCCTCAAACGAAACACTCGCCACACGAGTTCGCATCCAGCACCCACCGCCAACGCCGGGCCGAGAGAAACGCGTTTGGTCACCGGCGGCTCACCGACAGCACGCAGGAGTGCATTGATCCAATCCCACAGCACCACGGGCTCTTCGTTGGTGATGAAGTAGGCTCGGCCCGACGCAGGGAACTCCGACTTTGAGTTTGGACCCGGAGTGGATTCGAGCGCGCGTTCCGCCAACAAGTGAGCGTCAACGGCGTTCTCCACATGGACCATGTCGACCCGGTTCGTGCCCGTCCCTATAATGCGCAGACGACCGGTTCGCGCGCGGGCCAATACGCGCGGCACCAAGTGAGGGTCGCCCACCCCCCAGATGAGATGCGGCCGCAACGCCACCGTGCGCAGACGGGACGAATTCGCAGCCAGGACCTCACGTTCCGCGATCGCCTTGGTGAGCGGATAGGCGCTCGGACAATCGATGGTGAGCGGCAGCGACTCATCGGCGTCCGCCAAATCACGTCCATTATATACGACGCTCGGCGTACTCGTATATATCAGCTGGCGCACGCCATGCGTCTGACAACCCGCCAGGACCGCGCGGGTGCCGAGAACATTGGTGCGAAAAAAGTCATCATAGTGTCCCCACACGCCCACTTTCGCCGCGACGTGAAACACTGTATCGACCCCCGCGCATGCGGCCGCGACCGCGGCCGCGTCATCGAGCGATGCCTGGATAAACCGCGCCCCGCGCTGCGCCAACTCCGGCGACGGCGTCCGTCCGAGCACCCGCACCGTGCGTCCGGCCGCCAATAGCCGCGACACCAATCGGCTGCCGAGAAAGCCGGTGCCACCGGTGACCAATACGGACCCACGGGGCGCAGCGCTCTCCAGATTGCCCAGTGAAAGTGACGGACGGGAAGAGCGTGAGAAGGTCTCCATGTTATCCGCGTTGCTCCTCCCGATCGCTCGTTTCCGGAACAGAGTCGGCGTCAAAGCCGAGGGCGGTTCGGGCCCAGACCGCGAGCGTGAGCCGGTGGATCTTGGCATTGTGGCGCACGTCGACCGGAAACTTCACGCGAAAATAAAAGCGCGTGATGTCCTTTGTATGTGGATACTTCAAGCCCAGCGCCCGCAGCTCGCGGGCAAGCTCGCGCGCCTGCCGCTGATCCCGTACGTTGGTTTCAACCACGAGAGCGGGCCGTTGGTGAGGCCGTTCGCCCACGCCGATGAGCGCGCAACGCCGCGCCCGGGGATGCTGCCGAAATACCTGCTCGCAGGGTTCGGTGTGCAAGACCCCTTCGATCGTGACAACTCGTTCAACTTTCCGGCCGCAAAACCACAAGCAGCCCTCGGCATCGAAATACCCGCAATCCCCCATTCGATGCCAAATCCCGGTCGACGCCTCTGGCGCGACCTGCATCGACCCTTCGGATACGGGAGCATCTGAAATTTTCGCAAGGGAAGTCGCCTCCGGAAGCGCATCGTAAACTTTGGTCACAATCGGGCCCCGCACGATCACTTCGCCAATGTTTCCCGGGGCCAACTCGCGCGCCGCAGAAAGCAGCGCGATGGGGCCGTCGACGATCTCGATGATCTTTATGTCAATTCCGACCGCGGGGCGCCCCACACACGCGCCTGCAACTGCGTTCGGCTGAATTTCGTCGGCAGAGATGCTCGCCACGGGCAGGCACTCCGTCGCGCCGTAGGGGCTATGCAGCCGGCCATTCGGCAGAAACTGGAGCGAGTTCTGCCAGAGGGTGGCGGGGACGGCTGCACCCGCACACAGAACGCGCCGCACGGTGGGCAAAGTGATTCCGTGAACTACACAGTACGCCCCTATTTTGCCCCACAGGGTTGGCGAGCCGAACGAATTGGTCACGGATTCCTGACGAATGGCCTGAACGATCTGCGCAGGATCGAATGCCGCGGGCCGGCGCGGATCAATTTCGGGCACGATCGTCGTCATGCCGAGAGCCGGATTAAAAAGGGCGAAGATGGGCAGCAGCGGCAGATCCACTTCCCCCGCCTCGATCGCATACGTCGCGCGAATCGACGCGACCTGCGATTCGAACATCCCGTGTTCATAACAAACGCCTTTCGGCGCTCCCGTGGAGCCTGAAGTGAACAGGATCGCCGCGAGGTCTTCCGACGCAGTGTTCGCCAGCGTGACGTCCCCCGGTGCTCCTGCTCCAGCGGCCAGGCGTGCCGTCAGGGAACCGCTAGCCCCGACCCGGGATCGAACGGACCGAAACGTACCGCGGAAAATGCGGCTCATGACCTGAGCGAGTGGAATTCCCACCAGAGCCTTGGGCCGCGAGCGAGCGACGCAGGCAAGAAAGCTCTTCAGGCCCATTCCGGGATCGATCACGACCGGCACCGCGCCGATGCGAAAAAGGGCGAAAACCGACGCAATCAGTGGCAGACCCTGGCGGACCATGACCAACGTACGATCACCCCGCGCGATTCCTGCGGAGGTGAGACGGGCCGCCCATCGACCGACCTCCACGTCCAGATCCGCAAAACTCAACGTGAGATAGTCGATGCCGGAAGCCGAGCGACCACGCGGAATCTTAAGAGCGGCGCGGGTTGGCTGCGCCTTGGCCATGAGGCCGAGGTACCGGGCAATATTGGCGTTGCCGGTTGAAGGCGGGGAAGAAGGCGCCGGAAGGGACATCCGCCGCGGAGTGACGCAGACCTATCCCGACGGATCAACCAAAACGCCGCGTAATTACCGACCGGAGCCTCGTCGGCCCGAGGCGAGGCGCCATCAATAATCGTGCAGCGTCAGCAGTCCCCAGAACAACGAAACTTTTTTTCCTGACGGGCCATTCTTGCCGACGAGCTTGGAGGTGTCGGCATCAATGGTCGCAGGGTTAGTCGGCTGAAACGAGTCCGACGCAACGGTCACGGCGCCACCGAGAACGGACGTTTCGCGGCCGCCGCTCGACGTATTGCGGGTCGCGCAACCGCTAAACAGGGCGGCAATGAGCCCGATCAGGGCGAAAATCTGCAGCTTCAATTTCATGGGGATGATGAGCAGGACGCTAAAAGTGGGCAGAAAGTTTGTTACGCGCGATCTCCAATCTTAACCAAATTCAGGTAGGCTGCGAACGCTCCGCGCTTCTGCGCCCAAACCTGGACACTGAAGATGCAGGTGGCATCAACCGCCCTCTCGTTTCAGGGACGGTTCCTGGCAGAGGAGATCCGCCTGCCAGGTAAGCAGAATATCTCCAATGTTGCGCGGCTGCCGGGCGATCTGGGCCAGCTGGGAGCGATTGGCGATCAACGTCGGTTCGAAGCCCAATTGTTGGGCCACCCGATCGCGATCGGCGCGAATCCGATCCTGTAACTCGACCTCGGACTGGGTGAGAGCGACATGATTGGGATCACGCCCAGGGCGGCGAGGAAGCGTCTTGGGATCACGCGCCAGTCCCGCGCGTACCGCTGCAGCCAACGACGGGAAAATTCGGTCGTGACGTTTCCCCAGATGAACGTGGGTGAGAATCGCAGCCTCGGATTCGCCGGCTTCGGCCGCTTCGGCAATTTTGAGCAGAAGGGCATTGCCGCAAACCTTGAACGGCGGCGTATCCAGGCGCTGGGCCTGCGCCTCGCGCCAATGCCAGATGGCGTGCAGCACCGGTAGGCCCGGGCCGCGGAGTCGCTCGCTGCGGCCAATGCGCCAGTCATTTTCCGTCGGCGGCGCAAATCCCTCGAAACCCACTTCAATCTGCGCCCGACACTGCTGCTCAAGCCACTCGAGCCGACCGAGCTTCTTCAGCTCGCGTTTCAAAATATCGCGGAGCGCCGGCAAGTGCCAGACATCCAACGCCGCGTAATTGAGGAGCTTCGGCGTAATTGGGCGCTTGGACCAATTGGCCTTTTGCCCGTCCTTATCGAGGGTGACGCCAAAATGTTGGTCCAGCAGGCCCGCCAAGCCCACGCGTTGCAGGCCTAGCAGCTGGGCGGCGAGCATCGTGTCGAACAAACTCGTCGGCTGAAACCGACATAGATCATGGAGCAGCCGCAGATCAAAGTCGCTCCCGTGCATGATCAGATGCTTTTTCGAGAGCACCTGCCATAACGCCTCGAGCTTCATTCCCGGAGCGAGCACATCGACCAGGAAGACCTCACCATCGACGAGGAACTGCAGCAGGCAGACTCGCGTTTTGTAATGGTACATGTTGTCCGCCTCGGTATCGAGCGCGACCTCCTGCACGGATTCCAAGGCCGCCAGCAAGGGGCCGAGGGAACCAGGTTGGTCCAGGAGTTGGTAAACGGGCGGACGCGTGGTCACTTTGACACCGAGCAAACGGCGGAGGCGTGACGGAAGGAAGCGCGAAATCATGCGACGAGCTAGTCCGCTTTATTCCACGCGGAGAGGAAGGCATCAACCAACAAAGGAAGATCTTCGTGATAACCGCCCTCCAAAATGGCCGCCGCGGGGCGTTTGCTTTCGCGCAACCAGCGGCCGAGCGTGCCAAAATCCTCGGTTTCTAGACTCATGGACGTGATCGGGTCACGGGCGTAGGCATCGAATCCCGCAGAGACGAGAATCAGATCGGGTGAAAACGAGAGCACGGCGTCGAGCGACGCGCGCAGGGCAGCCATGTGATCCACGCGCGGTGTCCGAGGAGCTACCGGCCAGTTGCGAATGTGCGGTCCATGATCCTGTGTGCCGGTTCCCGGGTAGCCCGGATACTGGTGCACGGAGGCAAAGAAAATATCCTTCTGGCCGTGCACCATGGCTTCGGTCCCGTTGCCGTGATGGGCGTCAAAATCCCAGATCGCTACCCGCGCGGCTCCGAGCTGGCGCTGGGCATAAACCGCCGCGACCGCGATCTGGTTCAGATAGCAAAATCCCATCGACTGCCCCTCCGTCGCATGATGCCCAGGGGGACGCATCAGGGAGAACACCGGCGTTCCCTGCTGCCGCGCGTGGTTGGCGGCTGCCAATCCCGCGGCAACCGAGGCCCGCGCATGAACCTCGATGCCCGGAAAATAAGGCGTATCCGCGTCGAAATCACGGGCTTGGCCCAGCCGACGGAGATGCGCGGCGGAATGGACCTGTTGCAGCACCGCATCCGTGGCGAGCTCGCGTGCGGGCACTTGCCACGCCCAATCCGGGTGTTGCTGCCGGAGATGCGCCACCGTCCGCACGACTCGCGCCGGTTGCTCCGGCCTCAGCGAGGAACCGTAGTCGGCGCAACGGGGATCGTGCAGGATAACCATGGGGAGAGTCCTCAAAGCATGCTCAAATCCGGGCAGAAGCCAAACCACGATCTTCGCGATCGACAAGCCGCGTCCGTCCCGTCGAGCGCCCCTTCCGCCGTGCCCATTCCCCCGGCGGGGCGTGGACCGGCAGGGCGGGACCAAGCGGCGAGTTTCACGATCAACCTAAAAAACGGAGTTGAACCACTGATTTTCACTGATGACCACTGATGCAAATAGAGTTGCGCGATGGAGGCCATTCACCCCCTAAGTGAAGGGGAAATTCTATCCCATCGATCTGAATCTATTTGATCAGTGTTTATGCGTGCTCATCAGTAGTTACTTCTGCTGCGGAATTTAGGATGAACGGGAGCACGGGTGTTTTCTCTTTTGCGCTTAGGGCCACATTTTGCGGCAATGGCGGCGATGAACGTTGTCGTGCTCTGCTCTGGAGGGATGGATTCCGTCACCGCGCTCTATTGGGCGAGGCGCGAGCACACGGTCGCGGCCGCGGTGAGTTTCGATTACGGAGCAAAGCATAACGCGCGGGAAATACCGTTTGCCGCTGCTCACGCGCACGCGATCGGCACGCGACACGAACTCATCGCGCTCGACTTCGTGAACCGGCTCTTCACGTCCGACTTGCTAAAGAGCGGCGGCGATATTCCCGAGGGGCATTACGCCGCCGAAAACATGAAGCAAACCGTCGTGCCATTTCGGAACGCGATCCTGCTCTCGATCGCGTGTGGGTTGGCGGAAAGCATCGGAGCCGAAGGCCTCGTCATCGCGGCCCACGGGGGCGATCACGCCATTTATCCGGACTGCCGCGAGGACTTCATGCAGGCGATGGGGAACGCTATGCGGCTTGGGACATATGCCCACGTTCAGCTGCTTCGTCCGTTTATCGCTCTCACCAAGGGCGAAATTGCCGCTGCAGGATCCCGGCTCGGGGTGGACTTCGCGCGAACGTGGTCCTGCTACAAAGGGGGCGCGGTTCACTGCGGCAAATGCGGCACGTGCGTGGAACGCCGGGAAGCGTTTGCCCAAGCCGGTCTGGCCGATCCCACCGGGTACGCCGAAACCCCTCCCCTCCCCGCCGGACCCGCGCCGTGAAACCGCGCGGGCCGATGGGGTTTGAGATTCGCGCCATTCCGGGCGATTAGCTGGAAGCTTCACATGTTGATTTCAGAGATTTTCCATTCGCTGCAAGGCGAAGGCGAACTGACCGGGGTGCCGTCGGTCTTCGTGCGCACCAGCGGCTGTAATCTGCGCTGCGCCTGGTGCGACACTCCCTACGCCTCCTGGAATCCAGAAGGAGAAATGAAGAACGCGGCCGAAATTATCGCCGCAGTTGAGGCCCACCCCGCCACTCGCCACGTGGTCTTGACGGGCGGCGAGCCGATGATCGCAAAGGACATTCGCGGGCTCGCCGCGGCGCTGCGCGAGACGGGTCGACATATCACGATCGAAACGGCGGCCACCATCGCGCCAGACGGAATCGCCTGCGATCTCGCCTCTTTGTCACCCAAGTTGCTCAACTCCGCGCCAGACCCAACGACCCATGCGACGTGGAGAAAGAAACACGAGGCGACCCGGTGGCAGCCGGATGTCGTGCGCGCGTGGATTGATGCCTATCCCTATCAATTTAAGTTCGTCATAGCCCGACCTGAGGACGTGGACGAACTCGAGCACATGCTGGCGGCACTTGGCCGCGAGATTCCCCGGCACAAAGTCTTGTTGATGCCAGAAGGCACCTCCATTGAGAAAATAAGGTCACGGGCAGCCTGGCTGGGGGAACTATGTAAAGCGCGCGGCTACCGTTACGCGCACCGACTGCACGTGGAGCTCTATGGCAACAAACGCGGAACCTAACGTCCCCCCGCCTCGCGATCGAGGGGACTCCGGGGTTGGGCAGAGCGTGATTATCCTGCCGAACCCTCAGCACCCCCGTAAACTCTCGGAGGAATTCGCGATGATTCTACGCGAGTTTGAAGTAGAGACCGTAACCTTGCGCGAGGTGCTAGCCCTGCTCCACGGCCGTGGCTACGTGCTGCTGATCATGCTGCTGGCACTCCCCTTCTGCACTCCCATCCCGCTGCCGGGACTGTCCACTCCGCTTGGACTGATCATCGCCATCATCGGCGGCCGCCTCGCGCTGGGCACCAAACCGTGGCTTCCCGCCCGGCTGCTGGACACGCGGCTGCCGCCCGAGACCTTCAAGAAGGTTTTTGTCGTCACCCGCAAACTGGTCCTTTGGTTTGAGAAACTGCTTCGCCCCCGCCTCAGCTGGGTGACCGCGTCGCCGTGGCTCGAGCAGATCCATGCCGTCTCAATTGTCGTGTGCGCCTTGATGCTGCTGCTGCCGCTGCCGATTCCGTTCAGCAACATCGTGCCAGCCTGGGCGATCCTGTTGATCGCCGGGGGCATGCTGGAACGTGACGGCGTATTCATTCTGGCAGGACACGTCGCCACCCTCGTGGCTGTAACGTTCTTTGCCGTGCTGGCGATTTTCGGCAAAGGTGCGCTCGACTCGATTTGGCACCGACTGACGCAATAAATCGGTAACCAGAACGGGCGTCGGCCCCGCGCGCCTGACTCCATCGCGGTGAATCAACCGTGACGCTGCCAATCGAACTTGTGCTGATCGATCCAGCGGTAGTGATCGGCGTAATTCAAACCTGCCGCCGAGTTCTCATCGAGAATCACCGTCGCGCGGGGATGCAACTGCAGCGCCGATCCCGGGCAGATTCCCGACAATGGGCCTTCGACCATATGCTCCACGGCGCGGACTTTGGCCGGGCCGAAAGCCAGGAGGAGACAGCGACGCGCATCGAGAATCGTGCCGACGCCCATGGTGATGGCGTGCTTGGGCACAGCCTCCATCGAACCGAAAACCTCGCTGTTATCGCGCAGGGTTTGCTCGGACAGGATCTTGATC
>Ga0163152_10009159_pt1 | contig 10389 bp, 9 predicted proteins | sample OliLakLV19MP8IB2_FD_148635 | JGI IMG/M metagenome (GOLD analysis project Ga0163152, IMG submission 148635) | Freshwater microbial mat bacterial communities from Lake Vanda, McMurdo Dry Valleys, Antarctica - Oligotrophic Lake LV.19.MP8.IB-2 | ecosystem: Environmental > Aquatic > Freshwater > Lake...
CGTGCTGCCCGTGCAAGTCAAGCAGCCCGTGGTACTCAAGAACAGCGAGACGGGCGTGGGGCACAACACGCAAATTTCGCCGCCGGCCGATACGGCGGTCAATCCGCTGCTGCCGCCGGGGGGTCAGCAAGACTACGCGTTCGGCCGCCCGCAGAACGTGCCGGTGCCGGCCACGTGCAGCATCCACCCCTGGATGAAGGCCTACATCATCCCGCGCGACAATCCGTACTTCGCCGTGAGCGATGCCTCGGGCAAGTTCACGATCCCCAACATCCCCGACGGCGAAGATCTCGAGATTCAGCTCTGGCACGAGAGCGCAGCGGGGGCCAAGGGAGTGCTCGTCGTCCCCGGGCTCACCGACGGCAAAGGCATCGTCAAGCGCAAGCTCGGCGAGAACGAAGCGGTCGACCTGGGGGCGATCCAGTTGCCGGCCTCGGCGTTTAAGTAACTCAGCGAACACCCGTACCCGTTTCCACGACAAGCCGCCGCGATTATACGTCCGCGGCCGCATGGGCGCAACGAACGATGACCAAACCGCACGGTTGGCGAAATCTGCTTCAGGTCTTGGCCTTGCTCGGCGGCGCGTCGGCGCTGGCCGGCTGCGGCCAGGCGGACGTCGCCCAGTTTCGCTTGAACATGGAAGGGCGCGACCCTTCGTTCGCCGCTTACGAAAAGCAGGCCAAAGAGGCCAAGACGAGCGAAGAGAGCAAGAAGTTCCGCGAAGAGCGCAAGGCCGCCATCGCCAACGAAAAAGTCCGCGAGCAGTTGGTTGTCGACCTGCTGACCGCCGCCTTCGGCACGCCGGACGCACCCTTCGCCCCCCCAGATACCGGGCTCGACCTCGTCAAGCTGCGTCGCGCCGCGGGGCCGACCGCCAGCTATCAATCAGGTCAGCAGCATGGGCTGTATCGCAAGCACTGTGCCCATTGCCACGGCATCTCGGGCGACGGCGCCGGCCCCACGGCGCTGTTCCTCAATCCCTATCCGCGCGACTATCGCCAGGGGATCTTCAAGTTCACGTCGACTGGCCCGGGCGCGAAGCCCACGCAGGCCGACCTGGAGCGCTTGCTGCGCGACGGGCTGGCCGGCACGGCGATGCCGTCGTTCGCGCTGCTACCGCAATACGAAATCGAAGCGCTGGTCGAGTACGTCAAATACCTGAGCATTCGCGGCGAGACCGAAGCGCTGCTCAACGCCGCCTTCGAAAATGAAGAACTCAAGTCGATCGATCTGAAGGCCGACGCCGCCAAACAGAAAGAGCAAGCCGTGGCGCTGGCCGAGCGCGTGAAGAGCGAAGCCGGTTACTGTGCCTCGCTGTGGATCGCCGCGGCCGACAATATCGTCGAGCCGAATCAAGAAGCGATCCCGCCGTTTTTGCCTGCCGAAGGAACGGCCGAGTGGCTAGCGTCGGTCGAGCGCGGCCGGCTATTGTTCCGCGACAGCAAGACGGCCAACTGCATCAAGTGCCACGGGCCAACAGGGATCGGCGACGGTGGCGGCGAAGAACTGTTCGACGATTGGAACAAGGTCAAGCCGGCGAATACGAAACCCGACATCGCCCTGTGGCTGCTCCCCAAACAGGAATTGCGCCCGCGTAACTTGCGGCTGGGGATTTACCGTGGCGGGCGCCGCCCGGCCGATCTGTACCGCCGCATTCACGTCGGCATCAAGGGGACGCCGATGCCGTCGGCCGGCAACGTGCTGACGCAGCCGGGCCAGATATGGGACATCGTGAATTACGTGTTGTCGCTGCCGTACGAAGCGTCGGGCGAAAACCGGCAACAGCCGGCCACGATTCATACGGCATCGACGGCGCAAACGTCGCCTTAAGCCCGCAATTGAGACGTGCTCGCAGATCGGCGAGCGACCCACCGCCATCAAGCAAAGGTCAAACGACGTGGGAAGGTTCTGGAGCCTGCTGTTTTTGCTGGTGCCGATTCTCGGCGTGCTGTGCTTTGCGCTGGCGCCGGCGCTGGGGTACTGGCTGCCCCCCGATATTTCGGAGCACGGCCACCGCATTGACCACCTGTTCATGTTCTGTTTGTATCTGACGGGCGCGGTGTTCATCGCAACCGAGGTCGTGCTGTTCTGGTTCATGTGGCGTTACGACGGCCGTACAAATCGCGACCCGGTGAAGTTCTCGCACGGCAGCCACAACCTGGAAATCGTCTGGACGATCGTGCCGGCCGCCACGCTGCTGTTCATCGCCATCTACCAGATGGACGCCTGGGCCGACGCCAAGATCCGCACGCCCAACATCCCAGCCACGGTCGAAGTGACCGGTCGGCAGTTCGAGTGGCGCATCCGTTATCCCGGCCCCGACGGCGAGCTGGCTACCGAAGACGACATCTTCGGCGTCAACGAACTGCACTTGCCGGTCAACGAGCAGATCGTGCTCAATCTCAAAAGCATGGACGTGCTGCACGATTTCTTCGTGCCGCAACTGCGCATCAAGCAGGATGCCGTCCCCGGAAACAAGATCCCCATGTGGTTCACCGCCCGCGAAACCGGCACCTATGAGATCGTGTGTGCCGAGCTGTGCGGCTGGGGCCATTACAAAATGAAGGGCCGGCTGACGATCGAATCGCGGGAAGCGTTCGACGCCTGGCTCAAACAACGCGCCGCGGAGCAAAAGGCCACGCAATGAGCACTACCGCACTCGGTTCGCACTCCGTAGCCCATTCGCACGCTAGTGGCGGCGCGCTGGCCTTCCTGCGCACGTACGTCTTCTCGATCGATCACAAGGTGATCGGCATCCAGTTCCTGTTCTCGACGCTGCTTTGGTTCGTCGTGGGCGGATTGCTGGCCCTGGCCGTGCGCTGGCAACTGGCCTGGCCCTGGAGCGAGATGCCGATTGTCGGCCGCATGCTCTTCTCGGCGCAAGGGGGCCAGATCTCCCCCGAGTTCTACACGATGCTGGTGACGATGCACGCCTCGGTGATGATCTTCTTCGTGATCATCCCGATCCTGGCGGGCGCGTTCGGCAATTTTTTGATTCCGCTGATGATCGGCGCCGACGACATGGCCTTTCCGACGCTCAACATGTTGAGCTACTGGTTTATGTGGCCGGCGTTCTTCTGCATGATCTTGGCCTTCTTCGTCGAAGGCGGGGCCTCCGCATCCGGGTGGACCAGCTACCCTCCGCTCTCCTCCGTGGCGAGCGCCGCGCCGGGGAGCCATAGCGGACAAACGCTCTGGCTGCTGGGGCTCATCTTCGTCGGCGTTTCGTCGATGATGGGCTCGGTCAACTACATGACCACCATGATCCAGATGCGCGCCCCGGGCATGACCATGTTTCGCTTGCCCATGACCATCTGGGCCATGTTCATCACCGCCGTGCTGCAAGCCTTCGCCCTGCCCGTGCTGACGGCCGCGCTGTTCATGCAATTGACCGATCGCCTGCTGGGGACCGGCTTTTTCGTGCCCGAGGGCTTGATCGTCAATGGCGAATCGGCCGGGGCGGGCGGTGGCCAGCCGCTGCTGTGGCAGCACCTATTCTGGTTCTATAGCCACCCGGCCGTGTACATCATGATTCTGCCCGCGATGGGCATGGTCTCCGACATCATCAGTTGCTTCGCCCGCAAGCCGCTGTTCGGTTACAAGCCGATGGTCTACTCGATCGCCGGCATCGCCGGGCTGGGCTTCATCGTCTGGGGCCACCACATGTTCATGTCGGGGATGAACCCGGCGCTGGGCATGACCTTCATGGTCTCGACGATGATGATCGCGCTCCCCAGCGCCATCAAAACCTTCAACTGGCTCGGCACCATCTGGGGTGCCCGCATCCAGTACACCACCCCCATGCTGTTCGCCCTGTCGTTCGTGTCGATGTTCATCATCGGCGGTTTGTCGGGCATCTTCATGGCGGCCACGCCGGTCGATATTTTCATCCACGACACGTACTTCATCGTCGGCCACATTCACTACGTGCTCTTTGGCGGCACGGCGTTCGGCGTGTTCGGCGCGATTTACTTCTGGTTCCCCAAGATGTTCGGCCGGACGATGAACGAGTTCTGGGGAAAGGTCCACTTCCTGCTCTCGTTCATCTTCTTCAACGGCACGTTCTTCACGATGCACATCCTGGGGACCACCGGGTTCCCGCGGCGCTACGCCGATCCGTATCACTTCGAGATCTTCGCGCCGACCCAAACGCTCAACCAGTTCATGACGATCTGCGCGCTGGGCATGGGGGCCTCGCAGTTGATCTTCGCCGCGAACTTCTTCTATAGCATCTTCTACGGACCGCGCTGCGGCCGAAATCCGTGGCACTCGAACACGCTCGAATGGCAGGCCCCCAGCCCGCCCGGCCACGGCAACTTCGATTTCCAACCGGTCGTACACCGCGGACCTTACGAATACAGCTCGCCCGAGGCGACCGAAGACTACTACCCGCAGACCGCGCCCCCGCCGGAAGGTGGCGGCCACGCGCCGCCGGCCCACTAGACTCGCCCGCGCACAAAAACCTGTAGCCGGCCTCTGTGAGGCCGGTTTGAAACTCCGGAGTCACAGACCCCGGCGCAGACGCCGAACCATCGACAGAAACTTACACATGCCCCACGTGTCGCAGGCAACGACGAGCCCCTCTCGCTGGCCTCACCGGCTGGCCATGCTCACCGCCTGCGCGACGTTTCCGCTGATCTGGGTCGGCGGAATGGTCACCACGCACGAGGCCGGCATGGCCGTTCCTGACTGGCCCAACACCTACGGCTACAACCTGTTCCTTTACCCCTGGCAAGCCTGGTTGTACGGCCCTTTCGACGTGTTCATCGAACATGGTCATCGGCTGCTGGGTTCGGCGGTCGGATTGCTCACCCTCCTGATGGCCGTTGGCCTGTGGCGCGGTGATCGCCGCAAGCTGGTCGCTCGGCTCGGCTGGGTGGCCTTGGCCGCGGTGATCGTGCAAGGTTCGCTGGGGGGCGCCCGGGTGCTGCTCAACGAGCGCACGCTGGCGATGGTGCACGGCTCGTTCGGTCCGGCGTTCTTCTGCCTGGTGGTGGGCCTGACGATCGTCACCGCGCCGCGCTGGCAAAGCGCGGAGCCGGCCACCACGAGCGCGGCGACCGGCCGCGTGCGACGGCTAGCCCTGATGACGACGCTTTTGGCCTACGCCCAACTGCTGGTCGGCGCGAATCTGCGGCACTTATCGCTGACGGCCGCACCGGGCGCAGGTCGAGCGCTGGCCTGGTTCCACGTCGGCCTGGCCGCCGTGCTGGTCTCGCACGCCGTGTTGCTCGCGGTGGCCGCCGGCAAATCAGTTGTGCCGGGCCTGGTGCGCCGCCCCGCCTGGCTGCTGATGGCGCTGTTGGCCGTGCAACCGGTCCTCGGCGGCATGACGTGGGTGTTCAACTTTGGCTGGCCGCTCTGGACCGAACGGTTCGGTTGGTCGGCCGCCCACACGATTCGCGCGCAGGGGCTCTTTGAATCGCTCATCGTCACGGCCCATCAAGCAACCGGTTCGCTGATCGTGGCTGCCGCGCTGGTCGTCTCGCTGCGAGCCTGGCGCTGGCTGGCTCCGGTCGAACGATCGTCCGCCGCGGAGCGCAGCTCGACATCACGCGGCGTGCGCAGCACGACCACACGCGGCATGCTGGCAGCCGAGCGCGATTCGCGCGAACTGCTCGCGTCGGCCCCCTGGCGTATCGGTACCCCCGCCGTCATGGAGGTGGTCCGATGACCGCTTGGGCGCTGGCTTATGTACGCCGCCATTCGCATGCGTGGTCGCGCGTGCGCGACTGGGTTTCTTGGTCGCGGCTGCGCGATTATGCCGAACTGGCCAAGCTGCGCATCGCCGTCATGGAGTTGGTGACCGTGGCCGTCGGTGCCTGGCTCGGTGCCTGGGGCGCGCCGTCGGCGATTGCCCTGCTGCACGCCCTGGTCGGCACCGCGCTCGTGGCCACGAGTGCCAGCGCCATCAATCAATGGATGGAGCGCTTCAGCGATCGCCACATGCGGCGCACGGCTGACCGACCGCTGGCCGCCGGCCGCATGAGCGGGCTCGAGGTGGGGGTGTTCGCCGCCGCCACGGGACTGGCCGGGTTCGTCTATCTACAACTCACCGTCGGCCCCCGCCCCGCTTTGTTGGCGCTGCTGACGTGGATTCTCTACACGCTCGTCTACACGCCGCTCAAGCGCCACTCGGTTTTGAACACCGTGGTCGGCGCCGTCGCCGGCGCCCTGCCCGTGCTCATTGGTTGGACCACCGTCGGTGGGCAGTTCGACCTGTTGGCCGGCACGTTGTTCTTGATCGTTTATCTGTGGCAGTTCCCGCACTTCATGGCGATCGCCTGGTTGTACCGGCACGAGTACGCGGCCGCCGGCTTGCGGATGCTGCCGGTGATCGATCCCACGGGGCGGCGAACCGGCGCGCAAGCCTTTTTGGCGGCATGGGCCCTGGTGCCGGTGAGCCTGGTGCCGGCCGTCAGCCTGCACGTGCCCGCCTGGTATTCGGTGAGCGCCGCACTGTTGGGATTGATCTACACGGCCGCCGCGGTGGGGTTCTTTTACCGGGCCGACGACCGTTCGGCGCGGCGCTTGTTGCGCGCGTCGCTCGTCTATTTGCCGGCCGTGCTGCTCGCGCTTTCGCTCGCACCCTTGACGACCGCGCCCTATCACGCGGGGCCCGCGGCGCCTGAGCCCGCGCCCCAGTTCGCCTCGCACTCACCACAGTAATCACGCTCCGCCAGACCCACGGTTGAACTCAACGATGTCGATCGCCGCCGCCACTCACGGTCACGCCCATCACGACGATCATGGGCATGGTCACCTGAAGCTCGAGTACCAGCCGGCACTGCCGCTGTTGAACGGCAAGCTGTTTCTCTGGTTGTTCTTGTCGACGGAGATCATGTTCTTCGCGGCCCTGATCGGCACGTATATCGTGCTGCGGTTCGGGGCGTTGGTCTGGCCGCGCCCGCACGAGGTGCATCTGGTCGAGTACATCGGTGCGTTCAACACGTTTGTGCTGATCTGTTCCAGCGTGACGATCGTAATCTCGCTCGAAGCAGCGAAAGCCAACCGCGGGGGCGCCGCCAAGATGTGGCTGTTCATCACCTTGCTGCTGGGGACGGTCTTCCTGGGTGTCAAGATGGTTGAATACAAGGCCAAGTTCGCGCACGGCATTTACCCGGCGCTACCGCACAGCCCGATCTACGAGAAGGCCGACATCTACTATGCGTCGGCCGTGCGCACGCGGCTGGCCGCGATCAAGTCCCCCTTGATCGTCAAGGGAGACGAGGTCACCGCCGCTGAAAAAGAGCAGATGCTGATTTGCGACCTGCTGGTGCGCAACCCGGCCGACGGCCCGCTCCCTGGCACGCCAGCTAAGCTGGCTCCGCTGACCGGCAAGCTGTTTGAAGTGAACAACCCCGACGCGACGCCCTCGCAAATAGCAGCCATCGCGAACGAGATCATGCTGCATCCCGCCGGGCACCCGATCTCCACGCCCGAGGGGACCCTCCCCAAGGAAGAGACCGCCGGCCACGGCAGCGAGCACCCGACGGGGCTCAACGACGAATATTCCTGGCTGCGGCTGCCGATTGTCATCCCCGGCGGCAACATGTGGGCCAGCACCTACTTCCTGCTGACCGGCTTCCACGCCATCCACGTGCTGGTCGGTTTGATCTTCTTCGTGTTCATCCTGTTCATGCAACTGGGCGCGGCCAACGCCGGGGTGATCGAGAACATCGGTCTGTACTGGCACTTTGTCGATCTGGTGTGGATCTTCCTGTTTCCGTTACTCTACTTGTTCTAGGACGAGCCTGTTGTTCTAGAAGCCGGCTGGCTGCCCCCTGGGCGCCGCACAGTGATGCCCCGCATAGTGACGCCCCCGCACAACGAACGCTTCACTCACGAGAACCTTGACGATGGACCACGCCGCCCACTCGCCCACGCCCCACGCCCCCGGGCATCACGACGCGCACGGCGACCACCACGCCACGGGCATCGGCACCTACCTGGCGGTGTTCGGCGCGCTCTGCGTGCTGACGGCGGCCAGCTTCTGGACCTACGCCGATTGGCCCGTGAAGTGGCCATTCCACGATCAACCGGCGGTCGGCTGGGCCTTCATGATGGCGGTCTCCTGCACCAAGGCGCTGTTGGTCGTGCTGTTCTTCATGCACGTGAAGTACGAGGCGAGCTGGAAGTACGTGCTGACGGTGCCGCCGGTGTTCATGTCGATCTTCCTGGTGTTGGCGCTGGTGCCCGACATCGGCCTGCGTAACCGCACGGCCTTCGGCGGTCGCACGCCTTCTTCGGAACGTATGGCGAACATGGCGATGCCGGCCGCCGACGCGCATGCCGGCCACGCCGATCACTAACGAGCGGACTTCGATCCGAACGGCTGCGATGACGGACCCCAGCGCCATCGAGATTGCAGGGGTCTCGCATCGTTACGGCCAGCGCCAAGCACTTGACGATCTGTCGCTAGTCGTGCCCGCCGGCGAGCGCTTCGCGCTGGTCGGCCCCAACGGTAGCGGCAAGTCGACGCTCTTCCGCCTGCTCTCGACGCTTGTGCCCCCGCAGTGCGGCTCGATCAGCGTGCTGGGCCACGACGTCTCGCGCGAGACGGCCGCCGTGCGGCTCGAGATCGGCGTGGTCTTTCAGGCCGGCAGTCTCGATCGGCAACTCACGGTGCGCGAGAACCTCGCCCATCAGGGTCATCTCTATGGTTTGCGCGGCGCGGCGCTTGCGTCGCGTATCGATCACGAGCTCGCGCGCTTCGGCCTGGCCGACCGCGCCGGTGAGCGCGCGGCCACGCTCTCGGGTGGGTTGCGGCGGCGCGTCGAATTGGCCAAGGCGCTGTTGCACCGTCCACGGCTACTGTTGCTCGATGAACCGTCGACGGGGCTCGATCCGGCCGTGCGCGCCGAACTGTGGGAACGCCTCGACGAACTAACACACAATAGCGGTGTCACCATCGTGCTCACCACGCACTTGCTCGACGAAGCGGCCCGCGCCGATCGCGTGGCGATTCTCGACGCCGGCCGGCTCGTGGCGCTCGACTCGCCCGACGCCCTGCGCCGCACCATTGGCGGCGACAGCGTGACGATCGACACGGCCGACCCGCTGGCGCTAGCCGCCGAGCTCACCGAGCGGCTATCTATCGATGCCCGCGTGATCGATGGCCGCGTGCGGTTCGAGCTGGCCGACGCCCATCAATCGATCGCGCGAATCGTCGAAGCGCTGCCGGGGCGAGTGCGCGCGATCACCGTCGCCCAGCCGACCTTGAAAGATGTCTTTATCGCCCGCACGGGGCATCGCTACGAATCGGCGGCCGACTTCGAGCCGGCGACAGCCAAGCACTCGCGCAAAGCCGCGGGCAAGCCGGAGGCGGCCTGATGTCGACCACCTCCCAAGCCCCTCGCGTAGTTGAGCCCGCACTCGCGCACGCGGCCCCCTGGTTGGCCGCCGGCACGCTCTGCTGGCGCGAGTTGGTGCGCTTCGCGCGACAGCCGAATCGTGTGGCCGCCGCCATCGGGCAGCCGGCGCTGTTTTGGATTCTGTTCGGCGCCGGCTTCGGCCCCACGTTCGCCATGCCAGGGGCCGAGGGTTTGACCTATCGCGAATTTTTCTTTCCCGGCACTTTGGTGCTCGTGGTGTTGTTCACGTCGATCTTCACGTCGATCTCGTTGATCGAGGATCGCCGCGAGGGGTTCTTGCAGTCGGTGCTCGTGGCCCCCGTGCCGCGGTGGGCGCTCGTGGCCGGCAAGGTCGCAGGCGGAGCGCTGTTGGCGCTGCTGCAGGCGCTGTTGCTGCTGCCGGCCGGCTGGCTGTTCGGCCTGCGGCTCGACGCGGCGTCGTTTCTTGCGCTGACTTTGCTGTTGCTGCTCTTGTCGATTGCGCTGACTGCGCTGGGTTTCGCGTTTGCGTGGCGGATCGACTCGAGCCAGGGCTTTCATGCCGTGATGAGCTTGCTGCTGTTTCCGCTCTGGATGCTGTCGGGGGCGTTCTTTCCAGCACAGTCGGGCCTGTTGGTCTGGATCGAGCGTGTGAACCCGCTCGGTTATGGCGTGGCGGGCGTGCGCCGCATTCTGGCTGCTGGCATGCCGGCGGGGTCGCTGCCGGCCGGATTGCCGTCGGCCGCCAGTTGCTGGCTCGCCACGGCGGCGTTTGCAGCCATAATGGTGTGGATCGCGGCGCGCCTGGCGCGGCGCGCCACGCGGGGCGATTTGCTGTAGAGGAATCGCGGAAATGAAAGTTCGCCAGGCCGGCCGGCCATCGATCCCTTGGTTGTCGCTCGTCGCGGCGCTACTGCTCGGCGGTTGCTCGCAAGACACCAGCGATCCGCCCGGCGCGGTGGTCCGCGTCGAGCCGGCGCCGCGCGCCGTCGAGAACTTCACGCTCATCGAACGCAGCGGCGAACCGTTCGAATCCGACAGCCTGCGCGGCAAGGTG
>Ga0163152_10009161_pt1 | contig 10388 bp, 6 predicted proteins | sample OliLakLV19MP8IB2_FD_148635 | JGI IMG/M metagenome (GOLD analysis project Ga0163152, IMG submission 148635) | Freshwater microbial mat bacterial communities from Lake Vanda, McMurdo Dry Valleys, Antarctica - Oligotrophic Lake LV.19.MP8.IB-2 | ecosystem: Environmental > Aquatic > Freshwater > Lake...
AGCAGGTTCCGCGAGCTGTGGTAAAGACGGTTTGCGACGTAGTTTCCATTGTTGCGCCATTTTTGCCGGATGGCGTTAAGCAAGGTCTAGGACGATTCTCTCGCGCGGCTTTCCGGCTTGCAGCTGTCAATCAAGGCTTCAGCGTCAACAAGGCGCAAAAACAGCTTAAGTACCTAAATACGGTAACATTCGAACAGGGCATGAAAGAGACACTCAGCAGTTTCGTCCATGATGGTGCAGCTGCTCCGGACAGTCGCCAGACTGTTGGCTCACGATAAGGAGAGTATTGATGACCTCCGTTGTTAAAGCGGCAAACGGGATAACAGCTTTTCTCATTGATTACTGCCAGCGTCATGCGCATCCACTTAATGCTTTTCTGCATATATTCGGGGTGCCAATGGCCTTTTACGGACTCTTCCGACTAGTCACTGGCAGCATTGCGTTGGGATTCGGCTTACTCTTTGTTGGCTACTTACTTCAATATCTTGGACACAAAGCGCAAGGTAATGAAGTCGGTGAAGTAACGCTGATCAAATCAATAATGCGAAAACGCGCGAACGCCCGTAATGGCGGAAATGGACAGCAGGGAGGTTAGCATGGTTACTACACGAGCATTGCGCGTTGCAGTCGACGGAGCAACAGGATATCTCGGGAACCACGTTGTCGAGGCGCTACGGCGTCAAAACGTTTCGGTAAGATGCATCGTGCACCATGGCGCAAGATCGCAGGATCGAGATTTTCTCAAGAGTATCGGCGCTGATGTGGTTGAAGCATCACTGGAAAGCGACGGAGAAGATCTCCGCTTAGCGCTGGCGGACTGCGATGTGGCTGTTCATCTGATTGGCAGTATTGCCCCGAAAAAGGGCGAAAGCCTGGCAGACTTACATGGTGCGCAGACATCCAACCTGGTGTCGGCAGCACGAGCTGCCGGCGTACGAAAGCTCGTGCAGATAACCGCCTTAGGCACCGCAAGTGATGCTATCAGTGAATACCACAGAACTAAATGGCTGGCCGAAGAACACGTTCGTAAGGGCGGCATCTCATTTGTCATTTACCGCCCATCTCTAATCATCGGCAAGACGGTAGGAAACAGAGACAGTAAGCTGGTCACACGATACATGGAGCTGGTTACTACTCGTCCTCGCGTGCCTTTAATCGGCGGTGGAGACAACAAGGTGCAACCGATTTTCGTAGGTGATCTTGCTCAGGCGATAGTTTGCGGAGTGACAACCGACGAGTTTAACGATCGGACCTTTGAGATGGGTGGACCGCAAGTCTTGTCTATGCGCCAGTTCGTAGAAAAACTCATTACGCTTAATGGGCTCAAAAAATCTGTATTCAGTATCCCGTCATTTGCAGCTAACGTGATTGCGACCTGCTGTGAAACAATCCAGAGCGTTCCTCTGGTGTCAAAAGATCAAGTTAAGCTATCGAGTCAGGACAACATCTGCCGAGATAACGCATTACAGTCAGTTTTTGGAATCGTCCCGACTTCAGTGGATGAAGCATTGCAGACATACGGAAAGCCAATGGCGATGGCAGGAAAAAGCAGTTAGTGAAAGTTCTAGTAACAGGAGCAAGTGGATTCTTCGGTGCCCGCCTGGTGCCGGCTCTAGTTGCCGCAGGACATGATGTAACGACGCTGGGCCGTTCAGAAAGCATTCCGATTTTCGCGCAGCTACCAGTGCTTCACGAACAGGCTGACATTTCGCATCCGGATACTCTTGTTGCACCAATGCGTGGCAAGGATGTAGTAATTCACATGGCCGGTTTGGTTTCATATCGCAGAAGCGACTACAAGCCGTTGCATGATGCAAACGTAATCGGTTCTCGCAACGTGATGGAAGCTGCGCTCTCAGCTGGCGTGGGGCGGGTCATCCACATGAGTTCAATTGCCGGTATGGGGATTCCTTCACCAGGAGACCTTGGCGACGAGACCTTGCCGTATAACCTTCAAGGGCTCGGAAATTATTATTGTGATACCAAATATGATGCCGAGATCGAAGTACTCAAAGTAGCTGAAAAGGGATTGCCCGTATTAATTTTGAGTCCAGGAATTACCTTAGGTGAAGGTGACACGCATCCACATCACTTTGCGATTTTCAAATCTCTTTCCAAAGGCGTCCTGATGGGTTACCCAAAGGGCGGAGTGATGTTCTCTGATATCCAAGACGTGGTGAACACGACAATCAACTCGATCTCGATGGGAAGACCCGGGGAGCGCTATGTTGTGGGAAGCGCGAATCTCACCTTTCAACATGCAGCGTCCATCGTGTCAAAGATTACCGGATCAAAGGCACCGGTATTTCCACTACCCGGATTTATCAGCGAGTTTGTCGGAAGTGCCTGTGAGACGGTCTTCCCGATCCTCGGTAAGCGACCACCTATGACTCGTTCGGTAGCTTGGCTAAGCCAACGAAACATCTTCTTTAGCTCGGCAAAAGCTGTCAGCGAACTGGGACACAACCAGACAAACTTCGAAGAGACAATTCGGCGAATAGCACCATATTATTTGGCGGCAATAAAAGGCGATCTTTCGCCTGATCAATTGCTGGCTATCTCCCGCCGCTAGTTAAATGCCGCCTCAACTTTGCGGGGCTCTTATGGGAATAGCGAACCAGAACTCGCTACCGCCGTCGGCAGGAGCGTTGACTCCAATGAATCCGCCGTGTGACTCAACGATCGCTTTACAGATCGAAAGGCCCAAGCCGGTGCCTTCGATTTCTTGAGCAGATGGCAGCCTCTCATAACGTTCGAAAATAAGTTCTTTATACTCGACCGGTATGCCCAAGCCTTTGTCGCGTACTTTAAGCTCGAACAGATCACCAGATCTTAAGGCAGAGACAAGAACTTCGCTTCCATGAGGCGAAAACTTAATGGCGTTTGACAGCAGGTTGATCACAACTCGCAAGAGTTTACTTTCATCGGCCTCAATAACCACATCGACACACTTGTCCGATATCTGAATTTGCTTAACTTCCGCCTGGGGTGCTATCGAGGCGATGGACTCTTCAACGAGCTCCGCGGTGCTCACGGCGCCATAGGAAATTGGCAAACGACCGGATGGCGTCATTTCAAATTCCAGCAGCTCCTCAATCATTGCAATAAGTCGCTCGATGTTGCCTTCGGCCCGCACCACTAATTGCTTCTGCCTGGTCTGAAGATCTGACTCAAACTCATTCAGCAGACTTTGCAATGCAACCCAAACTGAGGTTAGAGGTATTTTTATGTCGTGTCCCATAGTTGAAACGAATTCCAGTCGAGCGCGTTCGAGGCGCTTGCTATCTGAGATATCCTCGGCCAACAGGAAGTACGACTGAGCACTTTCCGACCAATCGATGGTCCAGCGAAAATCATGCGCTTTGCCAAATTTCGACAGCACTCGGCAATCCAACTGACTGATCGTTTTGCCACCACGAGCCGCTTCCATGGCACTAAAAAGGCGATCGTGATCGTCCGATAACACAAATTTTTTCAGTTGAGAACCGTTTAGTTCTTCAGGCGCATAACCCAACAGTGTAGTTGAACCCCTGTTTACGGCAGCCAATCGCAACTGACCAGTTACGCACCACAACAAAACTGGCGCAGCATCCACAATGAGCGACTCGCCGCTGGCATGCTCATCTTTTGCACGCGTTACGGCAATTACTGCCGGCACCAATTGCTCAACAGAGTCCACATCATGACCGACCCCAGTGGCAATTGCATTGCCAATCTTTTGCAGCGGGGCCAGAAACTTCTTTCTCAAAGCCAGGTACGATACCGTGCCACCGATCAGCACCAGGATCATGAGAAACATGGCAATAACTACTGGTGCGCTTGGCTGCCCCGACAATACAAGGAAACTCAGCGCCAGAAAAGCCAGAACTGCCGCTGCACCAGACAAGCACAAGCTTGCTTCGATCAATTGTTGCTCGGCGTCCCACTTGAATTTCCCGACTCGTACACCATGGTGAATGCCAGACAAGATCAGTTGCTCTATTTGCTGTTTGTCGGCACTGATTAAGGCAGCCGGAGTCAACTGAACTGAACTGCTGACCGCTGCCTTACGCAGATTAGCCAGATACCAGGACTTAAGCAACTCAAACTTTGAGGTCCCTCGAACTGTTGCGGTAGAACTGAGTACGGTCTGCGGATCTGTAGTTTGACGGTTTGATTCGCTCACAGACTTGTCAAACTCCTCGTGGCTCAGTTCCGCTGGGCGCAACTTCGTTTAATCGACCAATGGCAGTGGTAAAGTTGCAATGGACATCAAGTGTGATTATGGCAAAAATTCTAATACTAGAGGACGACTTTGACTTGGCACAATCCGTAGCGGAGAGCTTTGTGTCCAAGCATCATATCGTGGAACAGTCAAATACGGTGGCAAGTGCACGCGACCGGTTGGCAGTATCGGACTATGACCTTCTAGTGCTGGATTGGAATTTGCCAGACGGTGAAGGCATTGATGTCTTGCGCGTTTACAGGCAAAAAGGTGGACTGGCACCGGTGCTGATGCTTACCGCCAAGGCGCAAATCGTTGACAAAGAGGAAGGATTCGGAGCCGGGGCCGATGATTATCTAACAAAGCCTTTCAGCTTACGAGAACTCGAGATGCGCATCGAGGCACTTTTGCGTCGCCCGCGAGACATCGTTCCTCAACTTTTGAAGTTTGGCAACATCACATTGGTTGCAGATACGTTTCGAGCTTTCAAGGGAGCGGAGGAAATACGCCTCTTGCCAAAGGAATTTGCCCTTTTGGAATTCTTGATGCGTCATGCCAACCAGATTTTTAGTACCGATCAGCTATTGGAGCGCGTCTGGAAATCCGAGAGCGAAGCGACAGAAGACGCCGTCGTCACGGCCGTCAAGCGCGTGCGCAGAAAGATAGATGAGCCTGGCTCACCGTCAATAATTCAGAACGTCCGCGGCGTCGGCTACCGCGTGGCGTTGGAAGACAGTAACTGACTACCGGATAGCTTCCTTGCTCAATCAACAATCCAATTCCAGGCCTTCTTAAGATTGCGTCCAGTGAAACGGGCAGCATCTTTTGTGGCATCACGTACATCTCTAAGATCTTGCACTGTTTCATTCACAACTTTCTTTGTTTCGCCTACTGGATCATCTACCGCTTTCACAACAAACTTCGCCGCCTTGTATGCGGGCATGGCCTCCACGACCGGCTTGATAAGGTTTATTCCAGTATCCACCGGATTAACAACGCCTTGTTGATCAAGCTTTACCGTCAGCTCTGGTTGGCGATTACGCAACAAGTTAATAGGATCAAGGTTCCGCAGTGGATGCTTGACCTGAAGCTCTCCACTGATGAATTCCGGATTGTCTCCTTTGCTTACCAGAAATTGACCGTGCCTTAGCATGCCTTGATTGCTGCTAACACCAATCGACAAATTATCATTAGTCGTAACAAGGCTAAGTCGATCAATTCTCATCGGAAGATCATTTTGCAAACTCAAAGCACCATTGAGCGCCTTTGAGCCTATTTCCTTCCAGCGAGAACCGGTGAAATTGAACCCGCTAACTTGCACGCCGCTAATATCTATCGATACTCCCTTTGCCCCTAAAGCTTTATTGTCCACCGTCTCGACATTCAGGCTTACATTGCGGTCGAAGCTCAGATCTAGTCCCTTTATGGACAGCGTAGCTGCCTTATCCAGGACGATGTCTAACCGCTTTCCATTCAACGAAACATCCGTAACCCTTTCGCCAATCGGAGCCAACTCATCCGGTACGCCAAGCTTTTTGAGTATTTCAGTGCGTGCTGTGGCATCGCCGGAAAGTGACAGCGAAATTCCTTTATCCGCGTTTCCGATCGGAAGCTTCAGCTGGCAATCAAATGCTTTATCATTTACGCCAACTTGCACATCGACAACAAGTTTGTCGTTGATCAAGCGCGGTGCTCCCTGTTTGTCAACGGCAAATGTCACTGACTTGAGATTGCCATGCTCAAAATCAACTCGAACTGTGCGATCACCATTGGCATCGGCTTTGCTTATAGCTACCCGGCTGATCGGCGCGTCCGGGCCAGTACCCAACTTACTAAGCAGCTCTTTGGGTACTGGAAGTTCAAGATGAACGCCATGTATCTTGTCGAAAGTGTATCCACCGTTTTCAGACTTCGACTCAAACCTAACTTCCTTGCCAGCCACGAGCGGAAGGTTCCCTATTGGCTGCTTCTCCTCCTTAAAGAGGATCTGAACTCGATCGTTGGCACAAGAGGCTCCATCAATTTTTGAAAGCAGAGGAACCAGTGTATTAGCAGCATCGCCAGACAACAAGGCCGGCATAAGTTCAATTATTTTCGACATATCTTTGCCGCTGGATACTTGCGCTAAAGCTGCGTCAAAGAGCTGGGCACTTTCTTTAGTAAGCGGAATAGACTTGACTATCTCTCGAGGCATGCCTGGAATCTTGGGAAGAACCAATTTAAGTTCACATGTCGCGTTACCATCTTTGTCGACCTTTTTGCTGGCTATCACCTTGTCCAATACATTTACGGGAAGGAAGGGGAAGTCTTTGTGAAAAGCAGTGAGTCCCTTTATGTCAGACAAACAAATTTCTCCTGTTTTCGGGTCGGCGGAAATTTTCATTGTCGGATTTTTAATTGAAAGCTGCATACCATCTGGTAGGTCTTTCGAATCAGGAACAAGCGACTTCAAGCTTCCCTTATAATCACAGGCAATGCTCAATTGATCGCCATTGACTTTCATTCCCGTCAATTTGTTCAAGACTTCAGCTTGCTCAGCAGTCACAGACTCACTTGTGGACTTAAGAAACTTTCCCAGGTCCACAACGCTAAGTTCTCCTGCTTCCGGAGCCACTCTCATTGCAATGGCCGGCAAGCTCTTTACGGCCTGGTCTATACGATCGAATAAATTGTCTGGTGCGGCCTTGCGATCAACCACTTTTGGTTGATCGGCTTTAGCTATCTCTGGTTTGTCTTCAGCCATTGCCGCGCAAAGCATTACATCCGGAAGTCCGGGCGCAACGTCCTCACGTTTGAATGATTGCAAACCGGGCGTTGCTAATTCTGCCCCGGCAGTACTTGTCCAATCTGATAAAACATCGCGGCCATCATTTGACTTTGCCAGTTCTAAATTAGTGCCCACGATTCAATACCTCTGAGAAACGAACTCTAGGAAGTTCAAGCACATCGTAATATCCGCAAATGACACCGGGCTGACATTAAGATTGGAGAGCACGTTTCCACAGCGAAGACAGCATACGCAGGCAAACCTCTTGCATCTCCGGACCAGCCTTGAAGGTTCCGGTTTCATTCTCGTAGTGGACTCCTGTTTGCCTGACGTCTCCGGCACCGGCTGTCTGCAAATTGAGCATAGTTCGTAAGAAATCAGAACCGTATGTCGAGCTGTGTCATCTCTACTAACGAAGCTGACTCGAAAGACGCAGCGGACAGTCCTTCGGAATTTTCAAGTCTCTGACTCATTTAGATGGCCCTCATTGATTGGAATTAAGGACATTCTCGTTTTTCACAATGACACTGAGCTGACATCCACATCATCTTGAAAACTTTCTTGCATTGATCGCCTGATCACTGTCGAAGTCGGACATCTAAACCACTGCAAGGAAAGCCAAGATCAATCCAATTTCATTGGACGGCCAACCATCGGATGCGGATTGACACCAAATACCTTTTCATAAGCTTCCGGGCTATTGAATTGCCAAACAGGTAGACCCACGTTGTCCGGATTGCCTGTCTTGGAGCCAAATCGCATTACGCGATTATTGCCGTTCATGATGTGATATTGATAGGTTTTTGGATCATAGACAACAAGAACAGGTCCGGTGGCCTTCAGTGGATCATAATTGGCAAGATTGGCGGGAAGCTCGCTTTGGCTTGATGGCCGTGGAGCAGCCTCACGCAAAGTTATGTTTGCAGAACGCAAATAATTGCGATCCATCACTTTGAACTCGAGTTGTCCCGACTCAATTGCAGCCTGCATAGTAGCTAATTCCTCCGCGTCCATCTTCAGGCTTTTTTGATCGTGTTCAAACCAACTTTTCATTTTCGGACTCAAAGCCTCGCCGGCATTGCTTCGCGCACCGGTCGACGAGCGCGGATTTTCGCTTGAGAATGGTTTGTAGTCGCGATTTTGAGGTATACCGCTTCGTTCCTGGTGAGTAAGCTGGTTATTATTGCGCGGATCAAAAATGATTCGTTTCCCGCCTGGTTGAACCAGGGTGACCCAGGCATGTGGCTGACCGTGCATGGTGCCAGTCGTGACCTCGGTTTTCAATCCCATCCGCTGTGACAAATACTTGAGCATCATGGCCTGGTCGAGACAAACTGCCGACTGCCTGGCGAGAATATCCCCGATCAGCATCGGTCCAGTAGCAGCCGTATCAACCTTTTCAGCTACCTTATTCATCCCAGTTCCCTGTCGGATTACGGGCTGGCCGCCATATCCCAGGTCCACCACTCGTGGTGTCATCCGTTCGTGAACGTATTCAGTCAACGCACGCATTTTTGCGGCATCGTCGCCCTTAGCATTTTCGAATCGCGCCTTTGCCTGAGCTTCGAAATCTTTTAGTATCGGATCTCGCGCAGGATCGAAAATTCTTGCAGGGACTCTTTGTGAACCGGCAAGGTTCTCGCAGTAGCTAAATCCGGCCGGAACATCTGCAACGACTGGAACCTTAACCATATCTACGGAAGAAAAGGTCGCGCGATTTTCTGTGGACAGATTACGAACAGGAAGAATGGAATAGCGATTGCTCGTAGAGGGCGTTAGCTTTACTTCTTGTCCTGCTACTAGCACTCGATCATTGGTCCTGAGCGCAGAAACTTCGTTCACCTTCAGGGTGCTTATAGTTCCATCGGCATGTAAGACTTCCACTTTGGCACCAGTAGAGCGAACAAAAAAGCCATTGCCATCTGTCTTCAGCGATGCGCCTCCGTTTGCTTCTAGCGGCAGCTTGATGTCAGCTCGCGCACCTGAACCTACTATCAGCTCCCGATTCCCCATCGACGACAACACCATAGACTGTCCGTCGATCGTCACCTGGAGCGACGGCTCCGGTCTTATGGCTGGTCTAATTTGACCCATGTCTTGTGCTGCCAATTTACTTATTTTAGAAGTCTCTATCGTTTGTACAGTTGAACCACTCAGACCATCTTGGACTCTTAGAACAGTTCCTGCTCTTTTGTCAAAGAAATAAGCAACATCATCGGACCTATCGATCAACTTGTGATTTTCGGTCTGTTGAAACTTCTGCTTCGATTGAAACAAAAGGTCTTGAGGAATCTCGTGGAACCTGATTATGACTGCGCCACCACCTGGCTCAGCAAAAGCATAGGCGCGAGTGTAGGCAGTTCTTGCGTCAGCTCCAGTACCAGCCTCCTGTATAACAACGGGAGTAGCCTTGTCGTACGAAAGTACACTTCCTCCGTTGCGCACAGCGCCTTCTGGATGCATAGCCCTTGGAGTTTCAGAAGCAATCATGTGCAATTTCGGATCAAGCATTGGCAATGTGCTGCTTGGTTTGTTCGGCTCTACCGGCAGCGCTTTCGGACGAACGACCAGATAGTTTTGACCGAGCGCTTCTGGCACAGTATCGAAGAGCCGCATCGGAAAATGATCGACCCCGGCCAAGTCTCCTTTTTTGAAGTTCTTCCAAACCGGATGGTCCAAAACAACATTGAATTCAGCGACTCCACCGACGACACCTAGATCAATGTCGCTATCTGGTCGAAATGGTTTTCCAGTCACTTCTGACTTACCAGTTTGCCGACTGCCAAAAATTACGATTGTACCTCCGGTCTCACGCGCTAGCTTTTCGGCAGCGGCGACCATTTCGTCTGTGATGCCCGGACCTCTCTTCCCGAGCACCTCCGTTTTGAGATCAAGAACTTTGTCGGATGTAGCAATTTCGCCGGAAGTGAGCCTGGGTAGATTCTCACCAGGCTGGATTGATTCCGGTCTGACACCACCCTTGTTTAGCTTAGCCGCGACTTCTGCGGGATCAACAAAGCGCAGTTCTATAATCCGCCCGCCGACGGATGCCTTCAACGTATCGCCATCTAACTTAAATTCCGGCATTTTTGTATTTGTCCTGGTGTATTCGGCCTTCATTTCGGCAATGAAGGCATTTTTTTCATACGGTATTTCCAGGTTTCCGTTAGGCAGAACACGGGGGCGCATCATGTGTCCACCAACGCGATGTGTAAGCACCGTCAAACAAATCGCTCCCACATGTGCGATAAACTCGACAATCTCTTTGTTCTGTTCGTACTCTTTCTTGTACTCCTTGGCCTCATCTTGAAGTATTGTCTCTGCTGTAGCACCAAAAGCGGCCCACGGAAGTGAAGTAGCCCAGGCATGAACAAATTTTCCACCCCAACTGCGCGCAGCAGGATTGGCCAATGCCAG
>Ga0163152_10009163_pt1 | contig 10384 bp, 4 predicted proteins | sample OliLakLV19MP8IB2_FD_148635 | JGI IMG/M metagenome (GOLD analysis project Ga0163152, IMG submission 148635) | Freshwater microbial mat bacterial communities from Lake Vanda, McMurdo Dry Valleys, Antarctica - Oligotrophic Lake LV.19.MP8.IB-2 | ecosystem: Environmental > Aquatic > Freshwater > Lake...
ATGTTGTAGTCGACGATGTTAGTATTGTTTGACGCCTGAAACTGGTAGTCGGCCCGATCCAGATCGTATTCGAAGCGGTTGATCACGGTGTCCAGTTTCAGGCGCAGGGAATCCGTCAACCGATACTCGACCTTCGCTCCAATCCCGTAGCGTTCACGGTCATTGGTGTCGTCCAGGGTACGGGCCGTGGAGGCGCGCCCATCGACGGCCGAGGGGCGGGTCATCTGCACACGGTCGCGATTGTTGGTGGTCTTTGTATAGCTACTTGAGAGCGAGACCCCCAGCTGCCGCCTATCTCCGAGCGCGTCCATGAAGGTGAAGGCGCCGGTGGGTCCCCACGGATTGGTGCGGCGGAAGGTGTTGAGAGTGGCCCCCGCGGTGTACGTGACGACGCGGTTCTTAAAATCCAGCGCCGACTTGGTGATGAGATTGACGTCGCCACCCAGGGAATCCGCCGCCATGTCCGGCGTGGTGGCCTTGGTGACAACGATCTCCTTGATGAACTCGGAAGGGATCTTGTCGACAAAGGCGGCACGGTCACCCTGCGGAGAAAAACCCGCTACCGCCGACGCGGATCGCGTGCCATCCATCGAGAGCGAAGTCAATTCCGGCGCCATTCCACGCAAACCAATGCCCACGATGTCACCCGCCTCCTTGTTGGCCGCCGCGCCTGGAACCCTCTGCAGCATGTTGCCAATGTTGCCGTCGGCGACATTGCCGAAGGTATCCATCGACACCACGTTCGTCACGTTCTCCGCTTTGCGCTGCCGCGATAGCGACGCTGCGTTCCCCTCCTGTACCGTGCTGACCTTGAAGGCTTCCAGCATGAGGACATCGGCGACCAGATCCACGTCCACCACATTGATCTGTCCAGGTATAACGTCGAAGGTGACACGCCGTTCGTCCAATCCGGTATAATAGACGCGCAGAGCCTGGTTGCCCTTCGGCACATTCGGAATCGAAAAAGTGCCGTCACGCTTGGTGGCGTCACGGAGGTTTGTGCCCACGATCTCAACTTCGGCGCCCTCCAGGAGGGCGCCGGTGGTGCCGCGAGCAACCCGGCCAGACACCGTGGCGTCTGCCACCTGAGCGATCACCACCCAAGGGCACACGCTCAGGAAACCGAGCGTCAGAAGACCAGGTGCATAACAGCGCCGAAACAGGACGGTGGGGTGAAGTAGGAATTTCATAGGGGTATGGGGAAAATTCGATATAGGGAGAGAGTAGGTTGCTTTGGGTCGATGAGGGATGCGGCGAAAGGGACGAATCTTTCGCGCGCTGTTGCACAAACGTTTGTGCTTATAGCTGTGATTCCCTGATTTTATTTAGGTCGGATGCAAGGCTATGAAGCCCGTAAGGATGGAGTGATTTAGCGTTTGGATCGTCAGAGGCGACCGGGTGTCCAGGTCGTGGCCGCGATGAACCGCTCACTGTGGGGGCCGTCGTTGTAGTAGTATACAGATACGATCCGCCCGTCGCTGCGTTGGAAGGAACGGGAATAGCCGAGATCATGCGTCGTGGCATCGGATCGCAGGACGATTTCCTCGCCCCACGTCTGACCCTGATCCCTACTCAACCGCGCACGGATACCTCGGGGTTGCGATCGGTAGCCATAGACGAGACAGAGCCGGCCATCACGCAATGAGATCAGATCCGGCGGATTGCCGTTGTTGGTTCCCGTGTTCGGCACCGGACGACCATGATACTCCCAGTGCACACCCCGATCCTTCGAAATCCAGGCGTCTATCCACGTTTGGCTTTCGTTGTCCTGGGTTCGGACGGTCGTGAGAAAGGTCTGCGGATCGAGCTGCACCGTCGAAGGCATGATGGCAAATCCCGCCGGTTCAGGTCCGATCTGGGCCAGCAGCCTCCACGTTAGCCCCCCATCTGTGGTCCGAGCGCAGATCGGACGGCCTTCTTTCTCGTTCGACTTTTCCGCCGTCAGGAAAATCGTTAGTTCGCTGGGTCCGTGCACTATATAATCGGTGCGTGCCCGCAGGCCCGGCGTTCCCAGATCGGGGAAATCATAGGGGCCCGCCCAATTCCGGCCCCGATCAATGGAGGCGTAGAAGTAGGCCGGTCCGCTCGGATGAAAACGCACGGTCAGTGCGAAACCCGGTTGCGAAAAGTCCAATGCCACGACGAGCGGTTTGCGCTGCATCACCGCCTCATCGGCGGTTAGAAGCGTGGCCGGTTTCTCTATCGTCCACGAGGTCCCGCCGTCCACACTGCGTGCCAGCCACGATTCCTTGGGCCGGCTGCGATCCATCTGATGGCGTTGAACGTCCTGCTTCTGATGCCAGGCCACGGTGAATCCGAAAACAAACTCGTCGCCCCAAGACCATGCACCATTGTTGGCCGGCCATCCGCCAAAACGGTCGGACTCACGAAAAATTACCGTGTGACCAAGGACGGACGGTGAGGCCATGGCCACGGGGGTCGTGACGGCTCGATCGGTGGGCGTAGGCGTGCGTTCGCTCGCGGTCAATGCGGGTGCAGACTCGCCCATGAGGCAGGCGCCCATTATGCGCAGAAAAAATGATAGTCGAAGCCTCATCGGGGTGGTGCGAATGACATTCAATGGTGGGTTCACTAAAGAATCAGTGAGGGGTACGGTGCGAGACGCACCGCCCGCGGGAAAATGGCGGCGGCGAACGGAAGGGGTTCGAATTAAAATTGTCAGGCTCGCCGCGGTGAACGGTCAGGAAAACGTACCGGGCAAAACATGAAAAGCCGATCTGAGAATTTGGGGCGTAACTGCGAAAACAACTCGGTTTGCTATAACGTCATAGCTATGTCAAGCAGATAGCCCGTGTTTAATTAATCGGGATCCATCCAATCTGGTTTTCTACCTCGCGGATCGGCGTCTGTTTCAACCGCCGGACCCGAAAACCCATCTCGAGTGTGGTAGCAGAGTCACGGGCGAAATTCCCGCGACCCCATCCGATCGGATAGGATTGCAGCGCTTGCGAACCCAATCAAATATGTCCATACGAATTTTATGGAGAAGAATGATCGTGGATCGATCGCCCGTGTGACCCTGCAGAGTATCGCCGATGAAGCCAAAACCTCCGTGGCGTCGGTTTCCGCAGTGCTAAGCAATCGTCATATTGAACGCCGCATCGGACCCGCGACCGTCGAGAAAATCCGGACGATCGCCGCGAAACTCGGTTATCTACCCAACATCGAGGCACGACGTCTTCGGCGCGGTGATTCCGGCGCTACCAACATCGTGGTGGCGTTCGTGACGAGCTATGAGGCACCTTTCAACATCGCGAACCAGTTTGTTCATGCGTTGCGAACCGGCGTATCCGTTCCCGGTGAGAGTCGGCGGCCCCGTTCTTTCTCGCTGGCCATTAAACTATTCCAACCGGGTCGGCTCAAGGAGCTGCAAGGATTGGAGTCCGGCGATCATTTCAATGCGGCAATCATCGCCAACTCCGCGCCGATCGATGACCAGTATTTGAGTCGGACCCACCTTCCCTATCCCGTCGTTCTGGCCAACCGATCCATCTCACACTATTCGTGTGTGATCGAGGATCCCAAGACGGGCGCCGTAGCGGCAGAAATTCTTTTGAAGGGCAATCGACGCACGAATCTCGTCGTCCTGCACGGCACGCCGATCACGCATGCAACCCAGACCCGAGTGGATAGCTTCATCGCCGCCACCGTCCGCCTGATCGGGCGTCCGGCAAAGGCAATCGCAGCGCACAACCTATCCGACCGCGGCGGGTTTGATGCCGTATTCAAGTTCCTGGATAGCGGCGGCAAGGCGGACGGATTGTATGTGGTCAGTGACAACCTGGCTTTGGGGGCTTACCACGCCATCACGCGGCGGAATCTAAACATCCCGAACGACATCGCGGTCGTGGGAACGGGCGATCAGGAGGCAGCTGCCTTCTTTGCGCCGCCCCTGACTTGGGTGGGCGCGCCGCGCGCACTCGTCGGCGATGAAGTCAGCCGTCTCTTGCTCTCGCAGCTCGACAATCCCGGCAAACCTCCGGTTTCGTCGGTTATTCCTCTCCGCACTCTACTCCGCGAATCCACGGGTCACCGCAGTGAATTCTGATAGGGGGCCTCACCTTGCTAGTCACAAATCGGATTAACTCGGCCCATAAGGTTCACCTCGCTGCTAGCACTGTTTCACCCATGCCCCACCGCATCCTCACTGCGCTAGTCCTCGCCACACTCGCCGCCCGCGCCGCCGCACCGCTGCCGCCGCCCAATATTCTCCTCGTCGTCGCCGACCAGTGGCGCGCGCAAGCATTCGGCTATGCGGGCGACCCTAACGTGCGGACGCCGCACTTTGATCGATTTGAGCGCGAGAGCGTGCACTTCACGCAGGCCGTCTCCGGCATGCCCGTGTGCACGCCGATGCGGGCGACGCTCCTCACGGGGCAGCGGCCGATGACGCATGGACTTTTTCTCAATGACGTGCCGCTCGCGACCAACGCCGTCACGCTGCCCAAGGAACTCAAAGCTGCTGGCTACGCCACCGGCATGATCGGGAAGTGGCACATCGACGGCCACGGCCGCTCCAATTACATTCCGCCCGAGCGCCGGCAGGGCTTCGACTATTGGAAAGTGCTCGAATGCACGCATGCCTACAACCGCTCGCCCTACTACGCCGACGGTCCTGAGAAACTCTTCTGGGACGGCTACGATGCGCAGGCGCAGACCCGCGATGCACAGCAATACCTGCGCACACACGCGAAGTCCGCGCCGCGCAAGCCCTTCTTTCTTCAGTTGTCCTGGGGTCCGCCGCACAACCCTTACGAGACCGCGCCGGCGAGCTATCGCGAAAAATATTCCGCCGACAAGATCCAGCTCCGTCCGAACGTCCCACCCTCGCACGCCGTGCCCACACGCGCTGCGCTCGCCGGCTACTACGCGCACTGCACCGCGCTCGACGACTGCTTTGCCGACCTGCTGCGCACGCTCGACGAAACCGGACTCGCAGAGAACACGATCGTCGTCTTCACCTCCGATCACGGCGACATGATCGGGTCGCAGGCGCAGCAGCGGAAGCAGCGCCCGTGGGAGGAATCCGTGCGCGTGCCGATGCTCTGGCGCTTGCCCAAATCGCTTGGCATTGCCCCCCGCCGCACTGCCGCTACCATCAACACCGAGGACGTGATGCCCACGCTCCTTACGCTCGTGGGCCGGCCGATTCCGAAAACGGTCGAGGGCCTCGACTTCACCGGCCACCTGCGCGGTGGCGCCGATCCGTCGGGCGGCGCGACTATCGTCCGCTGCATTTCTCCGTTTGGGGAATTTCACCGCGACAACGGCGGCAAGGAATACCGCCAGATCCGCACCGCACGCTACAGCTACGTGCGCGACCTCGCCGGCCCGTGGCTCCTCTACGATCACGAGCGCGATCCGTTTGAGTTAAACAACCTCATGGGCAAGCCTGAGCACGCCAAGCTTCAGGCCGAGCTCGACGCCCGATTGAAGGCCAAGCTGGTTGAGCACCACGATGAATTCCGCCCCGGCGCGGACTACGTGGCGAAGTGGGGCTACAAAACCGATGCCCGGGGAACGGTGCCTTACTCTCCCTGATTAATTTTAAATTCCCCAGAAGAAGTAACCACTGATGAGCACTAATAAACACTGATCAAATAAATCCAGATCGATGCGATGGAACTTTCCCTTCACTTAACGGGTGACCGGCCTCCCTCGCGCAACTCTGTTTGCATCAGTGGTCATCCGTGAAAATCAGTGGTTCAACTGCGTTTCTTAGCCGGTTTGGTGCGAGGCGCCGATGCCGCGGCCGCTCGTCTTTGAGTAATACCAACGTCCGCTGATATTTGGACTGTCATTGCGAGAAGCGGAGCGACGAAGCAATCGAGCTGGATCACCACGGCGCGCTTCGCGCACCGCGTGATGACAATCGTCTACATTATGCGGGCGATTGGTATAAGAGCCACTTTCACGGTCATGGCACCGGCAAGGCGAGGCGCATGGCCGCTCCCGGTGCACTCGCTCCCACTCGCGCTGCCAGCAGGGACTTGCTGGCCACGACGACGCTGGCTAGCGACGCCTCCCCTACCCGATTCCGAGTCTCCATGGGATCCTCCGTTTCATCATACAGCTCACTCGCTAACACCTCTCCCGTCCGCATCACGCGATCAGATAAACGCAATAACGTTTGTGCAAATGGCGGGCTGCTTTGGGCCACGCCTTCGGCTGTAGTGTGCTTACTCCGGACGAGGTCTCGCGGACGCTCGCTGCGCGCTCCGCCAAGGACGGCAGCGAAGACCCCTGAAAGTCCAGTTTCCTTCCAGCAAAATCGGGTTCTGACCGTGCGTGGTTTCGGGTTAGGACCAGTTGGGTGGTGCCGACATCGCCCCGAATGGAACCGGGGCATTCCCCGGGAGCGACATACCGTTGACGCACGGCATTTGTTCATCTTAATACGACATATCGTTCATCTAATTGAACTTATTATCCCATGAAAAACCCCGTATTCGCCCCCGCGTCTCTTAGGCGATGGGCTCTGATTGCGTCCTGCTCGATTAGTTTGCTGTTTTCGATTCTCTCCGCTGTCGCACAAGCGCCTGCTCTCGGCACCATCCGCGGCGTTGTCTCCCAATCCGAAACAGGCGCGCTGCTTGAGGGCGTTGAGGTATCGGTGCTTGCGTTGGGCATGCGCACGCTGACGAATCGCGAGGGCGCGTTTTTGTTTAAAAGCGTCCCGCCCGGGGTGCACGAACTGCGGTTGTTATACACGGGGATGGATCCCACGAATACGACCGTCGCTGTCCGAGCGGGGTCGGCCGTTGAGGCAAGAGTGGCACTCGGCCCGGGCGCGCAGCAACTCGGCGCCTTTGTCGTGGCGACTACTCGACAAGGCGAAGCCGCTTCAATCACGAAGCAACGCAACGCGGCCAACGTCGTGAACGTGGTTGCCATCGACACCTTCGGGGACGTGGCCGACGGCAACCTTGGCAACTTCATGGTTCGCCTGCCGGGCGTCGCCGCGGAGGAAACCAGCAACGGCGATATCATTGGAATCAAAATTCGCGGGACGCCGGCGGAACTGAGTTCAGTTAACTTGGATGGCGTGCGCGTCAGCAACGCCGTCTCGGGCTTCAGTCCGATGGGTGATCGAGCTACGATGATTGATCACGTGCCCGCCGAGTTCATCAAAGAAGTGGAAGTCCACAAAGCACTGATTCCTTCCATGCCGGCGGACGCGATCGGTGGAGCTACGAACTTAATCACGAAGTCAGCGCTCGATTTTAACGAGTCCGTGCTCACCTATAAACTCGGGTCGAGCTACAACACGTACCGCGACTCACTCGGCAATTTTAAACCAACGGCAACGCTGAGCTATATGTCGAAAGTAGGCCGCGAGCGACCAATCGGAGTCACCCTCTCGCTCAGCTACAGTGTGACAGAAACGCCTCGCGATCGCGTGCAGGTTTCCCGGCCGGACCCCGATGGACGCATGGGGCAGGCACGCACCCTTGCTGAAATCAATACGCGTGAGCGGGCCGGCGCCGGGCTGAAGTTCGAGCATCGCCTCGACCCGAATACACTCGTCGCGGTGAAATTGAATTACGCGTACTATCATTACGAGGGCATGCGCGAGATTGCCTCGGCGTCCGCTACCGGGAACCGTCTGGCCGCGGACTACGCTGTCGTCAGCCGCTCTCAGATCGAGTCCGGCGTGGTTCCCCGTACCACGACCAATGCTCCCGCTGGCGTCGCACCCGGGTTCTCCGACGCGTACACCGAACTGTTGAACGCCACATGGACCAATGAGATGGGACGAGTGGTCCGGTACGCGCGCAATTACCTCGGTGAAGTCACCGCTGAACGGAAATTACCGGGTGATCAGAAACTCAATCTCCAAGTCTCGCATAACCCCTCCTGGTTTGACGCGGATTTACCCACGCTCGTCACTACGCTGACCAACGGCACCAACACCACCGCGGCCGGGATCGGCCTGGCCATAGATGCCCGGGCAAACCGCTCCCGCCCGCTTTTCATCCAGACGTATGGACCCAGCGTAGCCGCCGGCGCTGACGTGAGTCGCTACACCGGCGTATACTCGACGGGCCGCGGACGCACGGAGGAAGAGGTCAGCAACGCGCAACTCGACTACACCAAGAACTTCGCCGGCAATCGCGAGGCGCAATTAAAAGCCGGATTGAACTGGCGGCAACAACACCGCTACCTCTACACGACGTCGAAGAGCTGGCGCGTCGTCGGCGCCGATCGAGTAGCGATGCGCAACCCGGCCACCGGCGCGAACGATGATCTACAACCCTTCAGCGACGGTACGGGCTATGGTCTGTTCAACCATGAATACACACCGCGCAACAAATACGACATCCTTGCGGTGGAGCGCGCGAGCGTGAGCAATCCCGAATGGTTCGCGCCCACGACCGCGTCGTTCGCGCGCCCGAGTGAACGCGAGGCGACCGAGGGCGTGATCTCGGCTTATTTGCAGGGCAAATACCGTGTGGGCAAGCTGGGCCTGCTCGGCGGCGTGCGCATGGAGGAGACCGACATCGAAGCGCGCGGCTCGCTGACCGATGCGCAACGCCCAACCGTTACCCAGATCACGCGTCAGAGTTCATATCGCGACTTCTTCCCGAGCCTGCATCTGAACTATGAGTTTCGGCGCAACCTGATCGGCCGCGCCAGTTTTTCGACAGGTTTCGCGCGTCCTGGTTTGAACAGTCTCTACCCGGTCACGACGGTGGTGTACGATGGCAGTGGCGCCGACGGACGCGTGACCCAGAACGATCCAGGACTCAAGCCGCAACAATCGAAGAATTACGATCTGTCATTGGAATGGTACTACGAGCCAGCGGGCCTTCTTTCGGTTGGCTTCTTCCGCAAGGACATCACCGACTTCATCGCCCAGGACATCCGGGAGATTGGCTCGGGCTCCAACAACGGCTTCGATGGTCTATACAGCGGGTTTGATTATGTAACGACGACGAACGGCGGCAAAGCCAAAGTCCAGGGCTTCGAGCTGAACTTCATGCAGCAGCTGGTGATGCTGCCCGCGCCGTTCAACCGACTGCGAGTCTTCGCCAATCTTACCGATCTGGAAACCTCCGGCCAATATGCGTCGGGTGCCGCTGAGCTCGCGAAATTCGTGCCACGCACCAGCAACATTGGGCTCTCCTACCAATGGCGCCGTTTCGGGTTCCGCATTGCGCAGCGATACACGAGTTCCTACCTGGATGGCTACAACGTCAACGAGCACCAGCGGACGCGTTTCCGCCCCGACGAGAAGGTCGACGTAAGTTTCACCTTCCAGGTGCGGCGCCAGATTTCAGTCTACTTTGACGTGCTGAATGTGTTCAACAAATGGCCCGACCAGTTCGCCGGCCGGGACTCCTCACGGGTGACGTTCAGCAACATTTACGGAACCAAGGTCAATTTCGGTCTGAACGGCCGCTTCTAACTGTCCTGAACATCTACATCCCCTCCCATGCTCACCCTTTTTCGCCTCGGCGCACCCCTGCTGGCGTCCGCCTCCCTCCTGCTTCTGGCCAGTGCCGCTCGCGCCGCGTCGGCCTCCGTCATTCCGTCGCCGGAAATTCTCGCCAACATGCTTCAGGTGCCGGGCCTGCCAACCAATCCCGACGAAATCGACTGGGCCAAGCTGCCGACCTACGCCGGCCGGACGAGCGTGGTGGCGCGGGGAGTGGAGAACGAGTCGGCGTTCATGCATCATCCAAAAATCGTCTTCTTCGACGGCAAGTACTTTGCGTCATGGAATGACGGATACATTGGGGAGGACTTCGCCGGCCAGCGGGTCCGGTATGCTACCTCCCTGGACGCGACGTCGTGGAGTCAGCCAGTCGATCTGACCGGCCGAAACCCGAAACGGCGCTTCACCGACTGCGGATTCTGGCTGCGTGATGGCGAGATGTTCGCCCTCGCCGCACTGCGCGACGCCTCGCACGCCGACCCGTCCGGTGAAACCCCGGTTCTGCTCGCCTACCTGTACAATTCCCGCACGGGTCGTTTCGGCGAAGCCCGGGTGATCGCCAACGATTTCTTTGCGGGCAATATCCCGCAGCGAACGCCCGCTGGCGATTGGCTCATCCTGGGCAAGGGCGGGGTCGGAAGTTGGGGTCCAATGAAATCGGCCAAGGGCGGCGTGAAAGCGATCGACGACTGGATGATTCGTGATCTGCCCGCCGCGGGTAAACTCGAGGAAGCGGAATGGTACACTCTGCCGAATGGGCACCTCGTCTCCCACTTTCGCACCCGCCTACCCAAGCGGCTGATGCGCAGCTACAGTATCGACAACGGCACGACATGGACGGAGCCGGTCGTAACGAATTTCCCTGAGCAAGGTTCCCGCCATCACGGGCTGCGGCTGAGCAACGGCCTTTACGCTCTGCTCGTG
>Ga0163152_10009166_pt1 | contig 10382 bp, 9 predicted proteins | sample OliLakLV19MP8IB2_FD_148635 | JGI IMG/M metagenome (GOLD analysis project Ga0163152, IMG submission 148635) | Freshwater microbial mat bacterial communities from Lake Vanda, McMurdo Dry Valleys, Antarctica - Oligotrophic Lake LV.19.MP8.IB-2 | ecosystem: Environmental > Aquatic > Freshwater > Lake...
GTTCCTGTACTCGGCCGGAGGTCGAGTACAGGAACAGCAGCAACCAGGTAAAGGCGATCGTCAGCAAGAAAAACTTGATGACCGAGCGCGCACCGTCGCTGATGTCGCCGACCATCTTGGCAAAACCAATGACGTGCAGGGTGTGGCCATTCGCCTCGTACTTGGCGCGCAGCGCTTCGAGTTGGCGCGCTACTTCTTGATAGTCGAGCTTGGTGCCGGCGACTTCGGGCACCAGGTCTGCCCAGACCATCGCGCCTGACCAGTCCTTTGCCACCAAGCGACCCACGATGTTGGCTTTGACGATGTTGCTGCGAACCGTCGCGAAATCCGCTTCGGTAGCGCTATCGACGATGAACTCGGGCGGGATGACGTTGCCACCAGCGAAGCCGTCTTCGACGACCTCGACAAAACGCACGTTGGGAGTGAACAGCGAGCGCACGCGCGCGCCATCGACGCCCTGGATACCTTTGACGTCTTCGGTCAGCCCCTCCAGCGCACGGAAATAATCGGCATCAAACATGTCGCCGTCTTCGGCCAGAAGCGCAATCAAGACGCGATTCGCTCCACCGAAATCCGCCTCGTAATCGATGAAGGTCTGCATGTATTCGTGCTGCAGCGGAATCTGCTTCTTGAAGCCAGCGTCAATCCGCAACTGGCTACCGAAATAGATCATCACCACAGTAATGATGGCGAAGATCGCCAGCACCAGCGGGCGAGCTCCGAAGATCATGTTCTCCAGAGCGCGGGTAATCGGTCCCGCCTCGTTGCCTGATCCGTGCGCCATGGTTATTCCCCTGCCTTCTGTTGCGATTGGAAGCGACCGAGTCCCTTCTCACCGCCGACGACGAACGTTGCAGAACCGAGTGGCAGAACCGCCGCGAGTACCGGAGTCTCCTGCTCACTGGTTGAAAACGTATTCGCTGTGAATGCAGCGCCAGGCTCGGCGCGCAATACCACCGCGCCGCTGCCACCCACCAACACTGCTCCACCGCTTGCCAAGACTGCACCGCCCATCAAGGTCTGGTCGGTGCCGCTATCCAGCTCTTTCCAAGTCGAGCCGAGATCAGTGCTCTCGAACACGTTGCCACGCATACCAAATGCCAGCACGCGCTGGTTGTCATAGCCGAGCACGCCAAACATCGAGCCCTCGTAGGGAATCTTGACCCTCTCCCAGGTAACCCCGGCGTCGCGTGAGCGAAATGCTGCTCCGCGCTCGCCAACGACGATCAACGAACCATCACTCGTGCGCGCGATGCCGTTCATATGCGGATCGGTCTCTTCATCCAATTGCAGGTCTTCGTCGGAGAAGCTCCAATCGACCTCTTCGGCGTCAGCGGCGGGCTCTCCACCATCCTCCGCGGGCTCTGCGGCAGCAGTATTCCCACTTACACTCACAGGCTCCCAGCTTTGCCCGCCATTGCTGGTGCGCAGCATCAAGCTGTAAGCACCGACTGCCAAGCCGTTGTCCGCATCGAGCATGACGATGTCCAGCAATGGAACACCCTGTCGCGGATCGAACTCGGCGTCGTCGGCGAGCGGCTTCCATGGATCACTGCGCTGCAGGGCCCACGTCAAACCGCCGTCGGCGCTAAAAAGAATCACTCCATCGTGACCGACCGCCCACACCTTGGCGCCGACAGCGGCGACACCCGTCAGGGTGGTGCGGGTGGGAACATCAGCGACTTGTCGCCAATCGTTGCGCGACTCCGACACCAGGATATGGCCGCGCTCGCCGACCATCACCGCGCGCTGATCGCTTTCGGTCACATCCAACATCAGCGAGTTGGCGGCAACCTCGGGCAACACCTCTGCCTCATTCTCCGCGGCGAGCGCCAACGGCATTGCCAAAATTGCTGTTAACGCCAGCAGCGAGAGTCCTCTAGTTCCGTTGGCTCGCAGTCTCATGGTGTCCCCCCTCCCCCATTTGCCGCCGCGTGAGCGCACTGGCGACAGCGAAAAAAAAGGCCAGCCGCGCGAAGAGCGCGGCTGGCCGCTGTTTCAGTTACTCATGTCGTTCAGCGTACGCCGCGTGTGCGCAGCGCCTGCGGCGAGAACTTGTCTGGCGTCGTCTGGAATGAGAAATCGTACATCTTCTCTTCGTTGTCCAAACCTGTGGCGATGTAACGTCCAGACTGAAGGTCGTGATGATTTTCCATGGTGCTCCAGAACACCGGCACTTCGTAGTAGTTGATTGACGGTGCTTCGGAGTAACGCCACATGCGGCCCTGGCCGTCGTAGTGGTCGATCACCAGAATCTGCCAGCTGTCTTCATCAAGATAGAAAGTACGGCGCGAGTTGATGTGACGCTTGCCCTTCTTTAGCGTGGCGTCGACCACCCACACGCGATGCAGTTCGTAACGCAACAAGTCTGGATTGACGTGCCCCGGCTTGAGGATGTCCGCGTACTTGATCTTGTCGGAATGCACCTTGTACGAGTTGTACGGCATGTACATCTCTTTCTTGCCGACCAGCTTCCAGTCGAAACGGTCCAGCGCACCGTTGAACATATCGGTCATGTCATTAGTACGCAGGGCGTCCGAGGCGGTGCCCGGATTGTCATACGCAACATTCGGCGCACGCCGAACGCGGCGTTGCCCAGGGTTGTAGATCCATGCCTGACGCGGCTGTATGCTCTGGTTAAGCGTCTCGTGTACCAACAGCACCTGGCCGGCCAGACGCGCCGGGCTCTCAACGACCTGATAGAAATAGATCAGGATGTTGTTGATGTCGGCGATGGTGTTACCTGGCTTGTAGTACAGGCCGAGCACCTCTTCGCGGATACGCACCATGTTGTACTGGCCGGAAGCGGTTGGTGCCGCCTGATTGGCCCAACGCGCAACTGAAATACCCTTGTACTTCAGTTTGTGGTTCCAGATGGCTTCGAAACCATTGGACGGAATAGGAAATGGGATTCCCTCGGCCGAGTCAGTCACGCCGTCACCACCGGGAACCAGCTTCGCCGTTTTCGCACTGCTGATCGTGTAATCGTACGTGCGTTGCGGAAACGATGCAGAACGCCGAGTCGGATAGATGTTCATTGCGAACGTCGCGTACTTGGCGAACATGGCTTGCTGACCCACTGTCAGCTGGTCCGCATATTGCTTGTAATTGGCCGGAGTAATCTTCAGCGCCACTGCGTCCCCGGCAAACGGATCAGCGTGGTGGGCACCCACCTTGAAGCCTGCGGGAGGCGAAGTGATACCACCAGTCCAAGCCGGGATGGTGCCGCTCGCATTGGCGGCTTTCTCGGCACCGACTGGAGTCAAATCTTTGCCCAGCCTAGCAAGCTGATCTGCTGGCGGAGCGGCATGACTGGCTGTCGCGACCATCGCAACGGCGATGGTCGCGGCGATGGCGCTTAACTTGAATGTGCGCATTGCGGTTATCTCCCTGCCTGCAAATCAGAACGAATACTTGACGGATAACGAGGCGAAGTCGCGGTCATAAATCTGGTTGAACGGCTTTCCTCCGGTGAAAACAGTCCAGCTCAGATCAAACGCCCAGCGATTGAGATAGGTGGCTTCGGCACCTAAGGTTGCTGATTTGCGATCTTCGAGGAAGTTGCCGCCCGGGCCTGGGGTGATGCCGTTGACGTCGTGGTTGAAGGCCAAGCGCGGGGAAACGTTAAACGCACCACCGAACACATTGTTGTAGTCAGCGCGGATAGCCAATCGATAGCCCCAGCTGAAGCTGGTGGGGAAGCCATCGGGATCTTGGGTCTGCGGGTTACGCAGGCAGCCGGTGCTGATGTCGCAACCACCGCCGGTATCGGTGCCTTCACCTTCGTAACGCAGGATCGACGGGTCTGGCAGATCCCATACTTTGGTACCGCCGATCTCAAGCACAGTCGCCACGGCTTCAGCACCCAGGAAATTGCTGGGGCCGAACAGCTTGGTAAACGTCTGCTGCAATTGGCTGACTTCGTGGCGCTCAAAGCCTTGCAGGTATTGGCCGGGACCAAACTGGCCGAGCTGGCTTCGGAAGCGCAGACCGGGCTGCGGCACCAACACATTGATCGGCGTAATGCCGGCGAACAACACTTCGACGTCATCAATCTGCAAGGGCTGATTGTCGCGATAGGTCACCTCACCTTGCCACGCAACACCGTACGGGAGTGAGGTATTCCAACTCATGCCGTAAAGATTGATTCCTTCCGGATACTCGAGAAAGTAACGGCCCGAACTCAATGCCGGACTGGTAATGGTCGTGCCGGAAATCACTGGCACGCGGCTGTGATACTTCAAGTAGTAGAAGCCGAATTCGGTATCGTTGAGTTCCGACGCGAAGTAACGCATCGCCACGCCATACTGGCCGCTGTCCTTCGCGTAGCGCGTCGCTGCACGCGGGAACGAGGCACCGCACCCCGCGCCAACCAATGCCGCTGGCAAGCCGGTGTCACTGCGCCCAAAACCGGCCGCGCCGCTCAGGCAAACATCAGCGTACAGGGTCGGATCATTGACCGGCTGCGGCACCGTTCCGAAACCCAACATCACGTAGGTACCGCCCGGTGACGCGAAGTCGTTGGCGCTGAAGTAGGTGCCCGCCGCGTCAATCTCGATCTCTTCGAACTCGAGTAAATAGGTGGCTTCAATTGACAAATTCTCGGTCAATCCAAACGACGCATAGACCGCATCAAGTGGCAGGAACGCCTCTTTCAATTCGGCACCAGCGACACGCAGCGCCGACAGATCGACCGCATTGATGACGTTGATACCACCTTGGATAAAGGTGCTTTCGCCCCAGCTGATCACTTGACGGCCAACGCGGACGTTTGCCGTGACCGACTCGCCGATGGTGAAGTTGTGGAACACGAACGCGTCGAGCAGACGGAAACGGGTGCCAATCAGGTCCTTGGCCTCTTCGGTCAGGTCATCCCGATCATTGTTCTCGAAATCGTAGAAGTAGGTCGCACGGGCAAAGGCACCCGATTCACGGTAGTTCAACGAAAGTTCGCTGGTGATCTTGAAGGCGCTGGAGATGGCATCGCCTTCGTCGTACTTGCGATTGCCATCGTCGCGGTTGACCGAGAATCGGCCACGGGCGGCAATCTGCAGTGCTTGGGCTTCCAGAAAGCGGCCTTGGCTTTGCAGACCGGCAATCTGGGAGGCGAGCAGCGGATTGAAAACAGCCTTGCCAAGCAAATTGTCGTCTTGCTCCTGCAGACGCGACGAATAACCGTACGACACCGTGGTGTCGAGGGTGCCAGTCAGTTCGCCGGCGCTGATCTCGATGGCGTTGGCGGCGGGAGCAAGCAGTACGGCAGCGACAGCCAGTGCCAGCGGGCTACGCCGCCGGCCAAGCTCCAAGGTCGAGTGTTTGCCGGACAACAGCCGGCGAGACATCTGAATTGTGCGGTTCATGGAGTGTCCTCGAGTCGTGGCTTATTGCGTACGGATGACCGAGGTGTCCTGCACCAGCACGGCGGCACCGCCGGAGGCTAGGAAGGACGCCATTTGGCCCTGCATTTCCAAGGTCGCCGGCAACGACGCGGCCGGGCTCAACAGCGATCCATGATCGCCGCGCGTGAAGCGGACGACACCGCGCACTCCGTTCGCAGCTTGGGTGGTCGCGGTAATGGTGTTGAGCCGCAGCGCGCGGATAAGCGGTTCGGTTCCAGAAAGTGGCGCACCCGGCACACTGTTTGGAATGACCTGATCGGGCAACGAGGGCGGGCTGCCGCCGCCACCCACCACTTCGTGCAGCAGCAGCGCATCGGTCACCGAGGCAATGCCGTAGTTGATCGGGTCCGCCGCATCCAGCACTTGCTGGGCCGCACCGAGGAAGCGATTGAAGTCTGGTGTGCCCGCGGTCAACCCGACCGAAGCCAATCCTGCACGAATACGCGGACCAAACGTCACCGAGCCATTCAGCATTTGAGCGATTCCACCGCCGGGTACCGACAACAAGCCGACATTGACGGTCGGCTCGAAGGCAAGGAAGGGGATGCCGACCATTGAGCCCAGCGATTGGCCGACGAAGGCCATCCGCGAGCCGTCAATGTCAGGCGTTCCGTTGCCATCCAGATCAAAGCGCGGTGCCGTAGCTGCCAGCACGAACAGGTCGACTTGGGCTTGGCGCAAGTTGTCACGCGAGGTCAGCAGTGAGGAGAGATTGATGCTGTGGGTACCCGACGCATCCGCAATCATGTCGGGGCCGGCGGCACCAGTCGTGTTGTTGACGTAATCGACGTTGAAGGTGCGCTCGGTGACGCCTGCTGCCGCCAACGGCGCGGTCCGCGGGTTGCTTGAGCTGACGAAAAAAGGCGCTGTCGTCGCAAAGTCGGAATTGCCTGGTGACACGCCATGCAGCGGCTGGTCGATGGCGACGACGACAAATCCTTGCGCAGCCATGGTGGCGGATATCGCCAGCATGTCGGTGCGGTTACGGGTGATGCCGTGCTGGAACAACACAATCGGCCAACCAGCCAGCGGACGGGTACGTCCGGAATTGGCATTCGGCACGGTCATCAACACCGGCACCCGCACCGTCGCGTTGGCGACCGGGAACGGATTGGCGAAAGTGATGTTGGTCGAGGTCGGGCTCAGGCCCAGCGCGTTGAACGGTGGCACATAAGCACCCGGTGCGGCACGCCAGAACCCAGTGAGCGGACCAGTCGGATTGGCAGCGGTCGGCGGCTGCAGGTAATACGGCAGCGAGAGGAAGCCGACGAAGATGTCAGCCACTGGCGGCAAACCCGCAGCGCTGGTGTTCAGCCCAGTCGGAACCAATAAATTGGGTTGCGGCGTGATGCGTGAACGCACCGCTTGCAGCACCGGCGTGATCGCTTGAGTGGTTGCGACCCATGACACCACGACCCGGTCACGGTTGACGCCGGCACCGGCGGCCACTGCGAGATGCGAGTTGGTCAGTTGGCGCAGCGGCTCCAGCGCACACGCGGTTGCCGACGGCAGCAAGGGGTCCGTGCTGACTCCGCCGGTGCACAGAGGTGTGGGGCGCTTGGAAAGGAAGTAGGTTGAATCGGGCGTCGCGTCATTGCCCAGCGTGTCACGAATGCCGTCGGTGACAATCGCCATGTATGACGTCAGCTGCTTGAGCGGCTGCGTCGGCAAGATCGCAACGCCTTGCGAAGCGACGCCATTGGTGTCGCGGGTATCGATGGTGGTGACCGCAGTGACGAACTCGGCAGGCGATGCCAACTCGCGAACGATGCGAGTAACCCCACCGCCGGGCCCCGTGAGCGCTACCTCGAAAACACGAACGGAACTGCCTGCGACGACCGAAGCCGCCTCTGGCGTTGCCCCACCCTGGAACTGGAAAGTAAACGGCGCGACCGTGCTCCAGCCATCCAGCGAACTGACGGCGACCAATGGGTCGCCAAAGTTGGCGGGATTGGCGACGGGCGGATTCAGGGTGAGATCGGTAGTGCCGGACAAGAGCAAATTGTTCGGCAGCGGAATCTTGCCCGCAGTCGTGTCGAAGCGAACTGTCAGCACACCGGTCACCGGGCTGCCGTTAGCGTTGGTTGCGGCCGGTGTGGCTACCGCGCGGGGGCTGTTGCTTGAGCTGCTGCACGCTGCAAGAAGCAGCGAGGACAGCGCCAGAGACAGGGTCAGTCGGGCCTGCATGAGCGTTTCCTTCGGGAAAAGCGGGGAAGTTCTACGTCCGCATAATAGGTAGGCGATGCAAACGAATGCAACGTGAATTTAACGCGCGGTCACAATGATTTGCGTGTTGCGGTGCAGCATACTCGGCGGCAACGATACGTCCGCGAATGGTGGCTTGATTGTCGCCTAGTTTTTCCACGGTTCGAAGTCTGCGGGCTGTGGCGCGAAGTCGCGCGGAGACAGTCCGAGTTTCGACCAGCCCAGCAGGTTGGACTGTTGATTCTGCGCAGATCGATACAGGGTGGCGGCGAACGCGGCGACGCGACCGTTGCCAGTGGCGATGTGTCGCAGCAGGGAAAGTGGAACCGGCAAGGCGATCCGTTTGGCATCGTTGGCGAGCGCGACAAGTATCTGATCCAGCAAGCTGTCAAAAGGCAGACTGGTTGGACCCGGCAGATGGATTGGGTGTGAGTGCGAGTCCGCATCCGCTGCAAACGCCGACACTTCCAGCGCGGCGGCGACGTCATCGGCATGCACCGGACAGCGCAGACCGCGACCGGCGGATGGCCAAGGCAGACATCGCCAGCGCGAGGCAAATCGCAGCAGCGGAGACAAACTCTTGTCCACGCCTGCGCCGTAGATCATTCCCGGCCGCAACAGCACCAGCGCCACTCCTCGTGCGCCAAGCGCTTCAAGCAGTCGCTGCTCGCAGGCGAGCAAACGCCGCGCAAGGTTGCGCTCGGCCGGATTCGGCGAATCCCACTTCCATTCGATGCTGAGTGACGACAACGCCACCACTCGCTTCACCTGCGGATGCAGGCTCAACGCACAGGCTTCGGCGAGCGCGTCCAACGGACCTGCGCTGATCAACACGTCAGCCGCTGGCAAGTCCGCCAGCCGCGTGTGCGGCAGACCACCGCGCACCCATTCGACGCTCGACCACGCCGCCGACCACGCAGGCGCGGACGCACGTGATAGCGCGATCACGTTGCGACCGGACCCACTCAAACGCCGCAGCAGGTAGCGACCCACCGCGCCGCTGCCACCTAATGCCTGGGCGTCAAAGGGGCGCTGCAAATCTCGAGGCGGCGAGGTGTTTGGCATCACCTGAGCATAGCCGCAACGCTTGCCGACACGGCTCCTAATTGCATCGGGAAATCGGTTGATCGGATTGTCGATGAAGCTGCCGATCAAGCTCGGCACTGGCAGCCTGAGCGCGGCGCTTGTTACGACAAATGCCAATGCCGCGCACACCAAACTCAATGCAGCCAGTTGTACTGCGCAAGGTAGACCAAAGCATCAGCAAAATAGCCCAGCAGGGCCAACCCACTGATCTTGCGTTCATACCACATGAACTCGATGCGTTCGATGCCCATCGCGGCGACGCCAGCCGCTGAGCCGATCACCAGGATGGAACCACCGGTACCCGCGCAATAGGCGAGAAATATGCACAAAAGCTGTCTTGCAGATGCTGCGCCATGTCGTACATGCCCATCGAGGCAGCCACCAAGGGCACGTTATCGACGATGGCACTGGCCAGACCAATGATGATCACGATGATGTCCAGGCGACCCACCGTCAGCTCCAGCCAACGCGCGATCGCGGTCAAGATGTGGGTGTGTTCGAGCACGGCGACGGCCAGCAGGATGCCGATAAAAAACACGATCGATGACATGTCGATGCGGGTCAAGGCATGCACCAAGGTCAGTGTTTCACGGTCATCTTGCGGCTTGTTACGGTGCAGCAAATCGCCCACCAGCCAAAGGATTCCTAATCCAAACAAGATGCCGAGGAACGGTGGCAGGTGGGTCAACGTCTTGAAAACCGGTACTGCGACGAGTATCCCAAGGCCAAGGAAAAACATCAGATCGCGTTCGAAACTCGAGGTGACTAGGGCCTTGTCTGAACTCGCAAGCGGCGGTGCAATCACAGGCTGATCGCGCAGCACAAAACTGGTGACGGCCAAGGGCACAATCATGGCTACCAGCGACGGCAGGATCAGGCCCTGCATGATCGCAAGCGTGGTGATCTGACCGCCGATCCAGAGCATGGTGGTGGTGACGTCGCCAATCGGCGTCCACGCACCGCCGGCATTGGCTGCAATGACGACAATGCCGGCAAAGAAGAGCCGGTCTTCGCGCCGATCCAGCAACTTTTTCATCAACGAAACCATGACGATGGTGGTCGTCAGGTTGTCGAGGATGGCACTCAGGAAAAAGTCACTACGCCCACCATCCACAGCAGCTTGGAAAGTCGCGTGGTCTTGATTCTTGAGGTAATGACCGCAAAGCCATTGTGCGCGTCGATGACTTCGACAATCGTCATCGCGCCAATCAAGAAGAAAACGATTTGCGCGGTGCTCGCCACTGATCGGCAAGTCCCTCACCAACTACGTCACTGTCAGCACCGAGCGCTGCGTAAATCGTCCACAGGAGCCCGGCGCCGACCAATGCGGACGCAGACTTGTTGACCTTGAGATGATGCTCAAATGCAATCGCCGCGTAGGCCAGGACGAACACAACGACCAGCAGAGTGAGCATGGCTCTCGACCTTTAAATTGAAGAGCGCGCTACGTCAGACGACGTTGGCGAGGGCCGCGATTATGCCCGCTCAATGTGCAAACTGATCGAGTGCTCGCACGGTCAATAACAATCGAGGAACTTGCTGCTCGCTACTCGACAACGTTTGTGCTGACGCAGTCTGCAATGCAAGCCCGCCAAGCTTCGCTAATGGTGGAGCGGGCAGCGCCCAACGCCACCGTCATTTCAGCAAGCCGAGGTCGACCGTCCAGCGTGCACTCCAATGACGCCGCCAATA
>Ga0163152_10009167_pt1 | contig 10382 bp, 7 predicted proteins | sample OliLakLV19MP8IB2_FD_148635 | JGI IMG/M metagenome (GOLD analysis project Ga0163152, IMG submission 148635) | Freshwater microbial mat bacterial communities from Lake Vanda, McMurdo Dry Valleys, Antarctica - Oligotrophic Lake LV.19.MP8.IB-2 | ecosystem: Environmental > Aquatic > Freshwater > Lake...
ATGTTGACCTGACCGAGACGATGCGCGACGGTGGCCCGTTCGGCGACCACACGGGCCCTTGAGAAGTGCGAAGTTTGAAGTGCGAAGTTTGAATGAATTTAACCCGTCAGCTTGCTCAGGCTTCAGTCCTACTTCGACATTCGTCATTCGGCCTTCGACATTCGCTTCATCCCGTCTTCCACGTCACCGCCAGCACGCCTGTTGCCCCCAATAATCGGACGGCAGAATCCGGCCCGGCAGCAGCGGGTCGTTCGTCACCGCGTCCAGCCACGTCTCGCGCTCCGCCGCCGCCCGCCACGCTTCGCTTGATGGCAGATGCCAGATTTAAGATTTCAAAGCGCCGCCGGGGCGCTCCCCCGGCACTTTTGGATGCCGGGCATGGCGGCGGTTGATGCGCTCGAACCAGAGCAAGGAACGCGCGCTGGTGGGCGAGGTCATCTCCACCGTGGCACTCGCGGACCAGATCAGCCGGGAGTTCAATGTGAGCGACCAGGGCATCGAGACGGAAATTGAGTTCACTGACGACGCGCACGAGGCCACGGGCGCGAAGCTCACCCTGCAACTCAAGTCGGGCGATTCCTACACGCGGAAGCGCAAGAAGCGGGCAGACAGGATTAACAGGATGAACAGGATTGTAGATTCTCGCCCCCCAATCGAAGCGGATTCGATCTTCATCCTGTCCATCCTGTTAATCCTGTCTTAACAGCGGCGGTGCGGAAATCTTCACGCTCAAGAAGCAGCGTCACGCGGAATACTGGATGGCCCAAGCGTTCCCCGTGCTGCTGGCGACCCGCAATTCCGAGGGCGAAGTCCGCTGGATGGAAGTGCGCGACTGGTCTCCCAGCGATGAATCGCTGGGCTATTGTCGGTCGTCCCTGACGGGACTGGGCGAGGTTGTTTTGATAGAGCAACTGGGCGGCATCGCGCAACGTGTTTGGCAGCGACGGCAATTTTTCATCGACGCAGGCGTTGCCCAGGTAAACGTCGCCGCAATCGAGTCCTTTCTCGACGCCCGCCATTCTGACATCCCTGCCCTGAGATTGGAGCGCGGACATTTTTGTCGGCGAGTGGCATGCCCGCGTCTGACTGGCGGACAAAAATGTCCGCGCTCCGATCCAAAGGGACTTGTCCTGCACGATGACAAGCTTCTTTGGCTGGAGATCGGAGACTTCGGCCCATAGGCTGAATCCATGATCAACACAGTTCACCGCACGCTGCTGGCCGGCGATTGATTTCAATGTCCATGAAAAACAACTCCCCTCCTTCCCCGTCGCCGAATTTCTCCGCCGGGGTCAAGCTGCGCTCGCTCGTGGCCGCCGCTCACACCCCCCCTTTCAGTCGGACGGAACGCTCAACCTTTCCATCGTTCCGTGCGACTGATCCAAACCCTGGCGGCTCGCGGTTACATGGCCAGCGCCAAGGCGGTCATGGGCATGCTCGGCGTGGACGTGGGTCCGGCGCGATTGCCGCACGGGACCTTGAGCCCGGACCAGATTTCCGCGCTCCGTGCCGCACTCGAAGAAATGGGCTTCTTCGACTGGATCGATTCCGGAAAACGAATTGATAAAAGTCTGGTGAAATGACGTCAGTGAGTTCGATATTTAAACCAGACATTAATCGCCTATGAAAAAACAACTTTCCATTTTGACGCTGGCCGTCCTGTCGTTCACTGCCGCCATCGCGAGCGCCCAGTCGCCGGCGCGCAGTTACACCATTCCGCTGATCGACCTTTCCGGCGAGACGAAGCGACAGGTGATCGTGGACCGCGAGCCCGGCCAATACCTGGGGCATCCCACAACCGTGTTGCTCGAGGATGGCAAGACGATATTGTGCGTCTATCCGAAGGCCCACGGTCGCGGCGCGATTGTCTATAAGCGCAGCACCGATGGCGGGTTGACCTGGAGCGATCGATTGCCGACGCCCGAGAGCTGGGCCACCAGCAAGGAGGTTCCCACGCTGCATCGCGTCATCGGGCCAGACGGAAAGAAGCGCATCATCATGTGGTCGGGTCTTTACCCTGCGCGTCTGGCGGACACCGAAGACGACGGAAAGAACTGGAGCGAACTCAAGCCGGCCGGTGATTGGGGCGGCATCGTAGTGATGGGTTTTACGGAACCGATCAAAACCGGCCCCGGCCATTACCTGGCGATGTTCCACGACGACGGCCGATTCTTTACGGCCAAGCCCGAACAGCAAAAGCCGGTGCTTTTCACTCTCTATCAAACCAAATCCATAGATGGCGGATTGACCTGGTCAGCGCCGGAAACGGTCTGGAAAGGAACAGACGTGCATTTGTGCGAGCCGGGTTTGATCCGATCTCCGGATGGCAAGCAACTCGCGGTGTTGTTGCGTGAAAATTCCCGCAAGAAAAACTCGCACGTTATTTTCTCAAATGATGAGGCCAAAACCTGGAGCGAGCCGAGACAACTTCCGGCCGCGCTCACCGGCGACCGTCACACTGGGAAATATTTGTCCGACGGGCGGCTCTTTATTTCCTTCCGCGACACGACGCTCGAATCGCCCACCAAAGGCGATTGGGTCGCGTGGGTCGGCACTTACGACGACATCGTCGATGGACGTGAAGGACAGTATCGCGTGCGGCTCATGGACAACCGCAAAGGAAGCGACTGCGCGTATCCGGGCGTCGAGGTGTTGCCGGACCAGACCATCGTCACCACGACCTACGGCCACTGGACCGAGGGAGCGGACCCTTACATCGTCAGCGTGCGACTGAAGCTTTCGGAGTTGGACGAGTACGCCGCGAAGCTGCCAAAGACAAAATAAAATTCAAGGCGAACCATCCCGTCGCAGCCCGCCAGGAACTCACGGAACTATTACTATATTCATGACAACGGAACCTTCTCGGACATCTGCCGTGCTCAAACGACTTGCCAGCCTGACAATCGGTTGTTGTCTCGCCGGACAAATTCACGCCGTGGAAAGCATCGGCGGGACGGAGCCACCGCGCGCCGCCCGCTCGGTGCATCTGAGCTGGCCTGCGGCCGAAGGCGAAGCGTTCTATATCGAGATGGCCGTCGAGAAATCCACGGCGGGCAGCTACTTCATGGCCGCCGGTTGGAGTGGCGGTTACTTCGGCGTTCAGGAACTGTCCGGCGGACGCAAAGTGGCGATTTTTTCGGTGTGGGATCCGACCAAGGGTGACGACGCGAACTCGGTGAAACTGGAGGATCGCGTCGAATTGCTGCACGAGGGAGAGGGCGTGCGGATCAAACGTTTTGGCGGCGAAGGCACGGGTGGCCAGTGCATGATGGATTTCCCCTGGGAATTGGAACAGACGAACCGATTCCTCGTTCGCGCGACCGTTCAGGAAAACAAGACCGCCTACGCGGGGTATCTGTTTCTCCCCGACAAACAGGAATGGAAGCATCTCGTGACCTTCCGCACCCGCACCGGCGGCAAACCACTCCGCGGACTTTATTCGTTCGTGGAGGATTTCCGGCGCGACGGCAAAAGTGTCGGCGACATCCGGCAGGCCCGTTTCGGGAACGGCTGGGCCATAAACCTCCAGGGCGAATGGCAGCCACTGAAACAGGCGCGTTTCACCGCTTCAGGCGCCTCGTGGGAAGCGCGGGATAACATCAATGGCGGCCTCGCCGAGCGCGGATTCTTCCTCGCGACGGGTGGCGAAACCAAACGCACGCTCGACCTTTCGGCCACGGTCAAGACCGAAGCCTTCGCGAGCAAGGTGCCATCAGATTTACCATTGGGTGAATTGACCACGACGACCAGCGGAGCTCCCGAATCGGTCACCGTCTTCGAACAGGGCAAGGACGGCTGGCCCGATTACCGCATTCCCTCGATTGTGGTGACGAAGCGCGGAACGCTGCTCGCCTTCGCCGAAGCGAGGCAAACCCTGCGTGACAATGCTCAGAACGACATCGTGCTCAAGCGCAGCACGGACGGTGGCCGGACCTGGTTGCCGATTCAACTGGTGGCGGAGGATGGCGAGAACAATCTGAACAACCCAAACGCCGTCGTGGTTCGCGAAACTGGCCGCGTGCTGCTGATGTATCAACGATTCCCGAAAGGATTCCATGAGGCCGAGGTCGTGCCCGGCTACGACGACCCGCGCATCTGCCGCAGTTTCATGGTTCACAGCGACGACGACGGCTTGACCTGGTCCGCGCCCGTGGAACTGACGCGCTCGGTTAAGCGCCCGATCGACGTCACAAGCGTTGCCAGCGGTCCGGGTGTGGGCATTCAGTTGACGCGCGGTGCTCACAAGGGCCGGCTGGTGATGCCGTTCAACGAGGGACCATTTGAAAAGTGGAAAGTTTATGCCGCCTACAGCGATGACCAGGGGAAGACGTGGCGCTACGGCGACATCGCCCCCGAAGAATCCCCGGGCGCGGGCAACGAAGTCCAAATGGTGGAACTCTCCGACGGTTCGGTGTTGTTAAACTCGCGCAGCTACAAAGGCAATCGTCATCGCAAGACCGCGATCAGCCGCGACGGCGGGCAGACCTGGTCCGGTCTGGTGGACGATCCCACGCTCGTAGAACCCGAATGCCAGGGCAGCATCCTCCGTTACACTTGGGCAGATGAAGATGGGAAGAGCCGGTTGCTCTTCCTCAACCCCGCCTCAACCAAGGGCCGGAGCAACGGAGCGCTTCGCCTCAGCTACGACGAAGGCAAGACGTGGCCGGTCGAGAAAACAATTCATCCCACAGGCTTTGCCTACAGTTGCCTGGCGGTGATGGCCGACAAAAGCATTGGCTGCCTGTTCGAAGCGGACGGCTACAAGAAAATCAAGTTCGCCCGCGTCAGCCTCGACTGGTTGACCGACGGCAAGGATCGACTCACTCCCGCGCCATGACAACGGTGCCAGAACCGACGGCCATCCTGCGCGAGAACTTTTTGCGCGACGGCTATGTCGCGTTGAAGGGTTTTCTCAGCCCGGACCAAGTGGCCGAACTGCGCGGCGAACTCAGCCGCTTCATCCGCGACAAGGTTCCCGCCATGCCGCCGTCTCACGTGTTCTATGAAAACAAGGAGGACAAAAACACGCTGAAACAATTGCAACGGATGTTCGAGTTCGACGCCTATTTTCACACGATGATGTTTGGCAGCCGATTTGAAACCGCCGCAGAAGCAGTGCTGGCAGGCCCGGTAGCCGGCAAGAACCTGCAATATTTCAACAAGCCGCCGGGAGTGGGCCAACCGACGCCACCGCATCAAGACGGATATTATTTCATGCTCAAGCCGTGCGAGGCAGTCACAATGTGGCTTGCGCTCGACGACGTGGACGAGGAGACCGGCTGCGTGCGTTACGTGCGCGGCTCGCATGAGCGCGGGATGCGACCCCATGGCCGCACCGGCACCTTGGGATTCTCGCAGGGCATCACCGACTACGGCACCTCCGAGGATCGCGCCGACGAAGTGCCAATGATCGTACACCCGGGCGACCTGTTGCTCCACCACGCCATGACGAATTACCGCGCCGATGGCAATCGCTCGACAAACCGCACGCGACAGGCGATGGGATTCATTTATTACTCCGCACAGGCGAAGGAAGACACCGAAGCCCATGCCGCCTACCAGAAAAAATTGGCGGAAGAAATGGCGGCGGGGAAGATTTAGTGGCGCCGAAAAAATGAGCACGAACAAGCTGCACGGCAGTCGGATCGATTGGCGCGCGACCGCCGGCCGCTTCGCGCTCGTCGCTGGCCTTCTCCTCGGTGCCGTCCGAGCCCAGGCAGTCGACGTGTTGGCTTGGCAGAAACTTCCTGCGTTGCCGGACAACTTGGGTTTCGCCGGACCCTTCGCCGGCGTGAGTGACGACGCGCTCATCGTGGCGGGTGGCGCAAACTTTCCCGACGGCCGTCCATGGACCGGTGCGCAGAAAATCTGGCACGACCGGATCTTTGTGCTCGACCGCCCTGACGGGGAGTGGCGAATCGCGGACGCGAAATTACCCCGGCCATTGGGCTATGGCGTTTCTCTGACCACGGACAACGGAATCGCCTGCCTGGGCGGAAGCGACGCGACCAATCATTACGCAGACGCGTTTCTCCTCGTGAAAGTTGGCGACCGGATTGAACAGCGGTCGCTTCCCTCGTTGCCGAAGCCGGTGGCCAATTTCTGTGGCGCGCTGCTGGGCAATACAATTTACGTCGCCGGCGGTCTGGGTTCGCCTGCGGCGACGAACACCTTGAATATTTTTTGGGCGCTGGACTTGTCCGAGGCCAGTCCGCAGTGGCGCGAGTTGGAGCCGTGGCCCGGCCGACCGAGAATGCTGGCGGTGGCGGCGGCTCAGGCAGGATCGTTTTTTCTCATCAGCGGCACTGACTTGGTTCCCGCAGCGACTGGCGGCGTCACGCGGGAATATTTGCGCGACGCCTATTCTTTTACTCCGGGCAAGGGCTGGAAAAAACTTCCCGACCTTCCACACCCGGCGGTGGCCGCACCGACCCCGGCGTTCGCGGTTGGCCAATCTCACGTGATCGTTGTCAGTGGCGATGACGGCGCGAACGCGGCGCGCTCGATGGAGTTGAAGGATGCGCACCCGGGTTTTCCCAGCGACGTGCTGGCTTTTCACACCATCACGGACACATGGACGACCTACGGACAGTTTCCGAAAAACATCGGTGCTGATCCAGCCAATGATCCGAACGCGGGTGACTGGCCGGCCGTGACCGCGCCAACCGTCACGTGGGGAAAACGATTGCTCGTTGTCTCCGGTGAAGTGCGGCCCGGCGTTCGCACACCCAAGGTCTGGGCGGCGCAGGTCGTCACGTCGCGAACCAACTTTGGCGCGGTCAACTACGCGACGCTCATTTTCTATCTCCTGGCCATGGTGGGCATCGGCGTCGTCTGCTCCCGGAAGATCAAGGACACAAACGATTTTTTCCGGGGCGGCCAGACCATCCCCTGGTGGGCAGCGGGCATCAGCATTTTCGCGACGATGTTGAGCTCGATCACGTTCATGGCGATTCCAGCGGCGGCCTACAGTGGCGGCTGGGGATTGGCGCTGGGAAATACTTACATCCTGATGATGCCCGTGGTGGTGTTTGTGTTTCTGCCATTTTACCGGCGGTTAAATGTCACGTCGGCCTACGAGTATCTGGAAAAGCGATTCAACCTCGTCACGCGCCTGATGGCCAGCGCGCTGTTCATCCTGTTCCAGGTCGGTCGCGTTGCGCTGGTCCTCTTTTTGCCGTCGCTGGCGCTCTCGACGGTGGCGAATATCAGCATCAACACCTGCATCCTGATCATGGGCGTGCTCTGCATCGTCTATACCGTGATGGGCGGAATGGAGGCCGTGGTCTGGACCGATGTGGTCCAAACTCTGGTGCTGATGGGCGGCGCGGTTTTCAGTCTGGTGCTGATCCTTGGCCGTGTGGATGGTGGCGTCGGGGAAGTTTTCCGAACCGCATCCGCAGGTGGAAAATTTTTTGAAACGGTGGACTGGAACTGGAACCTCGTGTCCGGCACGGCCTGGACCATCATGATCGGGAGCGTCTTTCACAATCTTTTCGCCTACACCGCCAGCCAGGACGTGGTGCAGCGTTATTTCACGACCAAAGATGAGAAAACCGCCGCGCGCGCCATCTGGACCAATGCCATCTTCGCTGTGCCCGCCCAATTGTTGTTCTTCGCCATCGGCACCGCGCTCTACGCCTATTACAAACAACACCCTGCGCGACTGGACCCCGCGTTTCAGACCGATGCAATTTTCCCGCTCTTTATCGTGCGCGAAATGCCGTTGGGCGTCGCGGGACTGATCGTCGCCGCGATTTTCGCCGCGGCACAGAGCACCCTGTCGAGCAGCTTGAACAGTGTGGCTGCGGCCTACGTGACCGATTTTCATCGCCGGTTTATTCCCGGCGTCACGGAGGATAACTGCCTGCGCGCGGCGCGGCGGGTCACGGTGCTGGTCGGCGTGGTGGGCGTGGCCTGCGCGCTCTGGGTCGCGCAGGCCGACATGCGCTCGATCTTCGAAGCGTTCCTCGGCGTGATCGGCCTGTTTGGCGGCACGATCAGCGGGCTGTTCCTGCTCGGCGTTCTGACGACCCGCACGAGCGGGGCGGGCGCGGTAATCGGCGTATTGGCCAGCAGCATTACCGTGCTGGCCATTCGCAGCCATGTGCATTTTTATGCGTATGCCGCCACCGGCATCATCAGTTGCTTTGTGGTGGGTTATGTATCGTCGTTTTTGTTTCCCGGTCGGGCGAGGGATCTGTCCGGATTGACCCTGCACACCCGCGAGGCTTCCAAAGCTGCGAACGGCTGACAGAATAGACGGATCAATGAAAGTGACGAATCAGGCACAAGACAAACCGGACTACAGGGAATCTGGACTCGCCCGATTTGTGCTCGCCTTGGTTCGCCCGATTTCCACACTGGGTTCAATGGCGCTGCACTCACGACTTGTTGCCCGTGTGGCTCGTGTTTGTTTTACGACGGTGTTAATCCCGATGTTCAGCTCCGTGATCCACGCTGAAACCATTCCCAAGGATCGCCCTCGTTCTCGGCCACCCTCCGCGCTCACCGGCTGGGCGGATTGGGAGAGCGGCGAGGAATTGCTCACGCGCCTCAAAGTCCCGCCCGCTCCGGTGCGCTCGCCCGCCGAGCAAATGGCCACGTTCAAACTCGCCCCCGGTTACCGCATCGAACTCGTCGCCGCGGAACCGCTGGTGCAGAACCCAATCTTTTTCGAGTTCGATCCCGACGGACGCATCTGGGTCGTCGAGTATCAAGGCTACATGCGTGATCTTGAAGGGACGGGCGAGGGCGACGCGATCTGCCGCGTGGTCGTGCTCGAAGACACCGACGCCGATGGCCGCGCCGACAAGAGCACCGTCTTTCTCGACAAGCTGGTCATGCCGCGATCCTTCGCGTTCGTGAAGGGAGGACTTCTGCTCCATGAGCCGCCCACGCTGTGGTATTGCGAGGACACCGACGGAGATTTGCGCGCCGATCGCAAGACCAAGGTCGGCGAGATGGGAGTGGCCGGAAACCCACAACACACCGCCAACGGCCTCCGCTACGGCCTCGACAACTGGCTGCACAACGCGGATTGGCCCAAACGGCACCGCTGGCGAGACGGCCAATTGATCGAACAGGACACGATTCATCGCGGCCAGTTTGGGGTCACTTTTGACGAGGCAGGCCGCTTCTTCACCTGCTACGAGAACAAGGCACTCCATGGCGATTCCATTCCCGCCGAATATCTGCTGCGGAACCGGAATCTGTTTAAACTCTACCAGCGCGGAGGCGGTGACCGCAGCGCGTTCGGGGTCAACGTGGATCTGGCCACCCGCGCGCAGGAGATATTTCCCATCCGCGTCACGCCCGCGGTCACTCTCGGAGCGCTGGAGCTTCGGGACGACGGGCGCCTCCGCACCTACACCATTGTCAGCGGCGTTTGTTATTACGACGGACACCAATTCCCAGCCAACGCACGCGGCAATGTCTTCGTGCCTGAATCCGGCGGCCATCTGGTGGGCCGGTTGGTGCTGCCGACCGGCATCGCGCCTCAAGCAACGCGATTCTATCCGCCGGAACAGGAGTTCCTCGCCTCGACCGACGAACGCTTCCGTCCGGTCAACGCGCGAGTTGGCCCCGACGGCGCGCTTTACCTCGCCGACATGTATCACGGCATCATCGAACATGTGATTTTCATGGTCCCCTGGCTGACGAAGCAGATTCAGGAGCGGCGACTCGACCAGGGCAACGACCTCGGGCGCATCTGGCGGATCGTCTCCGAAAATCAACCGATCGATCGCCGATCGCCGAAGCTATCGAACGCCACGAGCGCCGAGTTGATAAAAACCCTCGCCCACCCGAACGGCTGGCATCGCCTGACCGCCCAACGCCTGCTCGCCGAACGGAACGACACGAATAGCGTGCCCACCTTGCGCAAATTGGCGCGGGGCAGCGCGGGTGCGAATACCACGCCTGCCGACACAAATGCTCCCGACCAGTTCCACGCCCTCTGGACCCTCGACGGACTCGAATCGCTCGACCTCGACACGACGCTTGCCGCACTCGACAGTTCTGACGAACGCGTTCGCGCCGCCGCCGTTCGCCTGTGCGAGCGCCACGCCGGGTCCGCCGCGTTGACCGCTCTCGCCAGGCGCATCTCCGATCCCAGCCAGGCCGTCCGGTTGCAACTCGCACTCACCCTCGGCGTGATTCGCGACCCGCTGGTGCCCGGGCTGCTCGCGCAGTTGCTGGCGCGCGATGACGACCCGCTGTTCCGCACCGCCGCCGTGTCGGGTCTTGCCGGACGGGAACTGGAATTCTTGCGAGAGCTGTTTGCCGCCCTCCCCGGCAACACTTCGAACCCTCAGGGCGGCTTTCAGCTACTCGCGGCCTCGGCAGGCAACGAGCATCGACGGCAACTCACTGCGTTGCTT
>Ga0163152_10009168_pt1 | contig 10378 bp, 10 predicted proteins | sample OliLakLV19MP8IB2_FD_148635 | JGI IMG/M metagenome (GOLD analysis project Ga0163152, IMG submission 148635) | Freshwater microbial mat bacterial communities from Lake Vanda, McMurdo Dry Valleys, Antarctica - Oligotrophic Lake LV.19.MP8.IB-2 | ecosystem: Environmental > Aquatic > Freshwater >...
CCCCAACCACCGACTTAGCCCCCGTGGTCAACATCCCAGCCGACCGCAACCCCGCCTTGGTCTATCTCGCCAGCCTCGCCACCGGCAGTCGGCGCACCATGCGCCAAGCCTTAGATACCATCGCCGCCATCCTGACGACAGGGGGATGCAATCATGTCACCCTCCCCTGGGGCGCGCTACGCTTTCAGCACACCCAAGCCGTACGCGCCGTATTACAGGAAAGATACGAGGCGGCGACGGCCAACAAGATGCTCTCCGCCTTGCGCCAGACACTGCGAGCGGCGTGGAATCTCGGCTATCTCACGGCGGAAGAGTATCAGCGCGCGATTAACTTCAAAGCCATTACTGGGGAGAAGCCGGAAGCGGCAGTGGGGCGGGCGTTGAAGTTTGGCGAATGGATAGGCCTGTTCGCTATGTGTGCCGCCGATGACGGCCCAGCCGGCGTGCGCGATGCAGCATTGATTGCGCTCTTTAAGATTGCGGGGCTGCGCCGCGCCGAGATGGCCACCCTGAGTCTCGAAGACTATGACCAAATGAATCACAATCTCACCATCCACGGCAAGCGCAACAAGACGCGGGTCGTGCCTATCGAGGATACTGGCGCCTTAGATGCCCTGGCCGATTGGCTTTATTTGTTATTTAACGAGGGTGGACGTGCAACGATGACCGGTCCCTTGTTCACGCGCATCAACAAAGGCGGCGCCATTACGCAGGAGGGATTGACGGATCAGGGGATATATCATATTCTCGATACTCGCCGCCAGCAGGCACGCATTGCTACCTTTACGCCCCATGATCTGCGCCGCACCTTTGCCGGTGATCTATTGGATGCTGGGGTCGATCTGTCTACCGTGCAGAAGCTGATGGGTCATGCCAATGCCAATACGACGAGCGGATATGATAGACGCGGCGAACGCGCCAAGCGCGATGCCGTCCGTAAACTGCATGTCCCCTACCAGCGGCGTTATCCTGTTTGAACAAGGAGCTAGGCGGTCGTTCAGTGGGCACTACAGGCGGTCTTTGCTTCAAAAGCTTATTTCAAAACTTAAAGCTTAGCTAACTTTTGATCCAAAAGGTATTCGCTCACCTGAAATTAGTCCCCAGGCGCTCGTCCTATCCTACCGGGATAGGCGGCTCGACTGGCCGCTTATGCACCGCTCTCGTGTAGAACGGCAAACCATTAGACATTATTCGAAATAAGCACATACCTCTGGAAGCGCATTTTGGTACTCCTCCGAAAATTCCTTATTCCGAATAATGTCTATTGCACAAACCCGCGTTTGCTCTCTAGGCTTAGTGAAACGCTCGGCTCGGCTTTTACGCGTTTCGTGCTCACCACCCGGCAGGCGGTTTTGGTGCCTGGTCTAGGGTCTGGCTGGCTGTCGGGAGACGAGGTAGAGGGTATACCCATCGGGATCTTCGACCGTCAAACAACGCCACGGTCGCCAGCCCACGTCATAGACCGGTTGCTTGAGGAGCACGCCTTTGGCCGTGAGGGACTGGGCGAGGGCGTCCGCATCCTGAACGCGGAAATACAACTCGACCCCCCGATGCCGGTAGTCAACCACGGTCTCTTGGGGGGTCCAGTGTAGATAGAGCTGGGGGCCATCAAGGTCGAGCGGCAGATAGTGGGCATCGGTGGGATCCCCAAGAGCTCGCAATAGAAATGCCGGGCCTTAGGTATATCACTTACGAAGAGGTTGATCAGGCTGAGGGAGTGGAGCATCTACCGTTTCTCCTGGTTCAGAAAATGAATCGCGCCCTCACAATCGTCCGTTCGGACCCGACCCCAGCGTAGCCGAGGATGCGCCTCATGGCCACCTTCCCTTTCTTCCTGCATTGCCAAAGTTGCTAGCAGTCTACACCGCAAGAGCAGCCTTTGTCAATCCCGGCGTGTGGCGGGTCGTGACTGCGGTGAGCCATGTTCGAACGCGCACCGTTTCTCAGGCGCATCGGGTTTTGGCCTTGGCGCGGTACTTCAAAGGAAACCGCCCCGTTTTAGGTAGCCTGTCACGGCCAGAAAATGCGCAAATTTTAGGCCAGCACCCGTGAAAATCAGAGGGCATGTCAGCCCTTTGAGCCACGCAACGAGCCACCACAAGCCTGGGAATCTCCCTTTCCTTGACGTAACAGCCCAAGCCTGATTGCCCACCGGTATGCTACAATAGAGGAAAATCGAGGGTGCTGGCTAGACAAGCACGGCCTGCGCCGACACCGCGCTCGTTCAACCAGCCCTAACCAGCGGACTCCATCATGACCGCCCTGTGGCCGACAGACGGCACGCCGAGGAGACTGCCCCATGATTCGTGAAGCCGATATGCGCACGGCCTATAATGAACTTTATCTCGCTACCAAACAGTCCGCCGATGGCCTTAGCACGGCTGGTGTCGTATGACAGGGAGACCGGACAGGTGACCTACGGGTATAATGACCATCAGACGGGCCAAAAAAGAAATGAGTGACAGGTACTCCCCGATCCACAAGCAGGGTCTGTGTGAGTGATGCTGCTGCTTTATGCTGGCAATGGATAGTGTTTCGGAGCTTATAGACACATAAAGATGCATGGTACAGCACCGGAGAGATTCCTCTCCTGGCTCCGAAAGGAGTCTTTCCGGTAAAAATAATTCGCATACCCATACAAAACAACACCTATGACTACACGAATTATTTTGCCGGCTGCTCATCTCCAGCAAACCCATCACGCACTTCTACATACCACCCTGAACCTCCGTTTGATGCTCAACTCGGTGGATAAAGCTACACACTAGTCCATAGTTCGCCGATTTCGCTTTTCTTGGTTCTATCCCCTACCCGTTTTGCAAGCGCTGAGAGCGTCGGTAGTGCGTTAATCACGAGGGTTTTTAGATGTTCACATCTATGCACAAGTGAGATTGTCTTATATTTTCGCCCTATATTCCCCGCTTGGCTTATATCCCTTTCATCACAAATGTTATAGCTATGACCGTGCTTTACTAAAGTAATTTTCATGGCCAATGATAGCTATACGGCTCTAGCGTAACTATTTACCACTGTGGCTTCGCTTACAACGTCAATTCCTCTGAAACTGGTCGAGGGCTGCCAACAACTACGAATTCTACTTTCATGTGCTTCTCAAAGATGAGCTTGAATTCACGCTCGAAATAGACGTTGTTGCGATGGTTTAGTTTATCTACAGCGTACTGAGAGCCTACCCCCAGCAATACTTTTCCGTCTTGCACGCACAAAATCTCTGCACCCTCAACGAAACTAGAGTACGTCATCGCATTACTGCTAAATGCACTTTTCAAGCCAACTAATGCACGTTGCCAAAGCTCAAAATCTTTTTGGGTGGTTCCGTACTTTTTGCTTAGGTCATTCCTCCACTGCTCATAATTTTGGGCTTCTAGTTCGGCTTTCTTTTCTTGCCTGGCTGCTTCAAGCTTGGCTTCTTCTTCCTGTCGTTGCTGCATAATTTCACGTTGCTTTTTCAATGCTTCATGGTCTTCCTGTGAGATAAAGCCATCAGGTGCAGCATAATCTTGCCCAATGGCTTTAACTAGCCATCCTTTGGGGCTTTTAATTTTCTCTGGTGCAAATTCAAGCAAAAACTTCGCATAGGCAAGTTTTTTTTGTAAATACAAGGGGTCGTTCTTTAATGCCAGTTCTTCAGCAACTTTTCGTGTGATTCCAAAATCCACAAGTAAAGCAACAACAACATTTTGTTTATCGGCATCCTCAACTTTGGGTTCGGGTATTGTTGTTGTTATTTCTTTTTTTTGTTTTGCTTTATTTTGTAAAGCTGTATCTTGTATGTCGCTTTCTGCAACTAGGCTTGTTGTTTTCTGCGACAAGCCCTTGTCGCTTTCTGCAACTACCCCCTTGTCGTTTTCTGCAACTAGGGTATTTGTATTTAGATCGGCTGTTGAATTGTTGTCCAGGTTTTGTTTTACTACTGGCTCAGGCTCAAATTTAAGTCTATAATTATTTGTTTCATGCCCTTTTTCTGCACTTTTCGTTTTTTCTACCTCAACAATATTAAGTTTAATTAAGCTTTTTAACGCTCTAATTACTGTCGATTTATTTAAACGAGTTCCATAGTCTAAAATCGTACCATCTCTTTTTTTTATGCCGTCCACCATTTGACTTAGTGATATTTGGTCAGCATCTTTCTTGAAACCAAAAGTTCGCCGTATGATATACAGCAGAACTTTCGTTTCTGGCCCAGATAGAAATGGGATGACGAAATCTAATATAAAATCGTTTACTGGGGTAAAGTTTGGCTTCTCTACACCCTCAACATTGACAAACCTGCCCTGACCCTCTTCAAAAAACTCCCCACCAATATTCAGCGCCTGCTGATCCCAAAAGCACAGGTGCTCAAAACCAAGCCGTACGCTGGGTCCCTCTTAAAATGCAAATACCGTTTGCTTCACTCGCTGCACCTCACCCTGGAGAGTACCGCCTACCGCATCATCTATCAAGTCTTTGAACGCAGTGAAACCATTGTGGTACACTTGGCGGCAACGAGAGAAACCCTTTACCGCAAGCGCAATGAGATGAAGCTCAAACAACAAAGGGAATAGACAGCATGACCGAACCTCAAGCAATCAACTGGCAGCCCATCAGCGCTTTGGCCACCGTGGCCCATGTGGTCAATGAACTATTGGCAAACAGTGAAGAACAGTACGCGACACTGGCCGCCGCTCGTAGTAAACCCCACGTCCTGGATGATGAGATTATCGATCGTATAGTCCGGCTCTATACCGAGCGACTCCAATCTCTGCGCCTGTACCGTCTGCAACTGGATCGCTGGAAGCAGGAGCAGCCGCCCGCCAACAGAGACAGGAACGCCACACCTCAACCGGCAGATCACACGCGGCAAGGAACTCAGCCAAACGATCTTGGCCTTAGCGGATTGCCCAGCATAGGCCCCTATTCCACAAAACGGATAGCTGTAATATTGTCCATTTCTCTTTGTAATTCCTTCAATAGTTTGTCACCTAACCGGTTCTCAATCCAGTCGCGAAAACCGCCTGCGGCTATGGTTGCCGTACCGTCCTCTATCGAGACAAGCCGCGTTTTGGTCAGCTTCTTGGGAAAGCGTTCATCGGGGAAGTGATCAACGATGGAAGCCCAAAGCTCCGCAAGTGGAGCGGGATCATCCATCGCCTTGTTTGTCTCATCAGTATTGCAAAATAATTCCATCTGTAACGGGGGTCGATACCGATAAAACCTGATCCGCGTGTATTTGCCGACTTTGAAAAATTCATAGCGGGCTAGATACTTGCTCTCTACCAACTTATTAGCCGCAGCAGCCAAGAGTCGCTTTATTTGTGAAGCATACTGATATTGGGCTAGGCCCAACTTGCTCGCCAGATCGAATACATCTATGGCGTAGGACACATTGGGCTTGTAGTGCGTCACTTTGTCAAGAAAGCGGTAGAGACGACGGGCAAGGGGATGATCGATGGAATAGTAAAAGTCAATATCAAGACGCCGGATATATCCCGCTTGCAGATTGCGCCAGACCCGTGAACCCCATACGATAAAGCTGGTATCCGCCTCTTTGTCTTCTTCATCCTCTGCATAATGCAAGTAATACTCATCAATGATGTGGAAACCGCGTTTCGTCGTAACGCGCCGTTGGGTTCCATCTTTTTTCTTCTCGATCCAAGCCTTATCGCTGGTGATGCTAACGCCATGCAGTTGCGCTAAGGCAGTTTCTACAGCTTTATAGTTCCGACCGTTGATCGTATGGCCTAAAACCTTCAAAATCTGGTACGGAGTGAATTCCACCCGGCGATCCGCGAAGTCGTTTTGCGCGCCAATGTAAAGGAGGGCCACAAGCACTCGTTCAGCAAATTCCGTAGGTAGCCCCACATTCGCCGCTCCGCTCACTACCCAAACCATGTTTTCCTGCTTCTTGCCATCGCTAAATGTGCCGTAATATTCAATAGTATCCCGCGTATCATTGCGTCCCAATAGGGCTATAGGCAAAACAGCAAGGTTCATTTCGTCACGGCCATCTCGGTTTGATTTATCCATAGGTCGATCCAAAAAGTTTTGGTTTTTTTATTGGTATATTAGTATTGGATACCAGAGGTTTTTTTGTTTGTCTCATCAGGGATTTTACTACAAAACCGCGCTCGTCTCATCATTAGTTAACGTAAAAACTATGTTTGTCTCATCAGTACTTGTATCAACTTTCTTGTTTGTCTCATCAGTAGCAAAAAATTAAGTTGACAGAGCAGTAAGAGCATGATAAACTTGGTTAACAAAAGAAGCAAATAACCAATTAGGAAAAAGGAGAAATTAATGCAGGTAATGCCCAATACTGTACCCATCTCGGATATTAAGAACAAGCCGACAGAGGTGTTAGAGCTTGTCGAAAAGGGGCCGGTCATCCTCACTACCCGCGGGAGCGGCGTGGCTGTTGTTGCAAGTATCAACGAATGGAACACAATGGCGCAGCGCCTGGCGCGCTTAGAGCGGCTTATGCGATTACGGGCCGCGCGCCAAAACAAAGACCTTGTGGATTACGAATATGCGAATGCAGGTTGATCGTGAGGCCATGATCTTACTCCGGGCGCTCGGTGAGGAAGGGCGCTCCGTGCGGAGACGAATTGAGCGTTTGTTGAAAGATCAATACCCGGATGATGCCAGAGAGATAGCTGATGAGCCAGGTGTCTATGAAATTTTTGAAGCCGGATACTGGATCGCCTATGAAGTGGATAAAAGCGATCCGGGGGAAACAGTCGTCATTATTTGGTCGATTGAAGCAAATTAATTAAATACAGAGGATCAAAGCGCTTGGAGACGCTCATCATGACGAATCTTTATCAACCCAACCCCGCCGATTTATTCCATTGGAAAGCTCAATGGGACACAGAGCGAGCCGTTACATGGAGCCGGCTCGTTGCCACCTTTACGCCAGAGCAAAGAGAATTGCTTGACCAATGGAATAATGCCGAGCGTCAGGCTCAACTATGTCGTGATAGGCTGAAATCTATCCAGGGCAAACGCAAGCAACCGTGGCCAGACCTGCCACCGGACTGGAGGCCACCTTGCCATTTTGATGCTAGTGATCTAAAGCAAGCTCTATAGATTTCTATTGAACATTTTGAACCTGCTGGTAGTTACACCGAAAAATCCAGCATATACCCCAAAAGTAGTCAGGTGTAAGGATGTAAATGAATTATGACCACGCCTCAATTAACCAACGTCCATTGTTACAAAAGAGTTACGCTATGTCGATCAAAGTCACGGCTTGGTATTTGGATATTTCAACACTCGACGATTACATGCTATTAGCCATGCTTAACCGAGTTCCTGCTGTCTAATCAAAGCGTACGGCAACCACATTAGCAAAAGATTATTTGCACAACTAGAAAAATTAATTCGCTATGCGAAAGAAAATATCATCCCTATCTAGCCTGCTATACAGCGGTTGTGATGAAAAGCGGAGTTTTCCATCGGCAATTACTCAAGAGAAAAACTCCGCTTTTCATACAGAGCAAAGTATAGACGAAGAAGATCCATCATGACCAATCAATGTGACAAACAACAAACCGCAGAGCTCGCCAACAAAAGCAACGATCACCAATACTTTATCTTGACCCAACATATCGTCTGGGCACTCTGTGAAGATCCATTCGAATTTACTTTGTGGTCCACCATCAAAATGATCACCCGCCAAGGCGAACCCTGCCGGCTCACCACTCCCGATCTAGCCGACCTATGCATGATGAGCATGGCAAAGTACATGAATGCCGCGCCCACCTCCTGGAAGTCGGCCTGCTTATTGGAGAGATCCGCAAAGACCCTGGTTATCCGCAACCGGTGTGGCACCTCACTATCCCTGACTTATGGGAAATAAATACACTCTGGGCTAAAGCCAATGCCAACCTAGAACAAAAATTAGTCCACAAGACGCTACAACTAGCGAAGCTTGCCCAACAACGCAAAAGCTTACAGAAAAGCAAATATTTACAATTATCTGAAGAACCTGCGGTATCCACACGAGGAAAGACCGTTCATCCAGTGAAAATAGTGCCTAAAAGCCATTCACCACATGAAAAGGGTCATTCACCACATGAAAAGGGTCCTACACCAGGTGAACGCTCACTATTATATATAGATAGTATAGATCAAGGGCTAAATTCAACCGTAGAAACCACCACCACCATACAAGATCTTGATCGCGCGTTCCATGCGCCTACTGGTGGTGGTGGTGGTGGTGGCTTGACATCCATTTCTGAAGCAACCGTCAAGGTGGCTGCAACCAACTCAAACAGCGAATCACTACCCATCCTGTTGCGGTCATTTTCGCAGGAGTATCAACTCTTAACTATGCGAAACTTTTCCAGTGAGGTTATCGACAAATTACCCCAAGCGTGGTGGGGCAAGGAGCAGTATCTCGACACCCTATCCGTCACCAGCCTCTACCGACTCTGCACTTGGCTCCATATCTGGTGCCTACTTCAGGCCACACACCATGGTGGACTCTACGATCCCACGGCCTGGGATGATTACAAAACTGTGCTAGAGCTGTATCAGCAACTCTATGCCAACATCAACAATCTCCCAGCCATCATCAAGGTGCGCGTAAAAGAAGCCGACGCCCCCATGCACGACTACGATCAGCAACAACTTGTCCAAATCCTGGCAACCCAAATGGAGGAACTAACCCATGCCACCAGATAACAGGCTTGACTACTCCCCATGCCTAAAGGCAGGGGCTTCTACAACTTCATCCGTTAACTACAGGTTTAAATGCTCTGTAGCCGATTGTGCGGCTTTCTGGACGACTTTTGGCCTGTTTACGTCTCAATGTACACAAAATGGCGTAGCCACGGCAAGAACCCCTGCTTTTTTCAGCCACGGAGCAAGATTGAGTTGAGGTGGACACATAGTTTTGCGGCGGTGAAAACCATGTGTCTTTTCCGCTTCTGCATAAAAAAAGTCTGCAGCGGGGGCTATCATGATGCAAGAATCTCAAGTGTTCATTTTCGTAAAGTAATTTCTGAAGATTATCTTACAAAAATAATGCAAGAATCTCAAGTGTTCATTTTCGTAAAGTAATTTCTGAAGATTATCTTACAAAATTTCCGTTTCTTACAAACCAATTACGGAGGAAACTATGATTATCACCATCGCATCCAACAAAGGAGGGGTGGCAAAGACAACTTCTGCCACCGCCATCGCTCACGGCCTGACCCTCCACGCCACCCAACCACGCGTGCGTATCACCGATTTTGACCGCCAGGGTCACGCCGCGCTTGCTCTCGGCATGGACCCCGAACCAGGCGTTTTTAATCACCTGGTCAGTCGTCAACCTCTGACCGACCTAATCAGATCAACTGGCCGTGACAACCTCGACATCCTGCCCGGCAACTCCTACACCGAAACGGCGCAGGATGTGCTCAGCAAAATTCATGAACTGGCTGACGTACCAAAACTAATCGGTCAAATTGCCAACACTACCGACATTTTAGTGATCGACACGCGTTCCAGTGGCTTCCTCCAAGAGCAAGCCATTCGCGTCGCCAATATCATCATCAGCCCCACCCGCCCAGAGCACTTAGGGATTGACGGCCTCCACCAAACTGTCTGCACGATCCAGCAACTAAACCCAGCCGCACGTCTCTGTATTCTTCCCTGCTGTTACGATGGTCGCCTTACCGAGCATGTTGCCCAATGGAACATTCTCAAGAGCACCTACCCCACCCAAAGTTTCAACTGTGTACCTCAACGCATTGCCGTGGCCGAAGCCTCCGCCGAGGGCAAAACCATCTGGGAAAGCAAAGCCCGCGGCATCGAAGACGTTCAAGCCGCCTACCGCTATCTCATCAACTGGATCCTAGAGAAATAATCGTCACGACTAAGGACTAAATCATGGCCGTCAAAAATCGCCAACCCGCTCGCTCCTATACCGATTACGCCCTTGCCAGCAAGCCTGTCGAAGACCTGATCCACGGTGAACCAACCTTAAACTATGACTATTCCCAGGTCGCCGAAGAGCACCGCAACGATGTCATGGCCCGCGCCAAAACTATTAAACGCAACGAACGCAAAACCGTGGAAACCATCATTGCCATTGGTCATGATCTAACCATCGTGCGCGACAAATTACCCTACGGCACCTTCGTCAATTGGGTCGAAATCGAGTTCGGTTGGCAAAAAACTGTCGCCTACAACATGATCAATCTCTATCAAAGATTTCCGCCTGGCGGAAAACTAACGGCATTATCTATCAGCGCACTCTATCAACTTTCCGCCCCATCCACCCCCCATAGCGCACTAGTTGAAGCAGAAACACGGCAAGCAGACGGCGAGGCGATCACCAAGGCCAAAGCCACCGAAATCGCCACCCGTCACCGTGTCGGCAAGGTCAAGGCGC
>Ga0163152_10009170_pt1 | contig 10378 bp, 6 predicted proteins | sample OliLakLV19MP8IB2_FD_148635 | JGI IMG/M metagenome (GOLD analysis project Ga0163152, IMG submission 148635) | Freshwater microbial mat bacterial communities from Lake Vanda, McMurdo Dry Valleys, Antarctica - Oligotrophic Lake LV.19.MP8.IB-2 | ecosystem: Environmental > Aquatic > Freshwater > Lake...
GCGGCGGGTGCGGGCGCACCGAATCCGCCGCCGCGCCCGCGCCCGGCGGTGCGTGGGGCGCGCCCGTTCGACCTCCGGTGTCGCCGCCCGTAGCGCCCGCCGGCAACGCGCCGTGGCAGAAGAGCGCCGCGATTCCGCTTGGGGGCGGTGCGCCGACCGTGGCCGCCAATCCGAACGCGCCGATCCCGATGCCGCCCGGTCCGGGTCCCGCGCCAGTCGCCGCCCCGTCTTTTCCGCCGCCAGCACCGACACCCGCGTGGGCCGCGCCGCCTCCGCCTCCCGCGGCAGGATGGGGGGCGCCCGTGGCCGCGCCCGTCGCCCCGAGCATGCCTCCGCCGCCCGTTGCTCCGTCGATGCCGTGGGCCCAGCCCGCGGGCGCCAATCCCGTCGCCGCGCCGGCTTCCGCGCCGAACGCCGGTCCGAACGCGGCGCGTCCGACCGGACCTGCCGTGTGGAACGTGCCTTCCGCGCCGACACCGACCGCGCCGCCGGCCACGCCTCCCGTCGCCACGCCGCCGCCCCCTGCGAACCCGTTCGGAAACGGCGCCTTCGCATCGCCCGCCGCCAATCCGTTCTCGGCGCCGGCGACGGTGTCGGCTCCGCCGCCGCTTTCGCCAGCCCCGCCGCCAGACGAGTTCCTCGAGGTCGCGCCCGACGCGATCGGGTCGCTCGAGGCGAAGGGCAGAGAGAAAGAGAAGCCGCCCGCGCCTCCCAAGCGCACGGGCACGAGCCGCCGTCCCCTCGCGATCGTCGGCGGGTTGCTCGCGCTCGTCGGCACCGCCGGCGCGCTCGTCTTCACGGGCATCATCCCGCCGGAGACGGTCGGACTCGGCGGACTTTTCCCCGCGTCGACCCCGACGGCGATCGCGGAGGTCACGCCGACTCCCGAGGCGACGCCGACACAGGACGTCACGGCGACCCCCGCTCCGACAGAGACTGCCGTCGCCGTTGCGAGCGCGACCCCCGCGTCCACCGCCGCGCCGACCGCGACCGCCACGGCTGTCGTCGTCGCGACGCCGGCTCCGACCGCGACGCCGACCGCCGTGGCGATCGCGACGAAGGCCGCGACGCCGGTCCCGACCGCGATGAAGGCCCCCGAAGATCCCGAAGCAAAGAAGAAGAAGGCGGCGGCTTCCGTGAAGGTCGGCAACGACGCGCTGAATGCGGGCGACGGGCCGAAGGCGATCCGCAATTTCGGCGTCGCGATCGCGAACGATCCCACGAACGCCGATGCGCACCTCGGGCTCGGAACCGCGTACATGATCACGGGCGAGAACGCGAAGGCGAAGAAGTCGCTGCAGAAGTTCCTGCAGCTCGCGCCCGATCACCAGTACGCGTCGCAGACGCGCCAGATTCTCGGAACGCTCTGAGTGCCGCTACTGTTAGATTCCGGCAAGTCGCGGAAAACGAGGTTCATCATGGTGGGTTCTCGACAGGTTTGGCTGGCCCTGGGAGTGGGCGTTCTCTTCCTCGCGGTGAGCGCACGCGCGGCCGGTCCGACCGAGCCCGACGGCAGCGCCACCCTCTCGCAGGGTGAGTGGGCGAAGTTGCTCGTCGGCCGCCTCGGCGTCTCCGCGGCGCTGAAGGAAAATGCGCCGGCCGACGACGCCGCGAGTCTCCTCGGAGCGCGCGGGTTCTCCGTCACGCGCGAGTCGAAATCGGCGAAGAGCATGACGGCCGACGGCACACAGAAGACGTGGCGCTACGACGTGGACCTCCCGCGCACGGCGACCTGGCTCGTGACGCTCGGCATCGCGCAGCCCGCGTTCGTGAGCGTCGACAAATCCCCCAGCAAGCTGCTCGCCGCCGGCGGCGTCGACGGCGCGTCGGACGCCGGCCTCTTCCCGCTTGCGGCCGGCACGCACACGATCACCGTCACGTCGAACCTCCCCGCGGCGCCGAACCTCGGCCTCGTTGCCGGTTGCCACCCCGTGCTGCCCGCGGGCGGCTGGCAGACCTCCGCCAAGCTCAACTACGGCAACCTCGGCCGCACGCTCGTGCAGGCCCTCCGCCAGAACGGCCGCCTCCCCGCGTCGGACGGGCTCGCGGCGATTCCCGTGACGAGCTCCAAGGTCGCGATCGACGTGCCCGCCGAAGGGACGTATTCGGTGCTGCTTTCGGGGGCCGCCTTGTCGAAGGCGACCTACCGCATCGGCGGCTGCGAGGAGACGACACCGGGCGCGCCGACCGCCGACGGCTGGCGCGAAGGCACCACGGTGCTCCTCGCCGCCGGCGCAACCACGCTCGAGCTCGCGGGCGTCGATGCGAAGAAGACCGACGGCCGCGTGCGCCTCGTTCGCCGCTCGTCCGCGGATGCGGAGTACCTTGCGGTGCTGCAGTCGATGGGCGTCAAGCTCACGACCGACGGCAAGACGACCGGCGCGCTCGAGCTCGAGACGCGGACCGGCCTTGCCCGTCGAGCGAACGGTGACGCGAAGGCGGGTCTGGCCGCCCTCGCCGGCCGCACGGTCACGCGCGCCGAGGGGCTGCGCATCCTGAACAGTGCCGAGGTCGTGAAGGGATTCTCGGGCGGCTTCAAGAACGAGAAGGCGGGGCCGAAACCGAAGAAGGACGGCGACGACGACGAAGCCGGCGGGACGCTCGACGATCCCGTCACCGGCACGCTGCAGCAGGCGCAGGATGCCGATCCGTGATGTGGCAATGACTGGAGAATCGACCGTGATCGTTCGTTGGATGGGTTTTGCGGCGGCTGTCGCCGCGCTCGCTGGCTGCGCTTCCGTGCACTCGTCGGAGTACCGCGCGTCCGGTGAGGGGCTCGCGTCCGTGAAGAGCACCGCCGTGTTGCCGCTGGAGAACCTGACCGCGATGCCCGACGCCGGCCGCGTGTGCGCGGACGTGTTGTCGACGGAGCTTGCGGCTCGGAACCTCTCGGTCGTCGACCGTGGAAAGTCCGAGTCGTCGCTCTCGTCGGTGGATCTGGTTCCCGGCGCGACCGTCGATCGGCTGACGGCGATGCGGCTCGGCGAGATCCTCGGCGTGGACACGGTCCTCTACGGCTCCGTCTCGGAGGCCCGTGACGCGAGCCCCGGCACCGGCACGACCAAAGCGACGGTCGGCCTCTCGCTGCGTCTCGTCGACGTGAAGACCGGCGCGCACCTCCTCGCAGGTTCCTACACGGCGAGTTCCGGCAACGACTCGATCACCGCTGCGGCTCGTGCGGCCGCGGCCGAAGTCTCGAAGGCGGTGGGCAAGTGATCCGCGTCCGCGTCCCCCGCGCCGCCCTCGCCCTTCCGCTGGTCGCGATGATCGCGTGCGCGCCGAAGGCCAAGACCACGTTCCAGTCGAAGCCCGAGGTGCTCGACAAGATCACGTGTGTCGCCGTGCTCCCCTTCGAAACGCTCGGCGACGACACGCCGGGTGCCGGGGACGCGTTCGCCGATCTGCTCGCGACGGAGATGATGCGCAGCGGACGTTTCCAGGTGATGGACCGCGCGGAGAGCGGCCGCATCCTTGCCGCCCGCGGCATTTACCTCGGCCCCACCGTGGATGCGGCGACCGCGCGTGCGCTCGGCGACGTGCTCGGCGTGCAGGCCGTCCTCGTCGGCTCCGTGAGCGAATACGGCTACAAGGTCTCGGGGTACGACGATCGCCCTCCGAAGCCTCTCGTCAGTCTCACGACGCGCCTTCTCGACGTGAAGTCGGGCGATCCGCTATGGGGAACGAGCTTCGCGGGCAGCCCGACCACGTTCTTCGGCAATCCCACGCCGCCGATGTCGGTCGCCGCTCAGCGCGTCGCGCTCGACGTTTCGCAATCGCTCACCGGAGCTTCCGGCGTCGTCCGCGAGCTTCCGGGCAAGCCGTGCTGGGACGCGAAGGCGCAGAGCGTCCTCGCGACGCTCGCTCCCGGAGGGCCGGGCCGCCTCGGGGCGCCGACGCCGGCTCCCACGGCTGCGCCCACGGCCGTCGCCATCGGAACATCGCAGCCGATCTCCACGCCGGCGTTCATCGCCGCCGAGCCGGTGCAGAAGAAGAAGCTCACGCCCGCGCAGACCGCGCTCAAGACGAAGATGGCGCCCTCCGGGCAGTTCATCCTCGAGGGCGTCGCGTTCTCGACGCCGACGGGCGTCGCCCTCACGCCGGTCGCAAGCGCCCCGCTCTCCGATCTCGCGGCGATCCTCCTCAATCACCCCGAGGCGAAGCTCCGTCTCGAAGGCCACGTCGATCCCACCGATGCCGGTCCCGTTCCGCTATCGCAGAAGCGCGCGGAGGCCGTCGTCGCGAAGCTGCAGTCGCTCGGCGTCGCCGCCGGACAGGTGGAGCCGAAGGGCATGGGCGGGTCGAAGTCGCTCTTCCCCTCGTTCGTCGAGGCGATGAAGGCGAAGAACCGCCGCATCGAGATCGCCGTAGTTTCCCCACCCGTCGACGACGACGTTCCCGCGGTGTCGCCGGTCGCGACGCCCGGCGCGACGCCGGCCGCAACTCCCGCCGTGGTCGCCACGAACGCTCGTGTGAAGGTGCTGGCATCGAAGGGCAAAAGCGCGCAGGCCGTGAAGCTCGCCAACGAGTTGAAGCTCGGGGGCACGAAGGTCACGACGATCGCGAACGTTCCGGAAGCGCGGACCGCGACCCTCATCTACTTCACGGCGCCCTTCGAGAAGGAAGCGCAGAAGCTCTCGAAGCTGATCCCCGTTCCGGGCGGCGCGAAGATGACGGCGTACAAGACGCTCGGCGCCGGCGTGGACATCGTGATCGTGGTGGGGTCGGACCTGAAATGACGCGCGTCGCTTCCCTCTTTGCGGTCCTCTCTCTCGTTCCGGCCGTCGCCGGTGCGGAAGCGTCGATCTCCGGCACTGCCGCCGGCGGCGTGGAGCACTCGAGCAACGTGTACGCCGTGCCCGAGGACGCGCCCGGCGGCGAGACCGCCGACCAGATCCTTTTCGTGAAGCCGAGCCTCAAAGCGGCGCTCGCCACGCGAGGCATCGATCTCTCCGCGACCTACGCGCTCGACTACTACCACTACTCCGAGGAGACGGACCTCTCGCGTGCGCTCCACCGTCTCGACGCGCGGGGCGCGCTCGTGTGGTGGGAGAACGTCGACCTCGCCCTGCACGGCCGCCTCGATCCGCGCGTCGTGAGCTACACCGAGCCGCTCGACGACCCGACGAACCAGGTGCAGCAGGCTGCCGCCGGCGGCAACCTGACGCTCCGCCGCGAGTTCGGCCAGTCCATGCGCGGCTCCATCGGCTATCTCGGCGAGCAGGTCACCTGGCTCGAAGCGCATGAGGACGACGAAGATCGCCTCCCGCCCGACTACCTCACGCATGGCCCCGAACTGATGATCGAACGCGACATCGGCCGGCGCCTCGTGCTCGGCGTCGAGTATCGCTTCCGCGTGCAGGACTACGACGAGACCGCGGACAACGCCCCGCCGACGGGCGACCACTCCTCGCACACGGCGACCGGCCGCCTCGGTCTCGACGCGACCGAGTGGCTCTCGGTGTCGATGGCGTACGGCTTCGCGCAGGTCGAATACACGACGGGCGATCCCGACAACCGCTCCGCGACGCGCGGGCTGGCGGACGTGCGCGCGACGGCCGGCGGCGAGGTCGCGCGTCTCTCCGTGAGCGCACGGCAGAACGCGACGCAGGACATCCTCGGCAACCCCGCCGTCACGCGCGCCGCCAAGCTCGGCGCCGACTACACGCCGTACGCGCCGTGGGGACTCGGCGTCGCCGGGACCTACGGCCAGATCGAATACGACGACTCCGTCACGCAGGTCATCGGCCCCGCCAACCAGACGTTCGTCCTCGGCGAAGCGAGCGTCTTCTACCGGATCTCGGTCGGCGAGCTTTCCCTCGCGGGAAGCCACCACGAGTCCCTCCCCGAGGGATCGGACCCCAAAGTGTCCGTGAACCGCGCATCCGTCCGCCTCGGAGGGCGCTTCTAAGGGTCATGGCTCGCCGCCTCCTGCTGCTGGCGCTCGCCCTGTCCCTCGTGGCCGCGGACAAGAAGCCGGCGGCGCCGCAGCCGAAGGGCTACCGGGTCGGACCGGGCGACGTGCTCGACGTCGAGGTCAGCCAGGGGCCGAAGCTCTCGGGCACGTTCACCGTGTCGGAGGCCGGGACCGTCGAGCTCGAGCTGCTCGGCGCCGTCGAGGTCACGGGGAAAACTCCCGAGGAGATCGACGAGCTTCTGACCGGGAAGCTCAAGGTCTACTTCAAGGCGCCGACGGTGCGGCTGAAGGTCGCCGAGTTCCACAGCCAGAAGGCCTACGTGCTCGGCGCCGTCGCGAAGCCGGGCGCGTTCGTGCTCGAAGGCGAGACCACCCTGCTGGACGTGGTGCTCGAGGCCGGAGGGACGACGCAGCAGTCTCTGGGACGGCTCGTACTCATCCGCGCCGACGGGCCAGACGGCAAAGGCGGCACGGCGATGTCCGTGGAGCTCGACAAGCTGCTCGCGGGCGGCGTCGCGGGTCCCGGCAACTTGGCCATCGCGAACGGCGACGTGGTCTTCGTTCCGCAGACGGACCTCGGACTTGCGGGCGCCGGTGGCGTGGTCGACCCGTCGGGGGGCGCCTCGGTCACCGTGGTCGGCGAAGTCTCGAAGCCCGGCGTGTTCCGGCTGGAGCCGGGCGCGACCGCCCTCGCCGCGGTGCTCGCCGCCGGCGGCGTGACGAAATACGCCGCCGCGAACCGCGCGAAAGTCATCCGCGCGAAGGCGAACGGCCGAGAAGTGTTCTCGCTGGAGCTCGGCGACATCCTCAAGCACGGCGAGAAGTCGAAGGACATCGCGCTCGAGCCCGGCGACATGGTCATCGTTCCGGCGAGGCTGTTCTGAGCGAGCCTGCGGCGACGAGCCTGGCGTCTCCGCTCGCAAGCGGCGCGATGGACGTCCTCGGCGTCGTGCGCAAGCACCGCCGCGCGATCGCCGTCGCCGGACTCATCGGCATCGTCTCGGCGGCGTTGTGGACGTTCACGCGCACGCCGCTCTACGAAGCGACGACACAGATCGAGGTGACCGGGATCCCTCAGGAAGCGATCTCGACGGAAGCGCTCTTCGGTCCGCGCGACGAGAAGAGCGAGTTCGCGACCCACAAGTTCCACCTCACGAGCGAGCGCATCCTCGACGCGGCGGCGATCTCGATCGCGCTGCCCGACCGCATCGGCTCCGCGGCCGGCGGCTGGTGGATCGCCAAACACCTGAGCGTCGAGCGCGTGCCCGATACGCGCATCTTCCGGATCACCGCGCGGGCGCCGGAGGCCCCGCTGGCGGCCGACATCGCGAACGCGGTCGCCGCCGTTTACGAGAAGGACGACATCGGACGCCGGACGACCGACGCGAAGAAGAAGCTCGCGTGGCTCGACGAGCAGATGAAAGACGTGAAGAAACAAGTCGAGGACTCCGAGCTCGCGCTGATCCAGTATATGGAGACGGCGAACATGGACCTCGTCGAGGTCGCAGCCGGCTCGGACGCGGCGGGCGGTTCGTCGGCGGATCTCGCGCCGAGCGGCTCGCCGGTGCTCCGCGATCTCGAGGGGGAGCTCGGCAAGAAATCGATGCAGCTCGATCGCGAGCGCATGGACAAGACCGACGCGAATCCGGACGTGAAGCGGCTGCGCGAGGAGATGGCGATCCTCGACAAGCGCATCGCGGCCGAGCGCAAGCGCGTCACCGAGGAGAACAAGAAACGTATCCGCTACGGCATGCTGCGCCGCGACGCCGAGCTCAACCGGCAGCTCTTCCACGTGTTGATGAAAGAGCTGAAGGAAGTGAACCTCGTCGGCGACGACGACGGCAGCCGCATCGGCGTGCTCCGTAGCGCCGTCGCGAGCAGCCGCACGGTGTATCCGCGGCCACTGCAGCACCTCGCGCTCGGGCTGGCGGCGGGACTCCTGTTCGGCATCGGCCTCGCGTTTTTGCAGGAGACGCTCGATCGCACGCTGAAGAGCCGTGAGGAGATCGAGCGCGTGCTCGGGATGCCGGTGCTCGGCGTGGTACACCGCGTCGGCGCGAAGGGCTCGAAGGCGTTCATCCCGAAAACCGGACCCGACGAGCGCTTCGTGCTGCTTCTGGAAGCCGGCGGCCCGTGGGCTCCAGAGCTCGAGGACTTCCGCACGCTGCGCACGAATCTGCGTTTCGCGCGGACCGACGGCGAGAACCGCACCCTGCTCGTCACAAGCACCGCACCCGAAGAAGGCAAGACGACGATCGCGACGAACCTCGCCGTGGTCATGGCGCAGGCGGGAGAGCGCGTGTTGCTCGTCGACGCGGACTTGCGGCGGCCGGCCGTGCACCTGGCGCTCGGCATCGACAACACGCGTGGGCTCACGAACCTCCTCGTCGAAGCGGGGACGCCCGCCGAGGCGATTCGCCCGACGGCGGCACCCACACTCTTCGTGCTCTCGGCTGGCGCGTTCGCGCCGAACCCGCCGGACCTCCTCGAATCGGCGCGGATGCGCGAGCTGCTCGCGACGTGGCGCACGCGTTTCGATCGCGTGGTGATCGACTCGCCGCCGCAGACGTCCGTCGTCGATCCGTCGATCCTCGCGCCGCTCGTGGACGGCGTGCTGCTCGTCGTGTCGGCGGGACGCGTCGACGCGGAGCGCGCACGGCTCGCGAAGCGCCAGCTTGCGGGCGCCGGCGCGCGATTTTTCGGCTGCGTCGTGAACCACATCCTGCGCGGAGCCGATGGCGAAGCGTACGGCGGCTACGGGTACGGCTACGGGTACGGCGCCGAGCGTGCGGCCGCGAACGGCAACGGGAACGGCAATGGCAACGGAAACGGCGACCACGCGCAGGGCGCCGGCGCCGGGTCCGGTGGCTCCGGATCTTCGGCCACCCGCCCTCCGTCTTGACCGAGTGAGAGGGATCAGCGCATGTTCTCGCGGCGGCAGGCTCGCTTCGCTCGGTTGCCGCCGCTCGCGCTGATCGAGAAAGCGCCGGCCTTCGCGCCTGCGGCGATCGTCGCGGTGTTGCTCGCGAGCGGAGGCGGCGTTCTCGCGGGACACACGGCGGCGGGACTCGTGCTCGCGTGTGGGCTGTGCGTGCCGGCGCTCGCGGCGATCACGGCGGGCCGCGCTCGAGCGCCGTCGCTCGGCGCAGCCGAGCTCGCGGGTCCCGTGTTCCTCGCGGTGTACGCGGCGACGGGGATCGCGGGCGTCTATCCGGGAGTGGCCGTGCCGGCGCTGCTTCACGCGGGCCTCGCGTGGGCCGTGTTTCGCGCGGCGGCGCACGCCAGCCGCGAGCCCGAGGGCGCGCGGCGCCAGGCGATGGCGGTCGTCGGCGTCGCGGCGATCGCGGCGGGCGTCGCGATCACGGCGAGCCTGATGGCGGGCGGGCCCGCTCGGTTTCCGGCGGCGGCGCCCTTCGTCGCGCGTGGACATCTCGCCGCGTTCCTCGCGGCGGCGCTTCCGCTGTGCGTCGCGCTCTCGGCCGACGGCGGCGCGGTCGATGGCCGTGTGTCGTCACGCGATGGACGCGCTCGGCTGATCCCGATGGCGCTGTCCCCCGCGACGGGGCTGCTCGTCGCACGCGGCGCGCTGGCGCTCGTGATCATGGCGATCGCGTTCTCCGTTTCGCGCGGCGGTATCGCCACGGCGGGCGCGGTGCTCCTCGCATCGATCGCGGCGCTCTTGCGGATTCCGGTCAAACGGACGAACCTTCTCGAGCGCGCGGGTGCGGTGGCCGCGATCGTCGTGCTGCCGCTGACGGCGGTGTGGATCGCGACGGGCCCGCTCGCGGCGCGGCTCTCGGCGGGCGCGCTCAAGACGAGTGCCGTCGAGCGCGCCGACATCCTGCGCGCGTCGTGGAGCGCGTTCCTCGAGGCGCCGATCGCGGGACACGGCGCGGGCGGCTTCGCCGGTGCCTTTCGCGCGCTGCGCCCGCCGAGCGTCCCGTACTTCGTCGAACACGCGCACGCGGACGTGCTCGAGCTCGCGGTCGAATCGGGTGTGCTGGGTCTCGGCGCGGCCGCGCTCGCCGCGGGGCTGATCGCGCGCGCGCTGTTCGCGGGGCGCGCGTCGCCGCTTGGGCGGCTCGTCGCGGCGGGTTTGCTTGGCGTCGCCGCGCTCTTCGTTGCCGGACTGACGGATTTTCCGCTGCGCCTCGGCGCGATCGCCGCGCTGGGCGGCTGGCTCCTCGGCATCGCCGCGGGCGCCGCGGGCGCGCGGAGCGCGGGACGCCGTGCACACGGGCCGGACCCCGGCGATCCCCCCGCGCCGCTCGCGCAGCGGATCGGCGCCGGTGCGTTCGCGATCGCGATGATCGCGGGCGCCGCCGTCGGGATCGCGCAGGGGTCGGCCGCGTCGCTCTCGCGCGGTGACGAAGCGTCACGCCTTCGCGCGACGCGCCTCGCGCCGTGGAATGCCGGTGTGTGGCGCGAGGCGGCCCACATCGCGCTCGCGCCACACACCGGCAT
>Ga0163152_10009172_pt1 | contig 10376 bp, 7 predicted proteins | sample OliLakLV19MP8IB2_FD_148635 | JGI IMG/M metagenome (GOLD analysis project Ga0163152, IMG submission 148635) | Freshwater microbial mat bacterial communities from Lake Vanda, McMurdo Dry Valleys, Antarctica - Oligotrophic Lake LV.19.MP8.IB-2 | ecosystem: Environmental > Aquatic > Freshwater > Lake...
CACCCACACACAGTGGAAGACGGGCGCGGCCGCCTGGCTCGGCTGGCTGTTCGACGGGCTCGACATGCACCTCTACACGCTCGTCGCCACGCCGTTCGTCGCCGAGCTGTTGGCGGTCGATCGCAAAGATCCCGCGGTCGGTCAGCACGCATCCTGGATTCAGGCGGCGTTTCTCGTCGGCTGGGCGCTCGGCGGTGGATTCTTCGGCCGCTTGGGCGATCGCCTGGGGCGCAGCCGGGCCCTGGTGCTCACGATCCTCACCTACGCGATGTTCACGGGCCTGTCGTTCTTCGCGCAAACCTGGTGGCACCTGCTGATCTTCAGATTCCTCGCGGCACTGGGCATCGGCGGCGAATGGGCGGTCGGCGCGGCGCTGTTGTCCGAAACCTGGCCGCGCAATTGGCGACCCTGGTTGGCGGCCGTGCTCCAGTCGGCGGTCAACTTGGGCGTGATGCTCGCGAGTTTTTCCGTCTTCGTGCTGGCCGGCTTTCCGCCGCGCACCGTCTTCTTGATCGGCGTGGCGCCGGCGCTCTTGGTGCTGTGGATTCGCCGGCACGTCCCCGAGACCGAGGGCTGGCACGCCGCCAAAGCCCAGTCGCGCGACAACGAACCCGGCATCCTCGATCTGTTCCGCGGCAGTGTGCGCCGCATCACCTGGCTCACGCTGTTGGTCTGCGCCTTCTCGCTCTCGGGGCATTGGGCCTTCATGTTCTGGTGCTCGCAGCACCTGCGTAATCTGCCCGATCTGGCCGCCTGGTCCGACGCCCAGCGCAGCCAGTTCGTCAGCGAGGCCATGACGCTGGTGATGGTCGCGTCGATCGTTGGCAACTTCCTGGCCGCCGCGGTCGCGCGCTGGCTCGGCTATCGGCTCTCGATCGTGCTCTTGTGTGTCTGCTACTTCCTCTCGCTGCTGGTCACCTTTGGCGTGCCGCGCGATCACACCAGCACGCTCTACTGGCTGGCGGCGGTCGGCGCGTGCTCCGGAGTCTTCGCACTGTTCACAATGTATCTGCCGCCGCTGTTTCCCACGTTGCTGCGCACCACCGGCGCGGGCTTCTGCTACAACATTGGCCGCCTGGCCGCCGCCGCGGGCACCGTAATGTTCGGGCTGTTCTCCCAAGTGGGCGATTACCGGCAGGCGCTGATGTACGCTGGGTTTCTGTTCCTTCCCGCGGCGGTCCTCGGCCTGTTCCTGCCCGAGCGCGAACATGTTGAATCCGGCGTGATCGTCGCCGACTGACCAGCGCAATCCACAGCCGAGGTCACGTATCATGCTCCTCGACGACAAAGTGGTAATCGTGACCGGCGCTGGCGGCGGCCTGGGGCAAGGCATCGCCGAAGTCTGCCATCGCGAAGGCGCGCGCGTCGTCGTGGCCGATATCCGCGGCGCGGCCGCACTGGCCGTTGCCAAATCGCTGGGAGCCCGCGCAATGGGAATCGCCTGCGACGTGCGCAGCGACGACGAGCTCGCCGCGCTCGTGGCCGACACGGTCGCGCACTTCGGCCGACTCGATGGCCTGGTGAACAACGCCGGCGTCAACTGCGTCAAACCAGCGCTCGAAACCACGGCCAGCGACTGGCAGCAAGTGTTGTCGGTCGATCTGCGGGCGTCGTTCGTCCTCTCGCAGTTGGCTTGCCGTCAGATGCTGGCCCAACAACCCGCCGGCGGCAGCATCGTGAACATCGCCACGGTACACACGCATGGCGCGCTGCCGGCGTCGGTCGCGTACGATGCCGCCAAGTGGGGCATGATCGGCATGACCAAAAGCATGGCGATCGAGCTCGCACCGCGGGGGATCCGCATCAACGCCGTCTCGCCCGGCCTGGTGGCCACGCAAATCTGGGAAGACGTGAAAGCGGCCGCCCCCGACCCGCGCCAGTGCGAGGACTACTTCTACTCGAACATTCCGATCGGCCGAGCGATCGAGCCGGTCGAGATCGGCGAGGTGGTTGCCTTTCTGCTGAGCGATCGCAGCCGCGCGCTGGTCGGCTCGAATGTCTTCGCCGACGGCGGTATGTCGAGCCAGCTTTTGAGCCAGGCCCCTTTCGAGTTCAAGCCGATCGGCGGGGATTGATGCGGCCAACGAGCGCGCCCAAACCGATGCCTTCGTGTGGACGCCGCGCGCCTTGGCTGGTCGCCACCTTGTTGCTTTGCGGCCTGACAAACGAACTGGTCCACGCCGAGGACGCTCCCTTCGGTCTCGACAAGCGCGTGCCGTGGATCGCGTCGCGCTTGATCGGCTCGCCTGAGCCGCCGCTGGAGTTCACCGTCGAGCGCGTCTATCAAAACCTGGCGCTCGCGTCGCCGATCTACGCCGTCGAAGAGCCCGGCAGCGATCATCAGCTCGTCGTACTGGCATCGACCGATGGCAAGCAGGGCTCGCGCATCGTGCGCGTGTCAAACGAATTCAACACTGACAAGTTCGATACCTACTTCGAGCTGCCGGGCCGGCTCCTCTACTCACTGGCGTTCCATCCCGACTTCGCCCGCAACGGCTTCGTCTATCTGTTCAGCAACGGACCGACCGGCGATCAGCAGCGCACCAATCGCGTCGCGCGCTACACGGTCGCTCCCGACACGCACCACATCCCCCTCGGCAGCGAGCAGACCGTCATTGAATGGCGCTCGATGGGGCACGACGGTGGCGATCTCGTCTTTGGTCTCGACGGCATGCTCTACATCACGACCGGCGATGGCACCGGCGACTCCGACACCTGGGACTCGGGCCAAACCATCGACGACTTGTTGGGCAGCGTGCTGCGGATCGACGTCGATCACGCCGGCGACAGGGCGCCGTACTCCGTGCCGGCCGACAATCCCTTCGTCAACACCCCGGGCGCGCGCGGCGAGATCTGGGCCTACGGACTGCGAAACCCCTGGCGGATGTGCGTCGACCGGCAGACCGGCCACCTCTGGGTCGGCAACAACGGGCAAGACCTCTGGGAGACAGCCCATCTGGTGCATCGCGGCGATAACTTCGGCTGGAGCGTTTATGAGGGCAACCATCCGTTCTATCTCGGTCGCCGTCGCGGGCCGACGCCCCTGGTACCCCCCACCATCGAGCACCATCACGCCGAGTTTCGCTCGCTCACCGGGGGCGACGTCTACTATGGCCAGCAATTCCCCGATCTGGCCGGCGCGTACCTTTACGGCGACTACGCCAGCGGTCGCATCTGGGCAGTGAAGCACGACGGCCAGCGCGCCCTCTGGCATCGCGAATTGGCCGACACCCAACTGGCGATCGCCGCCTTTCGCACCACGCGCTCGGGCGAGCTGCTCGTGGTCGATCACACGGGCGGCGCCCTCTATCGCCTGGTGCGAAATCAAACCATCGCGCCGCCAACTCCCTTCCCGCAGCGACTGAGCGAGACCGGTTTATTCGCTTCGACCGCCGAGCATCGCGCCGCTGATGGGGTGATTCCCTACTCGATCAACGCGCCCGCCTGGCACGATGGCGCCGCGGCCGAGCGCTACCTGGCCGTGCCCGGCCTGGCGCAGATCGGCTACACGTCGGGGCCGAGCTGGACTTTTCCCGATGGCACGGCGCTCGTGCAAACGCTCTCGCTCGAGCAGCAAACTCCAGACGGCACCGCGGAGCCGCATACCGCGGACCAAACGACTGCGGCCGGAACCACAGCGGCCGAATCAGCAGTACCGCGCCGCATCGAAACCCGCGTGCTGCTGCGGCAACAAGGCGAATGGGCCGGCTATAGCTATCGTTGGAACGAAGAACAAACCGACGCGCTGCTTGTGCCGCGCGATGGCGCCGACGCGACGCTACCGACCGCCGATCCAACCCAGCAGCACACGTGGCGCTTTTCCAGCCGATCCGAATGCCTGGCGTGCCACAGCCGCGCCGCCAATTTCGTGCTCGGGCTCACCGAAGCCCAAATGAACCGCGACCACGTTTATTCCGCCGGCGCCGACAACCAATTGCGCTCGCTCGACCACATCGGGCTGTTCAGTGGCCCGCTCCCCAAACCGCCGGCCGAGCTCACTCGCCTGACCGACCCGCACGACGAGTCGCAAGACGGTTCACAAAATATCGAGGCTCGCGCCCGCGCTTATCTGCACGTTAATTGCTCGGTCTGCCACGTGGCCGCCGGCGGGGGGAACGCCCGCATGGAGTTGGGCCTCGCGACGCCGACGGCCGACATGAAGCTGATCGCCGCCCGGCCGCAGCACGACACGTTCGGCATCTCCAACGCGATGCTCGTGGCCCCCGGCGAGCCCGATCGCTCGGTGCTCGTGCGTCGGCTGGCGCAGCGCGGCGCGGGGCAGATGCCGCCGCTCGTGTCGCGCGCGGTCGACGTGGCGGCCGTCGAGTTGCTGCGGACCTGGATCAGCCAGCTCCCGCCGGCCCGTCCGTTCGTGCGCGATTGGCAGCTCGACGATCTGGCGCCGCATTTGGAGCAGGTCGGCGCCGCGCGCTCCGTCGAAGCCGGTCAGAATGTGTTTCGCGAAATTGGCTGCGCCGAGTGCCACCGCTTCGGCAGCGAAGGCGGCTCCGTCGGGCCGAATCTCACCGGCATCGGCAAGCGGCTCACCCCGCGCGACCTGCTCGAGTCGCTGCTGTCGCCCGCCAAGACGATTGCCGATGAGTACGCGGTCTTCGTGGTGGCCACCGATCAAGGGCAGGTCTTCTCGGGGCGCATTGAGCGCGAAGACGCGCAAACGCTCGTCTTGCGCCTCAGCGCCGCGGGCGAGTCCCCCATCGAGATCGCCGTCGACCAAATCGCCGAGCGGCACAAATCGAACATCTCGAATATGCCGGCCGGTACGCTCAACGTCCTCAAGCAGGAAGAAATTCTCGATTTGCTGGGCTACCTGCTCAGCGAGGCCAACGCCGACGATCCCCGCTTCCGTTAAACGGGGCATCACACGAACCAGCGACGCGATTGACTCCACCAATTCACTGAGACGAGTTCATGGCGACGAGGAGACTCCACGTGAGAAACGTTGTAACCATCGGACTGCTGGCCATGTTCGTGAGCGTGACTGGTCGTGGAATGATCCACGGCGCCGACCCCGCGCCCCCGGCGGAGCAGCCCACCGAACAGTCTACTGAGCAGAATAGCGCGCGGCCCGCGCCACGCGCCTACGGAGAATGGCGCATCCAGATCCGGCCCGATCAGCTCGACGAATACGCCGCGCTGATCGAAACCAAGGGCTTGCCGCTGTTCCGTGCAGCGGGAGGCCGCATGGTCGGCTGGTGGAAGACGTTCGTCGGCGACTTGTATGAACACGTCACGATCTGGGAGTACGACGATCTGGCTGCCTTCGAACAGGCCGCAGGCAAACTCGGCGCCGACAAGCGCTTCGCCGAGTTCACGGCCCTGCGCGATCCGCTGTTGGTCGGCGAACAGAATCGCTTTCTGCACCTGGCCGATTTCGGCACTCGCCCGGCGCTCCCCGAGCAGTCCAAAATCGTCGTCCACGAAGTGCATCGCGTCACCGATTCCCAGCGCGACGTCTACCTGCTCTTCATGCAGAACAAGGGCTTGCCGCTGCTCAAGAGCCACGGCTTCCGGCCGGTTGGCCCGTGGGTGACCGGCATCGGCAACCGCGGCGAAGTCACCTACTTGTATGTTTACGACAGCCTGGCCCAGCGCGATCAGCTCTTGGCGGCCTTCGCCAACAGCGGCGACGCCCGCGCTTTTGAAACGAAACTGAGCGAGCTGATCGACGAGGCCACGACTCGCGTGCTGCTGCCGGCCGAGTTCGCGCATCAGCCGGCGGAAAAGAAACCCTAAACCGCTGGCTGGCAAGCTATGAAACAAGCTCGCTGCGGAATGATAGAAGGGCTGAGAATTGCTGCTTTTAGCCGCGCAGCGGCGACATGCGACTGAGGAACTCGGCCGTGTATTCGCGAGCACGCGGTGCGTCACGCGAGTGTAGTCATCACGCTCCGCCGTGATGATTTCGTCTCGCGGAGCGAGACGACTACACTGTCGCCCCTGCGCGGCCAATGAGGTTCACGATCATGAAATCAATTGCCTTGCTCGTTCTCGCGCTGTTCATCGGCAACATGCCGGCATTCGGCGCCGACGCGGCCTTGCCGCACCGCCAGCAACTCGCGCCGAGTGTCGTAGTTTACGGATTCGCCGACCAGTTTCGCTCGGCCAACTGCGGTTGGGTGGCGACCGCCGCCGGCACGCTGCTGATCGACTTGCCGCGCGGCGTCACCGTCGACGACTACCTGAAAATCGTCCAGCGCGACACGGGCAAGCCGACTACATCGCTCGTACTGACACACGCCACAGCCGACGACGCCAGCCTGGTCGACGAGTTTCGCCGGCTCGGCATCAAGCGCGTGCTGCTCTCGCCGGCCACGTATCGCGCGCTCGTACCACCAGCCGACAAGGCATCCGCCACCGCTGCTCCGCCAGATGGTTTTAAACTGCTCGACAAACCGACCAACCTGGGGGACGAGCAAAACAAGATCAACTTCCGCCCGCTCGACGACTGCTTCACGCAGGGCGGGGCCTTCGTCCACCTGGACATTGCCAAGATCCTGTTCGCCGGCCCGCTCGTGTTTCATGGACCGCGGGCGCCGCTCTCGGGGACCGACACTGCCGCCTGGGCTGCCGCGCTCCGCAACGTAAACGCGCTGGGCGCCACGCAAGTCGTGCCGGGCTTTGGCTCTTGGGGCGCCGGCGAGTTGGTCGATCGACAGTTGCAGTTTCTCACCGAGCTGCGACGGCAGGTCGGTTATTTTATCGCCCAGGGGCGCCCGCACGATGATCTCGAGCGCGTCGTTTCGTTGGCCCCCGACTACCTGGTTTGGATGCCTTACGATACGCCGCTGGCCGAGGACATCTAGCACGTCTACGGAGAGCTCACGGTTCCGCAGGCTCCGTACGCCGGCCGGCCCCCTTCGCCCGACGATGCGACTCCGCACGCGCTGGTGCTGATCGGCGACCAGCCGCACGAACCCGCCCACGTCGAAGCCGGCTTGCGACCGGTGTTCGAAGCCACCGGTGTGGTCCCCCACTATGCCGTCGATGTCCGCGCGTTGTCGGCCGAAAATCTCGCCCGCGTGCGGCTGCTCGTGATTCTTCGCGATGGTTTGCAGCGACCTCAAACCGCTGGCCAGGCGGATTACATCTGGATGACGCCCGCACAAGAGCGGGCCGTGGTCGAGTTCGTCGAGCGCGGCGGCAGCTTCCTCAATTTGCACAACTCGATGGGGCTGTACCCGGACGACGGCCCGTACCTGAAGCTCGTCGGTGGGCGGTACATCGGGCACGGCCCGCTCGAGCGATTTCGCGTGGAAGTGGTCGACCCCAATCATCCGATCACGCGTGGGGTCGAGGATTTTTCAGTCGCCGACGAGCAGCACACGCCCCCGTGCGACGAGACCAAGGTGCGCGTGCTGCTGCGAAATCGATCGGACACCGGCCAGACCGCGGCCGCCGGCTGGGCCTACGAACCGGGCCAGGGCCGCCTCTGTCACCTGGCGAACGGTCACACGCGCGAATCGCTCGCGCACCCCATGTACCAGCGGCTGATGCGCAACGCCGTCGAGTGGTGCTTGCGTCGCGATGGCGCGGCCCCGGACGGACAATGAACGATCTGCAGTGTGGCCTTAAAACACCTGGTCCGAATTCCGCCGCGGCGTAGAATTCGCGCCGGGGACTGGAGTCATTTCTGCGCTCGGCATCTCGACCATCAACAGCGGCGCTCAGAAACGACTCCTGTCTCCCTCGGGCGCGACGAACGAGGTACCACGACGACACCACGACACGACGGAGTGATTCGTTCGAAGTGTGCCGCGGCTGGTAGTCGGCTGTACTCGTGCTTTATTTTCGAACGGACGTAGCCGACGACGAACAAGCAGTGCGCGGAACTTTTATCCTCCGCACCGCTCCCCTTGTGGGACTTGCTTGGACTGCTCGCGGACCAAATCGCGGCAACATCGCGTCATGTCGTCGACAATTGGACTTGTCCGAACTGTCCCGCTTGATGCCCCCTTTTTCCCCGATCCGCACATCGGGTTCACTGCTTTGTTTGTCCTCGAATCAGTATGGGGCCTCAATTGCTTCGAAGGTCATGTTATTGAAGTCGTGCAATTCGACTGCTCCGGCAATTCCATTATTTTGAACCTTAGCCGCAAAAAGCTTTCCGTTCGCCGCCCAGACGAGGCGTTCGCGATCCAAATCAGCCCACTCCCACGTCGGACAGTGAATGGTCTGATTTTCATCAGGACCAACAAGCTCGTGTTCATCCCAGTAGCATCCTTTGCCGACTGGAGCGCCGACTTCAGCGTGAGCGATCTTCCGAAGTGTCCACCCCTTACCGATTGGTTTTTCAAAAATGTCCGTGCTTTTCCATTGGCCGACGCTAAGTCGATCGACCAGTTCCCAGCCATCACGAAGTAGCCGGGGATAATACACACCCAAGCATTCGCCGCCGTAGTCATGGGATGGCTGGTGCTTAGGATCACGTCGGACAGCAGTTGTGTCGACCACGATTGCGTGACCGTAGCCGTCGTTGAGCCAGTATGTGTTCTTTCCGGTCCACAACCCTCCACCATGCCAGCAGTCGCCTTTTGGGAAGAAGGCGATTGCCTTGAGATAAGGTGCCCGCGAGACGGCGGTCCACGAACCGCGTGATTCAGAATTCCACTTGCCGTTCATTGCAAAGTAAATGACATGTTTTCCGTCCGGTGACAGATCACTGCGACGTTCATAAATGCGCCCTCTGAGCCATTGCCCCATTCGAAACTCATCGTTGCGGCGATCCCAGGAAAGCGTTGCCACGCTTTTCGACGGACCACGGCGAATCACGAGTCCGACTGGCACGCTGCTTGCTAGTAACACGTGGATTCGAGGCGCGAATTTCGGCATAGCTTGGGGCAACTAAACGTTGAAGGTTTGGACACTCCCGTCAGCCGCGGGATTTATCCCACGCGCTAGCTCGTGCGACGTCATTCGCAGTTACGTCCGTTCTCAATTTCATGTCAACCGCGCTGGCGCGCGGAGCAAACTCGACTCGACTGAGGTCGCCGAAGTCCGCGGCTAACGATCCTAGTGTGTAACCCGGACGCAAAACTACCTACCCGGACGCAAGCCGGACGATCACCCGGACGCAAAACTCGCGATGACTCACTCGCCACAAGCTGTGCCGGCTAATCGATTTACAGTGCAATATGAAGACACCCGGACGCACCCGGACGCAAATTCCCGGAACACTTTATTGGGGAGGGGGCGGCGCCGTGCCGGCGAGATCAGGTGAGCAAAAGATAGGGGAACAGGAGACAGATCAACGCTGCTTGCTGGCCAGTTCGCGCAAGTTCCACTGCACTCGCTCGACGAAGCCGGTCGGGTTTTCCAGCAGGGCCAGGTGCCCCGAGCCGGGCACAGTGTCCACCCGGCAGTTCGGCAAGTTGCCGGCGAGAAAATCGCGCGTGGCCGCGAACGGCGTCCGTTCGTCGTAGAGCGCCACGACCGGTTGCCGGACCTGGCAGATGCGCTCGGCCGACAGCCCTGCCGCGCGAAAGACATCCTCGGCGGCGGTCGTGGTCGTCAACGGACCAAGCTGCGCGAGCCAGCGCACACCCGGCGCGCCCATCCGCTGGGTGAGCACGTCGCGCTGGGCGTCGGTCAGATTGGGCAGCGCGTCGAACACCCGGCGAAAGTCGACTACGTCGCCGATCGCGATGCCGGCCGCTTGAAAGCTATCGCGCAGGCCGGTCCAGACGTCGGCGCTCCCCATGTTCGGTTCGAGATGCGCGAGCCCGGGAAAATACGTATCGCAGAGAATGATGCCGGCGATGCGCTGCGGCTCGTCGAGCGCCGCTTGCATGGCCGCCACGCCGCCGAAGCTGTGCCCCACGACCAGCGCCGGGCCGAGCCCCAGCCGTTCGTGCAGTTGGCAAAAATCGTTGGCGATAATGTCGGACGTATAGCCCGCGGGCGGCGCGGCGCTCAGCCCGTGCCCGCGCAGATCGAAGGTGGTGACGCGGAACTCGCCGGCCAGCGTGGTGACGATTCCGGAGAACAACCACATGGCCTGGTTGCTGGTGAAACCGTGTACGAGCACGACGTCGGGCCCGGCGCCGTGCTGCTGATAGTGACACTCGAATCCGTCGAGCGCGAGGCGCGGCATGGCGGCGTCCCTAAGATTTGTCGGCCAGGCAGGTTCGCAAGAACGTGGCGATCTGGCCGATGGTCAGGTCGGTCGCCCCCGAGTTGGCCAACTGCGCGGCGTGATCGTGAAAGGGGAGCGATCGCCCGCAGAGCGCTTCGAGCCGTTCGCCCAGCAGCACGGCGTCGATCGACGAAAAGCCCAGATCGCCGAAGAATCGCGTGTCGGGACCAATCGGATCGGAGTAATGGCGCCCCTCGAAATCGCGGAGCAGGACTGCCAATTG
>Ga0163152_10009173_pt1 | contig 10375 bp, 10 predicted proteins | sample OliLakLV19MP8IB2_FD_148635 | JGI IMG/M metagenome (GOLD analysis project Ga0163152, IMG submission 148635) | Freshwater microbial mat bacterial communities from Lake Vanda, McMurdo Dry Valleys, Antarctica - Oligotrophic Lake LV.19.MP8.IB-2 | ecosystem: Environmental > Aquatic > Freshwater >...
GAAAAAGCGAAGCCTACTCGTTGCGCAAACATTAAGCAAAGCCCTAAACAAGGCTTTTCGTTCTATCCCGGGCGCAGCATTAGGGTTTAATTTACACTTAAAAATATCTGCCGCTTTTTTAATCCTTTTTTACTTTTTTCGGTAGATTTTTTTCGCACTATTTTTAAACAAACTCAATAATAACAAGGATTACAGAGTTTTTGAGGGACGATGAAATAATCAAACCGGTGGGTATTGAGAGGCTCAATTTTTGCAAAACTGCATCATTTATCTTGAAGTAGCCTACATAAAATTACAGGAAGTGGGTAATGAGATTCTGTGATCGAATACCTGTTTTATGAAGGGTGAAAAATAAGAAGTGTTAATTATATACTTTTAAATTATTATAATTCATACTTCATATTTCCGTTGACATAAACCAATTCAATAAATCCTTTTAAGAATTTCAGTTTGTATTCAGCCAGCTTAAGTTCGGTTTCCAACCATTTATTTTCGCGAGAATTAAGCAAGAATAGAGAGCTTTCGCCGTTGACAAATTTTAAACGTTCGGCTTCCACTAAAATTTTACTATAGTTGGACGAGCGTTCAGCGTTTGCAATTTGTAAAGAAGTAACTTGAAGAGCTTCGATCAGAAGTTTTCTTTTGTACGTCAATTGATTTTGTTTGTTGAATAATTCTAATTCATTATTTTTAGCCGTGATCGAAGCCATTTTGTATTCATGCCTTGGTTTTCGTAAAAATAGAGGAAATGAAAATGTTGCGCCCCATTTGTAATTGTTGGTGTTGAACGTTGGAAAAATAATGTTGCTATTGGTATTAAGAAAGTTGTAACTTACATCTAAAACCGGCTTTATCATCTCTTTTTTGAGTTTAGCTTCGGTTTCCAATACCTTTTGCTTAGCCATGTATTGAGTGATCATAGGATTTGTTACCTCATCGTTTGCAACAATCTTTTTTATGGAGGTTTGAACAAGGCCATATATCTTATCCAAGCTATCTGATACAAAATATCCCCCCGTGAAGGATTTGTTTGAAACAGGATCTAGAATTAAAAGCTCATTGAATTTTTTTATCATTTCTATTTCTCCGGATTGTAGATCTAGCAATCTACTTTGCAAGAAAATAGCGGCCTCAACGGTATCTACGATCGGTCTTTCGCCAATTAATGAAAGTTCTGTGATACCCTTAAGGCGTTGATTGGCAAGATCGGCAAAATAGGCAAACAGTTTATTCACCTTTTTAGTATAGAGCACATCAAAATAAGTATTCGACGCTACAAATAACAAGTCATTCAATTGAATGTTTTGTTCTGATTTATAAAATTCAGAATAATGTTTTGCTTTTATTACTTCCGCACGTTTAGAGTCAAACATCAAACCTCTTAGTATACTGGCCTCAATTCCTACGTAAGGCAAACCAACTAATGGCACAGTATTTTCCGGATTCAAGTAAATTCCCTGTCCATATTGGTATCCCATTCTAATGTATTGAGAAGTGTACAGTTGTTGTTTTAGCTCTGCACCCGCAACTGTAAAATAATTTCCTGAATTAAACTGTTTGTTGTCTATGTAAGAATTCAGTTGAGGATCAAAATTTCCTTTTGCTGCGGTAAGTTGCGCTTTAGCGTATTCAGAATTATTTTCGGCCCTTTTTGCAAGCGGATTATTTTGTTTAACGGAAATAATAAATGAATTGTATGTAAAATTGGGCGTTTGAGCCAAATACGCATAACTGTAAAGGATTAAAACGACAGCAATACTATTTTTTTTCAGTTTTTTCATTTACTACAGCATCAGTTTTTTTATTGTAGAATTCGGGAGGAAAGCCGTTAGCCTTTCGCCATAATTCATAAATAACCGGAACATTATTGAGTAATGCAAACCCCTGTGCGCCACCACCAATTTGAATAGCGCTTGGCCAAGGTTGTCCTTTGCTAATTGCCAACACCCTAAATTTGCCGTTACTTGAAATAACCTTGTCAAAAGTAACTATTTCGGCTCTAAAGCTACCGTAACTTAAACCTGGCCATCCCGAAAAAACAAAAGCAGGCCACCCATCAAAAATGAGCTGTACATTTTGTCCTTTGGCCATTAAAGGAAGATCAACAGGATCGATATATAGTTCTACAGCTTGTTCTTTTTGCACAGGAACAATATTACAAAGCCTACCGCCTTCCTTCACAATTTCGCCAACACCTTTTAAAGCTAAATTATTTACGTAACCATCTTGTGGCGACAAAACATAGTAGTATGTGTTTCTGAGTGAATAGTTAGAGAGTTGGTTTTGAAGTTTAGTAAGCGATCCTTCGGCTTCATATACCATGGAAATGGTGCTAAATTTATCTGACTCGGCCTTCATCAGTTTCTCATTATATTCCTGCAGAGTTCCATTAAGATCTAGCTCCGAATTTAGAAGCTCGTTTTTTGTTGCAATAATTTTATTTTCGGCAGCTATTTTTTTAGAATAGGCTTCTTGAACTTTTACTTTCCTGTTTTCAAGATCAGTTTTAGAGATCACCCCTTTTGTTAAGAGCTCCTCGAAGCGTTTAAATTGTTCTTCAGATACTTTATAATTATTGAGTGCAGCTTGCGCCTCAGCGCTGTCGCTTGATAATCTAGCTCTTACTTGTAAGATCTTATTCTTTACCTGCTCTGTTTTTAAGCGAAGCGATTTATTAATGGCATCTATTTGATCGTTAATAGCCGACACTTGACTTTCGTATGACTTAAGTGAAGTTTCCTTAGATTTTACTTGAGATTCGGATCTTTCTACCAGCATAGAATCCATATATTCTTCCTTTATTTCCGAAATAAAGGCGATCGTATCATTCTTACGCACGAAATCGCCATCATTTATAAACCACTTCTCAACTCTTCCTGCAATACGTGAGGTAATTTGTTGCGGCTTGTTTTCCGGATTCAATACGCTCACTTCTCCTGTCATGCTAATGCTTTGAGTCCAAGGAAGAAATAGAGAGATAATACAGGTAATTAAAATGGAATAAAATATCCATTTCATTTTCTTGGTATAATACGCTCGGTAAACATTGCTGGTTGAGTTCATCGAGTTTGATTCTTCCGATGATAGATAAGAAGATTCCGGATTACTAACAAACAAAAGTTCGATTTTGTAAAGACCGGTAATGATGTCGTAGCAAGTTCCTAAACTAGTCACCAATTTTTCAACAGAATTTATTACAAGAAGAATAATGATCTCAGAAGCTACAAACTGTCCAATGTTAAGCTCACCAATCTGAACAAGATAAGTGCCAAGGAATAGGAGAACGCTAACAAAAAAAACCTTAAATAATAAAATCCCTTTATACTGCTTTTCGTAAGTGTTATAATATTCTTTACGATGATCTAAATAAAGATTGATCTCCGTGTCAATTTTTTCTGCAGAATAATTGTTTGAGTTAAGTGTTTCAAAGATCTGATATTTTTGTGTGGAGGTATTAAGATTGGAATCCTGAGCCTTCTTCCCGTAATACGTTACAATCAAATAAAACGCTACACCTAAAATAACGGAAAAGATCACAAACCAATTGCTATATGCTGGTAAAAGCAATAAACCGAATGCAATGCTTATTACCGAAAAGGAGAAGTCGAGAAGAATTGTTCCGATACCTTTTTGAAGTGTAACTACTTCAAAGAAATGAGCAATACTTTTCTTTATTTTATTGTCTTCTCCTAAAATACTAGAAATACGTTCGGTAACACCGCAAAAGATCCTTTCATGAAGAGTTTCGTTTAAACGCATTTGCCATAATTGTAATAAACCTATAAATAAGGTGGCCATAATGGTAAGGAAACTCAATAGCGCAAGGGAAGCCGAAAACCTACCTGCCATAGTATAAGTAATAATACCTTGTATGGTTAAAGGAATTGTTAAATAGAGTGCACCCTGAATAAGGGCAAGCGCGTATATGTTATAAACAACACGTTTCTCTTTGCCTAACCATTTAAACAGAAGTTTTGTTTTATCGTTGATCATATCTTTTTTGTGTTTTTTCGGATGATCTCACCAAAATTCTCATTGCATTGTGTTATAGGAACTGAATAAACTCTTGTGTTTTCTATTGCTTCGTGTGCAATAAATTCAAGTATTTTGTCAAACAGGAGTCCTTTTGTTTGCCCTGTTATCACAAAATTTATTTGCTCCATTATGTTACCATTCATTTTCATTAAAGAGTGATTATCCTTATCTATAGAAGCATGGGCAATAAGATCATTTTCTACTAAGCCCTTTACTAGTTTCATGGCGTCTTTTTGAGAATCAAGGTAAATATATGCATTTATCATAACTACACAAATTTAGTAAAATGATGTGAAATGATAGTAATACTATTATTATTTTAATAAATTTTAATATTTAGTATATTTGTACTTTTAAACCAAGAAATGATGCAATTAGACATTAGGATCAAAATGAATGAAAAGCTATACCTGCGAAACCCGGAGGAAAGCGCCCTAGGAAAACGCATCGTAAATCGTGGGCTTACATTAATAAATAAGCTTGGTTTTGAGGATTTTACGTTTAAAAAACTTGCTAAAGAGATTGATACAACAGAGGCAAGTATTTACCGTTATTTCGAGAATAAACACCGCCTTTTGATTTATTTAATTGCTTGGTATTGGAGCTTTTTGGAGTACAAAGTTGTTTTTAGCATCAATAATATTACAGACCCTGTTATTAAGCTTAAAGCAATAATCAGTTTATTAGTTGTTGAGCCTGATAAGAAAATGCGAAATGATTTTATTTCAGAATGGGAAGCTTACCAATTGGTAAAATGGGAAGGGTCAAAAGCGTATTTAACACGAAGCGTTACCCGTGATAATAAAGACAGGTTATTTAAACCTTACAAAGACCTTTGTGCCAGAATCGCAAACATTATAAAGGAATGCAATCCAAAGTATAAGTTTCCAAACTCTCTTGCAAGCACCATGCTCGAAATGTCACACGCACAAAAATTCTTTATGGAAAATTTGCCATCATTAACCGATAGTCAAAAAATTGAAGATTCAAAACTCACTCTTTTTCTGGAGGAAGTGATATTTAAGGTTCTTCAAAAGTAGTGGGTTTAAACTTTTTCTAAATGTAACCTTTCAAAGTAGCGTGGTTTTGTTAAAAGGCCTATCTTTGAATTAATGAAAAATATCTTTTTTGTAGTATTATTTGCTTTTGTATTCACCTTCTGTAATGTCCGTTCAAAAGAGGATGTTTCCTATTATGAGCCCCATGAACCCGGTATTCAAAGCGGAGGAATAAAAGTGATTCCAATTCAAACGCCAAAGGGTTTTTTTAAAGTATGGACCAAACGGATTGGCAATAACCCCAAAATAAAAGTGTTGTTGTTAAATGGCGGCCCGGGTTGCACGCACGAATATTTTGAAAGCTTTGAGAGTTTTTTGCCAAAAGAAGGTATCGAATTTATTTATTATGATCAGTTGGCTTGCGGAAATTCGGATAATCCAAAAGATACGTCTCTGTATGACTTAGATCGGTACGTTGATGAAGTAGAACAAATACGCAAGGCATTGAATTTAGATAAAAATAATTTTTATTTGCTTGGTCATTCTTGGGGTGGAATAGTGGCTATGCAATATGCACTAAAGTATCAAGAGCAGATGAAAGGCCTTATTATTTCTAATATGATGGCTAGTTGTCCTTTATATGGGAAATATGCCGATGATGTGTTGTCGAAGCAAATGAATAAAGTTGTTTTAGATAGCATCAAAGCCATTGAATACAGAAAAGATTTTTCGAATCCAAGATACATGGAATTATTGCTTCCAAACTTTTACATGAAACATATTTGTCGTTTACCTGAATATCCCGAGCCTGTAAAGCGTTCGTTTGATAAGCTAAATGGAGAATTGTACACCATTATGCAAGGACCAAGCGAATTTGGAATTGCCGGAAAACTCACTAATTGGGATGTAAGCAAAGAGTTGAAGAAAATAAAAATCCCAACTTTAGTTATTGGTGCAACCTACGATACCATGGATCCTAAATACATGGAGTGGATGAGTAAGGAAATTAAGGGTTCTGCTTTTTTGCTTTGCACAAATGGAAGTCATATGTGTATGTGGGATGATCAGGAGGTTTATTTTAAGGGGTTGATAAAGTTCTTTCAAAGAAATAGGTAATTGTTCTTTTTAAAAGAACCAAAATTTGTCACTTACTTTTCTTCCTTGATGAAGAAAAGTAACAAAAGAAATCAAGGCGCTTCGATTCTCCTCACAGGCCACGCCCCTAGCACGAAGCACCAGCCCACCGCACGCGTCTGCGGAGGAAGATTTGTATTCAAAGGAAGATGGTTCTTCGAGAAGTGTTAGGAAAAGATTGTTGTTTAGAAATATCTGTGATTTTCCGTTTCTGACTCTATAGCAACGAAGGTGCCTCTGCTAACACTGCTTTTTCTGCGTTTAACTTTCCCCTGCGAACATCGGAGACGCCTCTGCGGCTTCTGCCTCTATAAATGATCGAAGTTTTTTAAGGAGTACTCAATACCCAAAGTTCTTCAATCTATTCTCGTTATTCCGCCAGTCTTTATCAACTTTGACGAAGAGTTCTAAATAAACTTTTTTACCAAAAAATGTTTCACATTCTTTTCGCGAAGCTTCCCCAACTTTTTTAAGAGCGGATCCTTTGTTGCCAATGATAATTCCTTTTTGACTATCGCGTTCAACTAAAATATCGGCTTGGATCTTTACGATCGTTTCTTCGTCTTTAAACGAATTCACATTTATCTCAACACTATAAGGAATTTCTTTTCGGTAATTCAATAATATTTTTTCGCGAATGATTTCGCTTACAAAAAAACGTTCGCTTTTATCGGTTAATGTATCTTTATCATAAAATGCACCGGCCTCGGGTAAAAGAGCGATGATCCGTTTCATTACTTTATCCAGATTCATTTTTTCAAGTGCAGAAATAAACATGAGTTCAGCGTTTGGAAGTAAAGCTCTCCACTTTTTTGCTTTTTCTTCTAGTTTTTCTGAAGTAGCCGCATCAATTTTATTGATCAATAAAAGTATGGGTGTTTTTGTCACTTTTAATCTTTCAAGATAGTTTGGATCAAGTTCAATATCTTCAAACACATCGGTTAACAGAAGAAAAACATCGGCATCGTCAAAAGCCGTAATAACAAACTGCATCATTTTTTCTTGCAATTTGTAATTTGGTTTTAAGATACCTGGGGTGTCGCTAAATACTATTTGGTGATTGGGCCCGCTTACAATTCCCATAATTCTATGACGGGTTGTTTGCGCTTTAGATGTAATGATACTAAGCTTTTCGCCCACTAAAGCGTTTAAAAGGGTTGATTTGCCAACATTTGGGCAACCTATGATATTTACGAATCCTGCTCTGTGCACGGTGTTGGGGCTGTTAATAAGATTTATTTGTATTACAAAGAAAGTAAATATATCTTTGCAGCGCAATTAAGTAAGGCATTATTAAACAAAGATATAGTGCGGGATAGAGCAGGGGTAGCTCGTTGGGCTCATAACCCAAAGGTCGGGTGTTCGAATCACCCTCCCGCTACCAAAAAAACCACGTTTTACGTGGTTTTTTTATTTATTCAGAGAATACTCCGAAGCTCTGCTTCGGTAGTCGGATAATAAAAGTAAAGGGCTAACTTTGTTTTATGAGTGAACATATTCATAAAAGTCACAATAAAAATTTGCTTTTGTATCATTTGGTTTGTCCGATAAAGTACCGAAGAAGCGTATTGTCAGATGAAGTGGAAATAAGTTTGATAGAAGTATGCAAGAATATATCCAGCCGCTTCGAGATACACTTTGTGGAAATTGGTGCTGATGAGAATCATGTTCATTTTTTGATACAAAGCGTCCCAATGATGTCAGTAAAGAGTATCGCACAAACGGTAAAAAGTATCACAGCAAAAGAGCTTTTCAGACTTCATCCTGAAGTAAAGCAGAAGTTATGGGGTGGGAATTTTTGGACTTCTGGATATTATGTAAATACGGTTGGTCAATACGCAAATGAGGAGGTAATTCTGAAATACATTCAGAATCAGGGCGAGGCAAAAGGGAATTATAAACAACTGCATAAAACTCAATTAAGTCTGGCGTTCGGGTAACGCGATACCCCGTCAGCTCTGCTGCGGGGTAATTCATTAAATGGCAAACAAACCGAGAATCGTTTTAGAAGTGGCGAAGCAGTTGAAATTGTTCGTGTGGAATACAAACAAATGCAATTCATTTATGTGGAAGATCAATTTGTTGTAGTAATGGATAACGAAACGTTTGAGCAAGTACATATTCCAATTATTATGTTTGGCGATTCTTACAAATTTTTGAAAGAAGGAATGGAAGTAAAAGTTGTTTTTGAAGATGGCGAAACTGCTATTTTAGCAGAGGCTCCAACATTTATTGAAACACAAATCACTTATGCCGAACCCGGTGTTAAAGGCGATACTGCCACTAACACTTTAAAACCAGCTAAAATTGATACGGGTACCGAAGTAATGGTTCCATTATTTGTAAACGAAGGCGATTGGATTAAAGTGGATACAAGAACAGCTTCGTATGTAGAACGAATTAAAAAATAAAATTAATTTATTCATTTAAAAAAATCCCGAGAGGCTTCGCTCGAGGGATTTTTTTAAATTTATTTTTCAATCACCAATTTTTTAACGCTGTGGTTGTTTTTATAATTTAAATCCGCCAAATAAATGCCGGGCAGCATATCCTTTAAACTCAAATGGTGCTGCTGGTTTTCAATAAGCTCACTCCTAATTTTTTCTCCAAGTAAATTATAAATGCTTAGCTCTCCTCCACTCGCATTATTATTTATGGTAATAAAATCGCGACACGGATTTGGAAACAAACTAAATTCATTTGCATTTGTTTCTTTTTCTTTTATTCCAACCATACCGCTCGCTAAACCAAATCTAAATACTGGTCTAACATTCGTATTCATTAAGTTTTCGGGGTCGGTATTCACGGCATCATAACCAAACACACCAAGTGTTCCTATAGGCCACGTATAAATACCTTTATACATAGCCATTTCATTGGGGTCAAATACACCTCCAACATAGTCGTAAGCCACATACAAACTATGTCCGGTATAATCAAAATTTACTGTAAAAGGCAAGTCAACTGTAGTTTCAATAGAACCTGTAGGAATAGTTAACGGCCCACTATAAACTTGTACCATCGCAACCGTAGCAGTTGACCATACAATGCCTTTTGAATAATTAGAATCCATCGTATTAGCCATGTAAACCGTTAACGTTCCCCCTGCTGGCACAGCACATAATGTATTGGTATACGAAAATCCAATTGCTGAAATATCAACTGTTGAAGATGGGATGTCCATTAAATGTTGCACATCCACAAAATAAACACATCTCTGAGTAATATGTACCGAGTTACCATTTGGCGCGTGCACATTCGTAATAGCATTATTGCTGTAGGTTGTAGGATCTGGCGAAATAATGGTGGTAAACGTTTGTGCATTAATAAAACTTGAAAACAAAATGCACGCCATGCAACTTATAAAACTATTTTTCATAGGATTTTTTTAACAGTGATGAAGCAAAGATATATTGACTTAGTACGAATAGAACACCTTATTAGCAAGTGGTATATATAAACCAATAAGTGGTTATGGTTTAAGAAAGATAATGAAAGATATGCTTTTAATTCGCCTCTGTTGGTGAAAACACCAACAGAGGTACTAATTGATGATGGACATAAGGATATTTGTTGGTGCAAAATAAAAAATTAATTTACCACTAACTTTTTTGTAGCAACAGCTTTCCCATTTGTAAGCGCAACAAAATAAATACCTTTGCTTAAATGCTGCGTGTTTACTTCCGTTTCTTCTTGCACATTGTTTTGCTCCATTACTAAAACACCAATAGCGTTGTAAACTTGCAGCTTCATGTTTTTATTGACATTGCTTACCGCAACAAAAATCTTTTCTTTTGCAGGATTCGGATAAATTGTCATTATTAAATCGATATTTTCTTTTGCCTCACCCAAGCCTACCCCATAACATGGTGCGGCAAAAAATGGTTCAATTCCAAAAAATCCCAAATTAGTATTTAATGGTGTTAAAGGTCCGCCTGCCAATGGCTGTGTAACATACAAAGTTGGCGTAAATGGCGCTTGCATGGCTCCTAGTGGGAAATAACCAGGAGAATTAGCTGTTTGTGCCATACCTACAAAATAAGTAGCGCCGGCATTAAACGTAATAGGATTAAATAGTCGAAACTCAAAAAGTATTTTTATTATTTGGGCGCCTTATCGGGCTATCACTTCAAGCTTGTTTGTCCTTTGCTATGTTTGTCGCACTGCGGGGTCTGCGCAGAAAAAGCGGAGTCTCCTCGTTGCGCAAA
>Ga0163152_10009174_pt1 | contig 10371 bp, 10 predicted proteins | sample OliLakLV19MP8IB2_FD_148635 | JGI IMG/M metagenome (GOLD analysis project Ga0163152, IMG submission 148635) | Freshwater microbial mat bacterial communities from Lake Vanda, McMurdo Dry Valleys, Antarctica - Oligotrophic Lake LV.19.MP8.IB-2 | ecosystem: Environmental > Aquatic > Freshwater >...
GTAATACCTGTGTAGATCACAAAGTATTTTATAAGTGAGGATACCTTGAGTTCTTTGAGATGGCTGAGCGCATAAATCCCAACCAGCACGCCAGCCAATGGCCCAAGCACCCGAATCGACGTTGCGATGCCGAGAAAGAAGGCTGCGATGAAAATTTCCACAAAATTTTTTGTCCTGAAATTGCTCCTGCCGCCGCCTTGAGCAACATTATCAACCATCTCGAAACCGAAACACATGGCCCCAATAAAAAACACAAGAAATGGCGGGTCTTTGGGGTTGATAAAGGCATGTCCCCACAAGAGCGGCTGCCATGAAAACAAGGCTGCAACTGCCAATGCCGCAAATGGACTCATCCATCTTTTAGAAAGGCGGTAAAGCAAATATATACCAAGTTGAAAAGTGAGGAAGTTCAGGAGATGCCATGCAGATGCATTATCCAAGCCGAGTGATTCGAATACGGATTCAATTGGCTGTGCAAGTACGATGTATGCAGGTCCGCGGTTGGCGTGGTCTGTGGCACTGGAACCAAAGGCATTTTCTAAATTGAAATTCCTGCTGAGCCATTCGCTGGGTGAATACGCATAACGGAGTGCATCAGCATAGTCATAGAATAGAGGTTCATCCCAGGAGAGTCCATAGTCACGAAACGTGAAAAGCCCGATCACGATATTGATGATCAGCAGAATGAGAATGGGATGCTGGTGTATTTTTTGCAAAGGGGGATTTTTTTCTGGAGTCAAACAGCTTGCTGTTTGATCTGTTCTAGAATGAATTTATTTTGGGGCGATGCGGTGCGCCTGGCGTTTCCTAGCCTGCTCCATGCGCGCTTTCTCTTCGTCTGTTTCAATGATCAGCGCAGGGACGTTTGTTGGGCGTCCCTCATCATCGAGAGCCACATAAACCAGATAAGCAGTATTTGTATGCGTCTGCTCTCCGGTGACAGGGTTTTCCGCAAGCACCTGAACTTCAGCTTCCATGGAAGTATGACCGGTGTAGGTCACTTCTGCATTTAAGATAACCAAATCGCCGATCTTGATCGGCTGGCGAAAAGTCATCGAGTCTATTGCGACGGTGACGACTTTCTTTTGAGCATGGCGCATACAAGCCAGTGCGCCTGCCTCGTCCACTAGTTTCATGATCCAGCCGCCATGCACATTGCCGAGCAGGTTGGCATGTTCAGGGTGCATCAATTGAGAGAGCGTAACCCGTGAGACCCGCGTATTTTTTGGCATGAGGTTGTTTTTCATTTTAATAGAATTTAATCCATATCCTGTCTTTGTTCGCCGGCGTCCAATGTGTGCAATCGTTGCGGGGCATCAAGCAGCACGTCAATGGTCGAATGGCTCAGGTCCGCCATCAGGGGCGCAAGGGCAATGGTTGCGGGTGGGTAAACTTTGCGGGGTTTTGGAGGCGGTTGCAGGCGGGGCCTGAGCGTGGCAGTCGCCCTCTTGCTGATAATGCGCGGGTCGTTGGTCAAAATCCCGACGAAATACCCAAGGACAGAATATACCTCCCGCTTTGGAGTAACGAAACCGATCCAATCGCCGTTGCGATTGAACAGGTGCGGATACAACATAAATGCCTCTGCATCACCCTTTGAAGTGTAGATGGGGATCAACCCCGTTCGTGAATTGCCCATTGACCTGCCTCATGAAGTTTCGTCGATGTCATTATACGTCCAATACCGGTTCACAAAGAAATTCCATAGCATGACAACTCCAACCGCAACCGCAAGCGTGAAATTCTTTGTGTAAAATTCAGCCGTATTATAGGATGCGTGAAAAACACCTTCAAAAAAACGAAGCAGGGGCGGCTCAAGATAATGAAGCGTGGGGATGCGGATCGCCACACCCGCCAGATTCACAAGAAAAAACATACCCAGTTGGCCGAGCAGGGGGCGGGAGCGTGACTCTGGATACGTCCACAAGCGGTTCCAGGTAAAGTTGTTGATGACCGCGCAGAGGAAGGAAATTGTCCCTGCATAAACAAGCGGCATATTTGTAAAATGCGAAAGCAGGTTCATTACACCAAAATCAATTGCCGCACCGAGTGTGCCCACGAGTGCAAATCTAAAGAACCGGTTGCGTTCTTTGACGTCCGTAATGATCATGCAAGTCCCAACTTTTGTTTGAAAAAGGGAATGGTGCGGCGCAGGCCTTCTTCGAGGTCTATATTTGGGACCCACTTTAAAATATTGTCGGCGCGGGTAATATCAGGCCGGCGGCGCTGCGGATCGCGCGCACTGCGTGAGTCTTCAAAGATAATCCCCGCTTTATTTCCTGTGATCTTGTTGATTGTTTCAGCGAATTGAAGAACGCTCATTTCCACGGGGTTGCCAATGTTGACAGGGAAATGTTCGTTGGAATATAGCAATTTTACAATGCCATCGACAAGATCGTCCACATAACAAAATGAACGGGTTTGTGCCCCGTCACCATAGACGGTCAGCGGCTGGCCGAGTAAAGCCTGCTTCAGCAGGTTCGGCAGGGCGCGGCCATCTTCCAGGTCCATGCGCGGACCATAAGTATTGAAGATGCGCACAATGCTGGTATTCACATTATGGAAACGGTGATATGCCATGGTTAACGATTCTGCGAAGCGTTTGGCTTCATCATATACAGCGCGTGTGCCGATTGGGTCTACATTACCAGCATAGGTTTCAGGCTGCGGATGCACTTCAGGGTCGCCATAGATTTCACTCGTGGATGCAAGCAGGAAGCGGGCATTTTGGATGCGCGCAATGCCGAGACAATTATGCGTTCCGAGCGCACCGGCTTTCATCGTTTGGATCGGCAGATTGAAATAACCCGATTTGGATTGCGGGTTGGGGCTGGCTGGCGAAGCGAAATGCATGATCGCATCAATTTTGCCGGGCACAAAAATATAATTTGAAACATCGCGCTTGTAAAAGGAAAACTTCTCGTTATTGGCAAGATGGGCAATGTTATCCGGGCTGCCTGTGACGAAATTATCCATGCCAATGACTTCGTGACCATCCGCAAGCAGATGGTCGCTGAGGTGGGAGCCAAGAAAACCTGCCGCGCCTGTGATCAATATTCTCATTTGTTATCCTTTTCTAAAATTTTTATTTCCAGTCGACGGAATTTATCAACCCGTCGCCGGTAACTTGATACGCTTCGCTGCTGCCGCTGTCTATCAGCCAAAGATTGCCTTGATAAACTACGGCAATAAAATCTCCTTTTTGACCTTCAAGCGGAGCCGGCGACCAAACGGGACTTTGCGGTTCAATGCCGCCAGAGTCTGCCGGCGGGAATAATACCTTGCTGTTTGAGCCGTCCCGGTCCATGATGATCAAGCGGTAGCGGCTGGTTTCGCTTTGTTCAATAAATATGGCCTGTAAATAAGCTATCTGATATGACTTCTCTTTGCCATCTGATTTTACGTGGGATACGGATGGATAAGCAAACATCCCGGCTGAATCAATAATGGAAACGGTCGCTTCATTACTGAACGAGGTGGCTGAGAGGTCAAAAAAAGGAGACTCTTCGCTGGTGATGGGGGCAGGGGCCGGCGCATGGGTTACGAAAAATAGACTCTTTCCGTCAGCGCCCCATATGATCGGAGGAATCCACGCCCAGTCGCTATGAGTGTTGAGCGGCGTAATGTCCAGCAATGGTTTTAGATAACCGCCGTCTTGATCCACCAATCCAATCTCATCCGGCCGCGCATACGCCAGCCTGCCATCTGCTGAATATGCAAATGACATTCCCCACCAGCCGTAAACTCCGCCGCTGTTTGCATCCAACAATTTACGTGGACCGCCCCCCGTGATGCTGACGCGGTATAGATCATTGTTAGCCTGCCAACCCGGTGACGTACTGCGCGGTTCAACCGTGGAATATGCGACTGAATTCGTGCCGGGAATCCATGCGGCAAAATGGACCACATTGGATGCCTGCAAATAGATCGGTTTTGGATCGAGGTTTTTGGTGCGCACTGCCCAAAGTGTGTTGATCTCTTCATTCGCAGGTTTCCTGGATTTTCTCGTGAAGATCAAATATTCGCCGTTTGGTGAAAGGGCAAATATACGCCCATCCAGATCGCCGCTGCTGACGATGATGCGGCGGTTGGCGGTGGAGCCTTCCATGATCCATGCGTTTCCGCCCGCGAGGTAGGCCAGTGTGCCGGGCGTATTCAACGGCGTAAAGGATGATTGCGCGCCGACCATTACGATCTCTGGCAAGGCTTCATTCAATACAATAGTCTTAACTGCTGACTTGCTGATCTCAACATCATCTTCGAGAATTCTTCGGTAGGTAATTTCTTCCAAGCCGTTTAGGCCGGCTTGCACGAGCCTCGTTTCACCTTCGGGGAGTGTTTCATTACGTACGATCTGTCTTTCAAATGGGATAACGACTTGTTCAGTTTCAAATATTTCTTCAACGCGCGTCAATCTGATATTGTCGCCTTCACTTAATACAGTGTAAAAAGGAGGTTCAGTACGATCTAAATTTCCCGGAATAATGCCAGCGGTTTGCAAGGCTTGTGTAACTGTGCTCCCTGCTGCCACACTCACCTGGTTTGTAGCGCCATCTGCTGTAATGTTGATGGTAACTTCGCCGCCAATTTGCGGGGAACGGCAGGAAACTGCCAGCCACGAGAATATCAATAGAATGGCAATCAGTTTTGGGCGAGTCCTGATCGGAGCCGAAGGGGAGAAGCGAAGCATGTCGGGTATAATCCAGCCGCTATTTGATGCGGCCGACCATCGTCATGACACCATCTGCAATTGTGATCGATTCCAAACGAAAGCCGATTGCAACCGGGCCAAACGAGCCGGTAAACGCTTCCTCGATGATCTTGCTAATTGCTGTATTGACCCCTTCAGGCGCGGGAATGGGACCAAAATCAGCCGACGCGATTTCGATCTTTGGCAGGCCGCTGACTGCATCAATGCCGACATTCATTGTGATCAAAATGTTGGCGGCAAACATGCCGCGTACAACTTTGCCGTACATTTGCATTTGACCATTGCGAAGCAGAATTTGCGGTTCAGTGAAGGGTGGGTCAACCTGTTCCTGCATCTTAAGAGTCATATAAGACGTAAGCTGGCTTTCCGTGATCTGCAATGTGACCACGCCGGTCTCTGCGCCTGCGAGAAACGCCTGCTCGATCTGCGTGCGCATATTTTGCACTTCGTCGATCGAGAATGGCACGGGCTGGGCTGGGTAATCCGGCCCGCCGGCGAAAATGGTGCAGGCCAGAGATGCAAGCACCAGTATGGTGAGTAAAAAAGCAAGGGAAGAGGTTTTTGTTTTCATGATTTGCAATCTTGTGAAGGTAAATTTATCCACTTGCTCTCGCGCCGTCCTCGGCACCGAGGACGGCGCGAGAGCATATAAGCATAATAAGCGAAATTTATTAAGCGGAGCAATTATAGCATGAGCGACTCTCAAACGACTTCAACAATCATTTCGAACATGGAATTAACACTGGAGGCGAAAATAGAGGCGATGTTGTTCGTTTCTGCCGAGCCTGTGCCAATCAGTCAGCTGGCCGCTGCGTTGGATGTAACTGCCTCCGTGGTGGAGCGCGGGCTCAAGGAATTGGAGGGTTCCCTCAAGGCGCGCGGCCTGCGGCTGCAACGAAATGCGGGGCGCGCGCAGTTGACCACAGCCCCTGAAATTGCGCCTCTCATCGAACTTTTTCTCGGACTCGAAGCCACGACCCATCTCAGCCGCGCGGCGCTTGAAACGCTGGCGATCATTGCGTATCAACAACCTTGCACACGCCCGCAAGTGGATTCGATCCGCGGCGTAAATAGTGATGGTATGATGAAAAGTCTGTTGAGCAAAGGCCTCGTTCAGGAATCGGGCCGCACAGACGGACCCGGACGGCCGATTCTATACTCCACTACACCGGAGTTTTTACAACATTTTGGTTTGAGCTCCATTGTTGAATTGCCCCCGCTGGCCTCTTCCGTGGAGGAGGCTGACGAGCATAATGTGTTATTGAAGGGATAGTAGGATTTATGCAAGAACGTTTACAAAAACTCCTCGCTCAAGCTGGATATGGCTCACGCCGCGCCTGCGAAGAATTTATTATTTCCGGCCGCGTACGTGTCAATGGGCAGACCGCAACTTTGGGGCAAAAGGCTGACCTTTCTGTCGATAAGGTCACGCTGGATGGCAAGGCTTTGCCCAAGCCTGAGTCTATAACCCTGACCTATATCGCGTTGTATAAGCCGCGCAATGTGCTTTCCACTGCGGATGGACAGGATGATCGCGAGACTGTTCGCAATCTGATCCCATTGGAAGGGCATTTATATCCCGTTGGCCGCCTCGACTTTGACTCCGAAGGTCTGATTTTGATGACCAATGATGGCGAGTTGACCAATAAATTAACGCACCCGCGTTATGGGCATGAAAAGGAATATCGTGTATTGGTAGCTCGCCGTCCTGACGAAAAGCAACTCGAAGCATGGCGGCGCGGCGTGGTCCTTGAAGATGGCGATAAAACTGCGCCGGCAGATGTAAGCTTTATCGTGAGCTCCGGAAAAGGCGCGTGGATCCGCGTGGTGATGGGCGAGGGGAAGAAGCGCCAGATCCGTGAGGTGGGCAGGCTGTTGGGCTTGCCCGTGGTTAAGATCGTCCGTTTGCGGATTGGCACATTAAAACTGGGAAACCTTAAGCCGCGCCAGTGGCGACACCTTACCGAAAATGAAGTGATGGAGTTAAAAGGGGAAAAGGGAAGGATGGTTGAAAATCACAGCGAACGAGTCCGCGATAACCGCCGTCATCCAACGGATCGCCTCAAGCGTGTTCCTGTTGATCGGGCCCGTGCAACTGATCGTCCCAAGCTTGCGCCGAACGAGAGACCTCGCACTAAGGACCGCACTGAACGAAAAAGTGATGGCCAGCCTCGCAACAGGACAAAGCCCCGAACGCCGCGTCGTTGATGTTGCTGAAATAAAAAATCCGTTGCTTGATGTTGGCAACGGATTTTTTTGTACTTAGCTAAATCTTATATCCCAGAATTTCTTCACTACTTTCTCAAGCGCATTTTTGACATCGTCTTTTTTCATGCCTGCTACTTTGAAGGTAAGCATTTTTGAGCTGGTATCAGGCCCGGAGAACATGCCGAATGAAATGAAATTACCGCCTGCATCAGCAATTGCCTTGGTCACTTTTACAAGTTGACCGGGTTTATCTTCCACCAGTGCAGTGACGCGAATGGCCTTCTCGCGTGCGCCCATCAACTCAAGGAAGACCTTGAATAGGTCTGTTTCTGTGATGATACCTGCTATCGTGCCCGCACGCATAACCGGTACACCGCCGATCTTGGAATCGGCCATAATGCGCGCGGCTTCCTCGATGGGAGTGTTTTCGTCAATTGTCTTGACCTTTTTGCTCATGACCTGTTTCACGGTTACCTTGCTGATCAGATAGTTGATCTCCCATACACTCAGGCTGGTTACAGCAGAGGGTGAGGCGTTGTGCAGATCGCTCTCTGTGACAATACCGACCAACTTGCCATTTTGAATGACAGGTGCGCGGCGGATGTGTTCCTCTTTGAACATGACCAAAGCATCGTGAATGGGAGTCTCTGGTGAGACTGAAATAACAGGGTGAGACATTCTTTCACCGACAAACATTTGTGCCTCCAGGCTTTTGAACCAACTCTATTCGTGAAAATTATTACAAAATTATTACAATTCCATTATACAGGAATTCAGTCAAAAGAAAGTCACTTATTTGGGTGAATAAGGTCACTTTCTATAACGTTATTTTCTATTTTTTTCTACAACTCTGTTCTACCACGCCTCCTTAACGATTCCGGTAAAGCCTGCGCGTCCCCTGTGACCACAGCGAGAACGTATATAAGATATACATAGGTCGTCTTCATCACCCGCCGGAGTATCGCCACAGGCAAGGAGCACTCTATCAAGTACTTCGCGTTACTGAATATTCACCGGTAACAAAATAGAGTATACTAATTTTAGTAAGCTAAACCGCTTACGGGTGGAAGACTCATTTCTGCCAGGTGCGTTACAAAATATTTGTCTCATAACAGTCGGCAAGGCTTCTTAATACCACTCGCTTATGCGAGATGACTCCCACCCCCGTCACATCATCAATATTCTCCGTAATTTAGTTAATTGAGTGTTTCAATACTGAATCCAATTGAGTTTGATGGAATAAAAGAATCGAAAGGATGAACCATGTTCGATACTATTCTCGTCCCATTGGACGGTTCTCAACTGGCAGACTGCGTTTTACCGCACGTGACTGCCATTGCTCGCCCTTTTGATGCTGAAGTCACACTGCTCCGTATGTTGGAAAAGAACCAGACAATCGCCTCAGCGCAATTATTTGATTTACTTAATTGGCAAATTAATAAAACAAAGGCAACCCTCTATCTTGAAAAGGCCAAAGTGCGTTATCAAGAATCAGGTATTCGGGCGCGGGCGGTTGTAATAGAAGGATTGGTTGCCGATGGGATTACGGAATATGCCCAAAATCAGGGAATGAAATTAATAGTTTTGAGCAGTCATGGACGGAATGGCTTGACGCAATGGGGAATCAGCAGCGTTACACAAAAAATTATCCTGAGCGCTCAAACCTCGCTGCTCATTGTTCGGGCACACCAATATGGAGTCCACTCTGATGAATTTTCGGAAAAACCGGCATACCAGCATATTCTGGTGCCATTGGACGGCTCACAGCGGGCGGAAAATGTTTTACCGATCATCACGCAGCTGGCTCAGTTTCATAAGTCTCAGATACATCTTGTGCAGGTGATCCAAACGCCAGAGATGGCGCGTCAAATGCCGCCAACTCCCGAAGACATTGAATTATCCAACCGCGTGATAAACCGTAATCAGGAAGAGGCCGAACGCTATCTCGAACAGTTGAAGTCTCGTTCCTATCTGGAAGGCATCCCTGTGCAAACGCATCTTCTAACCAATGACAATGCGGTTGTTGCATTGCATCAATTGACAGAGCACGAACATGTTGACTTGGTCGCGTTGAGTGCGCACGGATATTCGGGAAACCATCAATGGCCGTATGGCAGCCTGGTCTATAATTTCATCATGTATGGCAAAGTGCCGCTTCTGATCGTGCAGGATTTACCCGCTAAACAAGACCCTACCCTGCCTGACGCGCAGTCAAGCGAACGTGCAGAGCGATAACGAATGCAGATTGCCTCACAGGTTATTCCATCTGAAACAACCAGCCAGGACTCCGATAGTCGGCTGAAGAAATTTGCGCATCAACTGGCAGGAGCACACGTAGTAGTCCCAGCCGGACGGGATACGGTAAAAACACCTCGCATCCAAAATACGGATGTGTTGGATACCCTGCAAAGCTGGGACTTGGTTTTGCATAATGCCAATACGATTTTTAAATCCGTGCCTGCAAAGGATATCCCAGTATCCCGCGCGGGCGAATGGATGTTGGATAACTTTTACATTGTCAAACAGACCCTGCGCCAAATTGAAGAGGATCTGCCGGGAAATTTTCTGATCCAGTTACCCAAACTGGATGGGACTCCGTTGCAGGGGCATACTCGTATTTTTGCACTGGCACGCGAATGGATCTCATACAGCCAATGCCAGATCGATCTGACTCAAGCTGCGATTTTTATGCAGGAATATCAACAGGTGACGCCTCTGACGATCGGGGAACTTTGGGCGCTGCCGATCATGCTGCGCATCGGAATTTTGGAACGCCTCACCTACGCTACCGCCGCGCTGACAGGGATCGATGTGCCAAAGGGATTGAAGGAAATCCCAAACCGGTTTGATTTCCAGTCATTGACAAACGACACCCTTGTTGCCAATTGTTTTCTCAGCTTGCGCTTGCTTTTGGCTACGGATTGGAAGGACATCTTTGAGCAGACCAGCCGCGTGGAACGAATTTTGCGGGATGACCCCGCAGCGATCTATGCGGGTATGGACTTTGACACCCGCAACAATTATCGCAACGTCATCGAGGAATTGGCGCGTCACTCCACTTTCAGCGAAGAGGGTGTCGCGCTCGCTGCTATTGATTTCTCCCGAACTGCGGATGGCACGGTTCCAAAACGAAAACTACACGTTGGCTTTTATCTGATCGACACGGGTCGTGCGGCGCTTGAACAAAAAATTGACTATAAGCCTGGGATGCGTATTTGCATACAGCGTGCTTTTCTAAAGTCCCCCACCGTTGCGTATCTGGGAAGTATCGCTATTTTTTCCATTCTGTTTGTTTTGGGCTTGCTCGCCTACACAAAATTTTTTGGCGGTTCGCTGATCCAACTCCTTCTTGTCGGCGTGCTTGGACTCGGGCTGTCTGTCGAATCTGCCATTGTTCTCGTGCATTGGAATGTGACCCGCCGCATCAAACCTCAAAGCCTGCCGCGCATGGA
>Ga0163152_10009180_pt1 | contig 10365 bp, 6 predicted proteins | sample OliLakLV19MP8IB2_FD_148635 | JGI IMG/M metagenome (GOLD analysis project Ga0163152, IMG submission 148635) | Freshwater microbial mat bacterial communities from Lake Vanda, McMurdo Dry Valleys, Antarctica - Oligotrophic Lake LV.19.MP8.IB-2 | ecosystem: Environmental > Aquatic > Freshwater > Lake...
GCCCGATGCGAACCGCGAACGGCTGCGCGAGGCCCGTCGATCGCGGAGCCTGGTCGGTGACAGAGTGCTCACCGTCGATGACGTGGCGGCAGCGGTCATGTTCCTGGCCAGCCCGCTCAGCGATCTGGTCCAGGGTCAGACGCTGGTCGTCGACGGCGGAGCGGCCGTGCTGCCGTGAAGGGTTGTGACTGCGTCGGCCGCGATCAGAGTGTCGCTGGGTTCAGAAACGATCCCAATTCCTGCACCAGCAGTTCCTGCTTCCCGTCCGAGACGTTTCCGCTCTTCCGCCGCCACGCGCTGCCGGATGAGCTTGACTACCGTTTTGTCGTCAAACCAGGCCGAGCAGAACTGTCGCACGTAGTCGTGTGAGAAGTCCTCCATGTCGTGCACGCCGATTTTGCTCGGCCAGGTCCCGCGCGGCCAGTAGGCGGTGCCGAACATCCAGTCCCACAACGCGATCTTCGACCCGAAATTCGACTGATTGCCGGGCCGGTCCGCTGAATGATGCCACCAGTGCAACTCCGCGGAGATGATGAGGTAGTTGAGGGGGCCGATATACGTTTTGAAATTCGCATGATGCCAGAAGCCCTTGATCAGGTCGAACGCGAGATAAACCGCGATCACGGTGTGATCGATGCCGAGCACCTGGAACGGCAGCGCGATCAGAAAATTCTTCACGGCGCCTTCCAGCACATGCACCCGCAGCAGCGACAGGCTGTCCATCTCGGTGATCGTATGGTGTACGCGGTGGATGCGCCATAGCCATTCATACTTGTGATACCAGCGGTGCAGCCAGTACCGGCAGAAGTCGTCGACCACGAAGTACAGCACGAACTGCGCAGTCCACGACCAGTTTGACAACGTTGCGTGCCAGACCGGCACCAGCATCAGCACACTGAACGCGGCGACCTTCGTCAGACCGGACAATCCGGGTCCGTTCACCAGCGCGGATGTGAGGTCGGTCAGGTATCCTTGCCGAAACGGGCCGGTGCGGTAACCGGACTTGATCGGTGGAAGCACGCGTTCCAGCGTGTGAAACACGATTAATCCGATCAGCAGTGTCGGCAGCAGGATGGTCATGGCCATCGCTCCCAGGTTCGCCCGCTGCGGATTCTTGCAGAAATCCCTGCGCTGCCGCTACAGCAACCATCGGTCCGCCGGCAAGAACCACCGCGCATGAACTTCTGGCACATCACCCGCAAAGACCTGCTCGTGCTGTGGCGCGACCGGCGATCGCTGGTGATCCTGCTGATTCTGCCAATGGTGTTCATCACGATCATCGGACTGTCGACTGGGCGACTGCTCGGCTGGCAGAACGAGAACGATGCCCTCACGATCGCGGTCGTCAACCAGGACGGGGCTGAGCTCTCGCGGTCGATCATCGCACGGATGGACAGCCACGAAGGCGTGACCGTCGTACCGGCGCAGAACGCGCAACAGGCCGATCGCCTCGTTGAAGACGGCCGATGCGTTGCAGTTGTGACATTCGGCCCGGGGTTCCAGGCCGGTGTTGATGATCTGCGATCGGTCGATGCCCTGCAGTTGGATCAGGGCAAGCTCGCCGGCAACCTGTCGGTGCTCGACGTGCATGTGTCGGCCGAACGGACGCTGATCAATCTGAAAACCATCGTCGAGATGATCGTCCGTACCGAAGTGCTGCAAGGCGTGATCCCCGTCGTCCTCCGCAAGAACGCCTGGATCAGGAATTACATCAACGTCCACAACCGGAATACGCCCTCGACAGTCGCGCCGACGCAGTCGCTCCAGACGCACTCGGAGAGGGAGCCTCCGAAGATGCGCGGTCATGGCAGCATCGTGTATCAGTCGATCGTCCCGTCTTACACCGTGCTGTTCACCTTTTTTCTGGTCACGATCATGGCGGGTTCGTTCCTCACCGAGCGCGACGCGGGAACCATGCAGCGTTTGCGAACGATGCCGATCTCGCATGCCGCCTTGATGGCCGGCAAGACGCTGCCGTTCCTGTTCATCTCACTCGGACAAGGCGCGCTGTTGTTCCTTGCGGGAAAGGTCTTGTTTGGCATGAGCTGGGGAAGGTATCCCCTGCTCCTGCCGCTCGTCCTGGTCTGCACGTCGCTGTCCGCAACGGCACTCGGCCTGCTGGTCGCGACGCTCGTGCGCACGATCGGCGAGGTGTCCACCTTCGCCACACTGATCATTATCGTGATGGCCGGCATCAGCGGTTGCTTCATGCCCCGCGGCTGGCTGCCCCAGGCGATGCAGGAGATCAGCCTGGCGACTCCCCATGCCTGGGCGCTGATCGCATACAACCAGCTCCTGAATGCGCGGCTGCCGGACGTCGAACGCGTGCTCCGCTGCTGCCTGATGCTCATCGGCTTTACTGTGGCCTATGCCGGGCTGGGCTGGTGGCGGTTCAGCCGCAAAGCGTGAGCGGCGCCGGGGCACGCGACCCGCTCGGCAATCGAAAAAACTCCTGCCGCTCCCCTCATCGCCGCTCATCAAATCCGCTACCATCTCCGTTCGCTCATTCGAACGCCCGGAGATAAGACGCGACGATGGCTGTATTGCTGCAGATTCGAAATGCGTACAAAAGCTATGGCGGGCAGTCCTTGCTGGAAGGAGCCGAAGCGTCGATCACTGACGATGTGAAGGTCGGCTTCGTCGGCCGCAACGGGGCCGGCAAGAGCACGCTGCTGAAAGTCCTGCTGGGCGAAGAAGAGCTGGATCGGGGCGAGATTGTGCGCCACCCGAAGCTCCGTCTCGGGTATTTGCGTCAGCACGACGCGTTCCTCCCCGGCGAAACCGTGCTCGACTTTCTGATGCGCGACAGCGGACAGCCCGACTGGAAGTGCGGCGAAGTCGCCGGTGAGTTCGAGCTCAAGGGGGCGTACCTCGAAGGCCCGGTCGGCAAGCTGTCCGGCGGCTGGCAGACCCGAGTTAAGCTGGCGGCGCTGCTGCTTCATTCCCCAAACCTGCTGCTGCTGGATGAACCCACCAACTTCCTCGATCTGCGCACGCAGATTCTGCTCGAGCACTTCCTCAAGCACTACGAAGAAGCCTGCCTGATCGTCTCGCACGACCGCGGGTTCCTGGGCGCGACATGCGACCACACGCTCGAGATCGCGCGCGGCAAGCTGACGATGTACCCCGGCAAGATCGACGCACACATCGCCAACCAGGCGGAGCGCCGCGAGCACGATGAGCGCGTCAACGCCGGCGTCCTGATGAAGAAGCGTCACCTCGAAGAATTCATTGCGAAGAATAAGGCACGGGCGAGCACCGCCACCCGCGCGAAGTCCAAGGAAAAACAGCTCGAGAAACTCGAAACCATCGCCATCGCCGCTGACGAGCCGACTCCCAGCATTCGCGCGCCTGTGGTCGAACCGCGCCGCGGACCGGCGCTGCGTTGCATGGATCTCGCGATCGGCTATCCCGAACGGCAGATCGGCGCCGACATCGGCGTCGAGGTCGATCACGGCGCCCGGGCGGCGATCGTCGGTGACAACGGCCAGGGTAAGACCACGTTTCTGCGCACGATTGTCGATTCACTGCCGGCGCTCGCCGGCGAGATTCGCTGGGGTTACGGCTGTGACGTCGGGATCTATGCCCAGCACGTCTATACCAGCCTGCCGCAGAAGCAGACGGTGATGGAGTTTCTCGAATACGCCGCTCCCGGCGGGACCAAGACGCAGGAGATCCTGAACGGCGCGGCCTCGCTGCTGTTTCGTGGCGCCGATGTGAAGAAGAAGATCTCCGTGCTCTCCGGGGGCGAGCGTGCCCGGCTCTGTCTGGCAGGACTCATGCTGAGCCGGCACAATATCCTGATCCTTGACGAACCTGGCAACCATCTCGATGTGGAGACCGTCGATTCGCTGGCCGAAGCCCTGCTGGCGTACCAGGGCACGGTGATCTTCACCAGCCACGACCGACATTTCCTCAAGCGAGTCGCCACCGAGATCATCGAGGTCCGAGACGGTCGCGTCATCAATTATCGCGGCGACTACGAAGCGTACGTGTATTCCGTTAACAGGGAGATCGAGGAAGGGGAACGCGAAACCGCCATGCGGTTGTCGAAGCCACCAGTCGATTTGCTCAAAGCGAAATCGCCAAAGACGCCTCGACGTGGTGAGCGCGAAGTCCGCAAAGAGCAGGGAAACGTTGAGAAGTCGATCGCGCGCCTCGATGAACAGAAGAAGGCGGCGAATGCTCAGCTACTCTCCACGACAGACGCCAAGGAAGCGCTGCGCCTGCACAACGAAGTCGAGGAATTGTCGAAGCAACTCACTGCCGCCGAAGAGCGCTGGTGTACGCTGCAGCTGGAACTCGGCGAGTAAGGCCGGTCGTTGTTGGAGGGAAGACGACCGTCCTTCGAATCCGCTGTCGGTGTGACTTTCGCCATGCCTGACTTTGACGAACCGGACTTGCGTACATTGGTGTAGAATGTACTATGCGTTCACGCTCTGCGACGATCCGGTGGACGACTGCGCCCAACTTGGTGCGCGTCGGTGTCAGATGACCGTCCGCAGCGGATTGAGGATCTTGCAAAGCGTTTTGCGGTAAGCACTTACCTGCCTGGTGGTGTAACGGTAGCACGAATGCCTCTGGAGCATTTAGTCAAGGTTCGAATCCTTGCCGGGCAATTTTCAGAAAGCGTGAGTGTGGCGTAGTTTACGCCAACCGGCCATCGGCCGTGCAGCACGACGACTACCACCAAACTACCACTTTGGTGAGGTGCTGCGATGCCGAAACGGTCCGTTCCGCGCTACTGTCTTCACAGGCCGTCCGGTCAGGCGCGGGTGCGCATTGACGGGAAAGACCATTATCTCGGTCTGTACGGCTCTCCCAAGTCAAAGGCCGAGTACGGCAAGCTGATTGCCGGCTGGCAGGCCAAGACGAACGAGGCCCCAAAGAATCTACTGATCCGGGATCTCGCGTATCTCTACCTCGAGCACTGTGGTCGGCACTACCGGAAGAACGGTGCCCCGACGACAGAGTTGCAGCCGATCCGCGACGCGCTCAAGCGACTACTCCGCCTGTACGTCGACGAGCGGGTTGCCGACTTTCAGCCGCGGATGCTGAAGCAAGTCCGCCAGGCAATGATCGAAGAGGGTCTTGCGCGCTCGACGATCAACGGGGGAATCGGTCGCATTCGACGGATGTTCAAGTGGGGCGTCGGCGAGGACCTCGTCCCAGCCTCGGTCCTGGTCGGTCTGCAGGCCGTTCGTGACCTCGAGCGCGGCCGCAGCGACGCACGCGAACCTGATCCCGTACGACCGGTGCCGATTGAGCGCGTTGACGCAATCAAGCCGTATGTGAGCAGGCCCGTGTGGGGCTTGATCCAGTTCCAGCTCACGACCGGAGCTCGCCCAGGAGAAGCACTGATTGCGCGGGGGTGCGACATCAACGTCAGTGGTCACGTATGGGAGTTCACGCCTATGACGCATAAGACGGAGCACCACGGAAAGGAACGCGTTATTTTCATAGGGCCAAGGGGTAAGGAGGTCGTCCGCCAGTTCCTGTCCACGGATCTCCATCGATACCTGTTCTGTCCCCACGATGCCATCACCGATCTTGTGGCTCGTGCATACCGTCGGGGGGCGCGAATTCGCGGCGACGTGGGCGACCGCTACACGCTGCACAGCTACGCAGCGGCGATCCGGCGCGGATGTGAACTCGCATTTGGCATGCCGGACGAGTTGCGGAACATCAACAAGGCTCTCACGAAGGTCTCAGCCGCGAAAAAACAGGTGACCCGAGAACGGCTGCTTCGAGCTGCCTCGGAGTGGCGGCGCGAGAACTGCTGGTCTGCGAACCAGCTTCGGCACACGTTTGCCACGCAGGCACGGCGACAGTTCGGAATAGAAGCCGCTCGAGTGACGCTTGGCCACGCCTCTGCCGTCACCAGCGAGATCTATGCCGAACGGGACTTTGAGGCGGCGCGCAAGGTGGTTGCGCAGATCGGCTGAATTGATACAATTCATGCTGGCCCGGCTAGGCTGATCACCGAACACCGCGAAGCCTTAAGCGGCGGCCGCGCCTATTTCTTCAGGCAGTCACCGGAAGGCAGGTGATCGGAATGGCGTCCCCATTATCTAGAGCGCTGCAGCGTCTCATACGGCGAATTGAATCCAACGGACACACCGTCGTGTTCGGTCTCGTCCCCGAATACGAGAAGGGACTGAATACGGTTGGGATCAACCAATTGGCTGTCGCTGCAGGATTCCACGCGATCTTCGAGACCGGCGAGACATTACACGGCGATCGTTGGTTGCGTGTAGGTTATCCCGATCCCGCTGAGGCGCCGGCTGAGTTCATTATTTGGAGCCGCGAGCCAACTGCAATTAAGGTGCGGGAAACGTGTGCCACAACAATCGATATCTTGCGCGAATGGGTTGACGTTGCGCTTCAACAGCCAATCAACCGCGTAGATCCAGACGATGCCGGCCGGACACCCGAGTCACTGATCACGGCACTTTCTCGACTGATCGAGATTCTGCTTCGAGACCGGGATGCGCTGGAAAGTGCAACCGTTATCGATGCAGATAACGCAGACTTACAGAGGCGACGTCGGGATTGGCTGACTGGAATCACGGCTGGCTTCAAGCCGATGAACGGAAGGACCGGAGACGAACTGTCGCGCCTACGACCTCCAGTTGGTTCGGCAGAGTACAGGCTGGCAGTCCGAGTTGCGAATGTGGCGGCGATTCATGAGGGCGTGGGAAACCATGTACTTCCACTCCTCAGAGAGGCGGAACTTGCACACGACGAGTTGATCGAAATTGCACATCATGAGGCCTACGACCAGGGAAAGAGACTTGTTCTGCCTCAACGGCACTCAGACGCGGTCTGCGCCCTCATTGCCCTGGTCCCACCACCGAGTACGTCCGCGACTGTCGTAACCCCAGCGGCCGACGACGATGAGGGCACCCCCGTCGGCGAGATAACGTTATTTCCAAAGACCGAGCAGAAGTCGTTCTCGGCCAAGGATCGATTCGGCAGCCGGACATTGATCGCTCAGCCCTCAGTGGCCGCGTGGGTTGGCAACCCCATTCCCGCGCTTCTGGACATTGAAGCCGCGACCGGCGTTCGGCTCCGTGATGGCGGCGACCCCGTCTGGTTCCTGAGAGTCTATCACGGTGCGACGAAACGGTTCCGCGAGAGTAACAGCTCGCGGACGTTCGCCGAGTATTGCGAGATGCTGCATTCAGAACTGATTGAAATTACCGATCTGCGATCACGTGTCGCCGGGGACGCTGAAGAACCTCGGGAGGACTCGCTGCCGTCAAATACTCTCAACGCGAAAGTTAATGGAATTTCGGAAGTGCCTCGTGCGCTAGTCGTCGCTGCCCGCGATATCACGGGGCGACTGACAGATCTCCAGAAGCGGTACAGCGGTTCGCTGAAATGCGTAGAGTTTGACACCGACACGATCGATCACGCGATTCGGTTCATCGACGAGTTCAACCATGTCGATGGTGGGTACGATGAACTTCGACGACGGGTCGGCGTGCTTTCATTCCACCCCCCGACGTCGTCTGGGAACAAACTACAAGATTCCTGGGGAGCGGTACGCAGCGACGTGTTCGCCGCCTATGACGCGGTAAAGCCCGAGGGCGGCGTCCTCCAGCCATTAGAGGTACGAATTGAGTTGGCGATGCGAGGATTCCAATCGCTCTTGGCATTAGTTCAATTCGATGAGTTCTTCCAACTGGCGCTGAACGGCACGATTCCGCTTGGGCTTTTCAACCTGGAGCAATTCCGCAATGCCTTGAGCCGGAGCCTCCAGCGTGCGGAGTGGAAGGAGGACGTTGCCGCACGTCTGCAAACCGTGCTCGCCGCTGCGGATAGCCTCTGGAATGAAGCAAGACGCGCTGATGCAGAAGGCTGTCGGATGCTACTGGCGTTGTCCCGACGGGAACCTGAGCCCATGCTCACTTCATCTGCGGTCGACTCAATGCTTCTTGCAGTCGAGGCACTCGTTGATTGGTCGACGGCAGACGGTCAACAGCGGCCACATAGGACTCAATCCCTTCTTCCTGAAGGAGCAAGGGCGGAGTTCGAAGTCGACCAGCCAGGCGCAATTCAGCGGCGGAGTTCGCTGCAAGTCACGTATCGAGACCTTTCGCGATTGGTGGGAGGTCTCAAATCACATCAGACGATCAAGAACCGGATGACGAAGGACCGGAAGGGCGGAAAGCTGGTTCCGAGCCCTGTCTCTAATGGGAACGGTATGGCATCGAGGTTCGCATATGCCGATGTTCTCGCTTGGTGGCCCTTCGACCGCGACCTGCCTACGGAATTCGAGGCTATGGAACTGCTTTCGGCCTCAGGAAAAAGTGTCCAAGTGGGACAACCGGCTCAGTAACGTGTACCGCGCCTGTACCACACCCGTACCGACCTGTCCCGATGGCGTCTCAGTTTGACAATTCCACGCCGCACTTCTGTTCGCGAGATGATCGATCTCCATCAATTGGTTCGCAGTCCCGTGAACTCGATTGTGGAGCCATTCGATGCTTGCGACAGACGTCCGTTCCCTCATAGACCTTGAATCTGACGATCTGCGTCCAGTCTGGATCGTTGCCCGCGATCGAACAGGAAGGCGGCCTTCTCCGGCGACCGTCTGGCGTTGGGTGCGGAAAGGCGTCCGCGGCGGGAGACTTGAGGCAGTTTTCTTGCAGGGCGTGTGGCACACTACTTCGGCCGCTTTCGCTGACTTCATCCGTCGCCAAACCGCGGCCGCTCTAAATCTGCCCCCGAATGAGCCGGTGATAGCCTCCGACGATGCGTTACGCGCTGTCGGTCTGCTGTAGCGGAGGCACTGGTGTGGAGACCTTTGAGAGTGCCCTCGCCTATTCGCAGCGCGGCTGGTCGGTCATTCCGGTGCCGCACCGCAGCAAGAACCCGGGTCGAGCCGGCTGGGAGCGGCTCCGGCTGAACGTCAACACGGTCGGCGAGCATTTCAACGGCGCGCCACAGAACATCGGCGTCCTGCTCGGCGAGCCGTCCGGTTGGCTCGTGGACGTCGATCTGGACCATCCGCGCGCGGTGGCGCTCGCTGCGCAATACCTCCCGGCCACAGCGGCAGTGTTTGGCCGCGCGGGTAAACCCCGTTCCCACTGGATCTACCGGGCCGCGGGTCCCGTGGCGACGAAGAAGCACCGGAGCAAGTCGGCGGGCATGCTCGTCGAACTGCGATCGACCGGTGCGCAGACGATCTTTCCGCCGTCCACGCACGAGTCAGGCGAGCCCATCGAGTGGTGTGAAGCGGAGGTCGAACCCGCGACCATCGCGCCTGACGAGTTGCTGGACTGCGTTAAGCGGCTTGCTGAAGCCGTCCTGGTCGAACTCGGCGAGAAACCTGCGAAGCCAGCTCGCAGAACTGCGAGGTCTGCTCCCGGAACCGACGCCGTGCAAGCGCAGCCCCCGACAAACGTGGCGGCGCGCTGTCAGGCGGCCATGCTACGAATGGGACTCGCCGACCAGCAGGACGGGTCGCTACGCCTCTACGCCTGCGCCTGCCGCGTCGTGGAGTTCAACCTTGACGATTCCGCCGGCCTGGACGCGATTCGGGTATATGCGGCGCAACGGCCATTTCGGCGTGATTGGACGGACGACGAGATCCTGAAACGCATTCGGGACGCTGAGCAGCGCTGCACGCGAGGCCAAGCGCTCGAAGTCGACGGCGACGGCAACATCGCCTTGGGCGGGCGCGACCCGATCTCCGGCCGACTGATTCTCAGCCCGAAGCGCACTCTGCCCACAGCTCAGGTCTACATACGGGAGTTCCACGATCACCCGGAGGGACGCACCCTGCACAGTTACGCCGGCTCGCTTTTCTGCTGGCGGGACGGCCGGTTCATTGAGATCGAAGATCAAGGACTCAAAGAGCGGCTCCACCACTGGCTTCATGCTGCTCTTCGCTACCGGCCCACCAAGGAGGGCGAACTCCAACTCGTGGACTTCGAGTCCAATCCTAACAGCGTCAACTCGGCACTGGAGACGATCCGCGCCTACACCCATTTGCCGGTGACGACCACGCCTCCGGCCTGGCTGGATGAATCGACGGCGCGTCCGCCTCCTTCGGAGATCCTGCCGTGCCGCAGTCTGCTCCTGCATCTGCCGACGATGCGACGACTTCCCGCGACGCCGGCGTTCTTCTCCGTCAACGCTCTCGACTTCGATCCCGACCCGAAGGCGCCCTCGCCGCAGCAATGGCATTCGTTCCTCCTGCAGCTATTCGATGAGGACATCGAATCGATCGAACTGCTCCAGGAATGGTGCGGGTACTGCCTCACGGGCGACACGTCACTTCAGAAAATGCTCCTCCTGGTGGGGCCGAAACGCAGCGGAAAGGGGACCATCGCCCGAGTGCTGACGGAACTCGTG
>Ga0163152_10009181_pt1 | contig 10363 bp, 11 predicted proteins | sample OliLakLV19MP8IB2_FD_148635 | JGI IMG/M metagenome (GOLD analysis project Ga0163152, IMG submission 148635) | Freshwater microbial mat bacterial communities from Lake Vanda, McMurdo Dry Valleys, Antarctica - Oligotrophic Lake LV.19.MP8.IB-2 | ecosystem: Environmental > Aquatic > Freshwater >...
GTGTAGGGTCGTTTTTCTGGTCAAGCACAATCCGGCCAAGCGCCCGTGTAATCTTCAAATGGCTCGCCATCGCCGCCTTCAGTTGTGCAACGGTCGTCGCTGAGGCAAGCTGCGTTTCCACGGCGTCCAGTGCGGCTCGTACCTTCAGGGCGCGTAAGGCAGGCGGTCGTGGCGTTGGGTCGTGCGCGGTGACGACCGCCTGCACGGCGACCACATCGACGGCGTCCGGAACAATGAGGGTCAGCACCTGGCCGTCCCCTTGTGCCGTGAACACGGGAGACGTGCCGAGGGAACCCGGTAGTGCTGGGATAGGACGTAGTGCCACGATAGCGGCGGTCAGTTCGTCGTGGAGCTTATCGAGAGCGTGAGGCCGGGTAAAGGTCAGGGTCTTCATTAGCCGACTCTCGTCATGCTGAGGTAGGTGCCGCCGGAGGTAAATATTGCGTTCAATGCCGTACCGCCGCCGCTGTTGTGGTAAGCACGCAGTTCTACATAGTCAGCCGCGTTCAGATTGACCACCCGGCAGATAGGCACAAGGGTATCGAAGGCTGCCCCACGGGAAGGAAGGTCGCTGTAGTAGTTGAGGTACGCACTTACGCCACTGATGGTGGCCCAGATTTCAGTCACTCGCCGGGTGCCCGCAGCACTAGCTGCAAACGCCACTTGTCCTTCGATCAAATACGTGCCTGCTTGGCCGGTGGGCACGGTGAGTCGGGTGGGGCTGCCCGCCACCCAGAGTGTGCCGACGTCGTAGTCCACGCCTGCCAGGACCCATGAGATGGGAGGTTCCCCGCCATCGGCAAGTGATTGATTGGCGGTCAGTCGGACTTTGGCGCGAGGTATTGTAATCTTGGTCATGGCAATCGCCGCGCTAGCGTTGATGTCGGCGTTGACGATAGTACCGTCCACAATATCCGCCGACACGATAGACGACCCCAGAGCAAGTTTTGAGTAGGCTATGGCCGCGCTAGCGTTCACCATAGCGTTGGTCACATGACCCGCCGGTATCTTGTGGGCGTGGTCCGCCCTAGCCGCGTGGGTCGACGCGCCATTGGCGGTGGCGGCGGCAATGTCACCGACCGTACCGCTGAAGGCCAGGGCGTGGCCGTGGTCGCCGCGCGGCACCGTCGTCGCCGAGCCAGCGGCTTCGGTGCCGCCCACGTCGGCAAGGTCTGCGGTTGTGGCCCAGGTTGCTGCCAGGAACGAACCAATCGGCGTGGTCAGGGCCACTTCAACGTGACGGCGGCTGTCCACGGCGCAGCGAGCGCCGCACTGCACGCCGTCCGGCAACGCCGTAAACGTGACCAGCCCGGCGACGGTGGCCTGCTGGGTCTCAACCGCAACCCCGGTATCCCGGCGATAGGCCACGACGTAGGGACGCCCGGACACGGCGTTGCCGGAGGCCGGGTCGAAGACGATGCCAGTGGCGGTGTAGACCATGGGTTAGTACCACAGGATCAGTAGCGTTGCATCATAGGTCCCAGAGCCACCGGTATACCGAACGTCGATAGAACCGTTCGCATTGACCCGGAGATAAAAGGACCCTGCTGAGGCTACGACAGCTTCACTGCTGAGTTCGACGAAGTTGCTGCCGCCACTGTAAGCAAGGCCTTCGGTTGAATGCTTGAGAACACTGTGAATGCAGACGGCCCCGTAGGTCGCGTCTCCAGCACCGTCTGCAACTAAGGTCTGGGCGCTGGAGCCAATGGCAGTACCACGCCAAAGCATGGTCCCTGCCGCTTTGAATTGTGAAGGGAAGGTTGTTACCGCCGAACCGCCAAACGCACCGCTGGCTACCTTGGAGGCGGCTATGGCGGCCGAGGCGTTGACGTCGGCGTCGACGATAGACGCCGCCGTTATCCCGTGCCGGTGGTCCGAGCGGGCGAAGGTTGTCGCCACGCCCTCAGTCTGGCCGGTTGCGCTGGATACCACGGCGACTGGCGTTGCAAACGCCCCGCCCGCCACCAGGCTTGCCGCGCTAATCACCAGCGGCACGTACTGCGGCTTGTGACGGCTGAGGAAGGCAAACCCGGCGTACTGCACAGTATCGGTTAGTCCGGTCACGGTCACGACCCCGCTGGCGGCGGCATAAATCGGCGTGCCGGGGCTGAACTCGGTGAAGTCGGCTAGGCTGTAGACGCGGACGCGGGGCTGGCTGGTGACCGGCGTACCGGCGACGGGGTGAAGGACGATGCCAGTGGCGGTGTAGACCATGGGTGGTGGCTCCTGTCTGGCCATTCTCCAGGCCAGGGGTGGGTGCGGGGGAGGTGGCTAAATCAAGAGCGCGTAGCGGCTAATGTCCTTGCGGTCCTGGATGGCCAATCGCACCGTGCGGTAGGCGTCTTCGTACAGGTCGTCTTCGTCGAGAACAATGACCGCCCAGCCCTTGTCTTTGAGGCGGCGGAAGATGGCCATGTCGGCCTCAAACTGCGGCCCGAACATCGGGTGCCAGAACAGACCGTTCACCGGCAGGGCCAGCGGCGGATAGTCGCGGTAGACGACAAAGTCAATGACGGTGCCACCGACAGCGGCGCGGCCTCCCAACTCAGGTTTCTGAAAGATCACGTCGTCGCCAGGGTCAAAGATGTCGGCGTTGCATTTATAGCCAAGCCGCTTCAACGCCCAGAACGCTAGGTACTCCGGATAGTTGCCAAGCCACCAGCCAGGCACGTCTTCGATGACTGGTTGAAAGGCCACCGGCTTGACGATGGCCTTGCGGCTCTTGGCTGGCATCTTGCTTTTGTAGGGCGTGTACGCCCGGACCTTGGGCATTAGAGGCCCGCAGGTTCGTCAGGCAGTCGCTGGCGTAGGGCCAGTTCCGCCATCGCCGGGCCGTCGCCAGGGGACCAGCCGGTCTCAAGACCCCCCAGTCCTTCCGTGTCAATGCGCACAAGATACGTCCGGTGGGGGTCGTAGGCAAACTCGACCAGCCGGTTCTCTTCGATGGTGCTGACCAGGTCGGCGATGCACTGGTTGGTGTTGCGGTCATCGGCCTGCTTGGTCAGGTCCAACCGAAGTTGGAAGCCCCAGAGCGGCGGATAAATCGCGTCATAGGCCATCACAGCGGCCTCAAGGATGGGCGAGGCGGTCGTGGTCGAGCCGCGTGCTAGGTCGAAGCGAAGGCGGATGTTGGTGAAGACCCGACCACGGCTGACGTTCGGCTGGGTCACCATGCCGTTTGCCGCCAGGGGACGGTCGAAGTAGAGCGTCACCACACCGGTGCCTGCGTTGTCGAGTGACGCCGAGGTAATCGTGGTGACGTCGCCAAACTCGTCGAGCAGCGGTGTCCAGTAGCCTTCAGGGTTGGCGTAGGTATTCGTCGTATCATCGGTCAGCCCATCGGGCGCACTGTTGACCTGATACCAGACCTTGATGGTCTCGGTGCCGGTCATATCACGACAGCGGACCCGCAGGTTGTAGGCCACCTTCGGGCGTTCCACTACACCACTGTCGAAGAAGCCGGTGGTCAGCGACCCGGCAGTCGCGTAGATTTGGCTGGTCCAGTTCAGCGGGGTGGCGTTAGCATCGTTGAAGGACGTGTAGTGGCCGTTCAGCCAGTAGAGGCGTTTGTCTGCCCCGACCTCGGAATACGTCACCGTGAAGCCGCTGGACGGGACGCTGCCTGCGGAGAGTGACTTTGCCAGCACATGCCAGCCTTGACCGTTATAACCGAGTACCGTCCCCACGCCGGTGGTGAGGTCCACCATGCCGAGCAAGAGCCAGTTGTTGATGGCGCAGAGGGACGACGCCCGGTACGTCGCGGAGAGGGCGTTGGCCCCGATGGGCAGCCCCTGGTCTTTACCGGGTCCGACGTTGTCAACGGTGCCGCCACTCATGCGGTAGACCGTGTCCTGCTGGATGTAGTAGAGGTCGCTGTTCCAGGTGACAATCTGGTCCGCCCGGAGTAGGGCGTCGTAGGTCTTGCGGACCTTACGTTCCCAGGGACTATAGACCTGGCCGCTGGCAACGTCGTAGATGCCGAGACTGTCGGTGGTCAGCCAGACCACAGCAGCATTCCCGTGGAGGTCCTGCCAGACGACCAGCCCCACCATCTGGCCGCCACCCGTATAGACGGCGACGGCTGGCTCGGTCCAGGTCGTAAGCACGGCGGTGCCCTTGGTCGTTTGACTGACAAATCCGAACTGTCCGGCGGCGGTTACCCGGACCAGCTTCTCGTCGAAGCGGACCAGGGACTTGATGCCACCAGTGACCAGGTTGTGGGTCACGGTATAGGTCGAAGGCATTGACCAGTAGCCAGTCGCGGTGACGCCGTAGAGAACGTCCTGATACACAACCAGACACGCGCCGATGATTAGGCCGCTGATGGCCGTCGCAGTCACGCCGGTGGTCGACCAGTTGTCGGTGGCGGTGTCCCACCACATCAGGACCCCGGCGCGAGAGACGCCCCAGAGGAGGTTGTTGTATTCGGCGGTGGCTTGCATCCCAACGGTGCCTGCGCTGAAGCGGGTGGTCGGGGTTCCGGTCAGGCCGCAGAGCGTAATGCCGCGCTTGATGTGGGTGTAGCAATCGCCGTCCCAGAAGCGGTCGACCCGTTCCTTCTCGTCGTAGTCGTGAATGCCTAGGCCACCTAAGAGGTCGGTAACGGCAAACTCGGAGACGACGGTCTGGGCGCTGCGTTCGGAAGACTGGCCGCTGATAAACTGCCTCTGGGCAAGCTGGGCGACACTGGACCGATTGACATAGGTGTTCGGGGCCAGGGTGTAGTAGAGCGGCAAGCCCGGTCGTTGGTCGTGGTCAGGTAGGCCGTAGCCAAGCTGGATGGTACGTTTCTTCGTCGGGCCAGCGGCTAAGGTATCACCGGTATAAGATGTAGTGCCACTGTCATAGATACGGTCGGTGGCCACTAATCAGCCCCGATGCGCCGACCCCGCGACAGGGGCCTAGACTGTTGAGCCAATTGATTGGCCCGTTCAAAGTAGGTCGCTGCCAGCTTGGCCGTCTCGACACTTTCCATGCTGCGGCTCTCCAGCCACTCCGCCGCCGCTTGAACGGCGAGCCAGCGGATGGGGAGGGTCGTAGTGGAAACGTCACTGGTCAGGGCACTTTGTGCCGTTTGACCGACCAGCCGAAGACTGGTGAAGGGCGCGACCGAGGTCAGCAGTTCGACGTCATACGCCGAGCCACCCTGGACGCGCCAGCGCTTCCAATCAAGGCGGCTGTAGAACGTCTCGGTCGTCAGTACCCGGAACTCCAGCGACCCGGTTTGGGCGGTGGTGGTGTAGTACCCCGCGACGATATACCCGCTGCCGGAATTACCGCGCCAGCGCACGGCCTGGGTGTTGTTTGACGTGAGCTTGACCCAGTAGGTGGTGTCTCCCTCGACGTACTGCGGGTCGCCAAAGGTAAAGGCCACGCCGGCATAGGTGTCGGTCAGGTCGTTGGTTGAGACGGTGGCGGCGGTGGCAATCAGCGTGCCGGGGGTTCCGGCGCTGTTAGCGTGAAGAGTCAAGGTCAGGGTTGCGGCGGTGCCGGTGCTGTGCAGCCGGAGCGGCAGGACCACTTTGGTCAGGCCGGTGTCGTGTCCTGGGCGCAGCGGTTGCGACGCGACGGTGCCACTCACGACGGCCTGGTGAATGACGGAAAGACTATCGCCACCACGGTAGCGGTCTCCGGCCATCGAAGAGGCGTCGCACCAGACTTCGCGCAGGCTGGTCCAGCCGGTCGGCGTTGGATAGGCCGTTCGACCAGACAGCGTCAGGATGGACGTGTCGTCAACGGGCAAGGGCCAGGTCTCCCTGGCGGTGTCAATGGCGCGGTCAATCGCCGCGTTCAGGCTGGCCACGGTGATGCCGGGGCCGTAGATTTCGTAGGTATCGGTGGTGCTGTTGGACGGCTGGGTGGTCCAGTTCGGGGCGATGGTATACGTCCCGTCATTGGCCAGCCAGTCGAAGATGCGGCGCACCTCGGTGACCCCGGCAGACCCTCCGGTGCCGATGCTCTTGAGGAGTTCGCCGCCGTCAAAGTGGCCGTTGGAGAAGACGGTGGCCCAGTCGCTGGCCTGCCCGTAATAGGTGCCGACGGCGTCGCCACTCTTGAACGTTCCGGTGACGTATTTCTCGGCATCAGAAAAGAGGGTGGCGGCGGTGGCTAGGCGGACCTGGGCGCGGGTATTCGTAGGCACTTACGCCACCCGGCGGAGTAGTATCCTGATGGTGGTCGAGCCGGTCTGTCCCGTGCCTATGACGATCTTGAAATCTTTGAGTGGCGCAATCGCGGCGACCTTCGCGGCGGTGGTCAGCATCGACACTTTCGACGCCTCTGCCGTGATAGACACGGCGGTCGACGAATCGTCTTCGACGGCAACGTAGGTGGTGCCAGCTAGGAACGACACAGAGGTGCCGTCCAGGCCAGCGTCAAAGACGAACCCGGCGATTTCGTAGTTGTCGGGCACGCTGATGGCCCCGGAGGTGGTCTCCGAATCGAGGAGGGTGGTGGTCAGGTGGGTCTGGGCAGCCACTTAGCGGCCCATCACGGTCTTGACCTGGGCCAGCACTTCAGGGGAGGTTGTTAGGGCGAAGGTCATCGGATGCACGACGTAGGTGTGCAGCTTCATGGCCAAGATGATGGCGCGGTCGACGAGTTCGGGCTTGAGAAGTTTGCCCTCAATCGGGACCGGAATGAAGGTGTCGCACATGTCGCAGACCGAGCCTGGGACCTGCGGTACATCGGGGCGTTCGCGGGTGTAGCCACGCGCCAGGTAGAAGTTGACCAGGGGCTCGACAAAGATGGCCTCAGTACCATCGGCACGCCAGAGGCGTACTTCCTGGCGTTCGGTGCGGAGCTGGGTCAGTTGTAGGCCACTCCGTGCGGCTTCGAGCGAGTTGTACGGTCGGGCGGTGGCCTCGACACGTGGCGCTTCAATGACTTGAGTGTTTGCCATGGTGAGCCTTTCTAGGTCGCGTGATGCGTCCTGCCGCCTTCGTAGTGGAGCGTTTGCTCGGCACGGCGTCGGAGGGCGTTGAGATAATCGTCGGCGTTGTACCGTTTGCGGAGGTGGTCTGCGGCGGAGACTTCACGTCGGCTCGCCGCATACTCACGATGTTCACCGGTGTCGTTCGACAACGCGACGAACGGTTGGGTGCCGGGTGGCAACGGTTCAGCGTCCGGGTCTTCAACCAACCGGCCATCGGGCATGCGATACCAGCGTGTCAACGCCAGTCCGCCGCCGACTACCGGGCGTGTCTCGATGAACTCCGGCGTGCCGAAGGTCTTGACGTAGGTGTTCGGGTGGAGCCAGAAACCATTGGCCATGTCAGTCCCTTACCAAGTTTGCGATGTGCCCTCAATGTAGCCAACCTTGAAGTAAAGGACCGCCCCGGAAGCCGGGCTGGTCGCGGTTACGGCAACGTAAGCGTAGAGGGTCTCGTCGGATTCCAACTGCTTGACAAAGGTTTTCTTCAGCGGCAGGCTCGCCGCCGTCCCGTCCGGTGTGGACGTGGTCGTCGGGAAGCTGGTGGCCGAGGAAGTCGATACGGTGAGTGTCTGGGCAACGCCCTTGTCAAACGCCGCAGCGGTGGTCAGGTCGGAGTGGGTTGAAAACGAGGCCAGGATTTTGGCCGAGGCGGGTGCCACTCCGGCAGTGGTGTTCGCCGAGGTTGCGGCAGCCGTCAGGCCGACGCAGGTGCCGTCGATAGTGGCAACATTCAGCGTCGCGTCATTCGCCGCAGCACTGTTCGCGGTCAGGATGACGGCGGTGGTGGCTCCGGAGACTTCAAACTTCGCCTTTACTGTGGCGTTCGCCAGCAGCGCGACACGTATCTTGCCCGCCACAGTGGCGTCGCTGTCGCTGTTGGCAACGGCGACCGACACTACGAGCGGCGATGCCACGCCGAGCGCAGCGGCGGTGATAGTGACGGTCGCGTTACCAGCACCGCTGCCGGAAATCGCGCCCGCAACGGTGGCCGTTTCCACTTGCTTGGTGCCGACCACGGCCAGCAGTCCAGCTTCGGTGGTGGCGTTGGACTTGAAGAGTACGCCCTCAACCGCGTCGACGGCGTGGGTAGCGACGTCGATAGACGAGGCCACTTTGAGGGCGGTGATTTCATGCTTGTTCCCCGACCCAACCAACGGCACGAAGACGTTGGTATCGGCGGCCAGGATGGGCGACGGGACCGTCGCCTGGATAGGCGCGAGCCTGAGATTAGGGTCCATCGTTGCCTCCTACCAGGTCTGCGACTTGCCGTCAACGTACTCGACGGTGAAGTAGAGGACCGCAGCGGCTGCCGGGCTGGTGGCCGCGACGACAATCTTGGCGTACAAGGTTTCGCCAGCGGTCAGTTGCTTGTAGTAGGTGCGGGAACGTGGCAGCTTCGCTGTGGCCCCGTCCGGGGTGTTGGTGGTCGTTGGTGCGGCAGTCGAGCCGTACGTTGCCGACACAGCCAGCGTCTGGTAAATGCCCTTGTCGAAGGCAATTTCCGTGTCGTCGGTATCGGTTGTGAACGAGGCCACCGTGGTGGCTGCGGCACCACTATCAGTGTCCAGCGTGGCCTCAAGGACACCGCTCGACTTGAAGATGGTCCCGACCACGGTGTTGCTGGCGTGGGCGGCGATGTCGATAGACGACGCCACCCGGATGCCAGTAATCTCGCGGACGTTGCTTGCGCCCACCAGCGGAATGTAGACGGACAAGCTGTTCGCCAGGGCCGGAGTGGCCACGGTGACTTGCCGAGGAGCGAGTCGAAGATTGATGTCCATACTAGCCCCTAGTTGTCCGGCTCGACAGCCGCCGTGGTGAGACGACAGGCGAAGACGTCCTGGTACATGCCGTAGCCGTAGTCAGCGATGACGTTGATCTTGTGGCTGCGCAGGTCTTCGTCGTAGGTCTTGTTCGTGGTCATGCCCTCGAAGGTCAGCCAGACGAACGCCTCTTTGCTAAAGACGCAGCCGGTTGTCGGCGAGCCGACGGTGATGTTGTTGTCGTGGTAGACCTTGACCTGACCAATCGTGTCAATCCAGAAGTCCTTGAGCGTGTCCGCAGCGAGGCCATCAGGGGACGGGATGGTGGCGAAACCGCCGGAGGTAAGGCCAATCACATTGGTTGCGACCGGGTGGTACTGCCACTCGTGAACCACAGCACTCCACGGGCGTGGGGCCGGTTCTGTCGCGTTACCTGCGATGAAGGACCGTGCTGCCAGGACGTGGCCGACGGTCATTGTGCCGGACCCGCCTTTGGTGGCAGTCACGCCAGCGAAGAGGCCAAGCAGGTCCTGGTCCTCAAAGATGGCCATGGCGTTGCCGGTGATTTTGCCGACGGCGCGGAGGACGTCTTCCTTGGCGAAGGAGTTCGACCGCTTGCTGACCAACACCTGCATGCCAACTTCCTGTGGCACAATGGCCAGGGCGTTGTCAGTGTTGATTTTCTGGGCGTGCAGGATGGGCACCCCTTCGTCAAGACGGGCGGGGGTGAGCCGCGAGAACTTCGGGATGTAGTAGGTGTTACCATTGCCGTCGGGCAGGGTGTACTGCGTGACAAGCGGTTTCATCACCTGGCCCTGCTCGTAGAAGTAGCGGGCGGGGGCGATGAACTTGGGCATCAGATCGTTGATGTCCGAAAACTGTGTAAGGCCAGAGGCCACGGGGTTCTCCTGTCAGAGAAGCGGCGCTAGTAGCCGTTGGTCCGGCTGGACTGAGCCTTCGCCACAAACTTGGCAAAGTCAGCCCAAGGCATTTGACCGTCGGAAAAGGCACGCTCTGCTTGGTCGAGGGTGGATACGGCGTTCCGTCCAGTCCCCATTCGGTGGTCGTCGCGTTCCTCCGACAGACTTGCCTTACGGCGGTCGATGTCGGCGTCGGCGAGGCGTTTGATGACCAGCTTGCGCATCTTCGCTTCGACCTCACCCTGGTATTCGGGTGGGGCGTCGAACTGACTAATCAGCTCGTCGAGTGAGATGGCATTGGTCACGCCTGCGGCCTTGAGGTCGGCGTTGGCATCGCGGAGGCTGGTGCGAATGTATTGCTGGCGTTCGAGTTCTTTGTTGACCTCGTGTAACACCGGCTCGCCTTGCTTCAACCGTGCTTCACGTTGCTCCAGGTTGTCCTCGCGCTCGAAGATGGCCCGTTGCTGGACGATTTCGGCGTCGGTCCAACCGAGTTGACGTTTCTCGGCGAGTTCGGCTTCACGCTTTCCTTGGCGGTCCCTCGTTTCCTGTGCGACAAGATGCTGCTGGAGAGCGGCAATCTGCTGGCGCATTTCGGCTTCGGCTTTGCGAGCCGAGGCTGCGCCGCCGGAAACGGTGGCAAGTTGGCGTTTGGTTGCTTCTAGTTCTTTGGCAAGACCAGCAGCATCCAGGGTGCCCTCAACGGGGGCGGGGCCTTGGGCGATGGGTGGCGTGACGTTGACGGG
>Ga0163152_10009189_pt1 | contig 10355 bp, 10 predicted proteins | sample OliLakLV19MP8IB2_FD_148635 | JGI IMG/M metagenome (GOLD analysis project Ga0163152, IMG submission 148635) | Freshwater microbial mat bacterial communities from Lake Vanda, McMurdo Dry Valleys, Antarctica - Oligotrophic Lake LV.19.MP8.IB-2 | ecosystem: Environmental > Aquatic > Freshwater >...
ATTTCGGGCTAGTGAACGATTTGGCCCGACCGGTCGTCTGACCGGATATGCGACGCCTCTGCATCACGATCATGGCGCTGGCGGCCGGGCTGGCGGCCTGCGGTGACCCGGCCTCGACGCCAGTAGCGGGTGGCGACAACGCCGCGCCCCCCGTCGCCGAGACCCCCGAGGGCAACGAGTTGCTGTTCCTCGGCATGGGCCGCGGCGTGAAGGTGTTCGACACCGAGACCGAAGCCGTGATGCTCGACGCCGCGCCCGCGGTGCCCTCGCAGCAGGGCAACGTGGTGTTCCAGACGACCGCGCGCGCGGAAGGGACAGAGGTCGCCGCGTTCGACCCCGCGAACGGGCACGCGCTGTGGTCGACCGTGCTCGCCGAACCGGCCGAGCTGCGCATCGCGGCGCAGGACGGCAGTGCGGCCGTGCTCGGTGCGCCGCGCCCCGTCGACGGCACGATCCCCGGCCGCGTCACGACGCAGCTCACCATCGTACGCGGCGAAGACGACATGCAGCGCTACGACGTTCCCGGCAACGTCGAACCCGAGACGTTCTCGACCGACGCGAACAAGCTGTTCCTCATCGACTACTTACCGCCCGAGGCCCCGACGAGCTACTCGTTGAAGTTGCTCGACCTGACGACTGGCGCAGTGGGCGAGGTATTCGACGCGCACGGCGGGCACCGCGAACCGATGCAAGGCACCGCGCGTAGGCACGTGTACTCGCCCGACGGTACGCGCCTTTACACCTACTACGAGATCCTGGGCGACCCCTACTACGAGCACCTCAAGGGCCCGTACCGCGCGTTCGTGCACGTGCTCGACCTCGAAAACGAATGGGCGCACTGCGTCGTGCTCGACGACCCGTTCGGAACGATCCCGGACACAGGCGCGACCCTGACCGTCGCACCCGAAGGCGACTCGGTGTACGTCACCGACCCGGCGCTCGGTCTCCTGGCCGAGATCGACACCGAACTCCTACGCGTGGTGAACACCTCCGAGGTCGTCCCACCCCAGCCCGTGTACGGCTCGGCCGCCGTCGCGACCGACGATACGGTCTTTGTCAGCTATGACAACCAGCTCCACGCTGTCGATCGCGAGTCACGAACGGCGACTCCGTTGTTCGCGGCGACGGCACCCGTGGGCGCGCTCTACGTGTCGCGGTCGGGCGAGAAGTTGTACGCGGCGTTGCCGGATCGGGTCGTGGTCTACGACACCGCAACGTACGAACGCCTCGACGAGCTGCTCGTCGGGAAGGAACCCGTCGAGTACTTCGACCCGAGCGGGGTTCCGCTCGACGCAACCAGTGATGTCATCAAGTGTGCGTGTTGACCAGAGTCCGGGAAGGTGGGGGAGAATGCGACCGTGGAAGAGCCGGATCCCCGGCTGATCCGCGCCGCGGCCGCCGGCGACCACGACGCGTTCTCCGAACTCGTACGGGCGTGGCAGGTACCGGTGTTGCGGTACCTGGAACGGTTGCTGGGCGACCGGACCGTCGCGGAGGACGTCGCGCAGGAAGCGTTCCTGCGCTGCTACGTGCATCTCGGCCGGTACACGTTCACGGGCAAGTTCTCCACGTGGCTGATCAGCATCGCGCACAACGCCGCGATCGACGCGGTGCGAAAACGCGCACGCGGGGACCGGGCGACGGCGCGACTCCCACCACCGCGCCCGTCGTCCGACCCCGTGGCCCGGCTCGAGATTGCCGAGGCGCTGGCCGCACTACCGGTGAAGTTGCGGTCCGCGCTGCTCTTGGTGGAGGTCATCGGGTTGCGCTACCGCGAGGCGGCCGAAGTGCTCGGGGTGCCCGAGGGAACCGTGAAAAGCCGCGTGTCGCACGCACGCGAACGCGTCGTCGCCTGGTACGCGAGTGGAGAGGGTGAGTCGGATGCGCTGCGGTGACGCGCGTCCGGACCTGTCGGCGCTCCTCGACGACGAGCTCGCGCCCGAACGCGCCGACGCCGTGCGCGAGCACGTCGCATCGTGCGCGCCGTGCACGCGCTACGAACGCGACATCCACACGCTCCGCACCCGGCTCCGCATCGCACCGGTCGAGCATGTCGTCGACATCGAGCCGCTCGTGCGCGTCCGGCTCGACGAGCGCGCACCGGAACGCCGCCCCCGTACCGTCAGTCTCCTGTCGATCGCCGCGGCGTTCGTCGCCGCGTTCGTCGCCGGTGCCACCTTTGTGCAGATCACCGGAAACCCCGAGCCCGTCGGCGCCCGCGACCTCTCCGACGCCGTGCTCGTCGCGCAAGCGTCGATCGAGAGCCTCGAAGCGGACGTGACCGTCGTCGAACGCGGGTTCCACCCCGACGTGCCGGAGCGCACATTTGTCGGCACGATCGCGTACCGGGCTCCCGAATCGCTCGCCCTGGAACTGCGCGACACCACGGCGTACCCGTCGGACGAGTGGGTACGCGACGACGTCACTCTCGTGGTCGACGGCGACCGCTCGTGGGAGCGCGCGGTCGTGCGGTGCCCCCGCGAGGCCTTGCCCGGGTGCACACCCCGAGCGCCGCGTACCCGGGCCCTGGTCGGACGGGACCCGTTCTCCGACACCGGGCCTGCGCCCCTCGACCTCGTCGTACCGGTCGGCAGCTTCGGGCGCAGCGGCGCGGTCGAAGACCTCGGGCAGGACCGCATCGACGGCCGCTCGGTCGTCGGCGTGCGCGTCACGGCCGCGCAGGTCGAGCCGCTCCTCGGCGGGTTGCGGTCGCGCGGCAATGCGCGTGAGATCCACCCGACCGACGTCGTCGACCTGTGGCTCGACAACGAGGTGCTCGTTCCCGTAGCGCTCGACGTGCGCGCCGCGCCGACCACCGAGCGGTCGGAGTGGGCGGCGCGGCGCGGCTACGACGACGCCGACGGCGTGATCGTCGGGGTGCGGTGGACGAACATCCGCGTCGATGCCGCCGTCACGGGCGACGCGTTCGCGAACATTCCGACGGATGCGATCACGCGTGACGCGGGCTTTGCCACCACCCCGGTGACGCTCGCCGCGCCCACCTGGCTCCCACCCGGCATGGAACCGGCGCGCGCCGGCGTCGTGCGCGGCGAGGGTGGACCCGAGGTGGAGCTGCGGGCGTGGTCCGACGGCCGGGCGTGGGTCAAGGTCGCGGCGACGACCCAGTGGCCGGGCGGGCGACTCTTCGGCGACCTCGGCCCGGTCGTGCGCGAGATCGCGGTCGGCGCCGGTGTCGGTTATCTCGACGAGCGGGGCGAGCGCGTCGCCGTCCACGGTTCGGACGGCGACGTCGTCGTCACCGGGAGCATTGCGACCGACGACCTCGTCCGTGTTGCGGCGTCGCTCGCGGTCGGAGGAGTTCCGGTCCCGCTCGACTGGTACGAAGCCGCAACCGTTTCCCTCGACGACGTGCAGGGCGGCGCGCTGCTCGTCGCGACCGACTCCGGCGAACCCGCGGTCCGCCGGACGGGTGACACAGTGACGCTCGCGTACGCGGGCCCCGGCGCGCGCGGGTTCCTTGTTGTCGAGGCGCCCGGCGCGCAGCTCGGTCCGCCGTTCGATCCCGACGCGCGCTCAATCGATGTGCGGGACACGACGGGGCGCTGGAGCCCGCGGCTCGGCACCCTCGAGTGGGTCGAGGACAGCCGTGCGGACGCCGCGGAGCCACGGACGGCGCAGCGCGGGAGCCATGAGCGGGTCGTCGTGTCGATCACGAGCCGCACGCTCGGTCTCGGCGAACTCGTAGCGCTCGCCGAAACAATGACCGGCGCACGCCCATGAGGCGGGCGGCACTCATGATCGCGGTGGTTCTCGTGGGCACGGTGCTCGGCGCGTGCACGATGCTGGTCGTCGACGACACCGATGCGGGTGCCCCGTTCGTAGCCGAGGCAACGCCCGGCACGGCGTCAGCCGCAGTCAACTCGCCGCCCGTGCTGCTGGTGTGGACCCCCGACGGACTCGCTCCCGGCCTCGCGGCGGGAGTCGACGCGCTTCCGGCGGCGACGCGAGTCACCGAAGTGCGCGGGGACCTCGTCGAGATGATCGATCCGGCGGCGCCCGCCGGATACGTGACTCCTCTCGACGCGTTGTCGATCGACCCCGTCGGCTACGCGTCGTTCCTGCCCAAGGGTGCGGCCGCGACGATCGCGACCCTGAGCCCGGGCGAGGCCGTGATCGGTGAGACGTCGGCCCGGTTGCGCCGGATCGGAGCGGGCGGGTCGCTCGACCTCGCGGACGGGACGACAGCGCGCATCGTGAGCGTGCTCGACGACGCGCTCGTCGGCGCCGCCGAACTCGTCGTCGCGCACGACACGCTGCCCGCGATCGTGACACCCCGCTTCCTCCTCGTCGCGTACGACGGGCCGCGAGAAGCGATCGAACGCGAGATCCGTGAACTCCTTCCTCCCGGTATCGCGGTGCGTTTCCGCGCGCCGGGCGAGACGCCCCTCATGCGCCACGGCGATGCCGTGCTCCCGCAGGCCACCGTCAAGGAGCAGTTCGGCGAGTTCTCGTATCGCCACGGCGCGGGTGGCGACGGGCGCGAACTCGAACTCGACCCGGCGTGGGAGCGCGACCACATCGTCGAGGCCGAGATGCCCATCCTCGGCACGGTCCGCTGCCACCGGGCGATCGTCGACGAACTGCGCGCCGCGCTCGTCGACCTCGAACAGCGCAACCTCGCCTACTTGGTGGCCGCCGACGGCTACCGCGGGTGCTTCGTGCCCCGCCTCGTTGCGGTCGACGGGGGTGTGTCCCGCCACGCGTGGGGTGTCGCGCTCGACGTCAACTGGCCCAAGAACCGCGAAGGCGAACTGGGCACGCAGGACCCGCGCCTCGTCGACACCATGACAGCCCACGGTTTCACGTGGGGCGGGCCGTGGCTCGTGCCCGACCCGGCGCATTTCGAGTGGGTCGCGATCTGAGGTGTGGGTAGCGTCTCCGGCGTGCTCTCTCCGGAGAAGATCGTCGATGCCACCCTGGCCGCGATCGACGAGAACGGAATCGAAGGGGTCTCCCTACGCGACGTGACGAACCGCCTGGGCGTGACGCCGCCCGCGCTCTACGACCACTTCGACGGCAAGGACGCGCTGCTGCGCGCCGTGGCCGACCGGATGTATCGCGACCTGGGCGCGCAACTCGGTGCCGCCGGTGGCACCGACCTCGAACGCGCGATCCGTGGATTCCGGGCCTACGCCGCGATGGCCCGTGCCCATCCCCGCCGGTACGGGTTGTTGCTGCGCTACCCGCCGCCCGCGGTGAGCGTGGCCGACAGTGGTTCGGAACTCGCGTCGGCCGGGACCGCGTACGACCTCGGGGCGGGACCGGTACGCGACGCGATCACCGCGGGGGCGTTGCCGCCCGCCGACCTCACACTCGCGCCGCTCGTGACGTGGGCCATGGCGCACGGCATCGCGACGTTGCTGGTGCACGGGCACTTCGACGATGCGACCGCCGATCGTCTGGTCGAGGAAGCCATCGTCGTGCTCTTCGGGAGCGCGACCTAGTCCCCGACCTCACCGTCGAGATACGCGAATTCGAGCCGCGTGAGGTCGGCGCGCAGCTCAGCCGCGGGTTCGTCGAGCACGAGTCGGCCGCGTGCGAGCACGAGTACCCGGTCGGCGATCTCCAGCGCGAGGTGGACGTGTTGCTCGACGAGTATCACGGCCGCACCGTCTTCGGCGGCCGCGCGGACGGCGGGCAACAATGACCGGGCGACGATAGGGGCGAGGCCGAGCGTCATCTCGTCGACGAGCAGCACACGCGGCCGCCGTTGCAACGCGCGCGCGAGCGCGAGCATCTGCTGCTCGCCGCCCGAGAGCAGGCCCGCGGCCCGCCGCGGGATCGCGCGCAGTGCGGGGAACGTGTCGAGCGCGGTGTCGGTCGCGGCGCGCCCGCGGCGCGGGCGGGCCAGGCGGAGGTTCTCGGCGACGGTGAGCTGGGTGAACAGGCCGCGGTCGTCGGAGACGAGCGCGAGGCCGCGGCGGGCGAGGATATGGGGCCGCCGGGTGTCGACGTTGCGTCCGAGCACTTCGACGCGACCCGCGAGCGTCGGCTGGAGGCCGCTGATCGCGCGCAACAGGGTCGTCTTGCCCGCGCCGTTGGCGCCGAATAGGGCGACGATCTCGCCCGGCTTCACCGCGAACGAGATGTCGCGCACGACGGGGACGCCGCCGTATCCGGCCGCGACGTCTGTCAGCACGAGCGGCGCGCTCATGGTTCCTCACCGACCGCGGTGCCGAGGTACGCCTCGACGAGCGCGGGGTGGATGCGTACGGCGCCGGGCGGCCCGTGCACGATCACGGCACCGAAGTCGAGCACGTAGACGACATCGCACACCGAGAACACGAGGTCGACGTCGTGGTCGACGAGCAGGACCGACGCGCCGTGCGCCACGATCGCCCGGAGGTGGTCGCCGAGCCGGGCCCGGTCGGCGGGGTCGAGTCCGGCCGCGGGTTCGTCGAGCAGGACGAGGCGGGGTGCGGCGGCGAGGGCGCGGGCAATGCCGACGAGGCGGCGGGTGCCGTGGGGGAGTTCGCGCGCGGGCGTGCTCCGGCAGTGGTCGAGTCCGAGGAGTTCGAGCGGCTGCTCGACGCGCTCGTTGCGCCGCACGCGTCGCCACGGTTTGCACGCGTCGGTCAACAGGTCCCGCACGCCGGGTCGCTCGGCCGCGACGCGAAGTTGGTCCTCGACCGAAAGGTCCTCGAACAGCGCCCCGCCCTGGAACGTGCGGGCCAGGCCAGCTCGGGCGCGGGCGTGCGGTGACAGCGTGTCGAGGGACCGTCCTTCGAATGCCACCGTCCCCGCGGCTCGCGCGAAGCCCGTCACCGCGTCGATGAACGTCGTCTTGCCCGCGCCGTTCGGGCCGATCAGGCCGACCAGCGAGCCCGCGCCGACCTCCAGGTCGACGCCGTCGAGCGCGACGACACCGCCGTACCGGACGGTCAGGCCGCGTACGTCGAGCAGCGGTGTGGTCATCGGCGGCGGATCCTGGCCAACGATCCCACGATGCCGTTCGGGAACAGGACCGCCGCCGCGACCAGCGCCAGCCCGGCCGTCGCGAGTTGGTAGCGCGACGCGCCGTCGTCGATGCGATCGAGCGCGACGGTGAGGATCCCGCCGCTCGCGAGCACCCCGGCGAGCAGCGCCCCGGCGGGCGCGGCGATGCCCGAGAGGTAGGTGAAGGCGAGCAGCGTCAGCGACGCGAGGACGGCGAACGACGACGGCGAGAGGATCTGGCGCTCGTACGCGAGCAGCGTGCCGCCGATACCGGCGAGGAACGCGGAGACGCCGAACGCGCTGATCTTGGCGCCGACGACGTTGATGCCGGCCGCGGCGGCCGCCCGCTCGTCGGCGCGCACCGCGAGCCACGCCCGGCCCGTCGCGCCCCGCCGGAGGCCGACGACGGCCAGCGTGCAGACGACGAGCACCACGATGCACACGATCCCGAACGCGGCACGCGGGTAGTCCGTGCCGCGCGCGGCGATGCCGACGTCGATGCCGAACAGTTCGGGTGGCGGCACGCGACTTCCCGCCGCGCCGCCGGTGAACCAGGTCCACTTGAAGATCAGCTCTTCGATCACGACCGCGGCCGCGAGCGTCGCGATCGCGAGGTCGAGACCGCGTACGCGCACGGCGGGTATTGCGACCAGCACACCGACGGTCGTCGCGACGGCCGCGCCCGCGAGGGCGTCGAACGGGAACCCGAAGCCGGCGTCGTTCGCGAAGCGCACCATCGCGAACGCGGCGACACCGGCGAACGCGTACGGCGCGAGCGAGATCTGGCCGACGAATCCGGTGACGACGACGACCGAGAGCGCGAGCACCGCGGTGATCGTCGAGATGATGATGCCGAGCCGCCAGTCGCCGTCGAGTACGAGGAGCCCGGAGACGGCAATACCGCCGACGACGAGTACGCCGACGCCCGTCCACCTGGGGTCGGGCGACTCGGGCAGCGATCGGGTCGTGCGGCAACCGGGAACCGCCGACGAGCAGCGTGAGCAGGATTACCAGGAACGGCACGCCTTGCTGGAGGCCGATCTCGGGCAGCCACGCGTGGTCGGCCTGCAGGTTGAGGATCTCCGACTGCGCCATGCCGATCGCGAGTCCGACCGCGGTCGCGACGACGAACGAGTTGAATCGGGCCACGAGCGCGGCCGCGACCGCGGGCACGATCAGCAGGCTCGTCCCCGCGGGGTCGAGGCGCACGACGGGCGCGGCGAGGATGATCGCGAGGGCCGCGAGCATCGAGGCGAGCGCCCAGTTCGCGACGCCGTACGCGTCGGGCGACAGCCCGATCTGGATGGCACCCTCTTCATGTTCGGCCGTGGCGCGGGTCGCGAGCCCGAAGCGGGTGTACCGGTATGCCAGCCACAGCACGCCGGTGAGCACGAGCGCGACCGCGAGCAGCAGGAACCGGTCGAGGGGCACCGACGCGCCCGCGAAGTCGACGACGGTCGCGTCGAGCACGTTGCGGATCACCAGCGCGGTTGCACCGCGCGCACCGAACCGGAGGTCGATCAGCGCGATGAAGTAGAGGAGCAAGCCGAGCGACGCGACGACGCGGGCCAACGCCGGCGCGCGCCGCAACGGACGGAACACGAGCCCGTAGATCAGCGCGCCGAGCGCGGCCGCCAATGCGAGGCATGTGACCATCGCCGTGAACACGGTCGGCCGGTCGACGATCGCCACCCGGTCGGGGAGGCCGAGGAGGGGGAGGACGAGCTCGCCCGTCGCGCGGAGTTCGTAGAACGCGAACGCGACGTACATGCCGAGTGCGGCGTGGGCGAAGTTGACCGTGCCGCTCGCCTTGTAGGTGAGGACGACCCCGAGCGCGAGGATCGCGATGACCGAACCGCCACCCAAGCCGAGCAGCAGGAACGTGAAGTGGCTGGAGATGACGGTTCCCGGCTACTCGGAATCGGCGAACTCGGTCACGTCCACGAAACCGTTGGGCGCAGCGGCCGGCGTGCCCTCGGGGCCGATCTCGAACAGGTACTGCTGGGGCGCGCACAGTGCGATGAGGTCGGACATCTGCTTCCCGTCGCACGTGTACGGGTGGCCCCAGAAGCTCGGTTGGTCGCGGGTCGCGCGCATGTACTCGAGGATCGCCGCCGACGTGATCGCGTCGGAGCCTTCGTCCTGTGCGACTTCGGTCAGTGCCGCCCACAGGTTCATCGCCCCCCGGAACGAGACCGTGCCGGCTCCGCCCGCGGGCTCCGTTGCGTACCGCTCGGTCGCGGCCGCGAAGATCTCGGCCTCGCGGTTCTCGTCGAACGGGCCCTCCGAGTTGAAGATCACGCCCTCGGCCGCGGCGCCGGCCTGGTCGAGGATCTCGGGCGCGGCGCACGCGCCCACGAGCAGCAACGTCGCTTCGATCTCGAGGTCGCGGCGGGTCTCCATGAGCGGCACGCACGCGGTGTCGGCCGCGCCGACGATGATGGCGTCGGCGTCGAAGTCGGCGGCTTTGGTCAACACGGGCAGGAAGTCGGTTCCGAGGATCGGGAACGGGATCAGTTCGACCTCGGCGCCGAGTTCGGTCGCGACGTCGGCGCCCCAGGTGGTCGCGGAATGTTCGAACGACTCGAACTCGCCGTACGCGACCGCGATGCGTTCGGCGCCCAACTCGCGTATCGCGTACGCGGCGAACGCGCTGAACGCCCCCGGGGTGCCGCCGCTGAAGTAGAACGCAATCGGGCTGCGCATGTCGGCGAGGTTGACCGGGATCCCTCCGACCACGGGGATCTCGTTCTGTTCGAGAACGGGGATCGACCCGGTGCTGCCGACGTCGAGCCCGCCCAGGAACGCGATCACGCCCTGGTTGACGAGATCCTGCGCGCACGCCTGCGACGTTTCCGGCGCGAAGTCGGCGGCGCAGGTGAGCAGTTCGAGTGGCCGACCGTCGACGCCGCCCAGCTCCGCGTTGATGAACGCGACGGTTGCCTCGGCCGCGGCCCGCACTTCGGGGAACGATCCCGCGGGGCTGTTCTCCTGGTTGATGATGCCGATGCGAATCGGTTCGGCGTCCTCGTCGGCGGCGACCGGCGTGGCCGGGACGGTCCCCATGAACCATTCCTCGCCCGCGAACTGCGCAACCACCGAGTCGGCCGACGCGGCCGTCGTGGTGTCGGTCGCGGCGTCCGTTCCCGCGCTTGTCGTGTCGTCGTCGCCCGAGCCTTCGGAGCACGCCGCGCCCACGAGGGCGAGCAGCACCAGCGCCGCCGCCACGCGTGTCGAGTGGATCACAATTCCTCCAGTTCACGTGCGACCGCTTCGACCGCGTGGACCTGCTCGTCGTCGAGGCCGCCGAGGCGGCCCGCGATCTCGTCGCCGAACCGTAGGCGCTCGTGCTCGGGCGCGCCGGTCGCGCGTGGCATCCACGCCGCGTGCAACAGGAA
>Ga0163152_10009195_pt1 | contig 10352 bp, 9 predicted proteins | sample OliLakLV19MP8IB2_FD_148635 | JGI IMG/M metagenome (GOLD analysis project Ga0163152, IMG submission 148635) | Freshwater microbial mat bacterial communities from Lake Vanda, McMurdo Dry Valleys, Antarctica - Oligotrophic Lake LV.19.MP8.IB-2 | ecosystem: Environmental > Aquatic > Freshwater > Lake...
CGCGACCCTGCACGGAGGCGGCGCAGAGCTCTGCGAACAGCGGTTCCTCGGGCTCGGGCGGAGGGGACTCGTCGTGCTCGTCCCGCGGGATGCGGCCACAGCGGCGCAGGTACTTCACGATGCGGCGCCGAAGGCGCACGGCTACCTCGGCGACGTCCTGGTCGGTGAGCGGCGCGGCTTCGTGAAAGGTCGGAGGCGCGAGCAGGTTCGTAGGGTGGCTCGAGTAGGTGCCGTCGATCACCAGCACGTGAAAGTGCAGGTTGAGGTTCAGCGCACCGCCGAAGCGTTGCGCGAGGACCACGGCACCCGAGCGGCTGCCCTCGATGCCCTTCGCCGCCGCGCGCCGCGGCATCCGAGCTGGTTGCGCGACGAACTCGGTGAACGCTTCGTCGCGGGGATCGCTCTGCGCACCGGGCCGCGCACGTTCTCTCTCGGGGCCAGGCTCACGGCGGCGCCGATCAGCACGCTGTGGGCGGGCGGTGCCGCGAGCGAGGACGGTCTGCGCGGAACTCGGGATAGACTGCGGCTCGCATGACCAAAGCCAACGCACTCCAGGTTCCCCCCGGTTCGATCGAGACACTCGACGACGGGCTCGGCTTCGTCGCGCTCGTCGATCGCATGCAGCACGATCCGGCGCTCAAGGTCGTGAACTCGGCGCGCATCTCGTACGAGCGGCAGAAGCAGGGTTTCGACGACAAGGACCGCGCGTTGTGCTCGTTCCTGTGGGAGCACGGGCACACGTCGCCGTTCCGCCACAGCTTCTACACGTTCCACTGGAAGGCGCCGCTCTTCGTCTTCCGTCAGGCGTTCAAGTACCAGGTCGGCAGCGGCTGGCGCGAGTACGCGGTCGCGGGCCAGTCGGTCAGCCTCGAGGTCTTCGACATCCTGTTCGACACGGACAAGGGCTGCTCGTGGAACGAGGTCTCCGGGCGCTACGTCGAGTGGCAGGCCGAGTTCTACGTGCCGCACGTGCTGCGCGCGAACCCGTCGCACGGCAACAAGCAGGCGTCGGTCGATCTGGGCGCGACGTTCGACCACGCGCGCGAGCGAGAGCTCATGCTGGCCGAGTGCCGCGAGGCGTTCGAGCGCTACCAGGCGCGCATCGCGCGCGGCGTCGCGAAGGAGATCGCGCGCATGTGCCTGCCGCAGAGCCTCTACACCCAGGCCTACTGGACCGTTTCGCTGCAGGGGATCATCCACTTCCTGGAGCAGCGCCTGAAGCCCGACGCGCAGTACGAGATCCGCCGCTACGCCCAAGCCGTGCAGGAGCTCGTGCGTACGGATCTGGAAAGGGTCGGCATCGCCAGCGTGACGCCGTCTTCGGGCGGGCTAGGCGGTTGAGCATGCGCGCGTTCCTCGCCGGTCCGATCGCCGCTGGCCTGCTCCTCGTGGGCGCCCGTCTCGAGCCCGTGATGCCCGCCGGAGCCGCGGTGCAGGATCCGGCGCCGCAGCCCTCGTCGACGGCGCAGCAAGCTGCACCGCAGCCCTCGTCGACGGCGCAGCAAGCTGCACCGCAGCTCTCGTCGACGGCGCAGCAAGCTGCGCCGATCTCGGCCGACGTCGCCGAGCAGGCGCGCGCGGCGTTCGCGGCCGAGGGCATCCTGCTCGACGTCCAAAAGGCGATCGCTTCCGTGCCGGCCGAGATCCTCGTGCGTGGCGAGCTGCTCGAGTACCTCGTCGTGAACCCGCGCGGCGCGGTGCACGAGAGCGCATTCTTGACGGCGATCAGCGCCAGCCGCATCAACGCCGCCCTGCTCGCGCTGGGTGCGCAGCCGGGCCAGAACGCGCGCTGGAAACGCCGCGATCCGCCGCCGACGCCGGAGGAGCTGCGCGATGGCGCACCGGCCTACGAGGTCACGCTGCCGCAGGGCGACGGCTTTTACCTCTACGTGGCCTGGAAGCTCGACGGCGAGACCGTCTTCCACCGCATGGAGGACCTGATCCTCGACCTGCGCAGCGGCGCGACGATGCGGCGCCACCGCTGGGTCTACCTGGGCTCGCGCATGCTGCGGCTGCGGCAGGACAGCTCCAAGGAGGCGTTCGCGGCCGACCTCGAGGGCAACCTGATCAACATCGCGTTCTTCGAGCAGGGCAACACGCTGCTCACCGGCGCTCTGCCGGAGTGCGAGGACCAGACGTCCTGGCAGTCGAATTTCTGGCTCCTGCCCGAGCGCGGCAGCCAAGTGGAGCTCGTCTTCTCGCGTGATCGCCTGGTCACGTGTCCGCCCGACGTCGAGGCACGCCTGCACGAGGCGGTGCGCGTCGAGCGGCGCGAGGGGCGCTGAGATCGACGCCGCGGTCGGAAGGCTGGTGCGGGCGGCCGATCGCGCGGCGCGACTGCACGTGGCGCTGCGCGCGCTCGAATGCGCCGCCGCCGCGTCGTTCGCGGCAGCCTGCGTCGTGACCGCCGGCCTGCTGGAGGGTAGCGCGCTGAACGCGCCGCTCGTCCTCGTCGCTGCCGTGATCGGCGTCGCTGCCGGCGCGATGCTCTGGCGCGAGCACCCGCCTCGCGCCGCATCGGTCGCGCGGCGCGCGGACGCGCGCGCCGGGCTCGAGGGCGCGCTGACGACGGCGCTCGATGCGCTGCGGCGCCAACGCACTACGGAGGTGGCCCTTCTGCTCGCGGCGCAGGTCGCTGCGCGTGTCGCGCCGCGCGACCTCGGGCGGGCGGCGTTGCCGCGCTCGCCGCTCGCGATCGTCGCTCCGCTCGCGGGCGCGGCGCTGGTCGCGCTGGCGCTCGAGCGCACGGCGCCCCCCGCGTCCGTCGCCGGCTCGACCGCGAGCTCGGCCGGATTGCGCGCCGCGTCGCAGCAGAGCCGCGCGCGTGGAGACGCGCCGACGGCCGACGTGCTCGACGCCGCCGTGCGGCGCGCCGAGGCGGCCGAGCGCCTGCCGGCCGGCCCCCAAAGCGCGCGCGCCCGCGCCGCCGCGGCGGACGAGCTCGCGCGGCTCGCGGCCACGCTCGAAACCCGTGCGGCGGCCTCGGGGCCTCCGTCCGACGCGGGTGCCGCGGCTGGACGCGACGCGATCGAGCGCGCGATCGCAGCGCTGGATCCGCGGTCGCCGGCCGGTCTTTCAGGGACGGGTGCGGGCCCGGCAGCGGGCGGCGGGGGCGGAGCCGCCCGCACGCAGGTCGGCCAGGGTCTCGCAAACCAGGCCGGCGACGGCAGAATGCTCGGCCCTCCCACGGGAGGGGAGTCCGGATCCGCGACGACCGTTCCCTTCGCCGGGACGGCCACGAGCGGTGGCCCCGGGCGCGGCGCAACCGCCGCGCGCTGGTGGCCGAGACGCTACGACGCCGTCGTCGAGCGCTACCTGGCTCCCTGAGCGCTGCGAGACACCCCTAGCGATGCCTTCGGACCGAACGCCGCGACGCCTGGGCTTGTGGCTCCTCGGCGCGCGCGGATCCATCTCGACGTGCCTCGTCCACGGCCTGGCCGGCCTGCGCGAGGGACTTCTCGAGCCCGTCGGCATCGCCACGGAGCGCGATCCGTTCACGCGGCTGCCGCTGGCCGCGCTCGACGACCTTGTCCTGGGCGGACACGACGTGTGCACGCGCGACATGGCGGCGGGAACGCGCGAGCTCGTCGCGCAGGGCATCCTGCGCGCGGACCTGGCCGCCGCGGGCTCGGCCGACGCGTCCGCGTACGAGTCGCGCATCCGGCCCGGCATCCTCGACCAGGCCGACGTCGGGCTGGCCGATCTGGACCCGCGCTCGGCGCGGCTCGGCTCGCTCCCGCCGCGCGAGCAGATCAACGCGATCCAGGCCGATCTGGCCGCTTTTCGCGCCGATCTGAGCCTCGCGCGCGTCGTCGTGGTGAACCTGGCCAGCACGGAAGCGCAGCGCACGCCGCGGCCGGAATGGAACGAACTCGCGGCGTTCGAGCGCGAGCTCGACCGCGGCACCTCGCAACCGGCGTCGACCGTGTACGCCTACGCCGCGATCGACGCGGGCTGTCCCTACGTCAACTTCACGCCCAGTCTGGGGTCGTCGATCCCGGCCCTGCGCGCGCTCGCGAAGGGTAAGAACGTCCCGCACGCCGGCAGCGACGGGAAGACCGGCGAGACGCTCGTGAAGACGACGCTCGCGCCCATGTTCCAGGCGCGCGCGCTGCGCGTGCTGGCGTGGCAGGGCTACAACATGCTCGGCAACCGCGACGGCGCGGTGCTGGCCGACCCGGCGCACAAAGAAGCGAAGCTGCGCAACAAGGACGAGGCGCTGCGCGTGCTGCTCGGGCAGGACGGCGTGCACACGCACGTCGGCATCGATTACGTGCCCTCGCTCCAGGACTGGAAGACGGCCTGGGACTTCATCCACTTCGAAGGCTTCCTGGGCGCGCGCATGTCGCTGCAGTTCACCTGGACCGGCAGCGACTCGGCGCTGGCCGCCCCGCTGGTCCTCGACCTCGTGCGTCTGGCCGATTACGCGGCCGAGCGCGGCGAGGGCGGGGAGATGTCCCACACGGCGGCCTTCTTCAAGGCGCCCCTGGGAGGCGGAACCCACGACTTCCACGACCAGGTCGAGGCCCTGCAGGCCTACGCCCGGGCGCGGGCGGTCCCGGCCCCGGGCCGGACCCGCACGGGGCCGGGGGCTGGCAATCCGGCCTGACGAACCGTGGAATAACCCCGTATCCCGCGCGTAAGTGGGGGATAGTTGGCTCCGGATGCGCTCGCTTTTCGACCCCCTGCCCCGACCGCTGAGCACGAAGACCCTGGCGGTCCTCGTGGGGCTCGTCGTCCTGGGCACCGGCGTCGCCGTGGCGCGCTTCCTGGAGAGCCCGCCGACCCCGGTGCTGGAACGCTCCGGGACCGTCTGGGCCGCTCCGGGTGGGCGCGGAGAGCGCACGGCCCCGACCGGCGCCCGCAACGCGTCGGGCGGCCGGTTGACGCAGGAATCGTCGGGCGCCGACGCGAGCCCAGGGACGGGTTGCTCGAGCGAGCGCACGACGTCGCGCTCGACGTCGGCCCGGCCGTGCGACACGCCGGCGCTGTTCGCTCCGCCCGCGCAAGGCTCCTGAACGGCGCCATCTCGCTCGAGCTGCGCTCGCCGAGCCGGTCGCACGCGCGCGACGCGTAGACTCTCGGCCCCATGCGGTCCCTGCCGCCGCCCCGCCTCCAGACCTCGACGCTCTGGCACCACCCCTCGGCGCAGTACGGCGAGCGCCCGATGGGCGTCCCGGGTTATCCCGGCGCCACGCCGGCGTGGGTGATCTGGAACCTGCTCGAACGCTACACGCGCGCGGGCGATCTCGTGCTCGATCCGTTCGCCGGCGGCGGCACGACGAACGACGTCGCCGAGAGCATGGGCCGGCGCGCGTTCGGAGTGGACCTGCAGCCGCAGCGGCCCGGCATGGCTCTGGCCGACGCGCGCCGCCTGCCGGTGCGCGACGGCGTCGTCGACTTCGCGTTCCTCGATCCGCCGTACTCGACGCACGTCGAATACTCGCGCCGGCCCGAGTGCATCGGCGAGCTCGACGCGTTCGAGCCCGGCTACTTCGAGGCCATGGAAGCCGTGTTCGACGAAGTCGGCCGCGTGCTCAAGGACCGGCGCTACCTGGCGGTGTACTGCTCGGATTCGTACCGGCCCAAGAAGGGCTTCGTCGGCATCGGCGCGCGCTTCTTCGCGGCACTCGAGCGCCGGTTCAAGCCGGTCGATCACTGCATCGTCGTGCGCGGGAACAAGAAGTTGGGCGAAGGCTCGCACCACCGCGCGGCCGAGGAGGGGAACTTCTTCCTGCGCGGGTTCCAGCACTTGCTGATCTTCAAGAAAGAGCGCGACGCGGGTGCGCTGCCTCCGCGCGGGAGCGTTGCGCGTGCCGGACGGACCACGCGGCGAGATGGCGCGCCGCGCTGAGCTCGCGCGCTGGAAGCCGCCGCCGCGCGCCGCGTTCCTCGCGCCGACGCCCGAGGTCGCGCAGCGACTGCTCGGCTGGATCCTGATCCACGAGACGGACGCGGGGCTGGTCGCCGGTCGCATCGTCGAGACCGAGGCCTACCTGTCGGTCGACGATCCGGCGTCGCACTCGCACCGCGGGCAAACCGCGCGCAACGCGTCGATGTTCGGGGAGCCGGGGCGCGCGTACGTGTACTTGTCCTACGGCATGCACCGCTGCTTCAACGTCGTCACCGCGCGATCCGGCGTGGGGGAAGCGGTGCTCGTGCGCGCGCTGGAACCGCTCGCCGGGCTGGAGATCATGCGCGAGCGCCGCGGCGTCACGCGCGACCGCGACCTGGCCAGCGGTCCCGGGAAGCTGTGCCAGGCGCTGGGCATCGAGCTCGAGCACGACGGGGCGGATTTGCGCTCGTCGAGCTTGCGCCTGGCCGTCCCGCCGCAGGGGCCCACGATCGGCATCGAGGTCGCGATCGGGCCGCGCGTCGGGATCACGCGGGCGGCTGGGCTGGCGCTGCGCTTTGTCGTGCGCGGCACGGAGTGGGCCTCGCGGCCGCATCAAGCCAAGCAGAGCCCCCAGAAGTCCTAGCGGGATCGGGCTAGGCGCGGACCCCAGAAGTCCTAGCGGGATCGCGCTAGGCGCGGACCCCAGAAGTCCTAGCGGGATCGCGCTAGGCGCGATCCTGCGGCGGCTTCTCCTGCGGAACCGGCTCGTCCGGCTTGGGCTCGTCACCCTTCGGCTCGTCGGTCTTCGGCTCGTCGGTCTTCGGCTCGTCGGTCTTCGGCTCGTCGCTCGGCGGCTCGTCGCTCGGCGGCTCCGTCCCCGTCGCGTCCGGATCGACCGGCTTCTGACGCGGCGGGCCGGTCACGGTCTTGTTGCCGATCGACTGCTGGTGCTGCCGGATCTGCTCCTGGATCTCGGGCGGCAGGTCGCCCGGGATGATCATCGGATCCTCGCCGCCCTCGTCCGGCAGCGCGTCGCCCGCGCCGGCGGGCGGCGCGATGTCCTTGACCATCTCGCTCTTCTTCTTGCCGAACAGCGAGCGGTTGTAGGACGAGATCTGGTAGGCCCACTTCGAGAGGCGCGCGTTCAGGTCGGCGACCTCCTTCTGAACTTCCTCGGGCGTCTTCTTCGCCGGCTTGGCCGCCTCGCCCTCGGCCGGCAGCGGTCCCTCGGTCGCGGCGGGCGTTTCGTAGCTGGCCGCGAAGCTGCCGAACGATTTCCCGTCCTGGTCCTTCGTCGTGACGGTCACGACGAGGCCGTCGAACGTCACGAAGCGCGCGATCGGGCCCGTGCCGGTTGCGAAATCGACGTCCGACGCGGGCACGACGTCCTCCAGGTTCACGAACTCGAGCGCGGTCGCCATCGAGTTCGCGACCGTCGGGTACGTCGGCTCCTTGCCCTCCGGCACGTCGTGCAGCTTGAAATCCTTGTTCTCGGGAGTCGGGCGGTCGACGAGCAGCGTCTCGCCTTCCGGCTGACGGATCTCGATCGAGCGGATCCGGTCCTGCGGGACCTTGAGGACCTCCTTCTGCATCCAATCGAGCGGCTTCTCGTGCAGATCCAGCTTGCCGCTGACGAGCCACGTCTGCGGATCGCCGGCCTTGCGCACGTAGAGCTGGCCGCTCGAGGCCGGGTTGCCCTTCGACTCGGCCTCCTTGCCGACGACGAGCTTCGCGAGCTCCTTGCCGTCCTTGTCGAGCAGCGTCACGAGCGTCGACTTCGAGCCCTCGGCGTCGTGGTCCTGTACGCCCAGCTTCTCCCAGCGCGCGGGGTCAGCGGTCTTCTTCTCGACGACGCTCAGGTTGGACATCGCCTGGACCGTGCGGCGCACGGCGTCCATCTGGACCGGGAAATCGTTGCGGTCCGCCAGCGTCCAGCCGTCGCCCACGCGGTGCAGCGTGTAGCCGCCGTCGCGCCGCTGGACGCCGATCGTGGCCACGTCGTTGACCTTGTCGTCCAGCCCCGGGAACAGCTTCTGCTTCTCGGTGACGGCGTCGGCGTCGACCGTCGTGCCGTCGTCCCGCATCGCGAACGCCGCGACGACGACCGCCGCGCCGGCCGCGAGCAACAGGATCGTCAAGGTCTTCGAATTCATCGCATCAGCTCCCGCGCGGCGGTTGGTTCCGCGCGTCGACCATCTTCTTGCGGCGCACGAGCCACACTCCTACGCCGGCGAACGCCACCAGGAGCGGGACAGCGAAACCGTTCAGGACGACGAGCTTCGTCTTGAGCTTCTCGATGTCCTTCTGCAGGTCGGCCTTCACGCCGCGCAGCTCCTTGCGCGTCTTGTTGCGCTCGTCCTCGAAGCGCTCCAGCTCGGCCTTCTGCTCGGGCGACAGGATCATCGCGCTGGACTGGTCCTTGCTCGCCTGTAGCTCGGTGATCTTCTGCTGGGCGTCCTGCAGCTTGGCCTCGAGGTCCTTCTCCCGCTGGCGGAAGCGCGTCTCGGCGTCGCGACGCAGCTCGTCGACCTTGTCGAACGGCCGGATCGAGCGGCCGCGGCTGCGCAAGCTGATCAGGTCCGTGCTGCCCGACAGGTTGTCGACGGCATTGACCAGGAAGTCGCCGTTGTCGGCGGTCGGGCGCGCGATCTTCTGTCCGAGGAAGTTCTGCTCGTTGACCCACATGCGGTCGCCGAGCATGTCCACGTCGGCGACCACGATCACCTGGATCGGGCCCTTGGACTCCGTCAGGACCTCCTCGGTCGGGCTCGCCTGCGCCTCGGCGTCGCCTTCCTGCTTCTTGGGCCGACCTTCGGGGTAGGCGGTCCTGGCGTTGCCGGCGATCCGCGCCGCGAGCATCAGCTTCTCGCCGCTGGGCTGGAAGGTCGCGAGCAGGTCCTTCGGGTCGGGACCGAACTGGACGCGCGACTTGGGGATGCGCATCGAGCTGCGCGTCGTCTGCATCAGCGGCGTCACGGTCGTCGTCCCGCCGTCGACTTTCTTCAGGATGCCCGCCGACGCCATGTTCACGTGGTCGATCTGGCTCGTCGTGATGTCGTCCGAGTCGAGCGCCTCCTTGTCGGCGCGCAGGCTCTGCCACAGCACGTAGTCGACCGCGCCGCCTTGGAAGGTGACGCGCAGCGCCAGCTCCTTGTCGGCCGCCAGGTCCTCGGGCGCCATCGCGACGCCCCAGGCGGCGAGGAGCGGGTCGAGCTTCGAGCCGCGGTCCGCCATCATCGCCTGCAGCGGATTGTTCGGGTCCTGCGGCACTTCCTGCGCCTCGAAGAAGGGATCGAGGAACGCCAGCAGCCGTCCACCGCGCAGCACGAACTGGTCGATCTCGAACAAGGTCTGCGGGGACAAGCCCTGCGGGTGCACGACGAGCAGGACGTCCAGATCCTTCTCGAGCTTCTCCGTCGTGGCCTCGATCATGCGCACGTCGAAGTCCTGGCGCAGCGCCTCGACCACGTACCAGGGCTGCGTCGAGGCGTTCGGGTTCATCATCCGCGCCATCGGATTGCCGTCGAGCGGCAGCGCGGTCAGGATGCCGACGACCTTCTTCTTCGGGTGCGTCAGGTTGTAGACGAGGCGCGTCACGTCGTACTCGAGGAACTCCTCGCGCTCCTCCTGGAAGAACGGGATGGTCTCCAGCCCGTCCGTCGAGTTCGTGGCCGCGAGGCCGAAGTACAAGAGCTCGCCGGCCGCGGTCGCGGGGACGCCGCGCAGTCCGTACGAGACGGCCTGGTCCTCGACCTCCGTGAAGGGCAGGGGATCGGCGACCTCGAGCTTGATCTGGCCGTTCGACTTCGAGGCGTACTCCTCGAGCAGCTCTTGCACGCGCTCGGCGTACGTCACGAGGCCAGGGGCCTTCTGCGCCAGCTTCTTCGAGAAGTAGAAGCGCAGCGTGAGCGGCTCCTGCAGGCTCGCGAGCGTGTTCGTCGTGCCTTCCGACAGCGTGTAGAGCTTGTTTTCGGTCAGGTCGACGCGCCCACCGCGCAGCCACGCGCCGCTCAGGACGTTGAACGCCAGGAACAGGACGAAGAGGGTCAGCAGACCGCCCAGGGACATCCAGAAGCGCTTCATGTGCGGTGACTCCTAGGTGCCCTTCTTGAGGTCGAGCGTGACGACGCAGGCCGCGAGGCTGGCCACGATGAGCGAGCCGAAGAACGCCAGCGAGCGCAGCTCGATCACGCCGCTGCCGATCGCGTTCATGTGCGTCAGGAAGCTCAGCGAGCGCAGCAGGTCGGCGATGGCGTCCGGCAGGACCAGGCGCGCGACGTCCAGGATCACCGGCGTTCCGGCCAGGACCAGCACGAGCCCGACGACGAACGTCAGCACGAACGCGATCACCTGGTTCCGCGTGACGGCGGAGAGGAACGAGCCCAGGGCCAGGTAGCTGCCGGCGAGCAGGAAGCTGCCGATGTAGCTGGCCAGGATCACGCCGTTGTCGGGGTTGCCCAGGAAGTTGACGGTGACCCACATCGGGAACGTCAGCACCAGCGCGATCCCCGAGAAG
>Ga0163152_10009196_pt1 | contig 10349 bp, 12 predicted proteins | sample OliLakLV19MP8IB2_FD_148635 | JGI IMG/M metagenome (GOLD analysis project Ga0163152, IMG submission 148635) | Freshwater microbial mat bacterial communities from Lake Vanda, McMurdo Dry Valleys, Antarctica - Oligotrophic Lake LV.19.MP8.IB-2 | ecosystem: Environmental > Aquatic > Freshwater >...
GTCCCATTCCAATCAAACTTTGGGCAACTTGCGGCTTTTTTAGAAGTTTCCGGTATGTTATCATCTACAAAGTTTACTCGCTCTGCTTCTATTACGCCACATATCTATTGGTAATTGGTGATTGGTGATTGGTAATTGGTGATTGGTAATTGGTGATTGGTAATTAGTAATTGGTGATTGGTAATTGGTAATTAGTAATTAGTAATTGGTGGTTACTTGCGCCTGGCAACTCCGAAGGAGTGAGATGATTATAGCTGAACGAGAAAATGTTCTTCGCAGAACCCTGAAAGGGTGACATGGTTTAATACAAATCACGAAGCCTGTCATCCCTTCGGGATTATCGGCTGCGTAAGTTAAAGTGAAAAGGAAATAATATGAAAACAGACCCTTCAAAGGAATCCACCGAATTGCGCCGCAAGGCCAAAGCGAAGCTGAAAGCGAAAGGCAAGTCAGCGCCCGCAGTGGGCGCTGTGGAAACACAGCGCCTGGTTGAGGAATTGCAGATACACCAGATCGAACTGGAAATGCAGAATGAAGAACTGACCCAGTTGCGGGCGGAGGTGGAAGCGGCTCTGCATCAATACACTGAGTTGTATGATTTTGCCCCGGTCGGCTACTTTACGCTTGGGAAAAATGGGGACATTCAGAAGGTCAACCTCAACGGAGCGCTTGCGCTGGGCATGGAACGCGCCGCTCTGATGAAGCGTCACCTGGGTCAATATGTGACGGATGAGTACCGCAATGACTTCAACTTCCTCCTGCAAAAAGTGTACGCCTCCGGCATGAATCAAACCTGCGAGGTGATGCTGCTCAAAAAGGATCACGATCCTTTTTGGGCACAGCTTGAAGCGGTCTGCTCTGTAAATGGAGAGACTGTCCAGCTTGTGCTGGTGGATATCAGCGAGCGCAAGCAGGCGGAAGCGGCGCTGGCCACAGAGAAACGAAGACTGGCCGATATTGTTGAAGGCATACGCGTCGGCAGTTGGGAATGGAATGTTCAAAGCGGCGAGACTGTTTTCAACGAACGCTGGGCGGAGATCATTGGGTACACACTCAATGAACTTGCGCCCATCTCCATTGAAACATGGACTAAGTTTACCCACCCGGATGACTTGAAACACTCCGTCGAATTGTTGGAGCGGCACTTTAAAGGTGAATTGGATTATTACGAAATGGAAGTGCGAATGCGCCACAAGAACGGACATTGGATCTGGGTGCTCGATCGGGGGAAAGTGGCAACCCGGACAGAGGATGGCAGGCCGCTTCTTATGTCCGGCTCACATCAGGATATCACCGAGCGCAAACTGGCGGAGGAAGCCCTGCACGAAGGCGAAGAACAATATCGCACTCTGGTTGAACAACTTCCCGCCATCATCTATATTGATGATAATACCAAGGTTGAAGGCCGCACGGCATACACCAGCCCTCAAATTGAGACCATATTGGGATTCACCCCGCAGGAATGGCAGGTAGAATCGCCCGACCTTTGGAGTAAACAGGTCCATCCAGATGACCTTGAACGGGCCCATGCAGGTTACATGCGCTGTTTTCTGTATGGAGAGGCATTTGACGCGGAATATCGAATCCACGCATCTGATGGACGCTTGCTATGGTTCCGCGATCAGGCAGTCATGTTACCCAACGAAAATGGCAAGCCGCACTTAATTCATGGCGTGATATTTGACATCACCGAGCGCAAACAGGCGGAGGAAACCATTCGCGAATACGCCGCAAACCTCGAACGGCGTGTGGAACAGCGCACTGCTGAATTGATTCGCGCGAACCGTGTCAAGGATGAATTCCTTGCCAACATGAGCCACGAACTGCGTACCCCGCTCAATGGGATTCTGGGATTTTCCGAATCTCTTTTGGAAGGGATTCGCGGCCCACTGACCGACAGGCAAAGCGCAGCGGTGGAGATCATTCAATCCAGCGGCCGGCATCTTCTGGAGTTGATCAATGATGTTTTGGATGTATCCAAGATCGAGGCGGGCAAGTTTGAGTTTCACCCTGAATTTGTGTCTGTAAACGATATTTGCCATTCGAGCCTGAACTTTATTAAAGAGCTGGCAAACAAAAAATATATCGCCGTCGAGTATTCGCCATCCCCAGAGGCAGCCTCGATTGTGGCAGACCCAAGGCGCATGAAACAGATCCTGGTCAACCTGCTCAACAACGCGGTTAAGTTCACTCCTGAAAAGGGCAAAGTTACTCTGAAAGTGCAGACAGATTCAGAGCGAAGTCAAATGCGCTTTTCGGTCACAGATACGGGCATTGGCATTGCGCCTGACGACCTGTCAAAATTATTCAAACCCTTTGTTCAATTGGACAGCAGTTTATCCCGTCAATATGAAGGAACGGGATTGGGGTTGATGCTGGTGCAAAAACTTGTTGAAATGCACAGCGGCGAAGTACAGGTGGAAAGCGCCGCCGGCAGCGGAAGTTGTTTTACGGTGATCCTGCCCTGGATACAGGAACCTGAAATACAGGTTGACAGGAGGCTGTCCTTCATTGACAGGAGGAAAAAGGTTGATGAAGTCAAGGCAGCCGTAAGGAAAACAGGCAGCATCCTGCTGGCGGAGGATAACGAAGACAACCTCACATTGATCAGGGATTATCTGGAATACAAAGGCTATCAGATGTTTACAGCCCGCAACGGCAACGAGGCGCTTGCCATGGCAAATGAACTTGCTCCCACGCTCATATTGATGGATGTTCAAATGCCGCAGATGGATGGGTTGGAAGCGACCCGCCGCCTGCGTGCCACGCCCGGGTTTGCCGCTGTCCCGATCATTATGCTCACCGCTTTTGCCATGCCCGAAGATCGCGAACGCTGCCTGGCATCTGGCGCGAATGAATACCTGACCAAACCCGTGGACCTAAAGTTGCTGAACCAAGCCATCGAAAAATATACTGGTGGTATCAGCCCGGAAGTTCACACTGATCAAGGATAATCCCAAAACAGGGAACCTGTAAATCATGACAGCTTGCAGGTTCGGGCACGTTCATACTTGAATTCCGTTGAAACCGTCCCGAAGGTTGGCACAATTTGGAACGAATAAAAGTGGATTTGGGCGGAAAAACCACCATTTCTACTTTGGGCTAACATTCTCAAGCCTTTTTGCCCCCAATTTTGATCGGAATAGAATCTAAATCTGTAACAGACAGATGTCATCTTTTATGAAGGCGATTTGCTGTCCCAAGTAAGGCACGCTTGCAAGACGATGCCAACGGCGCAGAAGATGATATGCTGGAGAAGTCAGGAGGCGGCAGGCCTGCACGGCAGGAGTCCACTCTTTGCGCCGAATTTCGGTGACGGTGTCTGCATTTGGCAGGATGCCGAAATCCCAAGCCGCGCATAGTCGGACAAGGAAATCCACGCGATCTGCGAGGGTCTCCAGCGCATCAGGAACACTTACATCAGGATACAAAGAGCCATCCAGCCAGTTATTATTCATGCTTCAGTTACCTGTAGAAAAACGTTGGAATACCAATCTCGTACCTTTTGCGCCTGTTCGCGTTGAGCCAAATCTGTGATTTGATCAAGAGGACGATGCAAGGCAATTCGTTCCAGATGAGTTTCAATGGCAAGGTGGGCGCGTACAACATCCGTATCGCTGCCTGCCAACGATTGTCGTTTTTTCCAGAGTGACCAACATTCACCTTCGCTCACTACTCCTGCCTGACAAAGTGTATAAATATCCAAAAAATCGCGTGGTGCACCGCGTTCCACCAACGCTGTCATTTTGCTTGCGACCAGATCAGACAGGCTGTCCAACGGAACATCGATCCAACCTGCGGAAGCAGAGGCTTCCAGTTGCGTCGAACGCGTGGCGATCTGAAAACTAAACGCGGTTTTCCCGTCACGAAATAATTCCACACTGACCACATCGCCCCACGCGCGGATACGTGTTTCGCCAAAAGTGGAGAGCGTCTCTTCAAGTGCCTGCGTCACTTCGCGCCTTTGCGCTTCCGTGGACAATTCCGACCACCTGGCAGCTACGTCGTGGGTGGAGCGATAATCGAGGTAATGAAACAATCCCAGCGCGCCGCCAAGAGAGATTCGCTCTGCGAGTTTTTTCTGGACCAGGGCGCTCAGGCAGGCTTGGGCATAAGGGGAAAGTTGGGATGGCTGTTGCGGGATAATGTTTTTCATCGGTAAAAAATTATACTTTAGCTTAGTGCTGTTATTGTCTTTTAGGCATGGACAGGTATTTTTGAAATTTTTCGTTTTGGGCGCGCAAGCGCAAGATCATAATTCGTTTGCAGGTTCAGCCAGAATTCAGGCGAGGTTCCAAATGCCTGGGCAAACAGCCATGCAGATTCAGGCGTAACACCGCGCTTTCCTCGCACAATTTCATTCACGCGCTGTACGGGCACACCAATATGTTCCGCAAATGCGACCTGCGTCATTTCCAGCGGAATGAGAAATTCCTCAAGCAGGATTTCGCCCGGATGGGTGGGGATTCGATTTTCGGGAAGCATGATCACTCCTAATGATAGTCAATCAGTGAAACATCTTTTGCGCCAGAGTCCCAACGGAAGACAATACGCCATTGTTCATTGACGCGAATGCTATGGAAGCCGGACAAATCGCCTTTCAGGACCTCAAGATGGTTGGCAGGCGGGGAGCGTAAATCATCAAGTTGGTGTGCGCCATTAATCACATCCAATTTGCGCAGGGCGATCTTCAAGATCATACTTGGAAAACGTCGAGCACGAGAGGTGTTTCTCCCGTGATACAAATCGGCAGTTGCATCATCGCGGAAAGACAAGATTGCCATATTGGATAAGATTATAACGCTTTCACGGTAACCATGCAAACCATGCATTTTACCTTGGGCGTGGGCGCAATCTTGCCTGATTTTCAAATCAGGTATAATGGGGGCATGATAAACATCGCATTTCCCCACAAGGCTGTCGAAGCCATATTCCGCGATGCCATACAGCGAGATATTACCACTGCCCGTCGCGCCGCTCTTCTTCAAATCTTGTGGAATGAACGCTATCTCACTCGCACCCAATTAATTGCCAGGGTCGAATACAGATTGGGAAGAAACTGCTTTGGCATATCCGCATGGGAAGATATTTTTTACCGTGATATGCGCGTGGTCAAGCAGGCATTTCAAGCCGCTAATTATCTGTTGGAATACAGCCGAAACAGGGAACACCTTGGTTATTATCTGCGTGGACAACCAGCCCTATCGCCTGAATTCAGACAAATGGTGAAAGCCAGCGCTGCAGAAGCGGATCAGCGCCAGATTGATATTTATCAACAGTTATCTTCTTCCGCCCGCTTTCGACAAGGCTGTGCCATCAGCGACACTTCCCGAAACGTGGTGGCGTACCGAATCCGCCAGGAAAATCCTGAACTTACTCCGCAGCAAGCCAATCAAATTGCGCTACAGCGAGCATATGCACCATGAAAAATAAACTACTGGATATCACTGATTTCCTCAAACTAATGCTTGAATCTCTTGAAGCCGCTGGAGTCGAATACCTGATTGGCGGCGCAATTGCTGAATGGGCGTGGGGCGAACCCCGAGCAACCCAGGACTTGGATATTATCATCAACCTGCCTATTAAATCCGTTGTCAGATTCTCTGAGGAACTCAAAAAAAGGGATATGCTCGTTCCAGCCGATATCATTCTGGATGCGATGGTGGAAGACCGGGCAGACATTCCACTGAACGCAATCCATATGTACAGCGGTCTCAAAGCGGATTTATATTTGATGAGGGACGGTGATGCGCTTCGGCAAAGCGCTTTCCAACGCCGTGTGCTAGTTGACTATGGTCCGCCGATTGGGAAAGTATATGTCCATTCCGCGGAAGACCTGATCCTCTACAAACTCTTGTATTTGGGATTGAGTGGTCAGCCAAAACATGCCCGTGATATTGCCGCAATCCTTCGGGCGAAAAAAAACCAGATTGATTTTGGGTATATCGAAGAATGGGTTACCCAACTGGGATTGGGATCTGTTTGGAAGGAATTGCAGGACAACATTGCGTAGATCAATATGGCGGTAATCCCAAAGACTTTTTTAGCGCATCCCCGACCCGTATGGTTTGCCAAAGTCAAAGCCAGCGAGCGAGCGGATCACATCGAAGGCAATTCTTGGTGGACTGCATCACAGTTATTCTCGCACGCATATTTGAACTAACCCAGATCATTTACGTCAAAGCAATAATACCCAAGGGTGAATAGCATGAATCGATATCAGAATGTGAGATCGATTTATATTTGGCCGCTTGCGAACGGTGCCTATTAATGAAAGTAATCATTTAGAGGCGTACCCGCTGAACGGGGGAGGTAAAAAGACTGACGAAATTCCCGCCAAAAACATTCAAAAACCTGGCGGATGAAACAAGTAGCCAGCACAGGCATAAAATCGCACAGTAGGAACAACCTAGTTTTGAATGCTCTCTGCAACCCTCAGGATGCACTGACAAGCACTTGCCACAAATTGAGCCTCGTCATGCACAGCACGATGTCGCCGCTTGCATCAAACTTTGATACTTCGGCCTGCAATGCACAAAATTGCCGAATCTCCCCAACGCCTACGTTACCGCCTACGCTCTTTTTCTAAATTTATACACGTATACATGATATATGCCGCACTGGATTAATGATGGTGACATTGTAGCCTCATAATGAACTCAAATCTTTAGTGTGAGCTAAAGAATGGCCTGTATACGTTTTTTCTTGTATCTCGTTATTTGGCTCACCTACATTGACATTTTATCAAAATGGTTTGACAGGATCTTGGATTGTATCGCTAACTCAATTACCGTTTGAACCACACGAATGAGGATGGTTTGGTAACAGGATCTCCATTTTTGTCTTCATGCACTTAATTTGACCAGACGGCAATGTCGTTCATTTTGCCCCTTGCTACATCAGGAACAGGCAAACATCAGATCGGGAAACAGGATGCGGGTCGGAGTGAACCGTCGCTGCTGGGGATGGAGAAAACGTCGAAGCTGGTGACTGTCGGCTTGTACTGCTATATCCGCCATCCGTTATATAGTTCTCTATTATTCCTGGGTTGGGGAATGTTCTTCAAATCACCGTCATGGCTGGACGCCGGGCTGGCATTGATCTGCACTTTTTTCTTGATCGCCACCGCGCGAACAGAGGAGCGTGAGAATGGCAGCTATTTTGGCGATGAGTACGTAGAGTATATGAAGCACAGTAAGATGTTCATCCCTTTCGTGTTTTGAGAAGAGCCATTCGTTGCTCAGTTTGGCAAGGTAATCGAATATTTTGAGTTGGTTCTTCGTATAATAAATGATGCGAGTCTTGATGAGTTATTGCTATGGTTATGAAACAGGCGATCGGAAATTCAGGAGGCGGAAGTGAACACATATAGAACGAACGCAATTATGGTGGGAGTGCTATTTATCGTTGGGACGGCGGCGGGTGTCTTGAGCCTTGTTTTTACCAATTCAATTCTGACTGCGCTAGATTACCTAATGAAGGTTTCTGCCAATGAAAACCAGATTATCCTCGGAGCGCTGTGCATATTGTTGATGCTGATCGGCGCTTTGATCGTTTCTATTGTAATGTTACGGAGTGACGACTTCAGCAAAGGTACTGCGTATGTGGGAATAGTGACTCACGGCTTGGACCTGCTACGTATTCTGATTAGTTTCTTTGTTCCCCAGGCTGGCATCATCCTGATGGCGATTGCAGGTCCTCTGTATCTGGTGTGGTTTCCGTTATTGGCGCGGGACTTTTTCAGGCTGAGTCGCAGCGGCTCAAGCGATAGATAAAGGAGAGTGAAATGCAAGGTTCAACACAGCAACAAACTGCAGAATTATCCGTTTCCAAATCAAGCTTGAAGAGTCTCTACACAATCGGCGGTATATCGGCGTTTCTACAATTAGTCGCCATTCTTTCCTACGTGGTTGCGATAGCCGTACTTGGCCCAAAGCCAACCAATGCAGAGGAATATTTTTCCATTTATCAAAGCAGTCGCTTGGAAGCAGTCTTGCGCGGCGACTTTCTGCTTTTGATCCTGATCGGTTTATACTTGGGAACCATTCCTGCGCTTTATGTTGCATTGCGGCGCTTGAGTCCAATTTACACAGCGCTTGCAACATTGTTCAGCTTGATTGCGGTCACTGGTACGTTTGCCAGTGAATCCACCTTCTCTTTGCTCCACTTGGGCGAGCAATATGTGACTGCCACTGTAGTGCAACGCTCTCAACTCATTGCGGCGGGACAGGCCATCATCGCATCGGATATGTGGAATGGCACTGCCGCCTACATGGGCGGCATACTCCTGCAAGGATCAGGCGTGATGATCTCTTTGATCATGTTGCGCAGTAAAGACTTCAGCAAAGTGACAGCGTATTCCGGGTTGATCGGAAACGGGCTTGACCTGATACAGCATATCCTCCATCCCTTTGCGCCATCTGTTTCGGCTTCCATTTCCATGGTAATGGGGCTGTTCTACTTTGTTTGGTTCCCAATCTTAGCGCGTGATCTTTTCAGGCTCGGTTATTCACAGGAGTAAGAATGAATCGCGCTACCAGAATCATCGTTTCCACGATTGGGGTCATGCTTGCCATTGCGGGAATTGACCACGGCTTTTTTGAAATACTTCGAAAATTCAAAGGTGGTCAGATTCGTATCAGCTGGGATACCCCAAGCAGCAAGACCAATCAACAAACCCGTGACTGCGTCCATGCCGGATGTGTGCCCCACCCGCACGGCAGATTCAATTGTTGTGAGGATGCGATCCGAATCTTCTCCACGGCAGATCGCCATGGCTAAGTTTGCCAATCGACTCGAAACTTGTCCATGGGAAGCATGGTAAAGATAAGCGCGGCTAATATCATTTGTCTGTTGGGAATGATGAATGATTGCCTTGCCAAGATTTGAGACAAACTTCATACGTTCACTTTTATTTCGAACTGCACACCAAAGCCCTGTCAAGTAGCCGACTAGAAGATCGTCGCCGCTGGGGGTTAGTCCACTGCCGAGGCCAATCAGTGCGCGAACTGGGGAGGTCTCAGCCAGATCATATTGCCGTGCGGCCTCGAAAAGATTTTGCATGGCTGCGCCTGCCTTGCGAGGCACGCCAGTCCGCATTGTCTCATCCGAACGAAACAGATCCTCTGCAATAATCTCGGCGCTTAGAAGCATCTGCCTCTTGTTTAGCGTTCGCCAGGCACATTTCCAGGCGGCTGCCGTAGCCGGGTTTGTCAGATCAGCTTGCAGGGCGGGTAGATCGCACTTCCAGCGTCGAGCATCGCGCAGTGTAACGGTCAAGGAATTGAGGCGCAAGGTATCATCCCGGCAGGTCACTTGTTCGCCTGCTTGGAATATTTCAAAAGAGAAGTTGTTGGGGGTATCCACACGAATCCCCTGGGGAAGATCAGCATCACTGGATGCAACCAGGGTCAACAATTTATTTCCGCTTGTGAGACAGAGATTGACGGCTGACTTGAATGCACTATGAACAGTGGCATCAAAGTCTGTGCGCGGAATTGCATACCCAATGGATATTGCTTTTAGAACCATAGGTTGACTCTGTGCAAAAAGGTGACAGCGCTTGCAGATGGCCGTCACCTTTTTGCTCTTTCCAGATAAGCCCCGCTTTTATTCCATCGGCTCAAATTTCAAGCCATACACATCCTCGCCATATTGGACGCGGATCGGCTCCCAACTGGGTTTAACTTTCATGCCAATCTTTAATTGATTGACAGAATCAGCCTTGATCTGTCCCATGGCTTTAACTTTGTTTTCAAATTCAGCCACCCCAATGACGAGGAATCGCTGGTCAAAGCCCCACGGCAGATTGAAGATCGTTGTGTAGGTTAGAAGTTTGGCATTGCCCTGCGGTTTGACTTTCTCGAACTCACGGCCTTTGCATTCCAGGCAGCGATCATGATACGGATAGTGCAACTTCCCGCATTTCTTGCATTTGTAGGCAGTAATGGCAATCTCTTTGTTCATGGCTGCACTCTCCTGAGGATAAAGCATAAAACGTTATTTCCGAAGCCTCCAAAATTAACTGTCAAACCAATTTCGGCGTTTTTCACCTGTCGATTCTCAGGCAGCTCGTGCCGCAACTGCCAAACAATATCCACGATCTGAGCCACGCCGGTGCCACCCACGGGATGACCGCGCGCTTTCAATCCGCCGGAGACGTTGATCGGGATCTGGCCTCCGAGGCGGGTCTTACCGGCGACAGCCGCCTTACCACCTTCGCCTTTTTTGAAGAAACCGACATGTTCGCTCTCAGCGATTTCCAGGATGGTAAAGGCGTCGTGCAGTTCGGCCACATTGATGTCAGACGGCTTGAGCTTGGCCATGGCAAAGGCTTTTTGCGCCGCCAG
>Ga0163152_10009202_pt1 | contig 10346 bp, 2 predicted proteins | sample OliLakLV19MP8IB2_FD_148635 | JGI IMG/M metagenome (GOLD analysis project Ga0163152, IMG submission 148635) | Freshwater microbial mat bacterial communities from Lake Vanda, McMurdo Dry Valleys, Antarctica - Oligotrophic Lake LV.19.MP8.IB-2 | ecosystem: Environmental > Aquatic > Freshwater > Lake...
AGGTCTGCCTTTCCATCCCCGTCAAGGTCGCCAATCGATACTGAACTAGGTGTTGTACCGGGTATGAAATCTACTTTGGCGGCAAACGAACAGGCATTAATTGTTCCGCCACCTGGAAACGTGACGGTAAAAGGCATTGCAGAATAGGCGATTAAGCCAGCCACATTTACTGTGATAGGTTGGTAGGTAGCACCAACGGGCACAGTTACGGTCAAGCTGGTTGCCGAGGCAGCGGTTACTGTTGCCTGAGTAGCGCCAAAGAAAACAATGTTGCTGGCGGGTGCTGCGCTAAAGTTTGTTCCTGTGATAGCTACGGTTGTGCCGATGGGACCGCTTGTAGGGGCAAAGGAGGTGATGGCGGGTACTGGCACACCGATTGTAAAATCCGTTGCACTCTGAACAGTTATACAATTTGTAGTGACAGATATTTTACCTGTGATTGTTCCTGCTGGAACAGTTGTGGTGATACTTGTTGCCGTGCTGGCTGTAACGGTGGCTGTTCTATTGTTGAAGAATGTTACTGAGTTGTTGGCGGGTGTTGTACTGAAATTTGTTCCTGAAATAATTATTGGGGTACCAATTGCTCCCGAAGAAGGAGTGAAAGAAGCAATGGTAGGTGGTGAAATGCTGCCTATTGTATTGCGAAATACCGATACCGTATTGCTATTACGATTCGCGATGGCCAGGTCTGCCTTTCCATCCCCGTCAAGGTCGCCAATGGAAAGTGATAGAGGAGCTTGTCCAGTTGTGAAATCTACTTTGGCGGCATAGCTGATAATGCCCACTGCGCTGCCCGTATTTCGAAATACCGATACGCTACTGCCCCCACTTACCGCCAAGTCCGCTTTGCCATCCCCATCAAGGTCGCCAATGGAAACTGAATAAGGAGCTAATCCAGTTGTGAAATCTACTTTGGCGGCATAGCTGATAATGCCCGCTCCGCTGCTCGTATTGCGAAATACTGACACGGTACTCGCGCCTTCAAGTGTCACTGCCAGATCGGCTTTGCCATCCCCGTCAAGGTCGCCTATGGAAACTGAAATAGGATAATTGGTACCGGTTGTGAAATCTACTTTAGCGGCATAGCTGATATTACCCGCTCCGCTGCTCGTATTGAGAAATACCGATACAGTATTGCTGTTACGATTTGCCACTGCCAGGTCGGCCTTTCCATCACCGTCAAGGTCGCCAATGGAAACTGAAGTAGGACCTGTTCCGGTTGTGAAATCTACTTTGGCGGCATAGCTGATGCTGCCTATGCTGCCTGTATTGCGCAATACTGATACGGTACTGCTAAGAGCATTTGCCACCACCAGGTCGGCCTTGCCATCCCCGTCAAGGTCGCCAATGGAAACTGAAAATCCCCATCCTCCGGTTGTGAAATCTACTTTGGCCGCATAGCTGATGCTGCCTGCGCTGCCTGTATTGCGAAGTACCGATACGGAATTCTGAACATTTCCCACTGCCAGGTCGGCCTTGCCATCCCCGTCAAGGTCGCCAATGGCTGCTGAAAAAGGGTCTGGTACAGCTGTGAAATCTACTTTGGCTGCATAGCTGATACTGCCCGCTCCGCTTCCCGTATTGCGAAATACCGATACGGTACTGCTGAATCGATTCACCACCGCCAGGTCGGCTTTGCCATCTCCGTCAAGGTCGCCAATGGAAACTGATTCAGGAGAATCCCCAGTTGTGAAATCCATTTTGGCGGCAAACGAACAGGCATTAATTGTTCCGCCTCCGGGAAACGTAACGGTAAAAGGCATGGCAGAATAGGCGATTAAGCCACCCACATTTACTGTGATGGGTTGATAGGTGGCGCCAACAGGCACAGTTACGGTCAAGTTGGTTGCCGAGGCAGCGGTTACTGTGGCCTGAGTAGCGCCAAAGAAAACAATGTTGCTGGCGGGTGTTGCGCTAAAGTTTGTTCCTGTGATAGCTACGGTTGTGCCTATGGGGCCGCTTGTAGGGGCAAAGGAGGTGATGGCGGGCACGGGTACACCGATTGTAAAATCCGTTGCACTCTGAACAGTTATACAATTTGTAGTGACAGATATTTTACCTGTAGATGCTCCGAAAGGAACAGTAGTAGTAATGCTTGTGAGAGTACTAGCGGTAACAACTGCCGCAGTGCCATTGAAGGTCACAATGTTGTTTGCTGGTGTGGTATCAAAGTTGGTTCCTGTGATGGTAACGGAGGCACCGATTGACCCCGAAGAAGGAGTGAACGAAGCAATTGTAATGGGAGAAATACTGGCAATAGTATTGCGAAGTACCGATACCGTATTGCTATTGCGATTCACAACGGCCAGGTCGGCCTTTCCATCCCCGTCAAGGTCGCCAATGGAAACTGACCAAGGAGCTTGTCCAGTTGTGAAATCTACTTCGGTGGCATAGCTGATAATGCCCGCTGCGCTGCCCGTATTTCGAAATACCGATACGGCACCACTGACCCCACTGCCCCAACTTACCGCCAAGTCCGCCTTTCCATCCCCGTCAAGGTCGCCAATGGAAACTGAAAGAGGCACTCCTTCGGTTGTAAAATCTACTTTGGGGGCATAGCTGATGCTGCCTATGCTGCCTGTATTGCGCAATACTGATACGGTACTGCTAAGAGCATTTGCCACCGCCAGGTCGGCCTTGCCATCCCCGTCAAGGTCGCCAATGGAAACTGAACGAGGTTGTATTCCCGTTGTGAAATCTACTTTGGCGGCATAGCTGATGCTGCCAACGCTGCTCGTATTGCGAAATACCGATACGGTATTGCTGTTAAAATTTGCCACTACGAGATCGGCCTTGCCATCCCCGTCAAGGTCGCCAATGGAAACTGACTGAGGAGTTGTTCCGGTGGTGAAATCTACTTTGGCGGCATAGCTGATACTGCCTATACTGCCTGTATTGCGCAATACCGAGACGGTGTTGCTATTTTGATTTGCCACCGCCAGGTCGGCTTTGCCATCTCCGTCAAGGTCGCCAATGGAAACTGAAAGAGTAAGTTCTCCGGTTGTGAAATCTACTTTGGGGGCATAGCTGATGCTGCCTGCGCTACCCGTATTGCGAAGTACTGATACGGTACTGTGAACATTTGCCACTGCCAGATCGGCCTTGCCATCCCCGTCAAGGTCGCCAACGGCTACTGAAAAAGGTTGTAATCCGGCTGTGAAATCTACTTTGGCGGCATAGCTGATACTGCCCGCTCCGCTTCCCGTATTGCGAAATACCGATACGGTACTGCTGAATCGATTCGCCACCGCCAGGTCGGCTTTGCCATCTCCGTCAAGGTCGCCAATGAAACCTGATTGAGGATCTGATCCGGTTATGAAATCTACTTTGGCGGCAAACGAACAGGCATTAATTGTTCCGCCACCTGGAAAAGTGACGGTAAAAGGCATTGCAGAATAGGCGATTAAGCCACCCACATTTACCGTGATGGGTTGATAGGTAGCACCAACGGGCACAGTTACGGTCAAGCTGGTTGCCGAGGCAGCGGTTACTGTGGCCTGAGTAGCGCCAAAGAAAACAATGTTGCTGGCGGGTGCTGCGCTAAAGTTTGTTCCTGTGATAGCTACGGTTGTGCCGATGGGGCCGCTGGTGGGCGCAAAGTTTGTGATTGTGGGTTGTGCTAATAAAGAATGTGTAAACGCAAAAAAAGAGATAATAAAAATGCACCGAAGTTGGCTTTGGAACGGATATGTTGGCAAGATCTTTTTCATACACCAAATCTCTGCATAATTACCTTGCCGGGGTATCACATGATCATGTGATACTTCTTAGCGTTTCATTGTCAGGTATCCTGTTTTCGCTTCTCTGCCGCTGCTAAATAGAATCTTGTAGAAGTAGGTACCTGAAGGCAATTCATTTCCATTATCGTTTAGGCCTTTGAAAACATTACTTGTGTTGTTGTAATTCTCAACTTCAAAAACTTTACTTCCCCAGCGATTGAAAATGGTGACTTTGTTGTCTCGGGTTTCGGGAAGTGCCGCTATATTTTTTATTATCCAGGCATCGTTTTTTCCATCTGTGTTTGGTGAGATGCCATTGTAGATTACAATTTCACCACTTACTTCAATGCTAATTATTTTTTGCACACAGTTGGCCGTCAGGTCGCAGACTTCAATGGTTAGTTCATCGGTGCCAGCAAACAGGTTTCCGGTATAGTCAATCTTTAAATTTTTGTTGGCATCAATGGTTGCCAATGCTCCGCTGGTGGGTTGCACAATAATTTTAAGTGTGCTTAAGTCCAAATTATTATCGGGGTCGCTTAGCAAAGGAGTCAAGGGGATAGAGGCTATTCCTCCAATGATAGTTGATGTGGTGGCGGTGTTGATCACAGGCGGATTGCCAACTGGCACCGTAACAGTAAAGTCATTAGTACTCGTGGCGGTATTCCCGGCAACAGTCACGGTGATTTTTCCTGAAGTTGCCCCTAATGGTACCGTGGTGGTTATACCAGATACGGTACTTGCTGTAACAACAGATGTTGTGCCGTTAAACCTCACCGTGTTATTGGCGGGTGTGGTATTGAAATTTGTGCCGGTGATAATAACTGATGTGCCAACTGAGCCAGAGGTTGGGTTGAATGAAGTGATGGTTGGTAATGCTGCTGTTGTTACCGTAAAATTTGTTGCACTAGTCGCAGTGTTGCTTGCAATGGTTACAGTTATTGTTCCTGTAGTTGCACCGCTGGGCACGGTGGTGGTGATGCTGGTTGCCGTGCTTGCCGTAACAGTTGCCGTTGTTCCATTAAACATTACGGTATTGTTCGCGGGTGTAGTGCTGAAGTTTGTTCCGGTGATGGTGACTGATGCGCCAATAATGCCAGCGGGTGGTGCAAATGAAATAATAGTAGGCAGCGATACCGTTGTAACCGTGAAATTGGTAGCTGAAGTAGCAGTGATACCCGCCACCGTAACGGCAATGGAGCCTGTGGTAGCACCCAGCGGAACTGTAACGGTTATGCTCGTGGCCGCACTGGCTGTAACAGTAGCGGCTACGCCATTAAATGTTACGGTGTTGTTGGATGTTATGGCGCTAAAGTTTGTGCCGGTGATTGTTACAGTTGTTCCGATTGGGCCGGAAGCTGGTGTGAAGCTGCTGATGGTCGGAGGCGTTATCAGGTTTTCGTAGACTACCAAAAACCCAGCCGCCCGCGTAATGATGATTTCAGGTTTGCCATCTAAGTTTAAATCACCTGTGGCAAGTCCACGTGGTGCTGTTACGGTTGTATTGAATGGTGCCGCGAAGGAGGCAGCTGTGAGTGCTCCTGTGGTGTGAATGTTTTTAAAAATGGAAAATCGATTGCCAGCTTCGCTGGTGGTAATGATTTCGGGTCTGCCATCGCCATCCAGATCAGCAATGTGAGCAACTGTGGTAGGGCTGGGGTTGGTTAGATCAATGCGGTTAAAACTGATATTGCCTACGCTGCTGGTGTTGTGAAATATGGTGAGTAAGGTTGTTGTGGTGCCTGTGCCGTGGTAAAGAACCAGATCCATTTTGCCATCGCTATCTAAATCGCCTGCATAGATTCGGCCAGGATTATCGCCCGCATTTATATCTCCCACAGAAGTAAACTGTGATGTGACAATGCGATATGCACTGGTGTTGCGCCAGATCCGTATGTTATCTGTTCCCGGGTTGGTGGACACAAGATCAACAAGTCCATCGCTATCAAAATCGGCTGAAACTGCGCCTCCATTAATGGCAGGTTTTAAGAGATTGATTGCTGCAGAAAACGTAGGGAATGCAACCGTGATAAATGCACCATATCCTCTATAGCGGTTTTCATAAACTGATAGATTACCTGAACTAGAAGTTATGCTCACGATGTCAATCATCCCATCCAAATTGAAATCCGCCCATGAACTAAAGCGGAGGCTATTCAGGCCACTTACTACATCAAAACTAATTTCAGAGGTGGTGCTGGAATTTTTATAGATACCATGACTACTCAAAATATCGAGCTTGCCATCCGCATCCACATCCATGAGTTTAAGATCTTGAGATGCAGTAGATGTAGTATCGTCCAATATTAAAGATGCAGAAGTGATTGCTCCTGTAGTATGAACATTTCTATAGGCCAGACCTTGAAAGAAACTGACATTTGATTCAGCAACAATATCAGGCTTCCCGTCATTGTTAAGGTCGGCTACCTCAACGTCATAGTTGGCACCGGTAAGGGGAAGTGTAACAGGAGGAAGAAAAGAAGTGCCATCAAAAATTACTCCGGGCGAGAAGGTAACATTGAACGGGAGATGATAGTAGGAAGTAAGTTTACCGCGCACCACGCTCACGCGTTCGTACCCTGCACCAGCCGGTACTTCAGCTTTGATTTCGGTTGCCGTTGCTGAGATCACATTTGCCTCAACGCCTCCAAACCAAACCCGATTTTCAGAAGTGATCGTTGAAAAATTATTGCCCGTAATAGTAACAGTTGCCCCTACCGGTGCGGCAAGAGGCGAAACCGTGTTGAGTGAAATAACAGGGGCATGAACGTTTTTATTCTCGTAAAGAAGAATGCGAACAGGATTTGTATTTGTTATCCCTACAATTAAATCTGGTTTTTGATCCCCATTTAAATCAGCAGGAATGATGCCGGTAGGATAGGTGGAATTTCCCGATGCTTCAAACACGTGCGAAGGAATAAAAGAGGCTTCTGAAAAGGCACCACCATCGAAGATATTTTCAAAGACACCAATTTGCCGACTATCGGAAGCGAGGATATCCGGTTTTCCATCACCATTAATATCACCAACGGAAATGGCCCCAAAGTTTAATAAATCCGCATTTAGAATTATTTCTGTATTAAAATCGGTAGCTACGAGGGCACCTCCATTGTTGGTATTTAAACGAATACGAACATCATCATTACTAAAGCCTTGCTTCCATGCCAGGTCGTTCTTGCCATCGAGATTAAAATCAGCAATAATAATTCCACCATTGCTTGATTGTGCAATGGGAAAAGGTGTTCCCAAGGAAATAACTCCTGGTGTTGAATTATTTTTTATGACTTGAAATTGACCTCCAAAATTATGCTTTACAATAATTTCAGGAACTCCATCATTGTCCAAATCACCTGTACTTACCCCAGCACCAGCATCTAATGTCGCGCCACCGAAATAGCTTACTGATGAACCAAATTCAATATTACCAGGGCTGCTAATATTTTGGGCAATCCAAAAGTCCAGGAATACGCTTCCGCTTCCGTGTTGTCCGATTAAATCAAAACGGCCATCGCCATCTATATCTTCAATGGCAGATAACGATCCGGAGAGGAAGCCAGCCCATAGTTCAACGGGTTCAAAGGAAAGATTTCCCGGTGTACTTGTGTTTCGGAATGTGCCAAAGGATGTAAGGAATCCGGTAGCAATGTCCAGCTTTCCATCCCCATCCAAATCGATGATCCGTAAACCACTTCGGTTGCCTGCGCCTGTTAAAGAAACTTTGGCAGCAAACGAGGTGGTAGACAGCTCTCCACCGGAGCCTAGGTTTCGGAAAATCGAAATGCTATTGATGGAAGACTCCGCCACCAACAAATCATTCCATCCATCACCATCGATATCAGCAACTGACAACCCTCCTAAATTATTTCCTGCTGCTGCGTCTAAAGTGATATCAATTTTTGATTTGAAAGATGCCGGAATAATTTTACCACCCCCACCAAAAGTGGGGTTGAAGGGTTTCACTGATTGCTTGGAGAGCCCTGTAATTTTATTTATGAACGTGATATTTCCATATTGGGCACCGATCGGTACAATCACCGTTAAGGAAGTAGTGCTTGCGTTTGTTATAACACCCGCAATAGAACCAAAGTAAACTTCGTTCTCGGAAATTGTTGATCTAAAACCATTTCCTTGAACGGTAATTAAATCGCCTGGCTTGCCTGATGTAGCAGAAAGAGAAGTAGCGGTGGGAGGAGGTGTTAGTGTTCTTTGTTCTAACACCACATTATCTAAGCCCGATGTGTAAGCAGCATTGGTGGCGTAGGTGCCTCGGATCTCTATAGACGTAACGTTTGTTAAAATCCCTATTATTTGCTGGCGGCTGGCAATAGCGCCTCCACTATTGTATCTCCACGATATGGTTTCATCAAGTGCAAGTGTATAAGAAGACCATGTTGGTGATACGGCAGGCTTTACAGGTAAATTGAAATAAATGTAGTTATTGGCATTTTCGATAATGACATCAAATCCGGAAACTGCTCCGGCCTGAGATTGTTGCAGATCAAACTTTAAATTCAAACCCAATGACCGGACTAAGTGATTGCCTCGAAATTTTGCAGGAGCAAACCACACCTGATTGTTGAGATTTGTAACTGCATTACCGGTGCCACTACTAGAGGAATAAGTAGCAGAGACATATCCGCCCGGGTTGCCATTGGCTACATTATGTGTAAAGGATATCGAATTGTTTGACGCATTGAAAAACGTCCACCCATCTGCATCGGTATCAAACGTGCTGGTTATTTGGGTGTGGGCAGAAAACGAAATACAGGCAAGCAGGAGGGAAATAAATTTTTTCATACCCCAAATCTCTGCATAATTACCTTGGCGCGGTATCACATGATCATGTGATACTTCTTAGCGTTTCATTGTCAGGTAGCCTGTTTCTGCTTCTCTGCCGCTGCTAAATAGAATCTTGTAGAAGTAGGTACCTGAAGGCAATTCATTTCCATTATCGTTTAGGCCTTTGAATACGCGGTCGTCATTGTTGTAATTCTCTACTTCAAACACTTTACTTCCCCAGCGATTGAAAATGGTGACTTTGTTGTCTCGGGTTTCGGGAAGTGCCGCTATATTTTTTATTATCCAGGCATCGTTTTTTCCATCTGTGTTTGGTGAGATGCCATTGTAGATTACAATTTCACCACTTACTTCAATGCTAATTATTTTTTGCACACAGTTGGCCGTCAGGTCGCAGACTTCAATGGTTAGTTCATCGGTGCCAGCAAACAGGTTTCCGGTATAGTCAATCTTTAAATTTTTGTTGGCATCAATGGTTGCCAATGCTCCGCTGGTGGGTTGCACAATAATTTTAAGTGTGCTTAAGTCCAAATTATTATCGGGGTCGCTTAGCAAAGGAGTCAAGGGGATAGAGGCTATTCCTCCAATGATAGTTGATGTGGTGGCGGTGTTGATCACAGGCGGATTGCCAACTGGCACCGTAACAGTAAAGTCATTAGTACTCGTGGCGGTATTCCCGGCAACAGTCACGGTGATTTTTCCTGAAGTTGCCCCTAATGGTACCGTGGTGGTTATACCAGATACGGTACTTGCTGTAACAACAGATGTTGTGCCGTTAAACCTCACCGTGTTATTGGCGGGTGTGGTATTGAAATTTGTGCCGGTGATAATAACTGATGTGCCAACTGAGCCAGAGGTTGGGTTGAATGAAGTGATGGTTGGTAATGCTGCTGTTGTTACCGTAAAATTTGTTGCACTAGTCGCAGTGTTGCTTGCAATGGTTACAGTTATTGTTCCTGTAGTTGCACCGCTGGGCACGGTGGTGGTGATGCTGGTTGCCGTGCTTGCCGTAACAGTTGCCGTTGTTCCATTAAACATTACGGTATTGTTCGCGGGTGTAGTGCTGAAGTTTGTTCCGGTGATGGTGACTGATGCGCCAATAATGCCAGCGGGTGGTGCAAATGAAATAATAGTAGGCAGCGATACCGTTGTAACCGTGAAATTGGTAGCTGAAGTAGCAGTGATACCCGCCACCGTAACGGCAATGGAGCCTGTGGTAGCACCCAGCGGAACTGTAACGGTTATGCTCGTGGCCGCACTGGCTGTAACAGTAGCGGCTACGCCATTAAATGTTACGGTGTTGTTGGATGTTATGGCGCTAAAGTTTGTGCCGGTGATTGTTACAGTTGTTCCGATTGGGCCGGAAGCTGGTGTGAAGCTGCTGATGGTCGGAGGCGTTATCAGGTTTTCGTAGACTACCAAAAACCCAGCCGCCCGCGTAATGATGATTTCAGGTTTGCCATCTAAGTTTAAATCACCTGTGGCAAGTCCACGTGGTGCTGTTACGGTTGTATTGAATGGTGCCGCGAAGGAGGCAGCTGTGAGTGCTCCTGTGGTGTGAATGTTTTTAAAAATGGAAAATCGATTGCCAGCTTCGCTGGTGGTAATGATTTCGGGTCTGCCATCGCCATCCAGATCAGCAATGTGAGCAACTGTGGTAGGGCTGGGGTTGGTTAGATCAATGCGGTTAAAACTGATATTGCCTACGCTGCTGGTGTTGTGAAATATGGTGAGTAAGGTTGTTGTGGTGCCTGTGCCGTGGTAAAGAACCAGATCCATTTTGCCATCGCTATCTAAATCGCCTGCATAGATTCGGCCAGGATTATCGCC
>Ga0163152_10009203_pt1 | contig 10345 bp, 7 predicted proteins | sample OliLakLV19MP8IB2_FD_148635 | JGI IMG/M metagenome (GOLD analysis project Ga0163152, IMG submission 148635) | Freshwater microbial mat bacterial communities from Lake Vanda, McMurdo Dry Valleys, Antarctica - Oligotrophic Lake LV.19.MP8.IB-2 | ecosystem: Environmental > Aquatic > Freshwater > Lake...
GTCCATGGACATCGGACATGGCAAAGAGCGCGCGTGCTTTTGCGCCAGTGACCTCCATCTTGACGATGGCCGGGTGCGCCTGCCAGTCGCGCAATCTGGCTCCGTCCTGGATACACGCCGAAATCTGCTTGCGTGGAAGGCCGTGGCCCTTTTTTGAGCCCTTGCCGGCCTTTGCGGCCGTGTCGCTGTCCGCGCCGGAGCTGCCGAGGAAGTGACAACCCGCGGTGGCCAGCAGCAGAGCGCAGCCCAAAGTGAGGCTCACCGTGTTCGATCTCATCTTCACTCCCAGTCTCGGCGAATGGCATCCGTGCATCACCAGATGCATTCGATGTGCGCCCCTCAAGTCTGGTCAGATAACGGGGGCGAGGAAAGTCGCGTTGCGTCCTACGTCCGGTTTCTGGCGAATCGGACAGAAATTGCCATTGTTGCCATCGAGCCCCCCAAACGATAGGTTTCGCAGCACTCGCCCGCAAAGCCGCCGAGCCCGCCGCTCCTATTTGCGGCAATTGCGCAAAGAAACCCCCGCCCGCGGCGAATGGAGCCCCCAGCATGTCCACGCACGTCGATCTCTCCCGACTCAATCCCGAACAGCGTCTCGCGGTGGAGACCATCGAAGGTCCGCTCGTCATTTACGCCGGTGCGGGCTCGGGCAAGACGCGGACCATCGTCCACCGCATTGCCCACATGCTCGATGTGGGTGTGCCACCTTCGTCCATCCTCGCCGTGACGTTCACCAACAAGGCCGCGCGTGAAATGCGTGAACGAGTGGAGCATCTCGTGGGTCCGCGGGCGCGCTCCATCGTCGTGTCCACGTTTCACTCGGCGTGCGCGCGTTTCCTGCGCGTGTATGCAAAAGAGGCCGGCTATTCGGAGTCGTTCTCCATTTACGACGACGACGATCAGCGTTCGCTCCTGAAGGATTGCGTGAAGGAGCTCAACGTTCCCGAAAAATTCCTGTCGGTGGCGCAGATCAAATCGCGCATCGATCGGGTGAAGAACGCAGGCGAGACGCCGGCAGACTACGGCACGCGCCTGCACCGCCAGACCGCCGGCACCGAGCTTGCCGCAGCGCAGCGCTTCCGCCGGTTCGGGGAAGAGGAGCACGAGGAGATCGTGCACAAGGTGTACGAGCTTTATCAGAAGAAAATGCGCGCGCAGAACGCCATGGACTTCAACGATCTGCTTCTTGAAATGGTGCGCATCATCGAAACCGTGCCGCACGTGCGAGCGCAGCTGCATTCGCGCTTCCGTTACTTTATGGTGGACGAATTTCAGGACACGAACCCCATACAGTTCCGACTCATCGCGGGCCTGTGCGTGCACACGCGCAACCTGTGCATCGTGGGTGACGACGATCAGAGCATCTACTCGTGGCGCGGTGCCGAACCGGCGTTTATTCTTGACTTCAACAAGCACTACCCCGATGCGCATGTGGTGAAGCTGGAACAAAACTACCGCAGCACCGACACCATTGTCCGCGTGGCAACGCACGTCATCCAGCACAACCTCAAACGCGCGCCCAAGAAGCTGTGGACTAGCGAGGCGCAGGGCTCGCGCATCACCGTGCGCGCGGCAAGCGATCCTTATGAAGAGGCGCAGTACATTGCCGGCAGCATCATCAAGGGTGTGGAGGAAGGCGCGCGTTACGGCGACTATGCGGTTCTGTACCGCACCAATGCCCAGTCACGCGCGGTGGAGGACGAACTGCGCCGCCGGCTGTTGCCTTATATCATCTACGGCTCGGTGCGATTTTACGAACGCGCGGAGATAAAGACGCTGCTTGCCTACCTGCGTCTGCTTGTGAACCCCGACGATGACGCGGCTTTCCAGAAGGTCATCAACACGCCCAAGCGCGGATTCGGGGACAAGGCGTTGCTGCGTCTCAAGGAAATCGCCGGCGAGCATGGGCTCTCGCTCGCGCGCGCGGCCGACCGCATCGCCAACAATGAAATCCCGTCCGACATCTCACGCGGTCAGGGCGCGCTGCGCACCATCTCGACCACGATGGTGCGTGCGTACTCCGAGCTGCAGATGACAGGCCAGCCATCGAACGTGCTCGGCGGCATCGTGGCAAGCATCAATTACGAAGAGTACATCCGCGCGAGCTACCCTGAGGACGCCGAAGAGCGCTGGCTCAACGTTCTCGAACTCAAAAATGGCCTCGCCGATTTTGAGGAACGGTTTGCACGCGGGGAGGTGGAACACACGACACCCGAAGGCAACGTGCTCGCCGCTTTCCTCGAACAGGCTTCGCTCGTCATCGAGCCCACGGTGAACAACGTGCGCGCGGGCGAGTCGGAGGCCGTGAGCCTCATGACCGTCCATGCGTCAAAGGGCCTCGAATTTCGCCGCGTGTTTCTGTCGGGCCTCGAAGAGGGCACGCTGCCACACCAAAATTCGCTTGAAAGCGAAGCGGCCGTTGAAGAAGAACGCCGCCTTCTTTACGTCGCCATCACACGTGCACGCGAGGAGCTTTCTATCACGCATATCCGCCGCAACCGTTTCCGCCCGGATTTTCCGGCGGAGCCGTCGCGGTTCCTCAGCGAGATGCCCGAGGAGTACATTTCGCACATCGGCCCCTCGGTTCAGGCGGGCTATGGATATGGACGCCAGCGCTACGCAGGCGGAGGTGGCGGCAGCGGCGCGGGTGTCAACGGCGGACAGCCTATCACGCGCGAAAACCTGTCGTCGTTCGTAAAGAGCGCCGAGGGATTCGCAGGCAAACTGGCGTTTGGCACCGTGGCAAAAAAAGATGCGCCGGAAGAGACCTCGCCCTATGCACGCGGCCAAAAAGTGAACCACCGTGTGTTTGGTGAAGGCAGTATCCTCGGCGCGGAAAAGACCCTCGACGGGTGGCGTCTGGAAATCCGCTTTGCGCTCGTGGGCGTTAAAAAACTTCTGCACACTTACGTCACGCTCGCGGGCGAGCCTCGGGTGACAAACGAAGACGTGTTCGACTGACGTGCCGTCCGAGCTTCTTGAGGGGCACACCCCATATCATCAGAATTGTTACTTTAACAACCCGCTCCGATGAGTGCGCCAGCTCCTCAGAACTTAGGCCACAGGCCCGGGCCACGGCTGCGCGGCACACGCAGAGGCACCATCCGGACGTTATCCTCCAACAGGATAATGTTGGCGCACTCGCGTCCAGTGGACACGGCACGTTCCATGAGTGCACTTGGGTAAGAGGTCGCTATCCAGTCGCCGGCGATGGCCAGATTCTCGATGCCCACGCCGCGCGGTGAAAGCGCATCCAGGCGCGAGGAGGCCTGGCCGACTTCGTAGCTTGTGAAGTTGTGGTAGCCGCCGAGTGAAAACGCGAGTGGCTTTGCCCCAGCTATCTCGGGCGTGATCCTGACGGCCGTGGCGGTGATCTTTTCCCAAATCTGTTCCGCCGTGAGCGCCTTTCGACCCGTGGCGGGATCGGCCGCGAACTCGGGCGTGTTGTACAGGTGGTATTCGATGACGCAACCACCGGTGGCCTCCGCCCAGTCGATGCATTCGCGCTCTATCATGCTCATGATGCCAATGAGGTGCACGGGCAGGAAATTCGGAGTTTCGATGCAGGCCTGCGAAAAAGGCCGATCGGCACGGATGGGCTTGTCGAGCCAGACGCGCAGGATATGGTAGGGCGGCGCCACCTTCATGAAGTCAATTCCGGCCTTGAGTTCACGCATGGACTGCGCGCTCCTGGCGTCGGTGGCTTGGCTGCCGGCAAGAATCTTTTTCGCGCCTGGAACGTCGCACGCGAGCACCACCTGATCATAGGTCTCGGCTTCGCCCACGCAGCCAGTCACGCGCCCATCTGTGATCACGAGACCTTTCACAGGTGAACTCGTCTCGAGGACGCCGCCAAATTTTTCGATATGCGCCGCCATCGGATCGATGACTGCCGTGCCGTGGTCTGTGTTCGGGATGCGGCGCCAGAACGCCTTCGGATGTCCAAGGAAAAATATGTTCGTGAAGGTGAGCATCTCCGCGGCGCTCACCTTGTTGGGATCATTTAACGTAACAGACGCCGCCGGCTCAAGGATGATGTTATAGAAATCCTTGTTCACCAGCTTCTTTCTGGCGTAATCGGCAAACGTGATGTTGTCGTATTTTTCGTTCACCGTGCTGTGATCGTAGCCAATCAGGTCGGGCAGCGCGAGCGCCGATCCAGCCGCGGACAGGATGTTGAGGTTCTGCGATCCGAGCACGATGCCAAGAAGGTTGAACGGATACGGGCCTTCTGACTTGAGAAGTTCGGGCTTGTAGTTCTCGAACAGATAATACACTTCCTTGAAATCCACGAAGTGCTTGTCGAGCACGTCAAGCCTGCTTTTGCCGAGCAGGTCGAGGAAGTTATAGTACTGGTAGAACCACATGTGCAGGCCGTGCTCGACGCGGAACTTGCCCACGGAGAGCGTCTCATCGCGTGTGGAGAGACGTCCGCCGAGCTGCGGGGCCGCTTCGCGCACCGTGACCTGATAGCCGCGCTCCGCAAGCTCGATGGCGGCGGAAAGTCCGGCCAGACCACCGCCCACCACGAGAACCTTGCGCACGGTTCCCGCCGGAAGCGTGCGGGGCGAACTTGCGTTGCTCGGGTGGATGGTGACGGCCTCGAACTGCCACTCCCCCCCTCGTGCAGCGGTGTCGCTCGTGTCCGTCGGCAGCGACTCGTTCGCGCGCAACGCGGGCGACGAGCACGCCGAAAGCAGGGCCTGGGAAGAGAGGCCGGCGAACCCTGCGAGGGCTCCGGTCCCGAGAAAGCCGCGCCGCGAAATCCTGGACTTGATCATGAACTTTCCTTCACATGTGGGTCGGAGGGCTTTCCTGGTGTCAGCCCTCGATTCGTACTGCCCTCGGAGCATCCTCGCGCCCGATGACAAAATTCCTTCATTCGACTACTCCATCGAGAACGAACTCTCGCGGAGTGACACGCCATGCCCTCTTTGCCGCCGCGCCCCGTGCGCATCGCTCCGTCCATCGCCGCTGGCAACCTCATGCGCCTCGAAGACGAACTGCGCGCCTTGGAAAAAGCCGGCGCCGACGCCATCCACTTCGATTGCATGGATGGCCACTTCGTGCCGCTTCTGACCATTGGTGTCCCATTCCTGGAACAGATGCGTGCGCTCACCAAGCTCCCGCTTGACGTTCACATCATGGTGAGCAACCCCGACGCTGTCTTCGAGCAGTACCTTGAGGCTGGCGCCGACGTCCTCTCCTTCCATCCCGAAGCCGCCCTGCACGCGCACCGCATGGCCACCGCCATTCGCAGCAAGGGCAAACGGGCAGGCGTCGCGCTCAATCCGTCGACGCACTGGCGCGAAATCGAATACCTTTTGCCGGTGCTTGATCAGGTGACAGTGATGGCAGTGAACCCGGGATTCTCGCGCCAGGCACACATTCCCGAGATGGCCGGCAAGGTGCGTGAACTCACTGAGTATTGCCGTACGCGTGGGCTTGCAGTTGATATTCAGGTCGATGGCGGGGTAAACCCAGGCAATGCGCGGCACCTGGTGGAGAGCGGCGCAAATATCCTTGTGGCCGGCGGGGCAGTGCTCGGCAAACCCGACTACCGTGCGGCGATAGACGCCCTTCGCTCATAAACAACTCGTTTCAGAACAGTCCGCTCAGAGGCCGCCCACGCATGCTCCGACTTCTTGCGCCCGTTGCCGCCCCTCTGTCAACGCTAGAACCGCTCCTGGTGGAATTTCTTCTCACGCCCAACGAGCCCACCAACCAGGTCATCCGGCACATCTTCGCGTCGGGCGGAAAACGCATCCGCCCCGCGTTGTTCCTGCTCGCGTGCCAGGCCATCGGGTATGAGGGTGCGCACCGTTACCCCATCGCGGGCGTGTGCGAATACATCCACACGGCAAGTCTGCTGCATGACGATGTCATCGACTCTTCCACCGTGCGGCGCGGAAAGCCCACGGCCAACTCGGTTTGGGGCGACGAGACAGCGGTGCTCGCTGGCGATCTGATTTATTCCGCCGCGTGCCGCCTGATGGTGAAGACCGGCTCACTGCCGCTCATCGACACCTTTGCCGAGTGCATCCGCTTTATGAGCGAGAGCGAGCTCTTTCAACTCGAACTCCTGTGGAAACTCGACACCTCCCGCGCCCAGTACGAGCGCGTGGTCGCCGGCAAGACGGCCTCGCTCTTTGAGGCAAGCGTGCGCACTCCCTGTTACCTTGCTGGCCGCTCGGAGGCCGAGGTGGAGTTTTGGGGCGAGTACGGCCGCAGCCTCGGCTTTGCCTTCCAGATTGCCGACGATTGTCTCGATTACGAAGGCACCCAGGCGGATGTCGGAAAAAATATCACTGCCGATCTGCTCGAAGGCAAAGTCACGCTGCCGCTCATCCTGGCCCTGGCAAATGCCGAAGCAAGTGCAGAGAGCGACGGTGCAGCTCGCTTTCGCGAGACGGTGGCCGCCATCACCGAAACCGGCGAAGCCGATGCCGCGCAGATTGCAGCGCTGGTGGATGGCGTGCACGCCTACGGCGGACTTCTGGAAGCCAAATCCGTGGCGAGGGAGTACGCTGAAAAAGGGCGCGAGGCGCTCTTGAAGGCGCTTGCGCTGCGCGACGCTGGCAAGGCCGTCCCCCACGTGCCCGCCGCCTCCGTCTCGCTGCTTGCACTTCTCGACTTCGTGACGGATCGAAAAATGTAGGCCGAGTGATGGCCGGTGCCGCATGCGCAGGAAATCGGCGGACGTTCTGAACATCTCTTACAGATAAGTGACAAACCCGGAATGAAACTCAAGAGCCTCAAGCGCGCGGTCCTCAGCAATGGCCTTGCCGTGTACGTGGGCACGAGCCCCGAAACCGCAAGCTTCGAACTTGCCATGCACATCGACACGGGCTCGCGCGACGAGACCGTCGAGACAAGCGGCGTATCGCATTTTCTTGAACACATGATGTTCCGTGGCAGCCGCCGCTACCCTGACTCGGTGCTGCTCGCGCAGACGCTCGAGGCCTTCGGCGGTGAGAACAATGCCATGACGACGGTGGAGAGCACCGTGTACTGGCTGCGCGGTGCGGCCGCCCGCCTTGCAGACGCCTCGCTTGCGTTTGCCGAATTCTTCCTGCACCCGAATTTCGCCGACCTTGAGACGGAACGGAACATCATCCTGCAGGAGCTGCAGAACGACTACAACGAAGAAGGCGATTGCATTGACACGGAGAGTCTGGGCATGGAGGCGCTGTTTGGCGATCATCCGCTTGGACTTCCCATCATTGGGCGCGAGGCGGTCATCCGCAAGCTCACGCAGGCCGATCTGCAAGCCAAGCGTGCGCGCCACTATGTTCCTGCGCGTTGCGCGGTGTCCATCATCTCCTCACTTCCCGAGGATGCCGTGCTCTCCATGATGGAGCGCGCCTTCGATTTTCCATGGGACCATATCGACCAAAAGAGCAACATTCCGGCCTCGCAGGATCGCCTCCTGGTGCCTCCCGCGCTGTTTGCATCCGAAGGCCGCAAGCGCAGACACGCACTCAAACTCGTGAACAATTCCGACAGCCAGTATGCGCTCAAGATGATGTTCCCCTGCTCGGGTGGCCTGACGCGCGCGGTGGTGGCGGAAACCTTTCTGCAGCGGATTCTCGATGACGGCATCTCCTCGCGCCTGCCCGCGGTCATCCGCGAAAAACAGGGGCTCGTGTACGACATCTCCGCCGACTCCAACGCGTTTGCCGAAACAGGCGCTTTTTCGGTCGATGCCACCGTGTCCAAGGACTCGCTCGACCGTCTGCTCGCACGCCTTTTCGAGGAACTCGGCAAGGTGACCCAGGACAAGCCCACAGCGGAAGAAATGGAGCGAATCCGATTCCGCTACGCATTCGACCTCGAGACCCTCCCGGAAAGCCACAGCCGTATCGTGAGCCGCGAGGTGTGGAATGGCTTTCTGCGCACGTCCCTTTCCGTTGACGAGGAACTCGACATCGTACGAAGCATAGGGGCCGACGAAATCCTTTCCACCGCACAGCGCGTGTTTGGGGCGGCACGCAGGGGCATTGTGCTCATTGGCCCGCGCGCTCGCAAAAAGCGCGATGATGTGGAAAAATTCCTCGAACGGCTCGCGCCCTTAGCCTCGCAATCCGGAGACGCCCGATGACGCGCATGACTTCCGTTCCCAACGTAGACATCCGTCAGTTCACCCATGGCACCTCCAAGGAGTCGGCCGAATTTGTACGCATCTTCGGCGCGGGGCTCAAGGAGTTCGGCTTCGTGGTGGTGGAAGGCCACGGCATAGAGCCGTCTCTCGTGGCGGATGCCTACGGCAAGGTGAAGGCTTTTTTTGAGCTGCCCACCGACCTCAAGAAGACCTATGAAATTCCTGGCGGGGGTGGCCAGCGCGGCTACACCGGCTTTGGCAGAGAGCACGCGAAAAACCAGAATAAGGGCGACCTGAAGGAGTTCTGGCACGTGGGCCGAGAGCAGTACGCTTCGCCCGAGAAATTGTATCCGCCCAACGTCTGGGCCGACAGCCACGTGGCTGGCTTCCAAAAGACACTCGGCGGCCTCTATGAACAGCTCGACTCCTTTGCCAGCACGCTCCTGGAAGCAACCTCCCTCTCGCTTGCCCTGCCCCGCCACACGCTCCCGCGAATGGTGCGCGATGGCAACAGCATCCTGCGCTGCATCCACTATCCTCCGCTCACCGACGAACACTTCACGAGTGGGGCGGTGCGTGCGGCGGCGCACGAGGATATCAATTTCATCACCATCCTGTGCGAAGCCACCGAGTCGGGACTCGAACTTCTCACACGTGATGGCCGTTGGATGGCAGTGGAGTCGGGCCCCGGACAGATGGTGGTGGACTCGGGCGACATGCTTTCGCGCATCAGCAACGATGTCATTCCCAGCACCACGCACCGTGTGGTGAATCCTGCAGGTGCGCGCAACACACCACGGTATTCCATGCCGTTTTTTGTTCACCCTTACTCAACGTGCCCGCTGGAAATCCTGGCGACCTGCAAGAGCGCCGCGTACCCGGCGAAACATTCGCCCATTCTTGCGGGCGAGTTTCTGCAACAGCGTCTGCGTGAAATCGGACTCGTGGCGGCCGAGAAGCAAGCCACCGTGGGGACAACATGACATTGGAAAACTTGGGCATGGTGAACACGGACAATTCGCACGAAGCGGCGGGCACCGCCAGCAAGGTGCTCGAGGTGCGCGGACTCATCACGAGCTTCCAGGTGGGCGGGCGCTATGTGAACGCGGTGGACGACTGCTCGTTCCGTGTGCGCAAGGGCAAGACGCTCGGCATCGTGGGCGAGTCGGGTTGCGGAAAATCGGTGACAAGCCTGTCCATCATGCGGCTCATTCCTTCGCCCCCGGGACGCATCACGAGCGGACAGATTCTGTTTGAAGGCAACGACCTTCTCAAGCTGCCCGAAAACGAGATGCGCAAGATCCGCGGCAACCGCATTTCCATGATCTTTCAAGAGCCCATGACGAGCCTCAACCCAGTCTTCACAGTGGGCAACCAGATAGGCGAGGTGTTTCGTCTGCACAAAGGGGCGAACAGGCGCGAGGCGCGCGAAAGATCCATCGAGATGCTCGCGGCCGTAAAAATCCCTTCGCCGGAACAGCGCGTGGACGAGTACCCGCACCAGCTCTCGGGCGGCATGCGTCAGCGCGTGATGATTGCCATGGCGCTTGCGTGCAAACCCGCGCTCCTGATTGCTGATGAACCCACCACAGCGCTCGACGTGACCATCCAGGCGCAAATACTCGCGCTCATGAACGAGCTGCAACAGACCCAAGGCATGAGCACGGTGCTTATCACGCATGACCTTGGCGTGGTGGCGGAAACCTGCGAGGACGTGGTGGTGATGTACGCGGGCCGCGTGGTGGAGCGCGCCACCGCGCGCCAGCTGTTCGAGGATCCCAAGCACCCCTACACACAAGGTCTGATGGAATCCATCCCGCGTCTCGGGGTGAAAAAAGCGCGCCTGAAAACCATTCCGGGCATGGTTCCTTCGCTTGGAAATCTTCCGCAAGGGTGCCGCTTCGCCGACCGTTGCCCAAAGGTGAGCAACGAGTGCCGCGAAACCGATCCGGCGTTGCGCGTGCTTTCGGGCGGCAGCGAAGCCGCGTGCATCAAGGCTGTTTGAACATGAATGGAAACACCATGACCTTGGCGACGGAACGCACGGCACCCGACACACAGGCGCTCTTTGAGGCGCGCAACGTGGTGAAACACTTTCCCGTGTCGGGCGGGGTGTTCGGGCGCGAAGTGGCGCGAGTGCACGCCGTTGACGACGTCTCGTTTGTGCTGCGCAAAGGCCGCACGCTTGGCCTCGTGGGTGAGTCGGGCTGCGGAAAATCCACGCTCGGCCGCACACTGTTGCGC
>Ga0163152_10009204_pt1 | contig 10345 bp, 7 predicted proteins | sample OliLakLV19MP8IB2_FD_148635 | JGI IMG/M metagenome (GOLD analysis project Ga0163152, IMG submission 148635) | Freshwater microbial mat bacterial communities from Lake Vanda, McMurdo Dry Valleys, Antarctica - Oligotrophic Lake LV.19.MP8.IB-2 | ecosystem: Environmental > Aquatic > Freshwater > Lake...
AGTCTGGCCCGTGCCAAGGTCGACGGTTTCACCGGGCTCGAAGTTGGCGCCAGCCAGCCGGGCAACACCCGTGGCGATATCCGCGACGTACGTGAAATCGCGGAGTTGCCGGCCGTCGGTAAGGTCCAAGGTTTCGTCGCTGACTATCATCTGCAACAGCGATGGCAAAAGACGCCCAGCGTGCTCGCCCGGCCCGTAGATGGTGAACAAGCGGGCAATCACACCTGGTACGCCACGTTGACGGCTAGCCGCCGCGAACCCCTCGCTACCCAGAGCTTTCGTGCGCCCGTACGTGCTGTCCGGAACGCGGCGTTCGAAATCGCTGGCCAAGTGTACGACCACCGGTGCGCTCTGGGCAGAGTTGATGCTTCGACTAGCAACTTCGACCAGCTGCCGCGGCAACCAGGCGTTGAGTCGTTCGGCCACTAGTTCATCGACTTCGCCCCGATCGATGCCGTAGCCGACGCAGTTGATCGTTAGGTCAGGCCGAATGTCACTGAACACGGTCGCCAGGGCGTCGTGCTGGGATAAGTCTTTCTCGACAACGGTCGCACGGGCATGCGCCCCGAACACGTCGGCGGAGTTCCCGCGATCGCGAACGACGACCCAGATCGTATGACCAAGTTCGTCGAACCGCCTCGTGACGTGGCGCCCTAGGAAACCCGTACCTCCCAAGACGAGCACTCGAAGTGCCCGAGCACCGTCGCCTTGATCGAGTTGATTCGACAGTGCCATAAAGCTGCTACCGGAAACAATCCTGATCTCGCCGGGGCCAGTTTGCGATGGGCGAGGCCCCCGAATGGATGGGCCATAACTACACGATTGTAATCAGGCCAAGGACTAGCTGCGAGGTTGGCCCGCCGTGGGTGGTGATACCGATTGAAATGGTTTCTCTCAGCTACGGGAGAGGAAAAAATATGGCAGCAACAGTGAGCCAATCGCCAATGCGACGATGGCTCCTCTAATCGGCCGACCCCATAGCGAGACGACGCCGGCTCCGACAAGTGGCGAAAACGGCATAATTGCGACCAGGTCTGTAGGCGACTTCAGGTCGAACGCCATCACGTCCAGACCGGCAGCGAGGAAACAAACAGCTGCCATGACGAGTCGAGTCCACCGGCGTCCCATGCCCGCCATTCTAGCACTTGGCGGACGGAAATGACCGCGGCGGCCAGCTTAAACCGGCGCGTCGCGGCGAGTGGAGCTAGCTCCAGCGCACTACTTGCCGACCGGCACGAAGGCCCCGATCGGCTCGACGACGGAAGTCCGCGGCGCGTTGATCGCACGCGGTGCGACCGGCGGTCGAAGAGCTTTGCCGCCTCGCGAGGGGCCGGCACTCGGTTTGTTGCTGGGCGTCGCGATCGGCGCGTGGTAGCCGGCCGCCGTGGCCTGATTGCTGGGCCCCACGGTGCCGATTGCTTGCGCGGTTTGGTAGACCGGTCGCGCACACTCGACCACGGGAACCCGTGGCCGCCGACCCGCTCGCGCGGCGGCAGTCAACTGCGGCGGCACCGTGGCGGCGCTGGCCATGCGCACCAGTTCGGCCGGCTCGGCTAAGGCGGTTTCGTTCAGGGCCGCGGCAGCCCGCACGACAGGCGAAGACGTTTTGCGCGGAGCTCGCACGGGACGAGCCACTTTCGGTGCAACGATAGTTGGCGCAGCGACCGTCGGTGCGACGGCCGTTCGAGGACCTGGCGCCGAACTTGAATCCGCGACGCCCGGCACACGCGGCACGGCGAACGGCGCGGTATTCGAAGCCGCGACTTGGCTGGCGGGCCGCGACGCCACGGGAGCGGCGGGAGCGTCGACCGGCGCGCGACGCGCCACGGCGGCCGCGTCAACAGGCGCGGGATCGTTCAACGGGGACGCAGGGGGCAAATCAGCCCCCTCGAGTGGCGAGTATGGCTTAGCAGCCAGCGGCAGCTTGGGAGCCGCGGCCGGGCGCTGCGATTCGTCGAGCGTTTGCTGAAGCGCCTCGAGCGAGGGGCTCGGCGAGATTTCGAGCGAGGGGCTCGGCGAGATTTCGAGCGAGGGGCTCGGTGAAACTTCCGGCGAAGGTGGCGTCAGTTGAGCCGGCTTGTTGGCTGGTGCCCGTAGCGAAGGTGCCCGCAGCGCCGGTGCGCTTGCCGTGCGCTCGACGCCACTACGAACACCGCTGCGGGTGCTCTCGCGATCGCCATCGGGCGATGACGGCGGCGCGGTTGGCGGCGCAATCGGAACTGTGCCCGACTCGCTCGGTTCGGTATCCGGGGATGATTCAGGCAAGAGATCGCGCGTGGCGCTTGGCTCGTCACCCGGTAGGGCGCCCGGTTCGGCAGTCGATTCGGAATCGGGGGCTGTCGGCGGGCCGCTCGGCGCCTCGGCCGGAGGCTGCTCGAAGGTCTCGTCGCCAGTCGTCGGCGGCAGATCGGTGGGGCGCTCGTCGGGTGAGTTCGGCGCTTCGCCCCCAGTGGCGCCGGGAGTATCCGACGGCATCCGCAGCGGCGGCGCGTTGGGGAACAGCGGTTCGACCGGCGGGAAGGATCCTTCGCCCGGGCGCGTGGGAACCGATCCTGGCGGCAAGGTTTCAGGGGCCGTCGTGCCCGGCGGCACGTTTTCGGCCGCGGCTCCTTCGACGACCATGCCATCGTACGGTTGCTGGCCGTACCCCGGCGGGCAACACGTCTCGCAATCAGGGCAATTCAAGCGCCACGGTTTCCAGCAGGTCGGGTAATAGCCGTAGAATTCGGACTTGGGAAAGGTCTCTGGAGTTTTGCAACGCCAGGGCCACCAGAACTGACTCTTCTGGCGCTCGACCGCCTGAGCGCTGGCAAGGCAGCCGAGCAAGGCGATCGCGATCGACAATCCAGTCGTCAGACCTCGCATGACAGGCACAGTCCTTTGCGACAAGCGCGATTGGCAGCCGTGAAAACTCGACACGCTCGGCGATCGTTAACCAGCCCGCCGATTAGAAGAATCCACCGCCCGGGATAAATAGCCCACCGCCGCCGCCACCAATGCTGTACGTCTTGTTGGCACGCACGACCTGACCGCCCAAGAGCGTGAACCCGAACATCTGCTCGAAGGGGGTGGTGACCTTGGTGACAAAGGCATTGAAAGCAATCCACTTGTCTTCGGCGATGTAAATGCGATCGCCCGGCATCACCTGGTAGTTCGTCGTGGTCGAAGCGCCTTGCGTGATCGCGTTCCACTCGACGGGCAGGATCTGCTGCTCCCCCTGACCGTGTGGCGCGGGGCGCGCGATCCAGACGCGCTTCGAGGAAACGCTTGCCAAACCGTTGACCTGGGCGAGCGCGTCGAGCACGGTTTCGTTGCCCGTGACGGCGAAGCGCTGCAGGCCATCGCCTTGGCCGGCCCCCTGCTGGATCACGTAATAGACTTTGCTGTTGTAGGCGTAGACGTCGACTGAAATATCGGGGTCTTCGAGAAACTGTTCGAGGTGCTTTTCGATGGCCGCTTTCGCTTCGTCGAGCGTCAGGCCGCTGACGTAGACGCCGCCGTAGGTACCCAAGCGGATCTTGCCGTCGGGGCCGACGAGGTGCTCGCCTTCGATCTGTTGCCGCGCGCCCGATTCGCCGAGCGAGATCGAGACGACCACGGTCTGCAAGAGTTTCTCGAGATGGGCTTTGACCGCCTCCTGCGATTCCTCGATGGTCAGGGTCGCCACGTGTACGGTGCCATAGGGCGGGCCGAGATTGATATTGCCGCTGGCGTCGACCTGGTAGTTGCCCAGGATCGGCTGATCGGGCAGGGCGCCGATCACTTGGATCTGCACCACGTCGAGCGGTTCGATGCGGTACGGCGCCTTGGGCACGATCTTGATCGCTTCGACCACCAGAATATCGGGTGGCTCGACGCGATAGTCGGGCAGACTCGTCTTGCACAGCTCGCGCGGCATCTCGGACTGCGCTTCGTCGGGAATCAGCGGCGCCTGACACTTCCAAAAATGCGCGTTGTGCGTGCAGCCGTTCGTCAACATCGCCGCCAACAGGCAGGCTACGACATACGGTCGTTGACGATCGTGACGCATCGCACGCTTCCCTTGGTCAGGAATCACCGGCCGGCCGCATACCCCAAAGCAGGCAAGCCAGCACCCGGCGCTTCGCGCGGGCATTTCCGGCGATCCCGCCGCATTGATCGGCCAACCGAGGGTGGCGACTTCGGTAAAATGTGCTCGATTTAACGCCTACAGCGACTTTGCCGGTTGCGCTGGGTTTTCCGGCAGGCCCCAGTTTGCCAGGATCGCCGGAAACCTGCCGCGCCGCTGGCATAGGGGATGCTTCTGGTAGGGACGAGGAGCGCGGCTAGGTTCCCGCAACGTCAGCAGCTAGCATGGCCAGGGCGGCGTACGAGAGTCCAAAACGAGTGAGTGCCCAACGCATGTCGGTTCTGGTCACGGGAAGCGCCGGGTTCATCGGCAGTCATTTTGTCGAGCATTTGCTCGCCGGGGGAGATAGCGAGCAGTTGCTGGCAAAGGATCTTCCGCGCGTCGTCGGGCTCGACAACTTCAACGACTATTACGACCCCGCGCTCAAGCGCGCGAATGTGGCTGGTCTGGCCGGCGACCCCCGCGTGACCCTCATTGAGGGAGATTTTTGCGACGCCGAGCTGATCGAGCGCGTGTTTCGCGAGCAGGCCCCGCGAGTTGTCGTACACCTGGGAGCCTACGCGGGCGTGCGCTACAGCGTCGAGCACCCGCTGCTGTATGAGCGCAATAACGTGGCCGGCACGCTGGTGATGCTCGAGGCAGCGCGGCGGCACCCGGTTGAACGGTTTGTGTTAGTCTCGTCGTCCACCGTTTATGGCGTGGGAGCCGTGGCACCATTCGTGGAGAGCGCGCCGCTGGGCGTGCCTCTGAGCCCCTACGGCGCGACGAAGCAGGCCGCCGAAACGCTAGGCCTGACGTATCAATTGCTGCACGGCGTGCCCGTGGTTTGCCTGCGGCCGTTCAGTGTTTATGGCCCGCGATTGCGGCCCGACTTGGCGCTGACGATCTTTTGCGCGGCGATTGCCGAAGGGCGCCCGCTGCCGCTGTTCGGCGACGGTACGGTGCTGCGCGATTTCACGCACGTCCGCGATCTGTGCGCGGGGTTAGCGGCGGCGATCACGGCCCCCGGCGTCGTCGGCCAGGCGATCAATCTCGGTCACGATCAACCGATTGCCATTCGCGACGTGATTGCCGAGTTAGAACGCGCGCTGGGGCGCAAAGCGATCATCGAGCAACTCCCCCCCAAGCCAGGCGACATGCCCCTGACGCACGCCGATTTGACGAAGGCGCGGCGCTTGCTCGGTTACGAACCGCGCATCGCGTTTCGCGAAGGAGTCGCGGAATTCGTCCAGTGGTTCCGACAATCGCGCGCGTAGTTGCCAGGGCCGCGGGTTGTCAAAGAATGCGCCGGCTAGAACGACTCGGGCTGCGGCGACGCCTGTGGCGCCTGTGGCGCCTGCGGCGCACTCGGCAGATGTCTGGCCCCGTCCACCAGGGTGTCGTCCACCAAAGTGATGTCGCTCGGTGAGGCACTTTCGTCGCCCGCTGGTCTGGTTCGGCGCAGCTCGGCCAGCGATTGCTGGAGAATGTTGTTGCTGACAACGCGCCGACGGGCGCGGCCGAGCGAGACTATGATCTCCGAGAAGGATTGTTTCCAGCCGAGTTTCTTCACGCCAAGGGCCCCTTGCCGAGTCGACCTGGTTCGCACTGGTCCCGGGACGCTCGCCAGCCCTTGGACTTCCGAATGCGTTTCCAGATTATCGCAAACAGGGGGCGAGGCCAATCGGGTTCTCGGAAAGTCGCGCTGGGCCGCCCGTTGTTGCAGTTTTTTCCCTGGAGCGGAGTCGGTCGACCCCCCTTCCAGGTGAATGTTGTCGACAAACAATGTGCGAGGCCGATCGAGCATTTCGATGTAAAACTGCAACAAGCGAATTTGCGACAAGTCCATCTGCCGTGAGATCGGAGCGTGTGCGATCAAGTCGAGCGGGATGCTCACGCGATGCGTGCCGGCGGGGACGCGCGTCGGTCGCTCGTAGCGGTCGCTGGGATGCCCGTAGTTGTGATAAAGGTCAACGATCTTCACCACGACATCGAGCGGCGGGCCTTCCGATAACCAGACATCGAAGACCAACGCTGCCGCCGGGGCCGAGTTGCCAGTCGAGGCATTACCGGCACCACGATGCACTTCGCGCCAATCGTTCGGCGGCCAGAGCATAAAGACGCCAGGTGATTTTCCCGCGTGCAAGTCGATGCGCAAGCTGAGCCGCCCGGCCGTGACGTGCTCCGGTGTGAGTTGGCCATCGGCAGACAGGAACCGCCAGCGCGACAGCTCGAGCCGATCCTCGAACGAAGCGATCATCGGGACATCGCGCTTCTGGCGCCGTGCATCCCACAATTGGACTGAGCCAGGCACGCTGGCGACAACGAGCGCCGCGACGGCCGACGCGGCCAACAGGCCGCGGCGCCGGGTCGACGCACTCTCCCGCGCGAGCCCCAGGCAGAGCGCGGCGGTCACTCCCAGCACGTTGGCCCACAGATCGCTCCAGCTCGACGAGCGGCCTGTCAGTTCTTGCGCAAGTTCGATCAGTCCCGACGCGAGAGTCATCACGATCCCGATGACGATCGCCGAGGGGACGCTGCGCAGCACAGGTGGCAATTGAAAGAAAGCCACCAAAGTGACCAGGCCAAACAAGGGGGCATGCGCTAAGTCCATGAGCGCCGCCCCTTGCCGCGTGATAATTGGCACGGGCATCAGCAACAGCGCCATCACCAACGCGGCGAAAACCAAGAGAATGCGTGGATGGCGTGGGGGCATCGGATTGCCTGGGTGTGGTCGAACCCTCTATCTTAGTCATGGAACGACGATCGCCTATGGGCCGACGCGCCGTGGCGTTTGGCTGAGAATTACGCCCCTGCGGGAGAAACCCAGATCGTGACGGCACAACTGCTCGATGGCCGCGAGCTTGCGCGGCAACTTCAGGACGAGATTCAGGAGGAGGTCGCCGCGTTTGTGCGGCAAGCAGGCGTGACTCCCGGCCTGGCCGCGGTGCTGGTGGGCGAAGACCCGGCCAGCGAGGTCTACGTTCGCAACAAGCAAAAAGCCAGCGAGCGAGTCGGCATCAAGAGTGTCTTGCACCGCCTGCCGGCGACCACGACGACCGACACCTTGCTCGAACTGGTTTCGCGGCTCAATCAGTCGGCCGACGTGCACGGTATCCTCGTGCAGTTGCCGCTGCCACCGCAGGTCGACGCGCTGCGCGTACTCGATGCCGTGTCGCCGCTGAAAGATGTCGACGGGTTTCATCCCGAGAACGTGGGCCTGTTGGTGCAAGGGCGCCCGCGATTCGTCCCCTGCACGCCGCTAGGGATTCAGCGACTGTTGGATCGCAACGGAGTTGAGTCGTCCGGCCGCGCGGCGGTGGTTGTCGGTCGCAGCGATACGGTCGGCAAACCGATGGCCCTGCTGTTGGCGGCGCGCGGACCAGGGGGCGACGCCACGGTGACGATCTGCCACAGCCGCACGCCCGACCTGGGTGCCGTCACGCGCTCGGCCGACATCTTGATCGTCGCGATCGGCCAGGCGCGCCGCGTGACGGCCGACATGGTCAAGCCGGGGGCCGTGGTCGTCGACGTGGGGATCAACCGCACGGAGGCGGGCCTGGCCGGCGACGTCGACTTCGCCGGGGTCCGCGAAGTGGCCGGCATGATCACGCCCGTTCCGGGTGGTGTCGGCCCGCTGACCGTGACGATGCTGTTGGCCAACACGCTGGCGGCCGCCCGCATCAGTCAGGCATAGTTCAGGTAGATTCTGCCCTTGGCCGGAGTGGTCGTTGCCCAGGAGGACGACTGGACTGACTCGAAGTGCGGCCCCGCCCTATAATTCTCGCGCGGGCGTGCAATCAATTGACAACTGTGTTGTCGAAGTGCTACCGCATTTTGAACCTGGGGTCGCCCAAACTTTGGAGCTGACAGTCGCCGCGTGGCCGTTTCTGCAACCAAGTCTTCCGCGCTTCGCAGCGTGCGCTTTCGCGTGCCCGATCTCGATTGCGCGGAGGAGCTGCGGCTGATCGAGCGTGGGCTGCGCGAGTTGCCGGGTATCGTCGCGCTGGAGCCGAACTACCTGCAGCGCGGACTGCGCGTCGAGTTTGACCCCGCGCAGCTCGACGAAGCGGCGGTCGCGCGCCGACTCAGCCAAATCGGATTTCCCGCCGAAATCGTGGTCGTCCCCGCGTTGGCGGTGACCACGCCGCCGGCCGCCCGACCGGTGCTGCGCCCTGGCACCTTGGTGGCAGCCGGGTTGTTGGCGCTGGCGACGGCGGGCTCGTTGTGGGTTGGCGACGAGCCGCTCGTGGTGGGGCTGGCCATCGCGTCGACCCTGGCCGCCGGTTTTGAAGTCGCCCGAGCCGCCTGGCGGGCGATTCGACTGCGCGCGATCGACATGAACGTGCTGATGACCGTGGCCGCGGTCGGCGCGATCGCCACGGGGCATCATTTCGAAGCCGCGACGGCCATGTTGCTGTTTGGCGTCTCGCTGTGGCTCGAAGACTTCAGCTACGCTCGGGCACGGAGCGCCGTGGCGGCATTGGTCGAATGCGCGCCGCGCGTCGCGCACCGGCTCGAAGGAAGCCAGATCGTCGACGTCGATCCGCTAGCCGTGTCGGCAGGCGACTTGCTGCTCGTGCGGCCGGGAGAGCGGATCGCGGCCGACGGTCGCATCGAGCGCGGCAGCTCATCGGTCAATCAAGCGGCGATCACCGGCGAAAGCGTACCGGTCGACAAACAGATTGGCGACGACGTCTATGCCGGCACGCTCAACGGCGAACAAGCGCTCGAGGTTCGCGCCACGCGCCCCGCACAGGGGAGCGTGTTGGCGCACATTGCCCGACTGGTCGACGAAGCTCAGTCGCGGCGGTCGCCGACCGAGCGCTTTGTCGACGCGTTCGCGCGGCGCTACACGCCGGCGGTGATGATGATCGCGGCGCTCGTGGCCCTGGTTCCACACTTCGTACTGCGGCCGCTGGGCCTGGTGATCGATGGCGACGCCACGGCCTGGGATTGGCTTTACCGCGGGCTGGTGCTCTTGGTGATCGCATGCCCTTGTGCGCTGGTGATCTCGACGCCGGTGACGATTGTGTGCGGTTTGTACGCGGCGGCGCGCCATGGGTTGTTGGTCAAAGGTGGTCACAGCCTGGAACAGGCCGGCCGCGTGCGAGCGATGGCCTTCGACAAGACCGGCACGGTGACGACAGGCCGCGCCCGGGTGACGCGCGTGCTGCCCAGCAGCGCGTGCGACGAGCGGAAACTGCTGGCGATTGCCGCCGCGTTGGAATCACAAAGCGAGCATCCGCTGGCCCGCGCGATCGTGGCCGCCGCCGAAGAGCGGGGGATCGCGCGCTTGCCGGCCGACAAGGTAAGCGCCGTGCGCGGCTTGGGGGTCGAAGGGACGATCGGTGGCACGCGTTATGCAATCGGCAGTCGGCGCATGCTCGTCGAACGGGGTATCAACGTGGCAGCAGCGGACGGCACACCAATCGATAAAGCACCGAGCGCGGAAATCGAAGTGCTGATCGCCGCGGGCCAGCAGATGCTCGGCGCGATTTATTTGGCTGACACTGCCCGTACCGATGCCGCCGAGACGATCACACGGCTGCGCGCCGCGGGGTTGGGCCCGTTCTTCATGCTCACGGGGGATCGTCGCGAAGTGGCCGAGGAGATGGCCCGACAAGTCGGTATCGAGCACGTTTATGCCGAGTTGCTGCCGCAAGACAAACTCGCGGTCGTCGAGCGGCTCGTCCGCGAGCACGGCAACCTGGCGATGATTGGCGACGGAGTGAACGACGCTCCGGCGCTAGCCGCGTCGAGCCTCGGCGTGGCCCTGGGAGGCGAAGCGAGCGATACGGCCTTGGAAACTGCCGACGTCGTGGTGCTGGCTGGCCGCTTCGAGCGGATCGTCGATCTGGTGCAACTCGGCCGCCGCACGCGCCGCAAGCTAGCGGAGAATATCGTCACCTCGCTGGCGATCAAGACCGCGATCCTGCTCTTGGCCGCCGCGGGTTTAGCCGGCATGTGGGTCGCGGTGGCGGCCGACGTTGGCGCCAGCCTGCTGGTGATCGCCAACGGCATGCGACTGCTGCGCGCCGGCGAACGCTAGGGCGGGGGAGTGGCACTCAGGCAGCGCGGCTTAACTGCACAATGGCTGGTGATGGGTCAGTCGAGTCAGCGGGGAAGCCCGATCGGTGTCAGGAACCAATTCAAGGGGAAGCGCACCAGTTGTCAACGCTTATTTGAATCGGTTCCTGACACCGTTCGGACGCCGGCTCCCATTCGACTGACCCAGCAATCACTGGCTTGCGAGCG
>Ga0163152_10009205_pt1 | contig 10344 bp, 6 predicted proteins | sample OliLakLV19MP8IB2_FD_148635 | JGI IMG/M metagenome (GOLD analysis project Ga0163152, IMG submission 148635) | Freshwater microbial mat bacterial communities from Lake Vanda, McMurdo Dry Valleys, Antarctica - Oligotrophic Lake LV.19.MP8.IB-2 | ecosystem: Environmental > Aquatic > Freshwater > Lake...
CGGACGGCGCCGCAATGGGTTCGAGACGGCATTGTCTATGAAATTTTTCCGCGCAATTTTTCCGCGACCGGCGACTTCAACGGCATCACCGAAAAACTTGATGACCTGCGCGACCTGGGCGTCTCCATTCTCTGGCTCATGCCCATCCACCCCAACGGACGGGAAAAAAGCAAGGGCACCTTTGGCAGCCCCTACGCCGTCCGGGATTTTTTCGCCATCGACCCAAACTACGGCACGAAGGAGGATTTCAAAAAACTGATTGCCCAATCGCACCAGCGCGGAATCAAAGTGATCATCGACATGGTGGCCAATCACACTGCGTGGGACAGCGTGATGATGAAAACCCCGGAGTTTTACACCACCGACGCGACTGGAAAAATTATTTCGCCCGTGGCCGATTGGTTTGACGTCGCGCAACTGAATTACCAAAATCCAAAACTCCGCAATTACATGATCGGCATGCTCAAATACTGGGTTCAGGAATTCGACCTCGACGGCTTCCGCTGCGACGTCGCGCACATGATGCCGGTCGATTTCTGGGAGGAAGCCCGCGCCGCCCTGACTGCCGTAAAGCCCGACATCCTCCTGCTGGCCGAGGCGAGCGAACCCGCCCTGCTCGTCAAGGCCTTTGACATGGATTACGCCTGGCCGTTTCATTCAACGCTGAACCACGTGCTGCTCGACGGCGCGCCCGCGTCCGATTTCAAAAAAACCTGGAACGAAAGCCGCGCGCGGTTCCCCAAAGGATCCCTGCACCTGCGCATTTCCGACAACCACGACGAAGCCCGGGCTGTCGCCCGGTTCGGCATCAAGGGCGCCCTCGCCGCCTCCGTGCTGATGTTTACCCTCGACGGAGTGCCGCTGCTTTACAACGGAATGGAGGTCGGCGACGCCACCGAATCCGGCGCGCCTGCACTGTTCGAGAAACTTCCGGTTTATTGGGAACCCAAGGAACGCCCCCCGCTGCGGAAAATTTACCGGGAGCTGGCGGACATGAGGAAAAAACATCCAGCGTTCCGCAACGATCGTGTCATCTGGCTGGAGAATTCCGACGAGGCCAACCTCGTCACCCTGATGCGCCTGGACGAGCAGGACGAATTCGTGATCGTGATCAACTTTTCCAACCGGCCACTCGTCGGGAAAGTTCAGGTGATGAACAGCGGCGGTTTCAGGCAAATCCTGTCCGAAAAGGAACAGCCCGGTTTCCCGCTTTTCTCACTCAACGGCTTCGAATACCGGATATACCATCGCCGCGTAAAATAGCTGCGCGTCCCAGGAGTGCTCGATGTTTGGTGTTTTTCGTTGTCCCAAAGTAGCGCGAGTTCGCAACGCGGTGCCTCCGAAACAGATTATTTTTTGACCCCAGCAGTGCGAAACTGGAAATCCACAATGCCGGGTGCGTTCGAAACTTCAAACGAACCAACTTGTGTCGCGGGATCGAAACGGCTTCGAAGATTTTTTCCGTCCGCTTGAACGGAAAACTTTCCCCCAATCCCGCGCAACACGACTCTCCAATTTTTAGCCTGGCTCGGGAAGGAGCCGACAGTCGTTCCCAGGCGCAACGTTCCGCCCTTTTCGCCCCAGCGCGATTTGATTTTCCTGCGCGAAAATTCTCCGGCGGCAAAGGCCAGCGACTGCCCGTCGTCTTCATACCAGTCCAGCTCCCCGGCGCCCGGCCAGCAGTGGAGATTCACCACATCGGGCATTTTCTCGCCAACAAATTGTTGCACGGCCAGCATCGGAACGATGGCGCCAGCCCGGACAAAAATCGGGATCGTCTCCAGCGGCGCGTGCGCAATAACGTGTTGTCCGCCGGCAGATTTTTGGCCGGACCAAAAGTCGAACCATACGCCGCGCGGCAGATAGACGCTTCTGGCGGTTGCGCCCTGACGCAGGATCGGCGCGATGAGCAAATTCTCGCCGAGCAAAAACTGGTCACTCGCGGCCACCGCCACGGGATCGTTTTGATAATGCCAGAACAAGGGACGCATGATGGGGGTTCCCTCCCGGTGCGCCTGGGCGAACAGCCCGTAGAGATACGGCAGCAACTGATATCGCAGTTCGATGAATTTGCGCGCGATCGATTCGGTGTTCCTTCCGAATGCCCACGGTTCCTGTTCGATGGTGCCGAGGTTCGAGTGGTTGCGATAAAACGGGGTGAAGGTCGCGAATTGCAGCCAGCGCAAAAAAAGTTCCGGGGTCGTATTGTCGATGAACCCGCCAATGTCTCCGCCGCAGAACGGAACGCCGCTGACACTCAGGTTGAGAAACATTTGCACCGCATCGGCGAGATGTTCCCAGACCGAACTGTTGTCGCCAGTCCAGACCAGCGCGTGCCGTTGCACCCCGGCATAACCGGCGCGGGTGATGACAAACGGGCGCGTGTCCGGTTGATGGGCCAGAACGCCGTCGCGACAGGCCCGGGCCATTTCCATTCCATACACGTTATGAATCGCGGAATGCCGGATCGCGCCGTGTTCTGTTTCGTGGCGGCAATTCTCCGGCAAGGTTTTGGTGGGCAACGCGAAATTGGCCGGTTCGTTCATGTCGTTCCAGAAACCGGCGATGCCGGCGTCGATTAACTTTTTCTGCTCCGCGCCCCACCATGAACGCACTTGTGGGTTGAGGAAATCGGGGAAGCGCGCCTTGCCGGGCCAGACTTTTCCGATGTAATCCTTTTTGCCGTTTGCTTCCTTCACGAAGGCGTGACGGGCAATCCCCCGTTTCAGCACCCCGAAGTTCCGGTCGTCCTTCACACCCGGGTCAACGATCGTGATCAGCTTGAAACCTTTTTTGGCCAACTTCCGCGTCAGGGCTCGGGCGTGTCGAAAAGTTTTCCCGAAGGTGAAGACGCGATATCCATCCATGTGATGAATGTCGAGGTAGAGGGCGTCGCAGGGGATTTTCCGTTTCCGGAATGCGCCGGCGATCTCCTCGACGCGCTCCTGGGTTTCGTAGCTGTAACGGCATTGCTGATAGCCGAGCGACCAGAGCGGCGGCATCGGCGTGCGCCCGGTCAGATCCGTGAAACGCGAAACCACTCTTCCAACGCCGGGTCCCGCGAAAAAATACAAATCAATTTCGCCAGTGGCCGCGCTCATTTTCCATCGGTCCAATTGCGTCTGGCCCAGGTCCCAGATCTGCCGGCCGGGATTGTCCCAAAAGAGCCCGGCGGCGCGACCCTCCCGCAACGAAATCGCGAAGGGAATCGAGACATAAAGGCTCCGCATGCTCGGGTAAATGGCGGGCGCGTGACCGAGAATGTCGGTGTTCCAGAATTCCCGGATGAGCCCGCGCTTGTTAAACGTGCCGGTGGTTTCGCCAAGGCCGAAGATCGATTCCTCTCCCGCGAGATTCATTTCGACTCGCGCCTCGCGTCCGAAAAAACCGATCTTGCCGGGCGCAGCATTGAAAAGCGCTCTGCCCTCTGAATCAGAGAAGCGCAATGCGCCGTCGCCCAACGAGAGGCGAAGCGTTGCCGATGCCGTGCCGACGGAAAGACTGGAGGCGTTGGTCCGGACGATGGTGGCTACCGCAGGCCAGTTCGTTTTGCAAACCGCCCAAGAGGGGTGCGACGAGAATTTTTTTGCAAACGTGATTTGCAGGCGGAAGAGGTCATCCGCCAGAACGCTGACGCGAACCGTGTGGAAGGCGGATTTCAGCTCGATGGATTGCTCCGATTGACGAACCACCTTTAACTCCGCGAGCGGCCGAAATGTTGCCGCAGGACGTTTGCGCATGACCGGGATTTAATCGCCGCGCCTACGGAATGTCACTGCTTTGTTTGGACGCGGTTCGAGCAGCAGGCATGCGATTGAACGCGGCGGTATCTGGAGAGCGGACTTCCCGATTGCACACCGCTCAATTGTTTTGGCGGGTTTAGGCGATCTCGCGCCCCGCCGATTGCAAATCGGCGATACAGCAGGTTACGGAAAACCTGCGCTACGACCGGTGGCTTGCCGCCCTTTGAATTACACGCGACTCGTCCGGTTTTCGCGGCCGAGCCGCAGTCCGGGTTGGGCCTGCGCGCGCATATTGAAATCTAGTGGGGCGGACATCTTGTCTGCCCGAGGGGCTTCCAGCCCCAGTATCAAGGCTCGCGGGCAAGATGCCCGCTGAGGCAGGCTGGAAGCCCGCCCCACTCGTCTTGGCAACGCAACACGGTTAAAATTCGCGCTCGCGAGAATTGCCATCTCTCTGTTTGGGCTTGTTCCCCGGCCAGAGGACTGATGAACTTCGCCACGTGAAATCCCCGTCTGATCCCGACCAATCCGGCGACTCAAAACCACCTACTTCCGACGTCCTGAAACCACAACTGGGTTTTTGGCAGATATGGAACATGAGCTTCGGTTTCCTGGGCATCCAGTTCGGCTGGGGCCTACAGATGGCGAACATGAGCCCGATCTACAAATACCTCGGCGCGTCGGACGCCCAAATCCCCCTGCTCTGGCTGGCCGCGCCCATGACCGGACTCCTCGTGCAACCGATCATCGGCGCCATGAGCGATCGCACCTGGGGCAGACTGGGCAGGCGACGGCCTTACTTTCTAGTGGGCGCCATCATGAGTTCTCTGGCACTGATCGCAATGCCGAATTCCAGCACGCTCTGGATGGCGGCGGGCCTTCTCTGGATTCTCGATGCGTCGATCAACATTTCGATGGAACCATTCCGCGCATTCGTCGCGGACAAGCTGCCGGAGAAACAGCACGGAACAGGTTTCGCCATGCAGAGCTTTTTCATCGGGGTCGGCGCAGTCGTCGCGGGGATGCTGCCCTGGATGCTGAAGAACTGGTTCGGCGTGACAAGTGACACCAGCGCGGAAAACGCCATACCACTGAACGTGAAGCTTTCGTTCTACATCGGTGCCGGGGCCTTTCTGGTGGCGGTGCTGTGGACGGTGTTTACGACCCGGGAATATCCGCCCGAAGATCTGAAAGCTTTTCGTCGCCAAAAGAACGAACGCGGCGGTCTGGCCCATCTTCTGGCCGAAATTCCCGACGCACTCCGGCAAATGCCGCCCGTGATGAAACAACTGGCCTGGGTGCAATTTTTCACCTGGCTCGGTCTCTTTTGCATGTGGTTGCATTTTTCCAACGCGGTGCCGGTGGTGTTCGGCGCGAGCGACACGAGTTCGCCCATGTTCAAGGCCGGCGCGGAGTGGGCGGGTGTTTGTTATGCGGTGAAGGACGCGGTGACGTTCCTGGCCGCGTTCGCCCTGATGGCGGCGGCACGCACCTACGATCGCCGGAAAATTCACGGGATTTGTCTGACGCTCGGCGGACTGGGCCTGGTCTCGGTCGGCTTTATTCACGGCGAAGAGCAAAAGAATTTTTTGCTCCTGGCGCTGGCCGCGGGAGGGATCGCCTGGGCGTCCATTCTCTCCATGCCGTACGCGATTCTTGCCGGGTCACTGCCGCCGAAACGGATGGGCGTTTACATGGGCATCTTTAATTTCTTCATCGTGCTGCCCGAAATTCTGGCCGCGCTGACCTTTGGTCCGCTGGTGAAAAATCTTCTGCACGGCAACCTCGTCCACGCAGTGATGGCGGGCGGCGTTTTCATGCTGATTGCGGCGGTGCTGGTGCAACGAGTCCGTCTCAATCCGAAGTGAGCAAACGCCAACGCGGCTACTGTTTCCTCGTGGACATCCAAGCCGATTAAGTGAGAGATTTGGCGTATGAGTTCCTTTCCTGTTGGGAGTTGCCGCCGGGAATCTCGGCCGCGACCAAACCGGTGGATCGGCCCGCAGCGCAGACGCGCCGAAACGAATCCCCACCGGCATCAAACACCCATTGGCTTTCATCGCCCAGCCACAAGGTCCAGGACGCGCTATGAACGTCATGGAGTTTTCGTATCTTATCACCCCGATTGCTGGCGCAGTTGGAGGAGGCAACGCGGTCAAGACACACGGCACATTCGCAATCGTTTCGGGGATTGTCATCGGTCTGCTCGTCGGCATCGCCGTGATTACAGGTATTCATCGGCTGATTCTAATGCTGGCTGACCGCATCAGTGTCGAGGCACAGAATCGCCACCAGTGGATTGGCGTGCTGATGTTTCTCTTGCTTCCCGTGGCGCAGCCTGTGGTTGCGTTTGCAGTGTCATCGGTCGTCGTTGTTATATTATTCCCAACCTGACGCGACGGCCTAATCTCTAATCCGTGGGGAGTTGTCGCAACGCGCCAAGGACGACCTCGGAGGTTTGACCCCGTGGCATGTTTGTGGCGGCCTTACAGGCCGGAGGATTTCTTTCGCGATACGTTTTCCTGGGCCTTTAGCCCAGGCTTTCACATCACGGCCTTTCAGGCCGCATTAAGGTCCTGGTCATCGGCCCGCCACGTGACATGTCGCGAAGGGGGCGGTGTGCAGGGCTTAGACAGACGGCAACGAAATCAGGGCCGAACACCCGTAGTGTGACAGATCGAACCAACCGGTTTGCGCCACAGCAACGCGCCCCAACAAAATCAGGGCCGAAGGTCCGTCACGTGACAGCCCGGCCTGAAGGGCCGGGAAGGCCGGCCGACAAAACATTCAAAGCCCCGAAAGGGCGCCACGTCCCTCTCGCCCCTCGGCGAATCGATGCGCCAACATCATTTCTGGAAGAAGCAACACTGGCGATGGACGCTCATTGTCGTTCGAATCCATCGTTGCTCAGAGAAGCGGCTGGCCGACGTACCAGTCCAGCTTCCAGTGGGTGCCACCGCGTCTGGTTTCCGACGCGTGGCCGTCGGCCCACATGATGTTACCGCGGTCATTTCCGTGGCGGTAATATTCCTGGAGCCGATCCGGCCAGGCGGCCCATTGAGCCAGGTTCAACGGCGTGTCGCTTTCGCCGTCCAGCATGGCCTCCCACGCGTCCTGGAACATAATGGTCGTGGACGGATAACGGATCGATTCGCTTCGCCGCCCGCGCGAGGTTGGGCCCGCTGTGATTTTCCCTTCAAACATCGCCATGTCCATGCCGAGCGCGCGACGATCAGAAGTTTGGTAAAATCCGTTAAATCCGTACGTAATGTAAATATGGCCATCCTTGAATCTGCCGTCATTGTTCGGCGGACCGTTGTATTGATCATCGACCGAACGTGCCTCGGGGCAAAAAAACACCTTCCGGTTATTGCCGACGTAAGGCGAATAAGCCACGCCCCAATACGCGTTGGCATGCGATGGGGAAATCATCTGGCTTTGATCGAACGACTTCGGGTTGGCAAAGTCCCCGCCATCCTTGATCCAGCGCATCCAATTGCGGTGCGGTTGACCGCGCCCTTCGTTGTCACTCTGGTACAAAACAATCCCAAGCTGGATCTGACGCATATTGCTCTTGCAAGCCGTTGACCGCGCCGCCTTCTTTGCCCGGCTCAGGGCGGGCAGGAGCAGCGCCGCCAGAATCGCGATGATCGCGATCACGACCAGAAGTTCGATCAGGGTGAAGCCACGCGATCGCACATCTGAAACCCGTGGTGCCGCAGGCTGATTTAGAATCATCTTAGAATGAATTGACGATTTGTGGCTCATTGTTATTTTTCGTTGGTTGTGCGGCCTCATTACTGCGCCACGATCCTGGCCCGCACCAGACCGATCAAACGGGCCGAAGCTGATCCGCGGTCATCGAGTAGGTGAACACCCGCTCGCCGGCCGCATTGATCAGCGTCGCGTCCAATCGCCCTGGGGTGACCGTGTCGTTCACTTCAAGCAACAAAAACACGTTCGGCTCCACCGCGCTGCGCACCAAGTTCGGATGATACACGTTGAGCGACGGAATGACGCCGGCATGGATAGGAGAGGCGATGAACTGCACCAAATCGTAGCCAACGCTCTGCGCCGCCGGGTACTTCAACACGCGACTGGCGTGGATGTCTCCGCCCACCAACACGACGCCCGGGATGCGATTCTTTTTAATAAAATTCTCGAGCGCTTTGCGTTCGTGCATGTAGGTGCCCCAATCGTCCTTCTCACGATTCTCCTTGTCATCCCAGATCATTCCCGATGCCAGGAACTTGAACGGCGCCGTCGAAGCCAGCAGTCCTTTTTGAAGCCATTCCCACTGGCGTAATCCCAGAAGCGTCGGTTGTGACGGGGCCGCGAACGAGGTGTCCGTCATCGCGTACCAGCGCGCGTCGAGCAGGAACATCTCGATCGGGCCGTAACGAAAGCTCGTATAAATCCCGCCTTCGCCATCCCCATATTCGCGTTGCGGACGATAACGCGTGTAAGCAAGACGGCTGTTTTCTTTGCCGGGCAAAAGCCCCGAGGTGTCGTTTCCACCAAAATCGTGGTCATCCCAGGTCCACCAGCACGGGCGGGCGCGAAGGAGTTGCTGGTATTCCAGCACGGCCGCGAATTCCTGGTGGCGGCGCGTTTGCTTCTCCAGGGAGGTGGAGTCAATGTATGGCGTATCGCCAATAAGAACCACCCCGTCCACGTTCTCCGCAGCCATCCGGTTCCAGACCGCGCGACTGCCGGCGTCTTCACGGGCGCAAGAACTGATGGCGAAACGAACCGTCGCGGGCTTGCCAGCGAGCGGCGCCGTTTTAATTACTTGATCCACCGCGTCCGCAATCGTCTGCTCACCCGACGTGATGTGATAGCGGTAGGCAGTCGCCGGCTCCAGGCCGTCCACTTTCCAATGAACACAAAAGTCATTCTCCGCCGATGCTGCTCCCCGGAAAGATCGTAAGACGCCCCCGGAGACGGGCTTGACCTGGAGCGAGAAGTCTCCCGCGCTCGGGGCCCGCATCCAGACCATGGAACTATCCGCATCCGTGTGGCCAATGATCGGTCCGAGCAACTGCGGGGCCGGTGCCTCTGCGGCGAACGAGAGGCTGCCGGTCGCCATCGAGGTGCCCAGCGCAAACGCAGTCCCGACAAATTCACGCCTCGTCAGCGCGGAAGCGCCGGAATATTCCGAGACACGCGTCCGTGGCGGACGGTTTTTGGAAGGGCGATTTTTCATGGCTGACTTCCTCGAACATCCGTGTGAGTCACTCCGAGATTTTCCACTTTTGAAAGCATGCCCCGGGTCAATTTCGAAAGCTGCTCCATCTGATTCAGTGTCATCTTGCGTTCAATACGACGGGCACTAATGCGTCGCGCCAATTCAACAGGCTTCATTTCCATCTCACTAGACCCGACTGTCGATTATGTGTCAACGGTATGGACCGCGATTGCTCCCGATCAGAATGACGACTCGTTTGCGGGAAGTTTTTTTTGTTGAACCTGATCGCGCCCCGATAGCGCCGGGTGGTCAGGAAGATGTTTTTCCATATTGACGTCCGAGCCGACTTCTAACTGGCGCAGAACACCCTGACGGCGGCGACAGCGATCCTGATTGGCTGTTGGAAGGGCTCACCCAGGAAACGAATTCTCGCACTGCTCCGCACCTCATGGCTCTGGCGATCTTTAAACAGCAGCGCAATTATTCGCCACTTGCGAATCAGCTTTTTATTCAGCGGGGCACGCTCCATACTGGAATGCGTAAGATTGAGGCATACGGCATGCCCGTTGCTTGAAGGCATTGGCCCCGGGACGTGGCCCGCGCGGCTCATGGATAATAATGAAATTTCGCGATTACAATCTGGGCGGATTTTTCGATGAAATGATCGGCGAGGACGGTCGTCCCCGCGAATCAGTCTGTCACCTGGCCCGGAATCTCGAAGCGCTGCCAGAGGGAGAATTGATCCGCCGCCAGAAATCCGCTGACCGCGCGCTCGTGCAGATGGGGATCACCTTCAACGTCTATGGCGAAAGCGCCGGCGTGGAAAAAACCCTCCCGTTCGACCTGGTCCCCCGCATCATCGCGTCCGAGGAATGGGCGCGCATCGAACTCGGGCTCAAGCAACGAATCGAGGCGCTGAACCTGTTCATCGACGATCTTTATCACGATCAAAAAGTCATCAAGGACGGGATCGTGCCCGCCCACGTCATCAAATCCTCAAAAGGCTTTCGCGAGCAGTGCGTCGGGATGAACCCGCCGCGCGGCGTCTGGTGCCATATCACCGGCACCGATTTGATCCGGCACGGCGACGGGCAGATTTACGTTTTGGAAGACAACCTGCGTTGTCCCTCCGGCGTTTCGTATGTATTGGAGAACCGGCATTTGATGAAGAGCCTTTTCCCGGAGGTATTCGCGGCGTCCAACGTGCGACCGGTGTCGAATTACCCGCTGCGGTTGCGCGACGTGCTGGAGTTTCTCGCACCAGATGAGACGAGTTCGCCGCGGGTCGTGCTGCTCACTCCAGGCGTGTTCAATTCCGCCTATTTCGAACATTCCTTTTTGGCTCAGCAGATGGGTATCGAGCTGGTGGAGGGCTCTGACCTCGTCGTGTCGGACGGCTGCGTCTGGACTGTC
>Ga0163152_10009208_pt1 | contig 10339 bp, 9 predicted proteins | sample OliLakLV19MP8IB2_FD_148635 | JGI IMG/M metagenome (GOLD analysis project Ga0163152, IMG submission 148635) | Freshwater microbial mat bacterial communities from Lake Vanda, McMurdo Dry Valleys, Antarctica - Oligotrophic Lake LV.19.MP8.IB-2 | ecosystem: Environmental > Aquatic > Freshwater > Lake...
GGTCAAACACCACTCCTTGAATTTAAATTGGTAAAAGAGGGAATGGAGGACTCTCTGGTTGGCGAAGATGGGCAGCCAAACCTGGCTGTATTTACAGACACTGGTCTCACAGGCGCGCTCCTTACCCGTGCAGCGCTCGACTTTGGCGGCAACCAGCTGGTGCCAGGTCAGCCTACGGTGCGTGTCGATTTTAATGCTGAAGGTGCTGCGCTGTTTAGCGAAATTACCAAAAACAATATAGGTAAACAGGTCGCTATATTTTTGGATGGGACCATGGTGTCGGCTCCGGTGGTGCAAGCACACATTACAGACGGCACGGCAATTATCTCCGGCAACTTTACCGCAGAGAGCGCCAAAGAGCTGGTGCGCAACTTAAACCTGGGCGCTCTGCCGGTACCTATTGAACTTGCAAGCACTCAAACTATCGGCGCTACGCTTGGCGATGAGGCGGTTGCGGCAGGACTCTTTTCTGGCTTGGTGGGGTTTATTGCGCTTAGTATATTTTTGATTCTCTGGTACCGTCTTCCAGGTGTGGTGGCAGTGTTGTCTCTCATTATCTACGTGCTTGTGATGCTCGCACTCTTTAAGCTGGTGCCGGTGGTGTTAACTGCCGCAGGTATTGCCGCCTTTATACTTTCTATAGGCTTGGCGGTTGACGCCAACATTCTTATCGCTGAGCGCCTTAAGGAAGAGCTGGCGGCCGGTAAAAAAGTACCAGACGCTATCCGTGAGGGCTTTGCCCGTGCATGGCTCGCTATCCGCGACTCAAACATTACACACATTCTTGCCGCTATTATTCTCTTCTGGTTCGGCACGTCTATTATCAAAGGCTTTGCCTTAGTGTTTGGGCTCGGTGTCCTAGTATCTATACTCTCTGCAATAACTATTTCGCGCACCTTCTTGTTGGCGCTTGGTATAAGCGGGCAGGGTAAGATTGGACACTTCCTGTTGCGATCGGGTCTTCGCAAATAAACATATATGAACATCATCCGCTATCAAAAATATTTCTTCATACTCCCCATAGCATTGGTACTCCTTTCTTTTGCGGCGATTGGTACCTGGGGGCTTAAAGTAGGCATTGATCTTTCAGGGGGCTCTCTTCTTGAGGTGGCGTACGGAGAGGTGGCGCCAGAGGCCGCACAGGTGCGCGATACAGTAGCTCCGCTTGGGTTGGGCGAAGTACGCGTACAGGCAACCGACAACAGTGGCTACATACTCCGCCAGCGCGACCTCTCTAACGACGAACACACTATGCTACTTGAGGCGCTCGGTGGTTTGGGTACGGTAGAGCAGCTCCAGTTTACCTCCGTAGGCCCGTCGCTTGGCCAAGAGCTTTTGCATAAAGCATTGATTGCTATAGTGCTTATTGTCCTTTCAACCATTCTCTTTATTGCCTTTGCCTTCCGCCACGTTTCTAAGCCGGTGCAGTCATGGAAGTACGGCATCGTGGCAATCATTACGTTGGCGCACGACGTCATTCTGCCGGTCGGCCTCTTTGCCTTTTTGGGCTACGCAGTAGGCGCCGAAGTAGACTCTCTGTTTATTGTGGCTCTGCTTACTATCCTTGGTATTTCTATCAACGACACCATTGTTATATTTGACCGTATTCGTGAGAACCTTCGTATAAATGCAGAGACTCGCCGACATGAAGAATTTGATACGGTGGTGGGTCGCAGTATTTCTCAAACCATTACGCGCTCGATCAACACCTCGGCAACCGTTATTATTGTGCTCGTTGCGCTGTACTTTCTTGGGCCAGAAGCAACAAAGAACTTCTCGCTTACGCTCATTGTCGGTATGATCGCGGGAACCTATTCTTCTATTTTCCTCGCCTCACCGCTACTGGTGGTTTGGGAGCGCTGGTCGCGTGGTAAAAATAAATAATGATTATTGGGATTACCGGCACGCTCGGTGCGGGAAAGGGGACAATTGTTGAGTACTTGGTAAAGCAAAAAGGGTTCAAGCATGTTGCTGTCTCAGACACGTTCTTGGTAGGTGAGGCGGTAAAGCGTGGCCTTACACCCGATCGCGTTACTCGCCGCACCATTGCCAATGAATATCGCGCCAAAGGCCCCACTGGGCTTATGGAGGCGGTATACGAGCTTGCTAAACCATTTGTAGATGCAGGCGAAAATGTGGTTATGGAGCCACAGCATACCGCTGCGGAAGTTGAGTTCATACAGTCGAAGGGCGGCGTTGAATTTGCGGTTGATGCGGACCTAGAAAAACGATACGAACGTATCGCAAAGCGTGGAAGTGAGAAAGACAAAGTAAGTTTCGAGCAATTTAAGACAGAGCAAGAATTTGAAATGTCTCAAACTAATCCAAACATGAACAACCTCGGTGCTGCGATAAGAAAAGCAGATCTCGTTCTTACCAACAACGGCACGCAGGAAGAATTGTTTGCTCAAGTTGAGGTGGCGCTCAAAACTATTCACAATAGTTAGTGAAAAACTCTTTACATTGCGCGTGAGAGGAGTATAACTCACAGAGGCTACTGTGTAATGGTAGCTATTTGTTTTTGTCGAATGGATAATCAAAACGGTAACGGAACTAACGGCCTGACTGCGCAGACAGGAAACGGGACCAATCACAATGGAATAAACGGAGCCTCAAATGGCCTGACAGGTCAGGCGGGCAACGCAAGCAAAGAGCTCTACACAAAAGCGGTTTTTCCTGGCCGCTTACTTATGCTTGGTTGTGGCTCTATTGGCCAGGCCATTTTGCCTATGCTTATGCGTCACACCGACATAACACCAGAGCGTATGCGTATTATTGCAGCCGACGAGAAGGGTAAGACCATTGCCGAGCAGTCCGGGGTTGAGTTTGTGGTAGAGCAGCTTACTCCTGAAAACTACGCGGGTGTACTTAAAAAACATCTCTCGTCTGGCGACTTCCTCCTCAATCTTTCTGTTGAGACTTCCTCAAACGATCTGATTATTTGGTGTCAGAAAAACAATGTCCTGTACGTTGATACCTCGACCGAACGGTGGCCCGGGTTTTCTGTTGATGCATCGCTCACGCCCGAGCAGCGCACCAACTATGCCCAGCGCGAAGACTTTTTAAAGCTTAAAGAAAAGTATAAAGAAGGTTCGACGGCGATAGTGAATCATGGCGCTAACCCGGGGCTTGTTTCTCATTTTATAAAAGCGGCGCTTTTAGACATCGCTATTGCAACGGGTGTTGATGTGGCCAAAACGCCCCAGACGCGCGAGGAGTGGGCAGCACTTATGCAGACTCTTAAGGTGCGCGTGATACAAACCGCCGAGCGCGATACGCAAGACACGCCGGTTTCAAAGCAGCCAGACGAATTTGTGAGCACGTGGTCAGTAGACGGCTTTTTAAGCGAGGCAACACAACCGGTTGAGCTTGGCTGGGGCACGCATGAAAAAGAACTGCCACAAGACGCACACGAACACACGATCGGCCGCAAGGCCGCCGTGTACCTAGACCGCCCGGGTGCGCTTACCCCCGTGCGTTCGTGGACGCCCCGTGAGGGCCCGTACCACGGTTTTTTGATTACCCACGACGAGTCGATAACTACAACTGATTATTACACCGTGTCTGACGAGCAAGGGAACGTGGTCTATCGTCCCACCATGATGTACGCCTATCATCCGTGCGACGATGCCGTGCTGTCACTCCGCGAGTATGCCGGCAACAACTGGAAACAGCCGCGCAAAAAGCGCATCTTGATGGACGAAATTGAAACAGGTTCAGACGAGCTTGGAGTTTTAATTATGGGCCACAAAAAACGTTCTTACTGGTTTGGCTCCGACCTTTCTATCGCCCAAGTGCGCGAGCTTCTTCCCCACCAAAACGCTACGACCATGCAGGTTGCGATAGGCGCCATGTCTGCAGTCATATGGGCGCTCGAAAACCCGAAGAAGGGGATCTGCGAGCCGGAAGATCTGGACTTTCGCCGCATTCTCGACATCGCCACACCGTACCTCGGCATTGTGCACGGCAAATACACCAACTGGACGCCGCTACGCGAGCGCAAGAACCCGCTTTTCCCCGAAGATACCTCTGCCGACCCCTGGCAATTCAAGAACTTTAGGGTGATGTAGTCTGCTAAAATAAGAACTTGACTCGCCTCTATATATGGCTATAATAGCTCTATGACTATCTGATGGTAGCTTTTAGCCCGGATTTAGGGAGAAGAGCCACCTTCGGGGTGGTCTTTGTTTTTTGACAAAAGAATAGCTTTTCCAACGGAGTAATTGAACGTTGGAAGAGAGATCACACCGATCTTTTCTTCATGTACAAGTGAGGAAGACATCATAGTCCACCATGAAGGTGGGCAAGCAAGCAAAAGAAGTCCTTCAGATCCACTCTGAAGGCAGCCCTCTTTGTTGTTATTCCAAACATTAAGAAGGGTAAAGATGAGAGAAGAAGTCCTGTCCTACTTTAATTTTAAAGTGGAACTGGATAGAAATAATTTTTCTCTTGTTCCGTTCATCGAGTCTAGATTCAAATCTTGAATCTTTTTTCAGAGTTTGATCCTAGCTCAGGATGAATGCTGGCGGCGTGGATAAGGCATGCAAGTCAAGGGGACCGCAAGGTAACCGGCAGACGAGGTAGTAATACGCAGGTACGCACCGAAAAGTCCGGCATAGCTCGTCGAAAGACGGGGTAATTCCAGATGGTGTAGTGATACTAAAGGAGTCTATTTATTTAGACTAGCGCTTTTTGAGCGGCCTGCGGAGCATCAGCTAGTTGGTAAGGTAACGGCTTACCAAGGCTATGACGCTTAGGGGACCTGAGAGGGTGACCCCCACCGATGGGACTGAGACACGGCCCATACACCTACGGGTGGCTGCAGTCGAGAATCTTCCGCAATGGGCGAAAGCCTGACGGAGCGACGCCGCGTGATGGACGAAGTCCTTCGGGACGTAAACATCTTTTATGCGTGAGGAATTAATTGACGTTAGCGCATGAATAAGGGGCTCCTAACTCTGTGCCAGCAGGAGCGGTAATACAGAGGCCCCAAGCATTATCCGGAATCACTGGGCGTAAAGGGTGTGTAGGCGGTTATGTTAGTCTTTCGTGAAAGATCTTGGGCTTAACCCAGGAGGCGCGGGAGAAACGGCATAGCTTAGAGGATGCGAGAGGTAAAGGGAACTCAAGGTGTAGGGGTGAAATCCGTTGATATCTTGGGGAACACCAAATGCGAAGGCACTTTACTGGCGCACTCCTGACGCTGAAACACGAAAGCGTGGGTAGCGAACGGGATTAGATACCCCGGTAGTCCACGCCCTAAACGATCCTAACTGGCTTTACGGAGTATCGACCCTCTGTGAGGCGAAGCTAACGCGTTAAGTTAGGCGCCTGGGTAGTACGATCGCAAGATTAAAACTCAAAGGAATAGACGGGGACTTGCACAAGCGGTGGATCATGCGGCTCAATTCGATGACAAACGAAGAACCTCACCAGGGTTTGAAACCCAGACGAAATCCTTAGGAAACTTTGGACCTCGCAAGACGGCTGGGCAGGTGATGCATGGTCGTCGTCAGTTCGTGGCTTGAGTTGTTCCCTTCAGTGGGGTAACGAACGCAACCCCCGTTGCCTGTTTTATATGTCAGGCGAGACTGCTCCCTCACGGGAGAGGAAGGTGGGGATGACGCCAGATCAGCATGTCCCTCTGATATCCTGGGCTGCACGCATGATACAATGCACATAACAACGAGACGCAATACCGTAAGGTGGAGCAAATCTTTAAATGTGTGCCCAATTCGGATTGAGGGCTGCAACTCGCCCTCATGAAGCCGGAATCGCTAGTAATCGCGGGTCAGCTATACCGCGGTGAATACGTTCTCAAGTCTTGTACTCACCGCCCGTCAACTCAAGGGAGCCGGGAGCACCCGAAGATCATCGCAAGATGATTCACGGTAAGCTCGGTGACAGGGAGTAAGTCGTAACAAGGCACGGGTAGCGGAAGCTGCTCGTGGATCAATTCAAATTGATAAGCGTTCTGTAGCTCAATTGACTACAGAATTGAATCGGCGATATTCTCCGCAAGGAGATTGGATAATAGTGCTAATCCTAAAATTGCACTCGGTTTGTGGCCAACATACGTCATGGCTATTCGATACCTACAGAGTACGCGTTGGAGTACAGCGCCGGAAAATAGGTAAAAAAACGGAACAAGAGAAAGATCGTTTCTCAAAATTCTTTTGCAGGTGTGATCAAAAAACAGCAATTAACGCCCAAAAGGCGTCCTTTGCGTTGTATAAAAAGTGATCGCCGCCAGCCCCGAAGGGTGGCGGCGCAAAATCGTGTGAGGCGACGAGCCTCGGGTGGTGTCAATTCTCCTTTCGGGTTACGTCACGAGTTTGTCGGAGGCGGTCAGTTCTCGTGCGAGCTTCATCCTGTTGGTGGGGAGGAAAGTCGAGCGGGAAAGACCAAAATTCACGACAGTACCTTGCATGACAAACCTCATTTTCAAATGGGGCACGGAACCTTCGCACCCATCGCAAAGGTAGCATTAACCCTTAATTTTTGCTAGTATTTTCTGCACATGCGGGCGTAGCTCAGTTGGTAGAGCATTCGACTGATACTCGAAAGGTCCTAGGTTCGATCCCTAGCGCCCGCACATGGAGTCCGAACATTTTGTAGGAAAGGTTGCCCAGAAAGCAATTCTTGAAAAAGATGGAAAGATTTTGATATCTCGTTTTCCCACTGACACGAAATGGGACCTCCCCGGCGGGAGAGTACATAGAGGCGAACAACCACAAGTAGGTCTTGCTCGAGAAATGGCAGAAGAGCTCGGGGTAGAAGTTTTGGTCGATAGACCATTTTTTGCATATATGAGTACCACCGAAAGCGGAGAGCAAAGGTATTTTGTTGCTTTTGCTGTTACCCAAAAAGATCTTACCCAGCCTTTTACTCTTCAAAAAGAGGAGGTGGCAGAAATACAATGGATTTCTAAAGACGATATTGAAAACCTCCCCATATTTGAGGTATGCAAGGAAGCTATTCGAGCATATTTCAATAAAGAAAATTAATATAGTATGCTCCTAACCACGGGCACGTGGCGGAATTGGACTGTATAAATTGTCCCGTCCTGAGTGGGCATGTGGCGGAACTGGTATACGCGTACGTCTCAGAAGCGTATGGAGTAATCCTTGGGAGTTCGAGTCTCCCCATGCCCACTTAGCATAGGAGTTCGGTTTCCTTACAGGAACAGTACACCTTTTGGATATTTTATTCACAAGGTTTAAAAATATCTCAAAAGGTCTTGAAATATGCCCCGCATATTTCAACCCCGTGCCCACCACACTATGAACACTGCACTGGCTGTAATAAAAACTTTTCTGAAACTCCTGCTGGGTAAGGGTGTTAAGCGCTCGTACTCACAGTTTGGGGAGGATGCAGTGGTGCAAGCATTCTTCCGTAATAAAAACGACGGGTTTTATGTAGATGTGGGCGCGTATCATCCTCATCTCTACTCCAACACCTACGCACTTTATCGCAAGGGCTGGCACGGGCTCGCTATAGACCCTAACCCAGCCATGCAGCCCCTTTTTAAACTATTCCGTTCGCACGACACGTTTGTGTGCGCGGGTGTGGGCATTGGTGAGGGGGTCTATGAACAATTTGATGACGGTGCCTATAATCAATTTGTTCAACAAAAGGGTGGTCAAAAACTTCGCCGCCTTGATGATATGTTGCACGAGCATCATGTAGAGCGCATAGATTTTCTTTCGATCGACGTAGAGGGCATGGATCTAGAAGTGCTTAAAACGCACGATTGGTCGATCCGGCCAAAGCTTGTTGCTGTCGAGGCAGACTTGGGCAGCCCTGCTGCAGAATTTCTTACGATAAAAGGATATACCCTGCGTTGTATTACCGGTAGGTCACTTCTGTTTGTAAGTGAGTGATATACTGGGGTTGAATGTCCCTGGGAGTACGACATGTGTCACGGCGCAAAAAAGCGGGCCTGAAGAGCGCGCTCGATCTGCTTATCTACCCGGTCGCTATAGCGGCACCGCTCGCACTTTTGCCGCAAGTCCTGCATGTTTTTAACACGCAGGATGTTGGTAGCCTCGCGCTCCCTACCTGGCTTATTTTAGGGATCTTAAACGTGGTCTGGGTGTTCTATGGCTCGGTGCACAAAGAACGGCCCATAGTGCTTACCAACGCTATTCTTGCGCTCTTAAACTTTGCGGTAGTTGTCGGGATACTTCTCTACGCCTAGTCTTTCTTCACCCAACCTTCAAAGGCTTTCAGAATTTCCATCGGCACAGTAAAGACAATGGTGTTTGATTGGTCAGAAGAGATGTCGTTAATGGACTGAAGTGTGCGTAGGTGGAGTGCGCCAGGGGAGGTTGCAAGTACGCGAGCGGCCTCGGCCATATTCTGAGACGCGGCAAGTTCTCCTTCAGACGTTATGATGACTGCCCGCTTTTCGCGCTCGGCTTCAGCTTGCTTGGCAATAGTGCGCTCCATATTTTCTGGCAGTGACACGTCCTTAAGTTCTACATTGTGTACCTTGAGGCCCCATGCATCAGTTTCTTTATCAACAATTTCTTTAATGCGGTCGGCAATTTTGTCGCGGTTAGCTAGGAGTTCGTCGAGGCTGGCCTCGCCCACAATGTTGCGCATCGTGGTTTGTGCATACTGTGAGATGGCATACTTGAAATCTTCTATCTGTAGTATGGCGAGCTCGGCAGAAAACACGCTGTAGTAAATAACCGCATTTACATTAACTGAAACATTGTCGCGTGTAATGGCTTTTTGGTCGGGTACGTCGACCGCCTTCAGGCGCATGTCGACTTTTCTGTAGAACTGGATTATGGGCCACACCAATCTCCAGCCCGGCTCCATGATCCCGGTATACTTGCCGAAGGTGAACTTAACGCCGCGCTCGTACTGGTTAACCTGCCTAATGCTAATAAGGATGATGCCCAGCACTACTGCGCCCACGATGAGTAAAAAAGTTTCCATAAACCGATACTAGCGGGGAAACATACGCTCTGCAAGCACTGATATCTTTTCGATCAAGCCGCCCATATCACCTGATGTAGAAATAAGGACAACGTCATTGTCATGAAGGCTCTTCTCGAGTTGAGCAAGAATCTCTTGTGGGTTAGTGGCACCGTGCGCGACAATGCCAGCCCCTTTGATACGCTCAACCATTTCAGCAAGTGAGAGCTGGGATTCTTTGCCGTCTTGGGGCGGCTCAAAAACAAACACTTCCTCGGCACCCGTGAACGCGGTGTCGTACCAAGGTAGGGACTCGCGATTGCGCCAAGAAAAAGTGTGCGGCTCAAACGCGACAATAAGCCGTTTGGTAGGGTAATGAAGCTGTATTGCCGCAATAGCACTTTTTAACTTTTCATAGCTTGAGCCGAATCCTTCGTAAATCGGGATGAAGGTTTTGTCCGACTTTTTATCCAAGCGGCGTTTAATGCCTTTAAAGCTTGCAACAGCGGTAGCAAATTGTTCCGGTGTAACTGCATTAAGGGTAAAAAGCAGTGCCGCAACGCCTACAATATTCTGCACATTATGCTCGCCCAGTTGAGTGGTTTTGACGCTAACGATCTTTTGACCGTTTTTTGTGATATCAAAAGATGTTTGTTCTCCCCAAGAAATATTGGCTGCTTGGAAGTCTCCATGAGAAAGCCCGTACGTTACGGCAGGCCGCGACAACGTTGTCATAAACTCTGTACTTAACGTGCCTTCAGTACATATAACTAGCGTGCCGCTTTGCGGCACCAGAGCGACAAGCTCTTTAAAAGGTTTTAGATAATCCGCAGGTGTAGGGAAAACATTAAAGTGATCGTGTGCAAGTGGGGTAATAAACAGGTGCGATGGATGAAAGTGTAAAAATTTTGAGCGCGAGTCGGTGTTTGAAGAAGGGTACTCATCGCCCTCAAGGACAAAATAGTTGCCACTCCCTATGCGAGCACTTTTCACGGGCGTCAGCGGTACTGCGCCAATAAAATAAGAGGGGTCGAGGCCAGCACTCTCTAAACAATGCGCAAGTAATGCGTCAGACGTTGATTTGCCATAACTGCCGGCAACTACGATTGTTTCTTTATTTTGTGAAAGCTCCCCAAGCACTTCAGGGAATGAATAGATTTTCTTCCCGCTTTCCTGCGCGGCTTTTACTTCTACATTAGTTTCTGGTACTAGTTTGGCATTTTTGCCGACTACAACAATATCGGCATCGGCGGGAATATTTGTAGCGGCGTAGGGCGTGTGCCATTTAATGGTTTCTTTAGATAAAAGCGAGAGTATGGGGTCATAGACGGTCTCATCGGAGCCGCTTACTTCAATCCCCATGCTTTTTATCAGCAGGGCCGTGGCAGACATGCCCACGCCGCCAATGCCT
>Ga0163152_10009209_pt1 | contig 10339 bp, 10 predicted proteins | sample OliLakLV19MP8IB2_FD_148635 | JGI IMG/M metagenome (GOLD analysis project Ga0163152, IMG submission 148635) | Freshwater microbial mat bacterial communities from Lake Vanda, McMurdo Dry Valleys, Antarctica - Oligotrophic Lake LV.19.MP8.IB-2 | ecosystem: Environmental > Aquatic > Freshwater >...
TCACAAGCGTGTCACCCAAAGCAACTTCTTGCTGCGCCACATCCACGATTTGCGATTCCTCTTTCCGGTGAGCGATGGAAGGCATCCGTTTAGCCAGCGCCGCCAGGACCGACGAGGCGCTACGCAACGCATAACTCTCCAACGCGGCACCGCCCGAGAGCATTAAGACGATAATCGAGCCGGCCAGGTACTCCCCCAACAAAACGGACGTAATAATCGAAATACCGCCCAGGAGGTCAGAACCAAAATCGCGCTTCATGAGCTTCAGCAGAAGATCATAGAGAAGCGGCAACCCTCCAAGAATGAGCGTGGCGAATAAGGATGCATTGTAAGTAGAAGAACTGGTATGGGCGCCGAAGCGAAGCAACAGATGCGCAAGGATGGCCAAACCGGAAAACACTGCGATGACCGTGGTCTTGCGTTGCCAGAAACCGGATGGAAAATTCCAGGACCGACCAGCCGGCGGTGCCAGACTCAGCTCAGGCCGCGCCACATTCTTTTGCCCACTAACAGGCGGGTGTTCTGGCAATTTAGTCACACTGACGATTCAATTCAATAACCCTGTCACGTTTATCTGCATAGCAAATACCGGATGATGTCACAGGCAAGTAATTTTGTCACCGCCATACCAACCTGATGCATTCGCAGATTCGATCCAGATCGAACTCGAAGGAGAAAGAATGGAAAGACCTGCAAGCGACGACAACAGCCCGACAACTATGATGGCACTTGTTTACCAGGGACCAGGATGCAGAGCCTGGGAAAAGCGCACCAAGCCGACAATTCTGCAGGAAACGGACGCCATCGTTCGGATCACTACGACCACCATCTGCGGAACGGACCTGCACATTCTGAAAGGTGACGTCCCAACCGTTACCAGCGGTCGGATCCTTGGTCATGAAGGAGTGGGAATTGTGGAGCAGGTCGGAACGAACGTCCTCGACTTCCACAAGGGCGACAAGGTTCTCATCTCCTGTATCACTTCCTGCGGCCGATGCAGCTTTTGTAGGAAAGGTATGTACTCACAGTGCCAAACTGGCGGCTGGATCCTTGGCAATACGATTGACGGCACTCAGGCTGAATACGTCCGAATCCCTTATGCCGATACAAGCCTTTATGCGCTAGCACCTGAGTCCGATGACGAGGCGATGACCATGCTCAGCGACATCTTCCCAACAGGCTTGGAATGCGGGGTGTTGAATGGGCAAGTAAAGCCGGGGGACATCGTGGCCATCGTGGGCGCTGGTCCGGTTGGGCTTGCGGCTTTGCTCACAGCGCAACTCTACTCTCCAGCCGAGATCGTGATGATCGATCTCGACGACAATCGGCTATCAATCGCCCGATCCATGGGCGCGACAACGGTCATGAACAGCTCGGACGGGAAAGCAGTCGAATCTGTTATGGCGATGACAAATAGCGCCGGTGTTGATGTAGCCATCGAGGCAGTCGGCATTCCTGCGACCTTCAACATCTGCCAGTCGATCATCGCCCCTGGTGGGCACATTGCCAACGTAGGTGTCCATGGCAAACCAGTGGAATTCCATCTCGAGAGGCTCTGGTCCTACAACATCACGCTGACTACGCGCCTGGTGGACACGGTCACAACACCAATGCTGCTCAAAATAGTTAAGTCCGGACGGCTCGACGCAAAGAGGCTCGTTAGCCACCGATTCGAACTATCGGAAATAATGAAGGCTTACGACACATTCGAGAACGCCTCCAAGGAACGCGCGTTGAAAGTGGTGCTCAAGAACGCGAACGCAAGCAGTTGAGACTTGCAGGAATGCAAAGTCCAACAGAACCATGCATCGATAAAGAATTGATATTGCAAGCCAAACACCAACTCACACCGAGCAATGAGCGCACCATCGAGCTTTTGGAAATGGATGCACAGCAATTGAAGCTAAGTGACGACAGCTTTGACTTGGTCGTGTGTCCATGGGTGTTGCAGATGGTCAATGATCCCAATGAAGCCGTCAACAAATGAAGCGGGCAGCGCATAGCACTGTCCCGACACTAGTTGCCTTGGCTTGTAATGGATGTTTTCACTACTTCCACCGGGCAAGGGGCTTGCAGCACCACTTCCTGAGACACGCTTCCGAGAAACAATCTGCTCATCTGCCCGTGGGGGCGGGCTCCCATCACCAAAAGTCCGGCTGGCCAACTATTGGCTACAGACAAAATCGATTCGCCCGGGTCCCCTTCACTGAATTCAACGGTCACTCTTTTGGCGCCAACTTTCGATCCCAGATTACTGGCATTGCGACTCAAGAATCGCTCGGCAGCCTGCTTCCGTTCTGTTCGTTCGGCCGAAAATTGGTTCAACCTGAGAGCGTCAATGCCATCTGAATATTTTTCAACGACTGGTGGGAGCACCAAAAGCAACTTGAACTGCGCTTCTTCAGGCCAGCTAAGGTTCATGACCCAATCAAAAGCTATTCTCGACTGCACAGTGTCATCGATAGCAACTAACACGTGTTTGTCGATTCCGGGTCCAGCACCGTTGCCTTGCTGACCTCTTGCAATCAGCGTTGTGCACTTTCCATAAATAAGCACGGTCTGAGATACGCTGCCCAAGAAAAAGCTTGGTAGCCCTTGCCTGCCTCGGGAGCCTACGACAACCAGATCAGCCGGCCATTCATCCATCCGTTTGAGAATCAACTCCTTGCTGTCACCCAGAACAGCTTCCGCTTCTGCTCGGCAGTGTGGAAACTTCTTCTCAAGTTCGGCGGCAATGTCGGCAGTAAACTCCTGCGCCGCCTCTAGCGCGGCGTTGTCAAACACCCTCGCTTCCTCCCGCTTCATCACGGCAAAGATCGGCTCGACAACACAAAAGACCTTGAAGGTGCTTCCTGCCATCCAGCTCCGGTTGAGCAGTACATCAACAGCTACATGCGAGTGCGGAGAATTATCAACTGCTAATAAAATTTTCAAAGCTAGATCTTTAGATGGATTTCTTGTTGAAAGTCAAAATTTTCAGCGGTCCGGTTTGCCGACGAGCAGCAGACTGATGGTGGGAGGAAGCCTCGTGCGAACCAAGACCGACAATTATGCAGCGACCGCCATCAACTTTGCCGTACTCCTTGGAAAATTCGAGCAACCGCTGCATTACTGTATGGTCCACCAGTTTCGTAGCAGTCAAGTCTAACAGCATGTTCTTACCAGTTCCCAGCTTGAGTAGCTGACCCTTCAGCGAGATAAAGTTGGAGAAAATTAGTGCGTCTTTTACTTCCACGATCAGATCTCGGTTTTTGCCTTGAATGACCGTGACGCGTGCCTTGAACAGGCTACGCACCGGAGCTCCTCTCAAGATATGCAGAACGAGCTTGCAGCAGATGCCAATGCTTACGCCGACCAGAAGGTCAGTCATCAAAGTAGCCAGAATTGTTGTCACAAAGATGAATAGCTGGTCTTTGCCTATCTCATAGGCCTCGATGAAAACTTTCGGCGAAGCTAGCCTGAAACCGGTAAAGACAAGAAGAGCGGCCAAGGCTGCCAGCGGAATCTTATTAATCAAAGCAGCGCAGAAGACAACGGCGGCCAGCATAAAGAGGCCATGAAAAAAATTAGCCCAGCGTGTTTGCGCACCATTGGCAATATTGGCTGTGCTACGAACAATCTCCGCAATCATCGGCAACCCGCCAAACATCCCAGAAATAGCACTGCCAAGGCCAATAGCGGACATGTCGCGACTCAAATTAGAGCGCCTGCGGTAAGGATCCAGTTGATCGACGGCGGCAGCACTGAGCAGGCTTTCGATACCCTGCACAAGAGCAATGGAAACAACCGACAACCAGAAAGCATAAGCGCCGATCATTCCGAAGTTCGGAAAAGTTACGCCTTCCACGGGATTGTTCGGAAGTGATACCAGAAACTTAGGCGTCACATCGATGTGATGCCCAGCTATAACATCATGATGCGCATGGGCTAAATCGAAGTATCCGCCCAAGCAAATCGACACGATGACGACGATTATAGGAGCCGGTATGCGCTTTACAGCCTTGTTGCTGATCATCCCGTGCATGATCAGAATGATTAAACTGACAAAGCCAATGCAAGCAATCTCTGGATTCAGATGCGCGAAAATCTGGGGAATGTTGGCAATCAGTTGCAGCGGTTCGGAAGCGGGCGGCTTTACGCCCAACATCAAAGGCAACTGCTTCGCCATAATAATTATGCCAATCGCGGACAACATGCCGTGAACAACCGTCGATGGGAAAAATTCGCCTAAGTCACCTGCTTTTAGCTGTCCCATGATAAACAGGGCAATCCCGGCTACCACAATTGCTGCCAAAGTTGTCTGGTAACCCAAGGCACCACCGCCGAGGCGATCTACCGAGGCAATGATTACGACGATGAGACCGGCAGCTGGTCCGTTGATGGTGACGAAAGAACCATTGATCTGCGAGACGATAATGCCGCCAACTATTGCCGAAATAATTCCGGCCATCGGTGGCACACCAGATGCAACCGCGATACCCAGACAAAGTGGCAGAGCAATTAGAAAAACAATAAGCCCCGACACCATGTCGGTTTTCCAGTTCTGCGAAAGCCCGGCTAGACCATCCTTTGGCACAACAGATACACCAGGCGTCCCAGTCCCGGAGTTGCGTCCGGCGACATCTGCTTTCTGGGTCTCTGTTATTTGCATCGTATTCCTTGACCGTTGAGATTCCATGCCTGCATTGGGACTGTGCTCCCAAGCGTTATTCGATTGATAGCTTCAGCCGATGGACATGAATCAAAACTACCAAGGCAATGTTCGTGATTTGTGATCGGAATTGTGGTGGATTTGTGATCGCCGTGGCGATCCGGCTGGAAACCGCATATCTCCGCGCCTTCCAGAGTGCTCCAAGTAATTTTTCTTGCTTCCCCAATTCGCTAGTAACTGTAACGGTCGCGTTATGTTGCCAGTTACTACGTAATAATCCGATTGCTACCAATCCAGCATTCGCCTACTATCTTTTGCGTCTGGCAGGAGAGCGCGCGTTGAGAAAACTGCTAACCTCATTGTTTGTGCTGTCGCTAATGTCTGGCACTACAGCCCAGGCGTTGCAAATGACTGCCGGCTGCGAAATCAGGAAATGCACCAATGGAATGCCTTGCGCGGATCAAGACTACGCGGAGCAGCCGCTGCCCTCAGGCAGCACCATTCGAGGGTTGTCGCTGAGCGGTGCCGCTCGCATGAAACAGATCGACGGTCCAGGCACTGCAGTCTGGCAAACCAAGAAACTGAGTTGGACTCGACGTTATAAACTGGAGCAAGGCTGCGCTTTAGTACATGCACAACGTCCGGTTATGATGGAAGCCGCCCGTGCTACAGCTTTTATTGATAGTGGCACATCGGCTGTGATTCATACTGATGGACCAGCGACCAGATTCGTTAACCTAACTGACCACCATAAGAATGGCATGACCGTGGTGTTCGGAAATCACTATGTCGATCTTGATCCCGGCTTCGAACTCGTTTTGGTAAAGGCCGGTAGTGACAGTATCAAAACGATTGCCATCCACGAAAGTATTGGCTGGCGTGACTTACAACAGATTGAAAGCGATGGCCTTGCTATATTTGTGTTCCGTGTTTCTGCAGCCGACATCATGGACAAATGCAAGATTTACCGACAGCTGGATCAGTCTCCGCTAAAGGGGGACCAGACACTCAAAGAACAATTGCTCAAGGGTGTTGCGGCACTAGAAACAATGCATAACAGAAAGAAAGGTCCATTCAAGTTGGACCCCTTTCATTACGGACCAGACGAAAATCAGCAAACTGCAGCGAAAAGCCAGCCGTCTTGATCACATAGCAACGCTTATTCAGCAAGCTGGCAAATTCCGTCTGCTTTAATGGTAATGACCGATCGATTGGCGGGGACATTATCATGGACGCAGGAACTCAGGAAGAAGAAGACCTATTCACGGTCAATCGTTCCTTGTTGGAAGAGCGGTTCTTCTTGGCACTAGGACTTTTCGGTGACTCGATTGCCAATAGCAATGGCACCGAAGGGCAGAAAAACCTGATTGGTGCAATCGCTAAATACGATCAATCCCCGTTGACCCTTCACGAACGCGCCTTGCTTTACAAACAGATTCTAGATCATTTCGGCATAGATCCGGCCGCAGATAATCACACGGCTAAAGTACCGTCCGGTCCTCCTACTCAGCCTTCCAATGACACATCCGTAGCTTTGCACATTCCTCACGTTGACGAAAACATTTGACTACAGTCAGTGGGGAGCTGCGGTCCAAGGTATATTTGATAGCCTGAACAAAGCTGTCGGACGTCATTCAGTTTTTGCAGTTAGCTGTTGCACAGCCTCCATATAGTCACCATCACCATATTTTTCTGTCCGTAATCCAAATGCGGACTGCCTGTCGAAGACATGCATTAGAATTACTTTTGCGGCGGCAGTCTCAACTGCAATTCTGTCCGCATCCTTCGAAAAAATGATGTCAGTTTGATCACTCACGTCTGGTCCGTATGATCCACGATCTTTATAACTGAGCTTGCCAGATAGGCGCAGCGGTGATGTCTCCATCAAGCATCCGTAAAACATGCAACACTCGAGAAATGTGCCTTGCAGCGAAGGGTGATGATTGTCCGTCCAATAGAGCGGTACATCGCTATGGTTGGCTCTGACATATTCCCATGCCGAAGCAAGTGGAATGACCGGAACATGATACTTATCCGCGACTTGAAAGAAACCTTTGTATGATTGCCACCAATACTTTGGATCATCAACGTAAGTTTCTACCAATACGGGCGTGGCGCCTACTTGTCGAATGACTTTGTCAAACACACTGTAATTCTGCTCCAACCGGTCCGGCTCATTTCCTGCTATCGCCGAGCCCTCGAAGAGGACGACGTAATCCCATGGACCATGTTGCCTGATCATCTTCATCGCAGTGCCTTCTTGAAGAAAATCGTCCAGCCGGTAATTGTTACCATAGACATAACCGACTTTCATCGGTCCTGCTCCCGCGGACGTTGCCAAATCAGCAAACATTTTTACGCCGTTACGCCAATAGAGAAGGCTATTTCCGATAAATAGAATTTTGTGCTTAGCACCGGCATCGTTACGCTCTAAACCAGCGGCTGGAGGATATGCTTCCCACAGTTTCGGTTCTCCTAGCCGAACATTGCATGAACTTGAGAAGAGAATGACTGCGAAACCAGCTAGGGCCATCGCATACACAGGTCTGCAAATTTGTAGAAAACGCATTACTTACTCTTGCGACGACACCTCGATTCTACAGTGCGTCGGGCGTCCGATGAATGCCATTTCACAAAAAGCGGTGATCATTGTTATCGACAAAGTTGAACGAAACGGAGAGCTCAGACTTGGGCTGACTTGGGCTCCTTCCAAGCCCGGGTACATTGTTGCCAAACCAGCGGAGGTGCAGCATCCGCAAGGTACTGCTTCAAAAGTCCTTGAAGAGTTGGGCATTGGTCTGTCCCAAATTCGCCCTACAGTAAATCACGTCATTGAGAACGGGGAGGGATGCATTAGTGTCACTATCGAAAAGTCAACAAGTCCGATGCGCGACATCTACTTTGCCGAAAATTGTGATCGGGACTTAGCTGGCGCCGCGTACCAAAATCTGAGTAGTCCTATTAAGTGCATTCATAAGATTGCCGAAAATAGACATTTTCGGCACTGTTTCGAAAAATACAAATTGGCTTTGAAAAGACAAATACACCGGAGACCGCAGAAAGTCCTGCGAACCGCCAAAAGACTCTAAAAAGGACAAAAAGAAAGGAGAACAAGGGGAGGCGTTGGCGCCTCCCCTTGTTTCCTAACTACTGCCCTTCTTCCATCTGTGAAGGGCTGGACTTTGTGGCGCCAGACCCTTTTTGCCCAGTTACAAAAATGAGCCTGTCCGGCAACGTTCAGAGAATGGTCAGGCTCTGGTGACTAGTCTTCATGGACTCGCTGCCATAGCTCAGAAGCAAGTTCGTCGCAGCTCTTTTTCACCGGAAATGTTTGGCCCATAGACTTAGTAAAAACGCACCAAACTAGCATTTTAAGGTCTTCTTCGGAATTGCAATTCTTGCACTCCTGATTAATTGCTGCTACCTCTGATGAGTATTCGTCACTGGGCGCCCCGAGGCCGATGAGTCCGCATGGATCGTGACGGTTGAACAGTTCGAACCAATCTTCGGTTCGATCTAGATCGCCAATACTTCTCGATCCAGGTTTTTTCATGAGTGCTCCTATCTCTAATCATAAAGGCATTAACCACGTATTTCACTATACTGTTACTTCTGACCAAGGTGTCAGAAAAATTTTTGCCTAACGTAGATAAGGCTGGCTCAATAAATGAGCCAGCCCCAAGCATACCTTGATCTCGCTTTTGGACGAATTCTGCCGCCGAGTTACGCAGCGGACATGTTCAAAGCAACAACCGATTTACTTCTTCTTCCAATAGGTACGGGTCACACCGTCGCCAGAGATTATTACAGTGTTCCCGGTTCCCGGATCTACCACCTTCCAACCAGTGCCGCCGGGCTTCGGGTTTGGCCCCGCATAATTCTCCTGCGTGACGATTTTTTCACTGTCTCCGGGTGTCATTCCATCGCGCCGGAGATTTTTTTCGATCTTATCTGCCTGATAGTCGATCCCATTGATATTAGTCACAGGTCCCTTGTCTTCGCCCGAAGGGGTCGGGTTCGGAGGACCGAACGGGCCTCCTGGTTCCCCAGGGGGCGGGAGAGGGATATTATTCCCCTTAGTTACAGTTACAGATTTACCTCCACTCGGAGTCCCCCCTGTTACCGTTACGCCCGATCCAGCACCTGCGTTGAAAACAGGGCTGCCGGCACCTCCAGTGGAAGGCGTCGGGCCATCGTTACGCAACCCGGTGCCTCCACCGTTTATTGGACCCGTATTACGCTGCCCCCCGAAAACCGTCGTTCCGTCTGGATCGGTGAGATTCACCGCATCATTCCCGACGTACGCATACAGGTTCATGTCGCCTGCTGAATAACCGATGGGATCTGGCTGCAAGAAGCGACCGAGCGCCGGAGAGTAATACCGTGCTTTGTAGTCATAGAGCGAGAACTCAGCATCATACTTCTGCCCAGTGAACCCGAAGGTGCTTCCCGTAAGCGCCGGCGTTTCTCCGAACGGTGAGTACTGGTACTTGTTCGTTACAACGCCACCGGAATTAGATTGAGCAATGATCGATCCCAGTCGATCATGATGATGGAAGGTCAGCGTGCCAGCTAGCGCAACTGAGATCAGCACTTCGTCCGCACCCGGTCCGCGAATGTACCGCTTCAACAGGGTTCCGCCTCCGTCGTATTCGGCGATCACCTCGCCCAGGTCATGCAGGTAGTTGGTCGTCACGACGGTAACGCCATCGTCCACCTCCTTTTGCGCCTGCCGGTTAAGCGGATCGTACAGATACGCGTTAGTAAACGACGGACCGTCGGCTTCCACCAGCCGATTCAGCACGTCGTACGTGAAATCGTTGACACCATCAGTGGTGAGGCAACCATTGGAATCATACTCAAACGGCAGCACCACTTGCGGGTACTGGTTGAGATTGTTCGGTGGCGCGTACACCGTCATCTTGGTCGCCAACGGATTCCACAGGTAGGAGTCATCGCTTGCAGACAGGCTCCTGACCTGGTGCACATTGTTGTAACCAAAGGCAAACGAAACTGTGCTTCCCACGAAGCTATGCGTGAGCATGCTCAGATCATCATTGAGCCAGTAGCTGTAGCTGCTCGTGGTGCCATTCCCATGAGTGGAGCCGATCCGCCGGGATAGCGCATCGTAATCGAACTCAACAGCCGCACTCATACTGCCGTTCAGGTGAATGTCCGTCAAGCGATTCAGTTCATCGAATGCGTACTCGGCGAAGTACGCGTCCGGCCAGATCAACTTGGTGCGGTTGCCGTTCTCATCCAGTTCATAGATGACGTCTTGCCCAGTCGGATTCACCTGCTGCAACAACCGGCCGGCGGTGTCATACAAGAACTCGTAATCCCCACTTGTCGGGTCGGCCGTGGTGGGCGTGTTCAGGTTCAGCAGTCGACCAGCAAGGTCATACGTCATCGTTTGCAAAGGCATCCCTGACGGCTGGCGCGTCTCCAGACGGTTCAGCGCATCGAAGGTATTCGTGATCGTGTCGGCGTTACGAGTGCGCTGCGTGAGAATGTTGCTGTTCTCATCGAAAGTGAATTCCTCAAAGGACGCATCCGGATAAACGTTCTTAACGAGCCTGTCGAAGCCATCCCACTCGAAGGTCGTTGTGTTGTTGTTGGCGTCTTTCGTGCTAACGAGACGACCGTTTTCACTGTAAGTGCGCCGCTCGGCTGCCGCCGACATTGGAT